>Ga0074199_1000030_pt1 | contig 340553 bp, 303 predicted proteins | sample EPASupsiteSAE347_FD_64528 | JGI IMG/M metagenome (GOLD analysis project Ga0074199, IMG submission 64528) | Bioremediated contaminated groundwater from EPA Superfund site, New Mexico - Sample SAE3-47 | ecosystem: Environmental > Aquatic > Deep subsurface > Groundwater > Contaminated ...
TGAGAGCCTCCTTGTGGTCTGATTCTGGGCGATTACATCGACCCAGCCGCTTGTTTTTACAAGCTTCTGTACCACTCGGAGGCTCCCTGAGTGAAGAACTACTTATGCATTTAAACAGGCTACACTTTTTAAGGCATGCTCTCAAAAAAGCAGCCTGTCCCCCTTCCTCACGTGTCCCCCTTCCTCACGTGTCCCCCTTCCTCACGTGTCCCCCTTCCTCACGTTATTCATCCGCCCCCTTATGTACGGCAAGCTTGGTCTGGCCATAAATCTTTGCGAATTCAGCATCTGGCGTAATAATCGTGATTTCCACTACAGCAGTTTCCCCAAGACCGATTTGGCCTGGTACTGCAAACGATTGCAGGGTAAATCCTCTTTTGTGGTTCCCCCAAAAGGCTGAGCTTGGTTCTGCTACTTTTCCTGTGATGACAGTCTCGTTTTTCTTGTTCCTGATCTGTATGTCTAAAAGGAACCTGCCCCTGAACTGCGCACCTAAGTCAAGTTTCTCGACTTCAAGATCCAATTGGTGATTCCCTGGATATTTGGGTTTAAACGGAAGCTCCACTTTCACTCCCTTCTTCGACAGATCTATCTCCGCCGAGGCCAGGGGTACAAATTTATCCGAGGGTGGGAGCAGGAAGTTGAAGAACGGCGATGTCCGTCGGGCAGATATGAACCCCACAACAATAGCGACCACGAGGCAGGAAATTAGCAGGGTTTTCTTCATTGTCTTCTCTTCCGCATAATAACTGGTTGGACAGATAACATCACTAGGCACACTGACCGAGGAAAACTAGGGACACTTCCCAGTTTTCCGGGATCGTCACGTATTCACAGCGATAATCCGGGGAGTGTCCCTAATTACTCCTATAATTCATATAGTCGCGCTATTGAAAGGCGTTTAATGCCAAATCTGTACTACCTGAATACGGTTGTGATGAGCTTGCTTCCTGACTCTACCCATGCAGATACCGCATATCCACGGCCATCAACAAAAAGTAAAGGAGTGTCAGGAAAACTGGTCGAGGTGTTTAACTGTTGTTGAGCTCCCCATCCGCTACCTGCAACATATCTGTTAGTAAAAATGTTTGGGCGGTTTATTTGAGAGACTGGATCAAATAGAAAATGCTGCCATACCGCTATCGTATTACCCGACTCATCTGTGCCCAATACCGGATATGCAGAAGTTCCGCCTGTCCCTACAAGTACGGGTGTTTTCCAGCCATCAGCTGTTGTGTAGTTGCTACCGTAAATCTTATGTTCTCCTGATGCATCAAATTGGGTCCAAACCGCCATAAACCCCCCATTTCCGTCACTGGATAGGGATGGTTGAAAGCAGTCAAACGCTGGATTACTGATGGCCGTGGAGGTTTCCCAACCAGTCTGTTTTTTATACATTTTCGAAAAGATCACATACTTGTTCTGATCGTTCTGTTGGCTCCAAAGCAACATTGCATTCCCATTTGGATCATAGGAAATCACCGGAGTGGAATGTGCATTCGTGCCTATTTTTTCAGGAGACGACCAGCCGGAGTTGCTTGAATAGCGACTGGCGTAAATATCAGCTGTACTGGCAAACCAAACGCAAAAAGCGTCACCGTTGCTATCTGTGAATAGTCTTGGCAAACCGGTGTCTGAAGTGTTTGAATCGATAAAAGCAAGCGGTGACCAGCCTTGTGCGGGTGAAAACTTTGAGAATCCTACCCTCGTAAAGGGCATTGTGCTGGCTTCAGTGACAAGCAGGATGTTGCCGTTGGCATCAAAAACGACATCGCTAATAGTGCCAAGAGCTCCGACGTTTTCCAGATGGCCCCAGCCTGAATTTAGAGAGTAACGAACAGCTTCTATGCTCCCACCGTTGTTCGAGTCACCGGGCTGTAGCACAATTGCCGAGCCATCCCTGCTGACAGCCAGCAGAACACGTCCCCCTCTGGATGTGCTGATAATTTTAATTTGGTTTTCCCACCCGAAACGGATGTTGTATTTCCTTGAAAATACCCCCGAAGGTTCTGACCAGACCACAAACAGATTGCCGGCGCGATCACCACCGATCTGGTACGATAATGGCCAAGCGTCAGCTAACAGTTCAGCACTGCTCCAGACTCCATCACGAGTGGTAAAGTTCCATGAAATCCGGTTCGAAAGTGCATTGCCTGCAATATCGGTCACGTGATTCGATACGTTAAGAGTGAATCTGCTTTTCAGGGCAAGTGGTAAATCAGGCTGATACCTTGTAATTGCCCCGGAAGCGGTGACGGTGCCAGTTACCGGACCTGTACTGCCGCCAAGTTCGATGGTCGAGAGGCCTAATGTTGAGGGATTGATGCTTTCAGAGAAAACAATCTGTAGAGCATCCAACGGTTCAACATTGATTGCATTTTCAGGGACATTGCTGGAAACAATGTAGGGGGCTGTCTTGTCGGCGGAACTGACAGAATCTGATTGACCACAGGAGGCTAAGATAGTGCATAGAACCATCAACAAAAACTGAAGCTTTGCCGTGTGTTTGGCTGGAAGTAGCATGGTTTACCTCCCATGGATTCCTTTGGTGATTAACGGTGCTGAGTGTGTACGGGCTTCACCGCATCACACCATTCTTTTCTCGTATAACTCTTAAAAACCTCTGTCAGTCAGTAGGCAACATGATGTCTGGCCAACTTGTTGTGAATAGTTGCGTGATTTCTGGCTGTTACAAAAAACTGTAAAATTTCTTTACACCCTGAAAAAGCGAAGACCCCGCCTGGTGGGGCGGGGTCTTGGTGTGCAACGCTATCTGCTGTCTGTAGGTGCCGGGTTCGCATGGGCGATCCTTGTTATGTGGTAGGGATAGTGGCTTGTATAGTCCTGCCAGGCCGGGGCTGTCCAGTAAAAACTACACCCCGGCGGGGCGTTGACAGACTGATACTGCGGCTCCTGTTGCAGCGGAGCCGGTGCCGTGCCTTGAAGCTAGTTCCGGTAGCGTTTGACCGATACCAGTAGCAAGGCCGGTAAAAACACCAGAAAGGCCAGGACAATGGCGGTCATGCCCAGCGACATGACGGCGCCGATGCTGAAGACCCCCTGGTGGTATAAAATACAGGGACATCTTACTTATTTTGAGGTTACTGAAATTTATTGGTATGGTGTCCCTGTATTTCCTGCTGTATTTCCTGTCCCTGTATTTCCCCCTGGCAACAGCAACCCCATCGGGCTCAAAAATGCAGAAATATACGGCAGTATCCACCACTTAAAGGAGGTCTTTTTCAGTTTTGTCCGACCACCAATAATGAAAGCAAGAAGTAATCGCCATGCACTCACCAATGTTGCAGCTATTATTAAACAGGCTAATGCGTCTAGCATGTATTTGATTCTTAAGGAATTCCACGCAAAGTAAAACGCGCTTGGCAATCCTCCATAAAGGAATAATGCTGTTAATGGGATACAAGAAATCGCTCCCTCCAAACCGACTAAAATTCTGCTTGTTGATTCTTTCATTTCATATGCCCAACGGGCATGGCTTTGCCCTGCCGGGTTTTCTGCCAGGTCGTAAGCCATGCACTGGTGTTTCTCACATACCCCAAAGGAGTTCTTTGATAGCAGATGGTTTCCATGCCAACGCCTGCGAAATTTCAACACAACTTGTATATCCACACAATTTACAGATTTCAGGGGTGCCAACGTCACGGCAACAGGTGAAGACTTCGTCGCGAGTGCCTAGTTCGATTTGACGAATGGGTCGCTTCCAGTCGTTATTAAGCATTGCTTGGTAGGTGGCATGAGAGAAAATGATTTTGTGTCCCTTCTTGCGAAGCGCCCATATTCGGTCAAGTACTTGTTTTCTTGCTTCACCTGTAAAGCCAGATTTCACAACGACCTCAGGGCGGTGGGTAAGCAGATTGAAGGAGATGCCACAAAAAACACCCAATGAAGTGATAGATTCCACCGCTTGTTCAAGTACCCCGGCATTTTCCTGGGAAATAGTTATGGTGGCAATAACTTTACCCGTAGCCTCTCTGGAATTTTTCATGACAGTATCGTATGTTCCCTGACGGATTTTATTGTGCGTTTCACGTGTCCCGTCAACGGTGACTATGTAGCGGCAGCATGCAATGTCCAGCGGGAAGGTACCGTTTGTGTAAATGGAAATCTCGACAAAGCCAATTTTCTTGGCAGCTGCAACTATATCTCTAAGACTTTGGTCTCCGCTCTTCCAAAGCATTGGTTCTCCACCAGTTATGACCAACGCACGGTGACCGCGAGAGTACGCATCTTCAAGCAGTGCCAATGCAATCTGAAAATCCATATCATAGCGCCCAGTGTTTTGAGATTCGCAATAGAAACAGTTCAGGTTGCACGCGTCGTTCAAAACCATAACGAATAGATATGGTTGCTCCCTGCGCAAGAACAACGATTCGATACCATAACGCAAATGGCAGGCGTAGCGTCTTAGAGTCTCGCTTCTTGTGGCCATGGGTTCTTTCGGCAGGCTCCCCAAAGTTTATTGATGTAGCTCAGGCTGTACTCATTTTGTAGACGATGTATCCAATATGCACCAGAATCGTTTATTTGGTATCCTTCTTCTGTTTTATCTACCATGCCCATTGCTCGTAGTGGGCTGAAGAAAAACCCAAACTCTTTTTCGATATTCGCAGTGGATCCAAAAGTTTTTTTGAAAGAAGTGTTTTTGATTTTAAGTTCATACACCCGCCAATAAAGCCAGTAGGCCATTTCTAGACGCTTATCCATAGGCATAGTCAGTGCAATTGGTCGACCTTCATTGAGTCTCTGCGAATACGCCTCGACATCAAATGTGTTAACTGAAAAACTCTCTCCTGTCATTGAAGCTGCGCTTGGACCAAATCCAATATAATGGTGGCGCGTAATTGAACTGAATTTAAATTTCTTTGGTCTGAGCCAACTCCAGACTGCACAACGCTCTAAGCCACTCTCAATGCACTTCTCATGAGTATAATGGAGCATTTGCTTTACTATTTTTTCGTCAGGTCTGGTGACTTCGGATATCCTTTGACTTACACCAAGCTCGGAATACGGAAAAGAAAAGAGCGGATAGGTACTGATCTGATCAACTCCCAATTCAAGCATTATGTCTATATCTGTTTTCCAGTCGTCAAGGGTCTGACTCGGCAAAGCAAACATGAGATCGACATTCAATGATTGAAAACCTGCGCGTATGGCACGTTTCACTGCATCCTTTGCTGTGAGGCTATCATGACTTCTTCCCAACCCGGTCAAGAGAGTGTCCGAGGTAGACTCCACTCCAATAGAAATTGCATTTACACCGAGGTCTCGAAGAGAGTGGAGGCAATCATCGCCCATATTTGCCGGGTGGAGTTCGATACAGATATCGCAATGGACATCAAGAGATTTCTTTAGGTGATTGAGAATGCGAAGTAGTCCTTGTGGGTTCACTGTGGGAGTGCCACCGCCGATATATAGAGATGTGAATTCATAGCCCTTCAAGTATGGGGAATAAAGGTCAATTTCTTTTTTTATAGCTGTTTCATACAAATCAAAAAGACGTTCATTGTATTCGATACGATTATAGGGGCAATACGGGCAGAGGTTCTTGCAGAATGGAACATGCAAATAAAGTCCTGGCGAGACTAAGTCCTTCGGCCATGCGGGTTCTTGCGGCAACATTTGAAAACTGCTGAAATGACCGGTAAGCGCTTTTTTTAAAAAAGGCTTCCAAATAAATTTTCCTGGGAGCATGAGAATCCTTAGAATTTATATTTTGTATGCACAACGCTTTGAGGCTAATCGGGCGGTTTTTGGCCGGTCTAGCCGCGAGTTATGCCATCACTTCAGCATCTTTCGCTGTTACGGCGGTATCTAAAATTGATTTCAATAACAATCTACCAAGGAATGTTACAGACGGTGGCCCTGAAGAATCTTTGTCCAACAACTTAAGATGCTTGAGATTGTCCAGATAGGATTCTTGCATTTCGTAATCTTCATAATTCTCAATGGGCATGCCCATTGAGTTATCTTTAAACTCCATTACGGTTTGGTGCTTTAACCAAAATTCGTTTTCTTCGCCTGGAGCACCTTCTTGGACAAGATAATAAAATTGAAGAAAAATAATTTCTGAGTCAGTGACCTGAGATAATAGCAAAAGCAACTTTTTTGTCTTTAGGCGGTTTAGCTCGCTATCTGTCAGCCCATTGGAAAGAATTTGAGCAAGGTACTTAAGGCGTTCTTCAGAAAACGCTTTTACTGCCTGTGTTGCGCCCTCCTCAAAGATATCTACAAACTCTGGATTTATGAATCTGGCTTTGAGTTCAGTATTCTCAATTTCTATCTTCTTAACTCTCTCTTCAAAAGCGATTAAGAATTTCACAAACCGGTCTGCTCTTTGGTTTGGTATTACAGCACCAAGGACCTCAGCTACAAAGGGACCAACAACTGGAATCGCTCCAGAAAAGCCTTTTGCAAGCATCGCTATGAAATCACTTGGTGCAATTCCCAATTCATTGTCTTGGCTCATTTTTTATCCTTATTACGCGAATAACATCACTAGGCGCACCGACTGGTTCCAGGGGCCGGTTCAGCCGTGAGTCGGGAAATTTTACTCACGTTCACGGTAACTTGTCGAGTAACCTGGGTTATAGTGCGGACGTATGGCGTTAGGGTAGTTGATGTCTGTCTTGACATCGATGGAAACCTCTTTGATCCGTTTGAACACTTGGTATGGCTCTTTGATGCCAATAAACTGGTCGTAGATCCTGCCGTCTTTGTCGCTGACCCGTCCGGAAAAGGCCTGGATAGTGCCGACACCGAGCATGTTTTCCACGGGGTTCACATTGACCTCGATATCGGAAATCTTGTCGTAGTCGATGGCCTTGAAGTCTGTGCCCCAGAAACCGCTTCGCATCATCATTCGCTTATTGGAAAAGGCGTAACAGGTGTTGCTGTGGACAAGTAACAGCCGCACCATGTTCAGGATGCCTGCCCAGAGCGGAAGCAGGTGGAGCGCGAAGAAGGGGATGCCAAACCCGAGAGGAATGTTTGACTTCCGGATGAACCCGAAATAGTCGATGGAGCCCCAGATCAGGCCTAGCACAAGCAAGGGAATCCCGCGGATGATAAAGGCGATGAAATTGGGCTTGCCTGCCCAGAGGATTTCTTCGTTGCGGTCCTTCACGGCGTCGAATTCCTTGGGGAGGCTGAGGTCGAGCCTCCTGGCAACGGGACGGGGGGCGGGAGCAGGTTTGAGTTCGGGGGTGAAGTGCGGTTGGCCGATATCCACGAGTGGTTCGATGGCGCAACGGGCGCCGGTTTTTTCGAATACAGCCTGGAACTTCAAGGCTGTCTCGTAATCGAGGCTGTTTTTGATTGTCACGGGGCTGGTGGTGAACATCCGTTCCACCGTTGCAGCGTCGGTCTTCATCACCGACTGGAGGTTGTTTTTTACCTCGGAGATATCTGCTCCTTCGGCGACCGTACCGTGGAATACAAGCTTGAATTTTTCCTCTGCCACTGTTACCTCCCTGACAATGTAGACTGGAATCTGCTCACTCAATAGTTCTGCCACATACTGCTAATGCTGCATAAACTGCTATCGATTACAGGTGGTTATAAAAAACTGTAAAATTTCTTTACACCCTGAAAACGCGAAGACCCCGCCTGGTGGGGTGGGGTCTTGGTGTGCAACACTATCTGCTGGCTGTAGGCGCCGGGTTCGCATGGGCGATCCTCGTTATGGTGTAGGGATAGTGGCTTGTATAGTCCAGCCCGGTCGGGGCTGTCCAGTAAAAACTGCACCCCGGCGGGGCGTTGACAGACTGATACTGCGGCTCCTGTTGCCGCGCCTTGAGGCTAGTTCCGGTAGCGTTTAACTGATACCAGCAACAGGGCCGGTAGAAAGATCAAGAACGCCAGTACAATGGCGGTCATGCCCAGTGACATGACCGCGCCGATGCTGAATACCCCCTGGTGCCGGGCCACCATTAAGGCGCCAAAGCTGAACAGGATGGTCAGGGCGTTCAGGAAGACCCCCTTGCCGGCGCTGCTGGTGGCCACTTCTACCGGTGATTCCTCCCCCTTCAGGTGGCGGCTGATGATGTAGATGGCCGAGTCGATCCCGACCCCCAGCAAGAGCGGCATGACAATGATGTTGGCCACGTTGAACTTCAGGCCGAACAGCCACATTCCCCCCACCATCAGTAGCAGACCCACTGCCAGCGGGGCAACCCCCAGCAGGGTGGAGCGCAGGCTGCGGAAGGCGATCAGCAGGATCAGCACCACGCCGCCCAGGGCATACAGGAAGGCCTGCAGGTAGGAGAGCTTGAGGATCTTGAACGATTCATAGACGCTGACCGGTTCGCCGGTGGCGTGGGGATCAACGGACTTGATCTGGGTGACGAACTCTGCCAGCGGCTGTTCGTTGAAGATCTCCTTTTTCGGGGCGATCTGCAGCAGCAGACGGCCATCCTTGCCCACAAAACGCTGCTTCAGAGCCTGGGGAACATCGGCCTCGGTCACGGCACGGGCCTGCAGGCTTTCCTTCAGCAGTTTCAGCTTTTCCGGCAGCGGGGCAAACATGGCTTGCTGCATCTCCCTCAGCATGGTCAGGGCGTTGCCGTCCTTTTCCTTTTCCAGCCCGGCAAAGAACTTGTCCAGGGTCTTCAGGAAGGCAGCTATCGGTTGTGCCTCGGGCAGCTTCCGGGCCTCAAGGTTGAGCTTCAGCTTTTCCACCCGCTCACGAAAACCTTCAAAGATGGCCGGCAGCTCCAACACCCGCAGGTTTTCCTCATAGGCTACCGGCTGCACCTTTGCCATGATCTGTTTGATCCGCTCCAGTTCTGCCAGCTTTTCCGGTTGATGGTCCGGCACCAGGGCAGGCAGGGAGACCACATGGTCCACACTGGGCAACGCCTCAAAGCGCTTGGTCAGTCTGATCGCCTCGTCATGGTCTTTGGCCATGGAGACCCCGAAGTAGCCGGAGTTTTCCTTGCTCTTCATCAACTTGTAGGCATAGGTGACCGACTCCAACCCCTTGGCCTGCAGGTTGAGCATGTTGAAGTCAAACGGCACGCGGGTCAGGGCTGCGGTACCGGTCAGGGCCAGCAGGATGGTTGCTGCCACAATCAGGCCGGGCCGGGCAAACAGGCGTTGCAGGGGCGGCGTTGTGTTGTGCGGGATCGGCTTGGGCCGTTCAGTGGTTGACTTCTTGTGCAGCAGGACCAGTACGGCAGGCAGTACGGTAAAGGTGGCTGCAAAGCAGACAAAGACCCCCATGGCGGCAATCAGGCCCAGCTCGGCAATGCCCCGGAAGTCGGTTAAGAGGAAGGTCAGGAAGGCCAGGGCAGTGGTGGCAAAGGCCAGCAGGACCGGGCGCAGATTGGAAACAAGGCTCTCCTGCAGTGCTGTTTCAAAGTTGTCATGCTGAAGCAGTTCCTGATGGCGCAGCACTACCTGGATGCTGTATTCCACCCCCAACCCCAGTAGCATGACCGCAAAGGCCATGGAAAGGATGTTAAGGTGGCCAACAAAGAGCGTTGCCAGGCCAAAGGCGATACTGATGGCGATCAGCAGCGCAACCATGGCGGCAACCGTGTTTTTGACCCCCCGGAAGGCAAACAGCAGCAGGATTACGGTCAGCAGCAGCGACAGGACCGAGGCGATGGTCATGTCATCCATGCTGGTGGCCATCTCTTCGTACTCCAGCACCGGCACGCCGGTGATCCCGGCGGTAATCCCCTTGAATTCGGCTTTCTGACGCAGGATATTCAACTCTTCACGGATTTTCTTGATCGCCTTTTCAGCCGGTACAAAGCTGTCGGCCTCTTTCAGGGGGCGGATGGCCAGTACCTGCTGCCTGCCGGCGTTTTCCAGTGCAGAAGGCTTACCATCGGCACCGCCGGTCAGGAACGAGTCCATGGACAGGGCGCTCTTTTTGCCGTCAAACCCGGCAAAGCCTTTGTCCAGCGTGCCCAGCATGAAGTTCAGGCGTTGCAGTTTGGCAGGTGATGGCGCCTTCAGGTAGTCATCGATCTGATTGGTCAGCGAGCTGAACAGGGTCTGGATCGACGGGGCGGCTGCCAGGTCCTGTAGTACCGGACCGGCCATCTCAAGGGTACTGGCCATCCTCTTCAGCTCATCAAGGGAGCTGAACAGCAGGCCGTTCTGGCGGAAATAGGGCATGCCGCCTGGGTACAGCACCTCCAGAAATAGGCGCTTTTCCTGGGACAATCGTGCATAGAGGGCATCGCTGAAACGGCTGACCAGGGCCGGATCAGCCCCTTCAATCACCACGGCGATCTCTTCCTGATCACCAAAGGCAGCCCGGTAGGCCTGATAATCCTGCTGGAAGGCGGCATGGCGGGGCATCAGATCATCACGGCCGGTCAGGAACTCCAGCTTTTGAGAGGTGTAGACAATTGACAAGGCGGCCAACAGCAAGGCAACGGCCAGCACTATACGAGGATGGCGGATGATAGCGCCAAAGAAACGGGATACAGACATCGGGATACTCCAGATTAAGATTGTTCGTTGCGTGGTATCTGTTTTTTCCAGGGGGCGACAAACAGGTAGAGGATTACCAGAAAGGGCAGGGCGGAAAAGGCGGCCTCAAACCTGCCAAGAAAGAGTTGCCAGGTGGCAAACCCCAGAATGGCAGCGGTGAAACAGATTAACAGGACAGCGGCTGATTTGCTCATGGTCGGCAGTGTACTATCATCCGGCTGAAAAGTGAAGCATTGGTGGTATACTGTCAGCTATGAACAGAAAACCTGAGACAGTATGGCATGCCCTGGGTGTTGATCAGGCGTTGGAAGCGCTGCAATCAGCTGCTGAGAGCGGTTTGGCAGCAGATGAGGCTGACCGTCGTCTACAGCAGTACGGTCAGAATGAGCTGACCGAGCAGGCCGGGCGTACCCCCTGGCAGATCCTCTGGGAGCAGTTTACCTCCACCATGGCCCTGATTTTGAGCGCCGCTGCGGTGGTTTCCGGTCTGGTGGGATCATTCAAGGATGCCGCCACTATCTTTGCCATTGTGATCCTGTTTGCGCTGCTGGGCTTTGCCCAGGATTTCCGTGCAGAGCGGGCCATTGCCGCCCTGAAGCGGATGGCTGTGCCGCTGGTGCGGGTCCGACGGGATATGACGGTGCAGGAGCTGCCTTCACTGCAGCTGGTGCCCGGTGATATCGTGCTGCTGGAGGCGGGCAGCGTGGTTCCGGCTGATTGCCGCCTGCTGGAGGCCCATGGCCTGCGGGTGCAGGAGTCGCTGTTAACCGGTGAGTCTGAGGCGGTGGAAAAGCATACTGACCTGATTGCAAGCGGAGAGTTGCCGCTGGGTGATCGTCGCAACCTGCTGTTTATGGGAACTCTGGTCTCGGCCGGTCGGGCTGTGGCACTGGTGGTGGCCACTGGTATGCAGACCGAGCTGGGCGCCATCGCCACCATGCTGCAGCAGGTGGGGCAGGAGTGGACCCCGTTGCAGAAACGGCTTGACCGGCTGGGCAAGGTGCTGGCCGTGGTTTCGGTGGTGGTGGCAGGCCTGATCTTCGGGGTGGGCATGCTGCGGGGCGAGGCGCTGAAAGAGATGCTGCTGCTGGCGGTCAGTGTGGCAGTGGCTGCCATCCCGGAAGGGCTGCCGGCAGTGGTTACCATCACCCTGGCCCTGGGGGCCCAGAGGATGCTGAAACGCCATGCCCTGATCCGGCGTTTGCCTGCGGTGGAGACGCTCGGCTCAGTCACCGTGATCTGCAGCGACAAGACCGGTACCCTGACCCAGAACCGGATGACCGTGACCGGGCTGATGAACACGGATGAAATGTTTTTCCCCTCATCCCCAACCCCTCTCCCTGAGGGAGAGAGTGGTCAAAGGCCGGGTGAGGGGGATCGTCAAAAACTGCTGTTGATGATCGGCGCACTCTGTAATGACGCGGTGTTGAAGGTTTTCGATGGTGAAGAGTCGGTACTGGGTGACCCCACTGAAGGTGCCCTGATCTCTGCAGCTGCAGCAGCTGGTGTTTTCAGGAGTGAACTGGAACAGGCCCTGCCTCGGATTGCCGAAATCCCCTTTGATTCAACCACCAAGCGGATGATTACGGTGCATCAGATTACCGCGCTGCTCCCCGGCCTCCTGCCGCTTCCTCCGCTGCCAGCAGGGGGTAAGCTGCTGGCAGCCAAGGGGGCGCTGGACAGTGTGCTGGCACTGTGCAGCGCAGTTGTGCTGAACAGCAAGATCGTCGCGCTGACGGATGATCATACCAAGGCACTACTGGCTGCTGCAGACCGGCTTTCAAATCAGGGGCAGCGGGTGCTGGCCCTGGCACTACGGGTGCTGCAGCCGGATGACGATGATCGCCTGGAGTCCCTGGCGCAGGAGTTTGTCTGTATCGGTCTGGCAGCCCTGACCGACCCGCCCCGGCAGGAGGCGCAAGCGGCGGTGCAGCGCTGTCTGACCGCCGGTATCAGGCCGGTTATGATCACCGGCGATCACCCCCTGACTGCCCGTGCCATTGCCCGCCAGGTGGGGATTGATGATGCGGGCGGCGCCCTGACCGGTGTTGAACTGGATCGGCTCAATCCGGAGCAGTTTGATGAGGCGGTGTCCAGGGTTTCGGTCTATGCCCGGGTGGCGCCGGAGCACAAACTGCGGATTGTGGATGCGATCCAGCGCAGCGGCGGTGTGGCAGCCATGACCGGTGACGGCGTCAATGATGCCCCGGCCCTGAAAAAGGCTGATGTGGGGGTGGCCATGGGCAAGGTGGGCACTGATGTGGCCCGGGAAGCCTCGGACATGGTGCTGCTGGATGACAACTTTGCCACCATTGTGGCGGCGGTGGAGGAAGGCCGCACCATTTACGACAACATCCGCAAGTTTGTGGTCTTTTCCGTGGCAGGCAACACCGGCAAGATCCTGGCCGTCTTGATCCTGCCGTTTCTGGGGCTGGGGATGCCGTTGACGCCGCTGCAACTGCTCTGGCTGAACCTGCTGACCGATGGCCTGCTGGGGCTGGGGATGGGTCTGGAGCGGGCAGAACCGGATGTTATGAAGCGTCCGCCCATTGCGCCGGACAGCCAGATCTTTGACCGCCGCACCATCCGCTATGTTGTGCTGACCGGCAGCCTGATCGGCGGATCCTGCATGCTGGTTACCTGGTTCACCTGGCAGGCAGGCGGTCCCTGGCAGACTGTACTGTTTGCCTCCCTGGCCCTGGCCCAGATCGCCCAGGCCATGGGGCTGCGTTCCTTCCGCAGTTCGTTCCTGCAGATGGGGCTGTTCAGCAACCCGCCGCTGCTGGCCATGGCTGCCAGTGTGCTGCTGCTGCAGGGGCTGGCCATCTGGCTGCCGCAGTTGCAGGGCTTTTTCCGCACCACGGCCCTTACCTGGGAACAGCTCGGGCTGGTACTGTTACCGGCAGTGGCGGTGTTTCTGCTGCTGGAAGGGGAGAAGTGGGCCGGACGGTTGGGCAGGACTTGGAGAGGTAATTAATCCCTAAAAAAGCAGTTGCCACAGAGATCACAGAGGTCTCAGAGGAAAAACAGGAAGATACAACAAACGACCTGATTCCCTTTGGGTGAGATGCTTACTACAGATTTTTTTGTAGTTCTCTGTGACCTCTGTGGCTAACTGCCGTTTTAAGGTTCAGAAGCGTGTTGGGCGTTACGGCAGTTTCAAAAAACACTCTCTATAATGAACTGACCAATGCAAGCATCTGTTCATCTGCCCAAAGGTATTTGCCCCTGACAGACAACGGTCGATGATTGAACCATTTGGCTGCTATCAGAGGATCAACCTCAAGTATGTTCGTGTAATCATCAAGAAAGAAATCAAATTCAAAGCGTGATTGGTTCATGGTGCCCAAGACTGACCGGTCAGTTTTTGTGTCGAATTGGGCTGGCCCCATAGCGAGTTCAATTCGTTTGAGAGTTGCTTCCGGCACACCCATAGCAATCAATACTGCCAGATACAGTTGCTTATGAAACTGACCCAGATTTTGGAACTGTTCTTTCTTCAGGCCTGCCTCGAAAAGTACAAAGCGGGTTGTATCGTGGCAGAACATGATGCATTGCCGCCGGTCAATAACATGCAGATGGGCATGCCAGCTACCGAGAGGATTTGTATCGGTTAGTGGCGTTGGCGACACTGAGGGCAGTTTGGCTGCAAGCGCCTTTGTGCAGTGGAGTATCATTTATTGATAGCGTCCTTAAGCACACTGCTTGGCTTAAACGTCACCACCTTGCGGGCCTCAATGGTAATTGCCTCGCCTCTGGGGGGGCACTGCTGCCACTGATGCAGGGTGGTGCGGATGATTGCGAAATAGCCCGGTTCCCGCACCACCTCCTGATATCCCGGAACGGCTCCCACCCACTTACCCAGCCGGACGTTGTGTTCCCGGGTAAGGTACAGGGTGGGCAATCCCATAAGCGCCGGTCCGTCCATACCGGCGGTGGTCACGCCAATCTGGCCCACCAGGCCGTGCCGGCATCTTAACTCTTCAAACAGCTGTAGCTGTGCCCGGCGCATCTCCGGCCCCTGGAAAAGCGGTTCTTTCCAGCAGAGGGTCAGGTTGACCGCCCCTGGCGGAACAAGCTCTCGCGGAACATTATCGCCGAAAAAGATGGGGGATAACCCGGCATTCACTACCAGTTCAGAAAGCTGACGCAACTCATCAAAACAGGTATTGCGCTGGACATGGTGGTCACCTGTTCGGACCCACAGCAGCACCTTCTGTTCCGGCGTCCCTCCCACTTTGTCATCGATCCATGCTCGTAAGGGAGCCGACGCTGATTCGTCACCCAGAAAAGCGGAGCGCAGGGTGCCCTGTGCCTGTTGTGCGCCAGCTCGAAAAGCCTCGGCAATGATATGGGTCAGATGCTTGGGGCTGGCCGGACGAGGCCGATAGGGGCGAAGGGCTCCCTCCAACCCGGCATCGAAAAGGAATCGTCTGGCCTGCAATTCGTGGGCAGCACCGGGTCTGATCTGGATGGAAAGGCCGGCAAACAGTGCTGCCGCAGCCAGGTACCAGCCTTCGCCAAACGAAAAGCCGGGATCGGCATGGAACGTATAGGCGCGGTTCCGTTCCTGGACGGTTTTTATGGCAGACTTTGCGGCAACTTCAGCTCTGAGAGCCATCGCTCTCGCTTTGTCCGTATTCAGTCGCTGGGCAAAACCTGCGGCCGCCACTGCAGCCTCTTCGGCAGTACTGGCGATCTGCTCTACCCGCTGCCAGCCGTCGTCGCAATCCTCCAGCGTGGGCGCTCGCTGAGCACCGCGAGAAAGCTGCCCGGCGCCGTAGCGCGCATCCTCTGCCCGAGCCACGCAAGCCTGCACCAGCACCCAATGCAACAGCTCCGCCTCGCGGCTCTCCTCCGCACCTTCCAGCGCCTGTCCGGCCAGCAGCACAACCTGCTCCAGCCGCCAGCGATACGCATCGCGCACGCCGGGCAGATGCAGCGTTCCCTGCACTGCGCCGGCCTCGGCCAAAAGCGTGACGGCCTTTCGGGTAAGCTCCCCGCTCTCGGTTTCGTTATCAAGCATCCTTGTCACAGTATCTTCTTTGATCATGATTTAGGCGCGAGCTGCCCCGCAGCACCGTAGGTTACGGTCACATGGCCTGGATTATAAGTCAACATATCAGTCAGAATTAGTTGTCAAGGGAGGAAATGACAGCATATTTTCGCGTAAAAACCGGGAAGTGTCCCTGGTTTTTTTCCCAGTGCAGCAGCTCCCGGCTGATGGGGTAGTCCGCATACATGGTGCTGGGGGAAAACTCCTTTTCCGTTTTTTGGAAGGTCACCAGCAGGGCATAGGTCTTCTGCTCGGCAAAGTGCATCTGCGACAGCCGATTACTTTAAGAATACATTTTGGCTATGCCATGCCAGCAGAACAGGATCTGGATGAAATTTTTCAGGCATCATGATTTTTGTGCCATGACATGAAACCAAAGTTTCTTGGATAAACGTATCGTTCTGCAATTTGGATATTTGCGACGACACAGCTATCGTAAAATCAGGTAAAACGGTAATCAAACCTCTGTCAAAAGCTTTGTCGTGAAGTACTGACAGGCAAAGTCCATTTTTGGGGTTCAATCGGTTCTCAGTATTGTCTTTCCACGGCACGATGTGACTGGCTATCAGAAGGCGAGGTTCTGATAATCCGCTAATGCAACAAATTCCGGCATAACTACTTAAAATCATACGTCTGAAAATATACTGCTTCTTTCTGACTTCAATTTCAGTTTTTCTGGTTGTGTCAACTGGTAGAGGAAGTTCCTCTTCTTCAACGGCTGGCAGTGGTGTTTCAGATATGATGCCCAGCTCATCAGCCGCTTTTGATATTTCAGAATCCCAATTGTTTTGAAAATTTGCCCAAACTTGCCTGTCCATTGACGAAGCATTACCAAGCCCGGTTCTACCAGAATTAACAATTTCTGGATCAAGGCTGGCAAAATTTACAAGCTTCATTGCAACTGCCGAGGGAGTCCGCCCAATTTTTTCAGCAAGTTTTACAATCTCTTTATTGCGTGAATGCATCTTTCCAAAAGGTAATTGGCAGTACAAAGCAAGCGCTAGCCTGAGCTCATCTTCAGTCCATTTCACAATTTTTTGTCCTTTTTATAGTTGGCTATCAGCTTGTCAATTGTATTCATACAGTCGGAACAATAAATGTCCCAATCAGAATCGGTGTCAATTCTAAATCCACAGCAGGCTTCATCCACATAGCCACTTGAAATTCCATAAACCTGCGTCTCTTCAGGAAGTTCGACTCCACAGAATGTGCATACTATTTCATCCATTTACTACCTCCTTCACAGAAATCGAAAAAAGCAGAACACTCCCCGGTTTTGTAGCATTTCTACCACGGATCAGGCCCATGTTCCATCAGTAAAAAAACAGGATACTACCCGGTTTTAATAGCATTTCTACCACGGATAAGGTCCATGGAACCTGTGGGGGCAGGCTTCCAGGTTGCGTATGTTGTCGTTTCAATCCCGGCACGTTGGAAGACCCCGTTGCTATTTAAAAGGCGCGGCAGGATAGTGCCGCCGTATGCAATAAGGGTTGCAGCAGGGCCTGCAATTTAAAGTTTCAGATAGGTGAATAAAAGTGAAGCCTCATCAGACATTAGAGCTGATGAGGCTTCATTGCAGCGGGGGCCGGGAGGATGGCTTAGTTGGGGAGTGACGGCAGTTCGATCCCCGCCATTTTCTGTACCATCCGCACCACCTGACAGCTGTAGCCGAATTCGTTATCGTACCAGACGTACAGCACGCAGCGGTTGCCCTGGACAATGGTGGCCAGCGAATCAACCACACCGGCATGGCGTGAGCCGACAAAGTCGCTGGAGACCACTTCCGGCGACACCACGTAATCGATCTGGTTCTGCAGCGGTGAGTTCAGGGCGGTATCCCGCAGGAAGCTGTTCAGTTCCTTGACCGTGGTTTCCTGACCAAGTCCCAGGTTCAGGATCGCCAGAGAGACGTTGGGGGTCGGCACCCGGATGGCATTGCCGGTCAGCTTGCCGGCCAGGTCAGGAATAACCTTGGCAACGGCCTTGGCTGCGCCGGTCTCGGTAATAACCATGTTCAGCGGGGCACTGCGGCCACGGCGTGAACCTTTGTGGTAGTTGTCGATCAGGTTCTGGTCGTTGGTGTAGGAGTGGCAGGTCTCCACATGGCCGTGCTGGATGGTGAAGCGGTCGTGGATCGCCTTCAGTACCGGCACAATGGCGTTGGTGGTGCAGCTGGCAGCGGAGAAAATGGTCTCGTTCTCAACGATCAGTTCGTTGTTGACCCCGGCCACCACGTTGGGGATATCTCCCTTGCCCGGTGCGGTCAGGATCACCTTGCTGATCCCCTTGGCCTGCAGATGGCGGCCCAGTCCTTCGCGGTCGCGCCACTTGCCGGTGTTGTCGATCAGGATGGCGTTGTTGATGCCGTAGGCGGTGTAATCAACATTTTCCGGGGCATCGGCGTAGATGATCCGGATCATGTTGCCGTTGGCGATGATGGCGTTTTCTTCCTCATCCACGGTGATGATGCCGCTGAACTGGCCGTGGATCGAGTCGCGGCGCAGCAGACTGGCCCGCTTGAGCAGATCATCGGCACTGCCTTTACGTACCACTGCTGCCCGCAGGCGCAGCTTCTCGCCGCTGCCGGATTTTTCTACCAGCAGACGGGCCAGCAGACGGCCGATCCGGCCAAAACCGTACAGCACGATATCCTGCGGTTCATCCAGCAGGGTGTGGCGTCCGGTGTTGACGCTTGCCAGTTCAGCGGCAAGGTAGTCGCTGATACTGGTGGTTGCCTGCTGGTTGCCAAAGCCGACGGCAAGCTTGCCGATATCGATCCGGGCCGGGGCCAGATCAAGCTGGCAGAGCGCCTCGACAATCGGCAGAGTCTTGTGGGTGGAAAGCTCTTCATCGATGATCAGACGGGCAAAACGATGGGCCTTGAGGATGTCGATGGTGGTGCTATGCACCAGTGAACGGCCATAGACCGTGCAGACAATATTCCGTTCGCGGTAGAGCTGGCCAACCAGGGGCAGAATCTGCTCTGCCGCCTCTTCCAGCCCCTGCCATTCCTTCAGGTGGTCTTCCTGTTTGCTTTTCATACCATGTACCCCTTGGTTAAAATAAAAACTCCTCATCATCTGCCGAGTAGCAGCTTCTGTCAAGAGCCTGTCACATTTTTGCAGCGCGCATTACCGTTCCTGAATTACCTGCCCCCGGCTGACAAAGGAGATCCCCTGGCCTGAGGTGGCGCCGATCATGACCGCCTCAATCAGCGGTGCGCTGATCGGGCGCGGGGCCTCCCAGCGGACAATGAACTTGGGGGCAAAACCGCCGCTGGTGTCTTTTTCTTCAAGGTGGATATAGCTGGAGGCCAGTGGTGCCAGGCTGAGGGGGGAGGGGGCATAGCGGCGGATCAGCCGGCCGTTGTGGTCGTGGTAGTCAATGGCGGTAACGGTCATACCGGCGGAAGGGTCGGTGTTTCTGACCGTCAGGCTGATGGCCAGGTTGTACGGGTTGGCCCGTGGTCCGGTAAAGACATGGGAGTAGGCCGGGACATAGACGGTCTGTCCCCGTGTGCGTTGGGGGTCTGCTGCCTGACAGAGTGCTGAAAGTAGCGAAAGACAAAAAATAGTGGCGGCAACGGTGATTCGTGACCGGTTGAACAGTGTCATGGCAGCCTCCTGATAAAGTCGGAATGAGCAGACAGTTTACAGGGGAATGGCCAGCAGGGCAATCAATGTCAACAGGGTGTAGAGGATATACAGGTGCAGATGACCATGCTGCAGGTGCCGCAGCGGGGTCAGTTTTTCATTGGCCCAGGCCAGGAACGGCAGATAGATCCGCTCCAGTACGGCCTCCGGCACATGGCTTTCAAAGCGGGTGGATGACGGAAATGAACCGCTGATCTCAGGCTGGTGGCTATGGGGACGCAGGATGCCGCTAAACAGCTTGATCAGCATCTCTGCAAAGGATGAGGCACTGTACTGCATCCGGCTGGTGGGTGCCAGATAGCCGCAGCCCCAGGTCTCGCTGGTTGGATCACTGCTGCGGCGCTGACTGATCCGGTAAAAAAGGGCAATGGCGACAAGCAGGGCAAGCCCCAGCAGGGTAACCCACCCCAGTGGTGCAGCAAAGGCAAGCCGCAGCTCAGAAGCTGCCAGGCCGGGATACCAGGTAGTAACGGCATTGTCCAGCAGCGGTGCCACCAGTGCCGGCAGCAGGCCGATGGTGATGCAGACCAGTGCCAGCAGCGCCATGGGAAGCTTCATGCTGCTACCGGCTTCATGGGCCCGGGCAGCCTGCTCTGTCCGGGCAGTGCCCAGAAAAACCACCCCGAAGACCTTGACAAAACAGGCCACTGCCAGTCCGCCAACCAGCGCCAGAAACGGTGCTGCCAGGGCAACTGCTGCAGCTCCGTGTCCCTGCATGGCACCATTGAACAGGCCCAGATAGATCAGTAGTTCACTGACAAAACCGTTCAGCGGAGGCAGGCCGCAGATGGCAACAGCGCCGATCAGGAAAAAGAAGGCGGTCCAGGGCATCCGGCGCAGCAGACCACCCATCCGGTCAATCTCCCGCGTGCCGATGGCATGGATGATTGATCCGGCTCCCAGAAACAACAGTGCCTTGAACAGGGCATGGTTGATCACATGCAGCAGTGCGCCACCCATACCCAGCAGAATCAGCAGGTTTGATCCGTTTGAGGCGCCGATCAGGGCCACGCCGATGCCGATGTAGATGATGCCGATGTTTTCAATGCTGTGGTAGGCCAGCAACCGTTTCAGGTCGTGCTGACCAATGGCAAAGGCAACGCCGATAACCCCTGAGATTACCCCCAGGGCCAGGATGCTAATCCCCCACCAGAGCGGAATGTTGCTGAAACAGGAGAGGGTGCGGACCAGGCCGTAGATGCCGATCTTGAGGATCACCCCGGACATGATGGCTGAGATATGGCTGGGGGCGTTGGCGTGGGCAGAGGGGAGCCAGATATGCAGCGGCATGATGCCGGCCTTGAGACCGAAGCCCAGCAGGGCCAGTAGCAGCACTGCCGTGGCAAAGGGGGCTGCGCCATCAAGGCTGGCAGTTGCTGGCAGCTGAAAACTGCCGGTTGCCGATGCCAGCAGGGAAAACAGGCCAAACAGTGCCAGGGTGCCGGTATGGGTGCAGATCATGTAGAGGCTGCCGGCTGTGCGTACCTCTGCTTCACCGTCATTGGTGGTCAGCACAAAGTAGGCTGCCAGGGCCATGATCTCCCAGCCGATCAGGAACAGGCCCACGGAACGGGCCACCAGCACCCAGAGCAGCGCTGCCACCAGCAGGCCAAAGAAGATGCTGATTTTGCGGATCGTGCGGGGATGGTGGTCAGCGGGCCAGTAGCCCAGGCTGTAGATGCTGCAGCTGCAGGCCACCAGCAGAATCGGAATCGCAAACAGGGCTGAAAGGGGATCAAGGGCCAGAACATGCGGACCAAAGGGGAGCGGCAGTGAGATGAGGTAGCTGGTACTGCTGTTGGAAAGCAGGCTGCTGATGGCACCGACAAGCCCGGCAATGGTTGCCAGGATAATCAGGAAGACACTCAGGCGCTGGGCAGGGACAGGGGAGAGCGGTTTCAACAACAGCGGCAGGCCGGACAGGGCAGCGAGCAATACTGCACCCATCAGCAGCAGTGTTGGATCAACTGCCCAGGCCCCGTAGCTCATGGGCTGGCCTTTCCCATATCGCTTTCAATCTGACGCAGGGTTGCAAGAATCTGCTCCCGCTGGCAGGGTGTCTTTAAAACCTGGCGAAGCCGGTCATCACGCAGGGCATAAGCCAGTTTTGAAAGCAGATGCAGGTGAGTGCGTACCGTGGGGCTGGTGATGGTGAACAGGGTCTGCACCGGCTTGCCATCCAGCGCGCCAAAATCCACCGGCTGGGCCAGAAAACAGAGCGATACCTTGGGCACCGGCAGCCGCAACAGCAGCGGGTTGCGTACATGGGGGATGGCGATGCCGTCACCTACTGCGGTGGTGCCCATCGCCTCCCTGGCCAGCAGTACCTGCAGCACAAAATCAGGATCAAGTTCTTCCGGCAGGTTCAGCAGATCCACCACCTGCTGCAGTACAGACTGCACATCGCTGCCGCTGACGTTGCAGTGAATCCCGCCCGCCTCCAGGGCCTGACTTAAGAGCGGCAGCGGCCGGGTGTCGTCGCTATCATCAAGTTCAAAGATCGCCGGATCAACCTTGATCCCCCGTTCCGTGGCCCACTCCAGCAGGTCAACCCGGTTGATATGATAGTCGCCCCGGATCTGTTCAGCCGGCAGTTTGTCATTTCTGATCCAGCGCAGAACGGTTTTTTCATCCACATGCAGGGCCTGAGCCGCGTCCGATGCCTTTAATTGCATAGCTGAGAGCTGCCTTTCTGTGATGTGCAATAACATCGTTTCTGCAGTATCAGAGGCCAGTTGTCGGCCTTCAGTAAAAAAATATACCATGTTCTTTTCGTATGTGGTATAGAAAAACCGCATCTGCTAAAACGCTGTCTCTGTTTTAAATAGTCCAGCGCTATTTCTCAATTAATGGAACCGTTTTGCTATGGTCTTTGTCTGGAACATAGACGTTGATCCGGTCAGTAGCCTGCTGTGGGCAATTGCACTGATCGGGTTGAGCGGCCTGCCCGGCCTGCTGTTGAAGCGGCCCGGACCAGGTCAGATCCTGTCGGTTTGTATCACTGCCTGCGCTGCCCTATGGGGCATGGCAGGAGCACTGCAGATTCTTGGTGGTGCCCCTGCAACCCGTTACCTGCTTGATTGGCCGCTCCCCTTTGGCCCCTCTGAACTCTCGGTTGACCCTCTTTCTGCACTCTTTCTGCTCCCTCTGTTATTAGCTGCGCTCTGCTGTTCGCTCTATGGCCTGGCCTATCTGCCTGCAGCCAGCCTGCCTGCTGTTGAAAAGCGGGTTACCCTGTTTTCCGGTCTGCTGTTGGCCTCCATGGCACTGGTACTGGTGGCCCGTGATGGTCTGCTGTTGCTGATCGCCTGGGAGGTGATGGCCCTTTCTTCCTGGTTGCTGCTGATGACTGACCAGCAGGATCTGCAGGTGCAACGGGCCGGTACGGTCTATCTGTTGGCCACCCATACCGGCAGCATGGCGCTGTATGTCTTCTTTGCGCTGCTGAAGGGGGAGACCGGTTCATTTGCCTTTCCTGCTGCCCACAGTCTGGCCCTGGGTGGTACCGTGACCCTGGTGATGCTGGTGGCGGCCCTGATCGGATTTGGTGCCAAGGCCGGTATCATGCCGCTGCATATCTGGCTGCCCGGCGCCCATGCCAATGCCCCCAGCCATGTCTCGGCCCTGATGTCCGGCATCATGCTCAAGGTGGGGATCTACGGCATCATCAGGGCTGTTTCGTTTTTTCAGCAACTACCGGTCTGGTTTGGCTGGCTGGTACTGCTGCTGGGGGCTGTTTCGGCAATTACCGGTATTGCCCTGGCATCGGCACAGCGTGATCTGAAGCGGCTGCTGGCCTGCAGCAGTATTGAAAATATCGGCATTATCTGTATCGGTCTGGGTATGGCGCTGGTGGGAATCCAGTCCGGTGATCGCGTGCTGGCAATCTTTGGTCTGGCCGGGGCCTTTATCCATATCATCAACCACGCCCTGTTCAAGCCGCTGCTGTTTCTGGGCAGCGGGGCGATCATCCATGCCAGCGGTACCCGCCAGATTGACCGGATGGGGGGACTTTCCCGCATCCTGCCCCGCACCGCTCCCCTGTTTCTGGTCGGCTCCCTTGCCATCTGCGGCCTGCCGCCGCTGAACGGCTTTGTTGGCGAGCTGTTTCTCTACTTTGGCGCTTTTTCAGACGGCATGCTTGCCGATCTGCCGCTAATCGGCTTTGTTGCGCCAATCCTGGCCCTGGTGGGCGGCCTGGCGGTGATAACCTTTGTCAAGCTGTACGGGGCGGTCTTCCTTGGGGTGTCCCGTGATCCGGAACTGGCCCATGGCCATGAATCGCCGCTTGCCATGCTGCTGCCGATGGGGCTTTTGGCCGGAATCTGCCTGCTTGCTGGGATCGGGGCACCTCTGTTGCTGCAGCTGGTGGCGCCGGTGGTCATCCAGTATGCAGGGGTCTCGCCACTGCTGTTTACCCAGGTTGCCGGAGCAGTGCCGTTGCAGCAGCTGGCTCTGCTGAACGGTCTGCTGCTGGCCGTGATTCTGGTGGTCTGGCTGATCTGGCGCTTTCTGGTGCAGCGGTCTCCTGTGGCTGCATCCAGTACCTGGGGCTGCGGGTATCTGGCTCCAACCCCCCGGATGCAGTACACCGGCAGTGCCTTTTCTGAACTGATTACCGGGCTGATCAGCGGTCTGGTGGGATCGCAGGGGCGACTATCCGGTCTGAGCGGTGCTTTTCCAGCCTCAGCCCGCTTTGTCAGTATCACCACAGAGCGGATACTGGATCAGATGATTATCCCGTCCCTGCAGGGGGCTGACTGGTGTCTGGCCTGGCTGCGCCGGATGCAACACGGGCACCTGCACCTCTACATCCTGTATGTCTTTGCCACCCTGTTTTTTCTGATGGTCTGGAGTCAGCCATGATGCCGAGCACCCTGTTTCATATTCTGCTGCTACTGGTGATGCCGCCGCTGTTGCTGGGGGTGATCAACAAGACCAAGGCTGCCTTTGCCGGGCGGGTGGGGGCACCCTATCTGCAGCCCTATTATGACCTGGCCAAACTGTTTCGCAAAGGATCGGTCTTTAGCAGCACCACCACCTGGGTCTTCCGGGCCGGACCGGTAGTAACTCTGGCTGCTACCCTGCTGGCTGCCCTGCTGGTGCCGCTGGGCAACCATCCGGCCATTATCTCTTTTAATGGCGATATGATCCTGTTCGCCTACCTGTTTGGTCTGGCCCGTTTCTTTACCACCAGTGCCGCCCTTGATACCGGCTCCCCCTTTGAAGGGATGGGGGCGGCCCGTGAAGTGACCTTTGCCTGTCTGGTGGAGCCGACCCTGTTCTTTATCCTGATTACCCTGGCCCGGATGAGCAAGTCCCTTTCGCTGACGCCGATGCTGATCTATCCCTCGCCAGCGGTCTGGGTCAGTGCCGGAGCTTCCATGCTGTTGCTGGTGGGGGCGCTGTTTATTGCGCTGTTGGCTGAGAACTGCCGGATACCGTTTGATGATCCCAACACCCACCTTGAGCTGACCATGATCCATGAGGTGATGGTGCTGGATCACAGTGGTCCGGCCTTTGGTCTGATCCTGTATGGCGCTGCCCTGAAACTGTTTGTGCTGGGGGCGGTTTTTGTGAATCTGGCCCTGCCGTTCAAAAGCGGTAACCTGCTGGTTGACTGGGTGGCTTTTGTGGCAGCCATGCTGTTTCTGGCGGTTCTGATCGGTGTGGTGGAATCGGTTATGGCCCGTTTGCGGATGGTCAGGATTCCGCAGCTGCTGGTGGCAGCCACGATCCTTTCCGCCTTTGCCATGTTGCTGATAGTGAGGTGATGCAGATGGTTGCTCTTGCAGATCAACTGCTGGTGCTGGTGATGCTGATCAATTTTATCATGCTGGGTTCCAGCCGCATGGCCTTTGTGATCAGGGCAGTGGCAGCCCAGGGGGTGATTCTGGGGATCATTCCCGGTCTGCTGCACCCCTTTTCCGGTCACCTGTTGATCATTACCGCCAGCATTATCCTGGCCAAAGGGGTTGTGATTCCCTATCTGCTGAATGATGCGGTTCGCAAGGCCCAGATCCGGCGTGAGGTTGAGCCGTTCATCGGCTATGTACCGACCCTGTTGCTGGGGGCGGTTTTTACGGCCCTGGCCTTTGTGTTTGCCCAGAAGCTGCCGCTGGCACCGGAACACCGTGCCCTGTTGTTTGTACCGGCTTCCATCGCCACGCTGATGACCGGTTTCCTGATTCTGACCACCCGTAAAAAGGCGATCTCACAGGTAATCGGCTATCTGGTGCTGGAAAACGGGATCTTTATCTTTGGGCTGCTGCTGACCGAGGCGATGCCGTTCATGGTTGAGGCTGGCGCATTGCTGGACCTTCTGGTGGGGATTTTTGTGATGGGAATTGTGATCAACCATATCAGCCGTGAGTTTTCGACCGTGGATACCTCACGCTTGCAGACGCTGCGGGAGGAGTAGGGTGATGCTGACCTATCTGCTCGTGCTGCTGCCACTGTTGGGGGGACTGATTGCCTGGCTGATACCGGACAACCGTCTGCGTCCGCTTCTGTTGCCGACCATTGCCCTGCCGCATCTTGCCTTAAGTCTCTACCTGATCGCCACGCCGTCAATCAAGGTGCCGGGCAGCTGGCTCTGGCTGGACCCGCTGGGCAAGATCACCCTGCTGGCAGTCAGTACCCTGTTTGCGGTCTGTGCGGTCTACGGGGTCGGCTACCTGGCCTACCGTCAGGAACGTTCCAACCGGGTGCTCTGTCTGGGGCTGCTGGTCTGTCTGGCAGCCATGTCGCTGGTGACCCTTTGCCAGCATCTTGGCCTGCTGTGGGTGGCGGTGGAGACCACCACCGTCTCCATGGCGCCGTTGATCTACTTTAACCGCAACGCCCGTTCCATTGAAGCCACCTGGAAGTATCTGCTGATCTGCTCGGTGGGGATCGCCCTGGCGTTGCTGGGACTGCTGTTTCTGGCCTATGCCACCCACGTTGCCCATCAGGATGCCACCCTGTTGCTGTCTGATCTGCTGGAGGATGCCAGGCTGTTGAACCGTGGCTGGTTGCATGCCGCCTTTATCTTTCTGCTGGTGGGCTACGGCTCCAAGTTGGGTCTGGCGCCGCTGCATACCTGGAAGCCGGATGCCTATGGCGAGGCCCCAGGTCTGGTGGGAGCGCTGCTGGCCGGCGGCCTGGTCAACTGTGCCTTTCTCGCGATCCTGAGGGTCTATCAGATCTGCCTTGCTTCAGTGACCGAACTGCTGTTCTTTCAGCAGGTGCTGGTGGGGTTGGGGCTGCTTTCCATGGCGGTGGCCGCCATCTTCATGGCCCGTCAGCATGACTTCAAACGGATGCTGGCCTACTCCAGTGTTGAGCATGTCGGTATCCTGGCGGTTGGTCTGGGGATCGGTAAAGGTGCCCTGTTCGGGGTGCTGTTTCACCTGATCAACAACGGTCTGACCAAGGGGGTGCTGTTTCTCTCCTCCGGCAATATCCACCGCTCCTATGGCGGCAAGACCACCGAGATCGTGCAGGGGGCGCTGACCCGGCTGCCCTGGTCAGGAGGACTCTTTCTGGCCGGATTCATCGCCATTACCGGTTCGCCACCGTTCTCTCCCTTTGTGAGTGAGTTTTCCATTATCAGCAGTATCTTTGTTGAACGTCAGTATCTGGTGGGCGGTCTGTTTCTGCTGTTCCTGGCGGTGATCTTTATCGGCATGGCCCTGACCGTACTGCCGATGGTGATGGGCAGACCCCGTACTGATCTGGGAAAAAGCGATTATCGTGACCAACTGCTGACCGTGGGGCCGCCACTGGTGATGCTGCTGGTGATTGTCTGGCTGGGTGTCTGGCCGCCTGAGGCGCTGCTGCAGCTGTTAAAAGATGGCGCAGCCATGCTGGAGGTGCGGTCATGAATGATACCCTGCGCCTGATCTACAATGGCCGGGCCATTGCCTGTGCTGATATCCCCTGTTGCGACCAGGACCGCTTTCTGCAAACCATCCTTGACATGACCGGCCGGGGCTGGCGGGTCAGCAGCTACTGCGGTTTCCCTGCTGGCGGGGCAACCACCCTGTACTGTCTGCTGGCTTCTCCTGCTGATGGCGTGCTGGGGATCATGCAGACGATCTGCAGTGGCCCGGAATTCCCTTCCATTGCGGTTCAGTGTCCCCAGGTACAACTGTTTGAGCGTGAGATTGCCGAACAGTGCGGCATCCGCTTTATCGGGCATCCCTGGTTCAAGCCGGTCCGTTTTGTTCATTCAGCAGTGCGCGGCCAAGATGCCTGGGGTCGTCCTGATGATCAGCCGATCCAGGTCGGGGTGATGGACTACTACCGGGTAGAAGGGGAAGAGATTCATGAGGTGGCAGTAGGTCCGGTTCATGCCGGGGTGATCGAGCCGGGGCATTTCCGTTTTCAATGCCACGGAGAGCAGGTCTTTCACCTCGAAATATCACTGGGCTATCAGCATCGCGGTATTGAACAGCTGTTGATCAACGCACCCAATCCCCAAACCCTGCGCCAAATGGAGGCGATTGCCGGTGACACCAGTATCGGCCATGGTCAGGCCTACTGCATGGTGGTTGAGGCTCTTTCCAGGACCCGTCCCCCGGCAACAGCAGAGGCGTTGCGCGGGGTGGCACTTGAATTGGAACGTCTGGCCAATCATACCGGCGACCTGGGGGCGATTGCCGGTGATGTGGGCTATCTGCCCACCTCCTCGTTCTGTGGCCGGATCCGGGGTGACTTCCTCAACATGAGTGCCTTTATCTGTGGCAGCCGTTTTGGTCGCGGCTTGCTGAAACCGGGCGGTACGGTCTTTGGTCTGGATCAGGCGCAGCGTGAAGAGTTGCAAAACCGTCTGGCAACCGCGCGGTTGGAACTGACCAGCGCCATTGACCTGCTCTGGAGCACCCCGTCGGTCATGTCCCGTCTGGAGGGGACCGGCGTTGTGTCAGCTGAGTCTGCCATTGAGATGGGGCTGGTGGGGCCGGCTGCCCGGGCCTGCAGCCTGAAACGGGATGTCCGTTCTGACTATCCCTTCGGGATTTATCGCATGGCCCAGGTGCCAATTGCCACGGCCCATCATGGTGATGTCTGCAGCCGCAGCACCGTGCGCTGGGAGGAATGCCAGAAGTCGCTGGATTTCTGTGTAGAGCAGTTACGGCAGTTACCAAAGGGGCATACTGCTGTAGAGCCTAAGCCATTGCAGGGGGATCATTTGAGCGTGGCTTTAACAGAAGGCTGGCGGGGTGAGGTCTGTCACCTGGCTGTCACCGGTGCAGATGGGCGTTTTAAACAGTACAAGATCACTGACCCTTCGTTTCATAACTGGCAGGGGTTGGCCATGGCGCTGCGCAATGAACAGATTTCAGACTTTCCGCTCTGTAACAAGAGTTTCAACTTATCTTACTGCGGTTTTGACCTGTAAGGGGAACAAACATGCTGCGTGCCCTTAAAGAACGTCTGAGCATCCAGGGTCACCGGACCATGGCCTATCCTGACGGACCAGTAGTCCTGCCGGAGCGGTTTCGTGGCTATCCAACGCTTCAGAGGGATCTGCTCTGTCATCTGGACGGTAAGTCATGCGCGGCAGCATGCCCTTTCGGTGCGCTCAGCTGTTCTGAAAACGGACTGGCGCTTGATATGGGTAAATGTCTCTTCTGTGCCGACTGTCCGGCATCCTCCTGCGTCGGTTTCGGGAATGATCATCGCCTGGCGGTATCCAGACGTGAAGAGCTGCTGGTGCAGACCAATGCAGAACAGAAGCTGGCTCAACCCCTGGCCCCTGATCTGCGTAAACTGTTCGGACGTTCGCTCAAATTCCGTGAAGTCAGCGCCGGCGGCTGCAATGCCTGTGAAGCTGACAGTAACGTGCTGACCACCATCGGCTGGGATCTGGGGCGTTTCGGGATTCAGTTTGTGGCCTCACCCCGCCATGCCGACGGGATCTGGGTGACCGGTCCGGTCAGTGAAAACATGCGTGAGGCGCTGCTCAAGACCTGGGAAGCGATTCCCGCTCCCAAAATTGTGGTGGCCTGCGGTGCCTGCGCCATTGCCGGCGGACCGTTCAGCGGTTCGCCCCAGATCAGTCTTGGCCTTGATACACTGCTGCCGGTTGATCTCTATATCCCTGGTTGTCCACCGCACCCTGCCACAATTTTAGATGGGTTACTACGGTTGCAGGGGCGGCTCACCTGAAAACTATTGCGGAGGCCGTCGTCCCTCATCCCCCGCCTTCTCCCAGAGGGAGAAGGGCAAGCGTAACCCTCTCCCTCTGGGAGAGGGTGGCCAAAGGCCGGGTGAGGGCGTTACGCGGTACTCGCTTCCTCGCCTACCTGTTCGGTATGTCTCGGTCGCTGCGTTCCGGGCGCTTGGTATCCGGCCTTCCTCATGACGTTTTTATACTTATTTGTCCCGTGAACTTATTTTACTTGTATTTCTGGATGTAATCGAGTAAATTTTAAAAGTTAATTTTCGCCTCGTTATTTCGCTGCCTGACCCCCTTCTGCATCCGGTTTATTTCCCGATTCTGCAGCACCGCGTTTGGTTTGCGACAGTTGATTCCCTTTTGATGCAGGCTTGATATGCCTGTCGGGAATCTGAATGAGTACTGCCGGCCACACGTGGTTGTTGCGCTGATCCTACGGGGATAACGGTTGTCCCGACGCGCCCATCCACACGACCCACGTATAGACGATTCGACAGACCTAAACAGCGATGCCGGCAGGTTTCCGCTCGTGTTGAATCAGGAGATTTTTATGTCGTTTGCTGAACTGAATTTGCATGCCTCCATCCAGAAGGCCATTTCCGCCTGTGGTTATGCCACCCCGACACCGATTCAGGCCGAGGCCATTCCTCAGGCGCTCTCCGGACGCGACCTGATCGCTTCTGCCCAGACCGGCACCGGCAAGACTGCTGCCTTCATCATTCCGGCCCTTGAGCGTCTGGCAAAGCCCGGTCCGGCAGGGATCGGTCCCCGTGTGCTGGTGCTGACCCCCACCCGTGAGCTGGCAGCCCAGGTTGCTGATTCGGTGGCCCGTTATGGCCGCTTCCTGCGTATGCGCTACGGCTCCATCGTGGGCGGTATGCCGTACCCCGACCAGGTCCGTCTGCTGCGTCAACCGGTTGACCTGATTGTAGCCACCCCGGGCCGCCTGATCGACCACCTTGAGCGTGGCCGCATTGACCTGTCACGGGTAGAGCTGCTGGTGCTGGATGAGGCAGACCGGATGCTGGACATGGGCTTTACTGATGCGGTTGATCAGATTGCCGCTGCCACCCCCAAAAAGCGTCAGACCCTGCTGTTTACCGCCACCATGGATGACCCGATGGCACGCCTGGCTGGCCGCCTGCTGAAGGAACCGTCACGGATTGCCATCTCCAGCCCGCAGGCTAACCACGATTCCATTGAACAGCGGATGCATCTGACCGATAACCTGGGTCACAAGCACAAGATGCTGCATCACCTGCTGGAGGACCCAACCATTACCCAGGCGATCATTTTCTCTGCCACCAAGCGGGATGCCGATACGCTGGCCCGTGATCTGTATGATCGTGGCCTCTCTGCCGCTGCCCTGCATGGCGACATGACCCAGGGCGCTCGTACCCGCACTCTGACCAACCTGCGTCGCGGCAAAGTGCGCTTCCTGGTTGCCACTGACGTGGCTGCCCGCGGCCTTGATATCAACGGCATCAGCCATGTTATCAACTTTGACCTGCCCCGCGCAGCTGAAGACTATGTCCACCGGATCGGCCGTACCGGTCGTGCCGGTGCCACCGGGGTTGCCATCTCCTTTGTATCCCCTGCGGATGCGGTCTACCTGCAGCGGATTCAGCGTTACACCGGTCAGACCGTGCAGATGCACACCATCCCCGGGCTTGAGCCGGTCAGCACCCTGCCGGTACCGGGCCGTGGCGGTAATGGTGCCGGTAAAGGACGTCGTCCTTTTGCAGCCGGTGGTCAACGCCGTCAGGGAGCCGGTGCCGGTAAAGGCGGTGCAGCACCCAAATCAAAATCCGGCTATCAGCAACGGGGCCGCAGTCAGCGCTAATCAGCCCGTTGTGATGGTGTAAACCAGAACGCCCTGTCCGGATAATCCGGACAGGGCGTTTGTGCATTATACTTCCAGCAGGTAGGTGCGGTGCTGTGTGTGGTTACCGTGCGCAGATGCTGAAATCGGCCCCTTCCCAGCAGGCCCTGTCTTTGGATGAACGCTTCGCCTCGCCCCAGCGTGAGTTGTTGCCGCTGCTGGTCAGACCGCGTACCTCTGCAGTTCCTTTGGCAATGATGAAGACGGACAGTACGCCGACATCATCAAACAACGGCCCCTGGCGATTGGTGTTGGAGAGGGAAAATGAACCGCCCGGTTCAGGCATGAACAGGCAAGGGCCGTTGTAGACCTGTGTCTTGCCGGTGGTTATTTTGCAGCTGACAACTCTATCGGCTGCAACGGCTGTTTGTGACATGGACAGAATGATTGCCAGTATGCTCAGTAGTTTGGACATGTGTCTCCCTTCAAACGTTCGTTTTTTTGTACCGTTGCCCTATCCGACCGCCTCAACGGTTTTGCAGCTTGCCGGATAGCCCTTGCAGACCCAGAACTGTTTGCCGGCATGTTCGCCATTGGTTGCCGTGCGCTTGACCATGACTTCCCGGCAGGCCGGGCACTGTTTTGTCGGATCTGTTGTTTGCCGTGGAGCAGCCGGTGGCGGGGGCGGCGCTGTATGCGGCTGCATTTCAGGCTCAGCCAGTCCCAGATACATTCTGGCCTTGGCTGCGCTATCGCCGTGGGGGAACTCCCTCAGATAGGTTTGATAGGCCGCGCTGGTTGCTTCTTCAAGCCCCATTCTGTTGAGCAGTATGGCATTCTGCAGGAGGGCACGCTCCCTGATCTGGGGAGATGCATCAGGAACATCGGCAGCCATTTCCAGGCAACGTGAAGCGGTATTCAAATCCTGCCTGCGCTGCAGGATGCCGGCCAGTGTCAGTAATAGAACCGGATCAAGTCCTTTAAGGTATTTCTGGTAGTATTCCTTGAAGACATCGGCGGCCTCCTGCTGACGGCTCCTAAGCAGCGTGGCAATAGCCTTTGTGTAGTACTCCCGGCCTTCATCAGTGGGGGTAAACTTTGATTTAAGTCTGGCCATGGCCAACAGGGCATCAGGGTTGTCCGGGCTGTTCTGCAGAACAAGGGCAATGGACTTTTCTCCACCGGCATAGCCTGTTCTGGCATGTGACGCCTGTACTCCGGCTTCAAGGTGCCGCTCCTCTACCGCGTCTTTGCCCAGTTTCAGAAAGCCGGCAATGATCATGCCTGAGATCATACCACCCAGGTGGGCCCAATGACCGATCATGGAACTGTTAGTACCGGCGAGCTGCCCAATACCGCCTGAAAGGTCGGCCAGGAAAAAGAGCCCGATAATGACCAGAGAATTAAGTCTGACCTTCAGGCTGATCGGAAAAATGAGTGAAAAGATGCCGAGGACAGGCAACGGGAAAACCATGCTCTTAAAGTAGCAGCGCACGGCGAAGATCCCCATGATTCCCGATATGGCGCCAGAGGCGCCCAAGGCATGCCCGGCCGTGCCGTTGGCAAGGAACTCAACCAGCACATAGGCTAGGCTGCCAAAGAGGCCGGTTACCAGATACAGTATGCCAAACCGCTGTGGGCCGATACGTCGTTCAACAACACTGCCAATGGCCCATAGAAATAGCATGTTGCCCCAGAGATGGCCGCTACTTGCATGCAGGAACATGGAGGAGAAGAGGCTGGCCGGGATGTTCCATGCGTTGGGTTCCAGCGGGAGAAAGAGCAGGTTCTTTTCAATGAATTCCAGGTTGTCAAACCCGACCTCAAGCAGGTAGTAGATAACAACGTTCAGCAGGACAATACCGTAGGTGACATAGGTGGTCTCTTTTCGCAACAGCTCCTTGTCGGTATGCATGACCGGCATGAAGGTTATATGTTGGGCCAACAGGTCTGTTGGCCGCATATCAAGGGCAGCGGCCTGGAGTCTGATGTAGATAAGGAACAGTACCGGAAAGAGGATAAAAAGCAACATGAGCAGGCCGCTCAGGTATTCACGGATTAGCATGATGGCAAAGATGGTCAGAAAGGCTTTGCCGATAAAGGCCTGTTCTTCATGCTTGCTGAAGTACTCGGAAAGTGTCGCCATGCTGCTGATCCTCCGTGTTGTTAGGGCTGCTCACGCCGTGACGAGACAGGGTGTAAAGAAATTTGCCAGTCCCGGAACTGCGATGGACTAAGGGTTTGCGATTTTTTGTAAAAAAACTTTACAGTTTAAAAAAAGCAAAACCCGCCATTTCTGGCGGGTTTCGGTGGTGCTCACGTTGGGTAGTGGGTGTCTGGTGGACTGATCGTCATCGGTCTCTTCCATGAGTCTGGTATAGTGGGCTGTTTCTAGCCCAATTCCCGCAGATTGTCCAGTGGAAACACGACAGCCTGCCCCGGATTACCGGAGCAGGCTGTCGTGTTGGGGCATACTCTGACAAGGAGGAGCTAGCCCATGACAATCACGAGATCTTCCTTCTCCACCTTGTCTCCTTCTTTAAACTTCACCTCGGCAACCTTGCCGTCGGCCTTGGCTTTGATGTTGGTCTCCATCTTCATCGCCTCGGTTACCATCAGGACATCACCGGCCTTGACTTCGTCGCCGGCCTTGACGTTGACCTTAAGCACCTTGCCCGGCATCGGTGCGCCAATATGGCCGGAATTACCTTTGTCTGCCTTTTCACGCATGGCGTCGCTATTCTGAATTGACTGGTCACGTACCACGACTGAACGGTTGTTGCCGTTCAGTTCAAAGTAGACGGTGCGGGTGCCGTCGTCATGCAGCTTGCCGATGGCGTTCAGCTTGATGATCAGGGTCTTGCCCGGTTCGATTTCAATGGAGGTCTCCTGGCCCGGTTCCAGCCCGTAGAAGAAGATCGGGGTCGGGATGACCGAGGTGTCGGAGTACTCCTGGCGGTACTTGTCGAACTCAGGGTAGACATTGGGGTAGAGGATGGCCGAGATCAGTGATTTGTCATCGATCCGGTGTCCCAGTTTTTCTTCCAGGTTGACCCGCTCTTCTTCAAAATCAGCCGGCTCAAGCAGTTCGCCGGGGCGGCAGGTGATCGGCTGCTGGCCTTTCAGGATAATCTTCTGCAGCTCTTCCGGCCAGCCCTGGTACGGTTGGCCCAGCATCCCCTTGAACATGCCGACAACTGATTCAGGGAAGGCCAGATCTTCCTTGGTGGTGTAGACATCCTCGGGCTGCAGGTTGTTCTTGACCAGGAACATGGCCATGTCGCCCACCACCTTGGAGGAGGGGGTAACCTTGACGATGTCGCCGAACATCATGTTGACCTTGTGGTACATTTCCTTGCACTCGTCCCAGCGCTCAAGCAGGCCCAGGCCGGCCACCTGCGGCTTGTAGTTGGAGTACTGACCGCCGGGGATCTCATGGTGGTAGACCTCGGCGGTGCCGGATTTAAGGCCGGACTCAAACGGTGCGTAGTAATCCCGTACCGTCTCCCAGTAGTTGGCCAGTTTTTGCAGGCCGGCGGCATTGACCAGCGGATCCCGCTCACTGCCTTCCAGGGTGGAGACCAGCGCGTTCAGGTTTGGCTGAGCAGTCAGGCCGGACAGGGAGGAGAGGGCGGCATCCACGATATCCACCCCGGCCTCGCTGGCCTTCAGCAGCATGGCAGAACCGTTGGAGGATGTGTCGTGGGTGTGCAGGTGGACCGGGATACCGATGTTTTCTTTCAGCGCCTTGACCAGCTTGTAGGCCGCCAGCGGCTTCAGCAGGCCGGCCATATCCTTGATGGCCAGGATATGGGCACCCATCTTCTCCAGTTCCTTGGCCATGTTGACGTAGTATTCCAGGGGATACTTGTCCCGCTTGGGATCGGTGATGTCGCCGGTGTAGCAGATGGCTGCCTCGCAGATCTTGCCGGATTTGCGGACCGCCTCCATGGCGACCTGCATGCCGGTGGTCCAGTTCAGGGAGTCAAAGACCCGGAAGATGTCAACGCCGGAGTTGGCAGCTTCTTCTACGAACTTCTGCACCACGTTGTCCGGATAGTTGGTGTAGCCCACGGCGTTGGAACCGCGCAGCAGCATCTGGAACAGGATGTTGGGGATCGCCTCGGACAGCTTGTGCAGCCGCTGCCAGGGGTCTTCACGCAGGAAGCGCATCGAGACGTCAAAGGTGGCGCCGCCCCAGCATTCCAGGGAGAACAGGTCGGCCCCCAGGTAGGAGGTGGGCTCGGCGATCTTGAGCAGGTCATGGGTCCGTACCCGGGTGGCCAGGTTGGACTGGTGGGCATCCCGCATGGTGGTGTCGGTGATCAACAGCTTTTTCTGCTCCAGAATCCACTTGGAAAGCCCTTCGGCGCCCAGTTTCATGAACAGGTCACGGGAACCGGAGGGGCGGGGCTGGGTGTAATCTATTTCCGGTACTTTTGCTTCAATCAGGTCGGCAGATTTCAGTGGTTTGACAATGCCGGGTGAGCCGTTGACGATCACGTCCCCCAGGAAGGAAAGTACCTTGCTGGCACGGTCCTTTTTCTCGCGGAACTGCAGCAGCTCGGGGTGCTTCTCGATAAAGGAGGTGTCGCACTTGCCGTTCAGGAAGACCGAGTGGGTGATCACGTTCTCCAGGAAGCCGATGTTGGTCTTGACCCCGCGAACCCGGAACTCCTGCAGGGCACGGTGCATGATCGACGCGGCATCCTTGAAGTTGAGACCCCAGGAGCTGACCTTGACCAGCAGCGAGTCATAGTGGGGGGTGATCTGGGCGCCGGTAAAGGCGTTGCCCGCATCCAGACGGATACCGGCGCCGGCAGCGGAACGGTAGGTGGTCAGGGTGCCGAAGTCAGGGGCAAAGTTGTTGGACGGGTCTTCGGTGGTGATCCGGCACTGGATGGCATAGCCGCGCATATCAATGGCGCTCTGGGACGGGATGTTGATCTCCGGGTCGGACAGCTTGTAACCCTGGGCCACCAGGATCTGGTTCTGCACCAGGTTGCGGCCGGTGATCATCTCGGTCACGGTATGCTCGACCTGGATGCGGGGGTTCATCTCAATGAAGTAGAAGCTGCCCTCCTGGTCCACCAGGAACTCCACCGTACCGGCGTTACGGTATTTGACCTGACCGGCGATCTTCAGGGCGGCGGTGCAGATCTCTTCCCGCTGCTGCTGGGTCAGGCAGAGTGACGGCGCAAACTCCACCACCTTCTGGTGGCGGCGCTGGATCGAACAGTCACGCTCGAAAAAATGCACCAGGTTGCCGTAGTTGTCACCCATGACCTGTACTTCGATATGCTTGGGGTTCTCGATGTAGCGCTCCAGAAAGACGGTGGCATTGCCAAAGGCGGCCTTGGCCTCACTGCGGGCAGCGACCAGACCTTCCAGCAGCTCTTTCTTGTTGCGGGCCACCCGCATACCACGACCGCCACCACCGGCTGCCGCCTTGATGATGATCGGATAACCGGAGTCCTTGGCAAACTTCAGGGCCTCTTCTTCCTTCTCAATCGGGTCTTCGGTGCCGGGCACGACCGGTACTTCTGCAGACATGGCTGCCTTGCGGCCGGCCACCTTGTCACCCAGGGCACGCTGCATTTCAGCCGTGGGGCCGATAAAGGTAATGCCGGCTGCCTCGCACTTCTCGGCAAATTCGGCATTTTCCGCCAGAAAACCGTAGCCGGGGTGGATCGCGTCCACATCGGCCTTCAGCGCCAGGGCGATGATCTCGTCAATCCCCAGGTAGGCATCAATCGGTGCCTTGCCTTTGCCGATCAGGTAGGCCTCGTCCGCCTTGTAGCGGTGCAGGGAGAGTTTGTCCTCTTCAGAATAGAGCGCCACCGTGCTGATCCCCAGCTCGGTACAGGCCCTGAAGATCCGGATGGCGATCTCGCCACGGTTGGCAGCCATGACCTTTCTGAACTTGTTGATTTTCTTCATGCGAGTTCTCCTGTTTTTGATGGTAGTAAAGGTTCGTTCGACGATTTTTAGTTATGCTTAAAAAATTTAGTTATTTTGAATAGTTATGGCGTTTACGGTGGCGGCACTTAACCAGAAACAGCAGGGGATGTCAACAGGAAAAAGAACAGGGGCCGCAAAGGGCCCCTGTTGGTGATGCATTGATCGATGCCGCCTGATCAGGCGGTAAATTCGTCAGCGTATTTGACCAGGTTTGGCAGGTCCGGCTTGGTCAGAATCTGTTGGGCGCCCAGGTCATGCCATTTACGGATGTTGTCTTCCGATGCCAGTGACGAGAAGATGATGATCGGCAGATCCTTCAGGCTGTCTTCCTTGCGCACCAGCGATGTCAGGTGCAGGCCGTCCATCTGGGGCATCTCCACATCGGTGATCAGGAGCTGCATCCGTGAGCGGAATGAAACGCCATCGCTTGAGCACTGCTGCATTTTGTGCTGGATCTTTTCCCAGGCCTCGGCACCATTGACCGCCTCTTCAACATTGTACCCGGCTCCCCGCAGGGCGCTGCACATGGTGTGGCGGATAAACGGGGAGTCATCGGCAACCAGGATGCTCTTGCTGCTGCGGTCAACACCGGCGCCTTCAAGCAGTTGTTCAGGGGCCAACGGCTGCAGGGCGCTGGAGGCACAGAATTCAGCCACGATCTTTTCAAAATCAAGCACCAGGATGATCCGGTCATCCATCTTGACCAGGCCGGTGACCTGATCAGAGTAGACGGCAGAGGAGGGGGCCTCGACATTTTTCCAGGAGATGCGGTAGATGCGGGAGACAGAGTGTACCAGGACGCCGACCATGACGTTGTTGAACTCAAGCACGATCACCCGGTCTGAAAGTAGATCGCCGGTATATTTGTTCAGGATCTTGGAGAGGTTCAGGATCGGGATCACCTTTTCCCGCAGCTTGATCATCCCTTCCACCGCATCAGAGGTGTTGAGGGCCTTGGTCAGCTTGGGCAGACGGATGATCTCGCGTACTTTTGCAACGTTGACACCGTAATGGCAGGGGACCAGATTGCCGTGGGAGTCCAGTTCGTCAACGCGGAACTCCACGATCTCCAGTTCGTTGGTGTCGCTTTCGAGAAGGATGTTGGTCTGTTTCATGGCGGACTCCTGCCGTGGATTTTGTCAGGGGAGTATAGCACAACTCTTTATAATGAAAAGAGGATGGTGCACGATTGACACGAAATACCCCCTGTGATAGCTTCAAAAACCATTTCAACGCTTGGAGATAGCATGGTATTTCCTGATTTTAAAGACTTTTGTCAGCTGGCGCAAAAGGGCAACCTGGTGCCGGTCTATCGTGAGATTATGGCTGATATGGATACGCCGGTAACTGCCTTTCGTAAGATTGATGACGGCTGTTACTCGTTTCTGCTGGAGAGTATCGAGGGTGGAGAGAAGTGGGGACGCTATACCTTTCTCGGCTCCAGTCCCTCACTCATCGTCCGTGCCAAGGGGAAAACGGTCGAAATCATTGAACATGGCGTCTCCAGCAGCCAGACAGTCGCTGATCCTCTGAACAGCATCCGTACCGTCTTAAGCCGTTTTACACCGGTTGAGGTGCCGGGGCTGCCCAGGTTCTTTGGCGGTGCAGTGGGGTACCTCGGCTATGAGATGGTACGTCATTTTGAACATCTGCCAACGCAGAAGCCGGCGCTGATTGATGCCTACGACGCCTATTTCCTGATTACCGATACCCTGATCATCTTTGATAATCTCAGTCAGAAGATCAAGGTGGTCTCCAACGCCCATCTTGGCGGCACGGTCTCTGTCGAGGAGGCCTATGCAGAGGCGCTGGCCCGTATTGAGGGGATAATCGGCAAGCTGCGCGGTCCGTTGCCAGTTGCCGGTGCGCCTGAAGCGGTCAAACCGGCTGAACTGCGTTCCAATGTAAGCCGTGAGGAGTATGAGGCGGCGGTTGAGAAGGCCAAGGAATATGTCCGTGCCGGCGACATCATCCAGGTTGTCCCGTCACAGCGTTTCAGCGGCAGGCTCTCTGCGGATCCCTTTGACATCTACCGGGCCTTGCGTACCTTGAACCCATCGCCTTACATGTTCTTTTTGCGTCTGGATGATACCGTGATAGCCGGTGCTTCACCCGAGGTCATGGTGCGCAAGGAGGGAACACGGGCGGAGTTGCGGCCGATTGCAGGAACCAGGCCGCGTGGTGCAACACCGGAAGAAGATGCCACACTGGCAGAGGAACTGTTGGCCGACCCTAAGGAACGGGCCGAGCATGTCATGCTGGTGGATCTGGGACGCAATGACCTGGGGCGGGTCTGTGCCACCGGCACGGTGACAGTCTCAGAGCTGATGGTGATCGAGCGCTACTCCCATGTCATGCATATCGTCTCCAACGTTTATGGCAAACTGGCAGAAGGCAGGGACGCCTTTGATCTGGTGCGGGCCACCTTCCCGGCCGGCACCCTGTCCGGCGCACCCAAGGTGCGGGCCATGGAGATCATTGACGAGCTGGAGCCGGTGCGGCGTGAGATTTACGGTGGCGCGGTGGGCTATTTTTCCTTCTCCGGCAACATGGATCTGGCGATTGCCATCCGCACGCTGGTGATTAAGGACGGTATGGTGCACCTTCAGGCCGGAGGCGGCGTTGTTGCCGATTCTGACCCGGCCGCTGAATGGCAGGAAACCGTTAACAAGGCAATGGCAGTCCGCCGGGCCATCGAAATTGCAGAGCATGGACTGAAGTAAAAACTACCGAGGCTTAATGAGATAAGGAGCTACACCATGGCAACAGCAACGGCACGACACATCCTGGTTTCAACCGAAGCGGAATGTTTGAAACTGAAGACAGAGATAGAGGGCGGCGCCGACTTCGGCGAGGTGGCCAAGCTCAACTCATCCTGTCCCTCCCGGATGCGGGGTGGTGACCTGGGGGCGTTCGGCCCCGGTCAGATGGTCAAGGAGTTTGATGAGGTGGTCTTTTCCGGTGAGATCGGCAAGGTCTTGGGACCGGTCAGGACACAGTTCGGCTATCACCTGGTTGAGGTCACCAAACGCTGGTAATTCCGCTTCCATTTCAAGGCACTCTCTTCGTTGGCTCGTCTTCGGTTCCTCAACGTACTGCGTGTACGCCTGCGTCACCGAATTCCTCGCCGCCTTGATAGCGTCCTCGAACTGGAACCGGAATAAGATCGTGTCTGGCGGTTTGTGTCTAGGCCGCCAGCTCTTTTACTTTCTTTGTCCGCTTGGGCGTTGCGCGGACCTTTTCAACCGGGGCGCTTTCCACCAGTGCCACAAAGTCGGCCGGGTCACCTGGCCGCAGGCTGGCATAATGGGAAGAGGCGATCTTTCTGATGATGCCATCACTGAACTGAATGGTTGCCTTCAGGGCTGCTACCTCGGTTATTTTGCCAACGCCCCAGGCAACTGCTCCGGGATGGATGACGACGGCTCCTGTTTTGATAATCATGGTTTCTCCTTGTCTGATCTGTTCACAGTACGCCGTTGTCGCATGAATAGATAGGCTTATTACCGTTTTGGCAGCACGGATCTGCGTTGAAGTAAGGAATACTCTGGAATGGCACTTAATCAGCAACAGCTTGCAGCGATAGAAAAAATCATTACCGAAGAGACCGGCCTCAGGCAGGGCCAGGTCAGCAATACCGTCAGCCTGTTGCAGGAAGGGGCCACGGTCCCCTTTATCGCCCGTTACCGTAAGGAACAGACCGGTGAGCTGGATGAGGTGCAGATCCGCACGGTTGAGGAACGGCTGGCCTATTTCACGGAACTGGAGGCCCGGCGTCAGACCATCCTGGCCTCGATTGAGGAACAGGGGAAGCTGACCCCTGAGCTGCAGGCCCGCATTGATGCAACCCGTCAGAAGACCGAGCTGGAAGACCTCTATCTGCCGTACAAACCCAAGCGTCGTACCAAGGCCACCATTGCCAAGGAACGGGGACTTGAACCGCTGGCCGATCTGATGGCGGTCCAGGAGTTGACCAGTGGCAGTGCCCTGGAAGCAGCAGTCCCGTTTGTTGATCCTGAAAAAGAGGTGCCCAGCCCTGAGGCTGCCCTGGAAGGGGCCGGACATATCCTGGCCGAGCGGTTGGCTGATGAGGCCGACTGCCGGGCCATGGTGCGCCGTCTGACCTGGGAACAGGGGATCATGGCCACCAAGGTTGCGTCGGATAAAAAGGAGCAGGTCACCAAATTTGAGATGTACTACGACTATCAGGAACCGCTGAAGGAGATCCCTTCCCACCGGATGCTGGCCATGCGGCGGGGTGAAAAGGAAGAGGTGCTGCGGCTTTCCCTGCAGGTGCCCCAGGCCGAGATTCTGGCTGGCCTCAAGCATCGCCTGATCAAGGGTGAGAGTGTCTTCAAACCCTGGCTGGAAACGGTGGCCGAGGATGCCTACAAACGTTTGATCGCCACCTCGATCGAGGTGGAGTTGCGCTTGCAGGCCAAGGATCTGGCTGATGAGGCGGCCATTGCCATCTTTGCCAAGAATCTGAAAAATCTGCTGTTGGCCCCACCTGCCGGTGGCAGGCGGGTACTGGGGATCGATCCAGGTCTACGCACCGGTTCAAAGCTGGCTGCGGTTGACCAGACCGGTCGCTTTCTGGAGCATGTCACCATCTATCCCCACACCGGCGCTGGCAGGGTGGATCAGGCCAGGCAGGATCTGCTGCGACTGGTGGAGGCCCATGGGATTGAGATGATTGCCATCGGTAACGGCACTGCCGGGCGGGAGATGGAGCTGTTCACCAAAGAGACCCTGGCCAAGGCCGGCAGGCACCTGCCGGTGGTAATGGTCAGTGAGGCCGGTGCCAGTATCTATTCCGCCTCGGAGATCGCCCGTGAGGAGTTTCCCGAACTGGACCTGACCGTGCGCGGGGCGATCTCCATTGCCCGGCGTCTGCAGGACCCGCTGGCAGAGCTGGTCAAAGTCGATCCCAAGAGTATCGGCGTGGGGCAGTACCAGCATGATGTCAACCAGACCATGCTCAAGAAATCGCTGGATGAAGTCGTCGAATCCGGTGTTAACTACGTTGGGGTAGATCTGAATACCGCCTCCTGGGCGCTGCTGTCCTATGTGGCCGGGGTAGGGCCGGCCCTGGGCAAGGCCATAGCCCGGCATCGTGATGAAAACGGTCCGTTCAGCTCCCGCAAAGGTCTGCTGAAGGTCTCCCGTTTTGGGGCCAAGGCCTTTGAGCAGGCAGCCGGATTCCTGCGTATCCGTGGCGGCAAGCATCCCTTGGATAACTCTGCGGTCCACCCGGAACGGTACCCGCTGGTGGAACAGATGGCCAAAGATCTGGGAGTCTCCCTTGAAGAGCTGACTAAAACCCCAGGGTTGGCTGAAAAGATTGACCTGAAGAAGTACGTCAGTGATCAGGTGGGGCTGCCGACCCTGCGGGATATTCTGGAGGAGCTGAAAAAGCCGGGCCGTGACCCCCGCCAGCAGTTCCAGACCGCTGACTTCAGGGATGATATCCGTGAGATCAGCGACCTGCAGGAAGGGATGATCCTGCAGGGGGTGGTGACCAACGTGACCGCCTTTGGCGCCTTTGTGGATATCGGGGTGCATCAGGATGGTCTGGTGCATGTCAGCCACCTGGCCAACCGTTTTATCAAGGACCCCAATGATGCGGTCCAGGTGGGGCAGGTGGTCAAGGTCAAGGTGCTGTCTGCTGATCCGCAACGTAAGCGGATCTCCCTATCCATTAGAGAGGCTGAACCCGGCGGGGCAGCGGTTCGTAAACCCGCATCCTCTGCAGCCCAGCCAAAACAGGAACCAAAGGTTACCTCAGGCGGTCTTGATCTGAGCGCCATGGAAAAGGCCGGGTTCAGGGTGCGGCGTTAGCAAGCTGTTGGAAAACTACCGCGGAGCCTGTCTACGGCGATGCGTGGTAGCTGCTCCTTTGTTTAACAGTTTGTTGTGCCTCAGTCGCTACGTGCCGTGTAGTTGTGCTTCCTCACCACGTTTTTCAACGGCCTGCTGGCCTGTTGTCAGTTTACTAGAATAGTGGAGTCTGCCATGCTTTTAATGATCGATAATTATGATTCGTTTACCTTCAATATCGTCCAGTACCTGGCCCAGCTGGGTGAAGAGGTGAAGGTAGTGCGCAATGACGAGATTGGCGTTGCGGATATTGCGGCTCTGCGGCCTGACCGGATTGTTGTCTCGCCCGGTCCCTGTTCACCGGAGGAGGCAGGCATCTCGGTGGCTGCCATTAAGGAATATGCCGGCAAGATCCCGCTTCTGGGGGTCTGTCTGGGGCATCAGTCCATTGGCGCTGCCTTTGGTGGCACGGTGGTGCGCAGTGTTTCCCTGATGCACGGCAAGACTTCACCGATCCACCATGACGGCAAGGAACTGTTCAGCGGTTTGCCCAACCCGTTCAATGCCACCCGTTATCACTCGCTGGTGGTTGAACGTTCTAGTCTGCCGGACTGCCTGGAAATGACCGCCTGGGTGGATAATGGTGAGATCATGGGGCTGCGTCACAAAGAACTGCCGGTCTGGGGGGTGCAGTTCCACCCGGAATCGATCCTGACCGAAGGCGGCATGGAGCTGCTGGATAACTTTCTCAAACTTTCCAGACAGTATCCGGTGCAGCTGTGAGCAACCAGCAACGTTGCGATTACCTGATCATCGGGGCCGGGATTATCGGCCTGGCCCTGGCCCGTGAGCTGAAGAACCGTTTTCCCGCGGCCGATATTCTGGTGATCGACAAGGAAGCAGACGTGGCGTACCACGGCAGTGGCCGCAACAGCGGGGTACTGCATGCCGGGTTCTACTATTCGGCAGACTCGCTGAAGGCTCGCTTTACCCGCGATGGTAACCGGTTAATGACGGCCTATGTCAAGGATCGCGGTCTGGCCATCAATGAATGTCACAAGGTAGTGGTTGCCTCGGATCTGAATGAGATTGAAGGGGTGCAGGAACTGCAGCGTCGCGGTGAGCGGAACGGCGTGGATGTGCGGATCATCGACGAACAGGAGCTGGCCGAGATCGATCCCAACGCAAAGACCACCGGGATCGCCCTCTATTCCCCCACCACCTCCACGGTTGACCCCACTCAGGTCTGTCATGCCATCAAGGCGGATCTGGAGGCGGCAGGTGTCCGTTTTCTGTTTGGTCAGGGCTATCTGAAACGGCAGGGAGATGCTGCCATTCTGACAACCGGTGGTCTGGTACTGGAGGCCGGTCTGGTGATCAACGCAGCCGGGCTGTATGCTGATACGGTTGCCCGTGACTATGGTTTTTCACAGAATTACACCATTATCCCGTTCAAGGGGATCTACCTGAAGTACACCGGTACGGACAAGCCGATCCGTACCAACATCTATCCGGTACCCAACTTGAAAAATCCGTTTCTGGGGGTGCATTATACGGTGACGGTGGATGGGACGATCAAGATCGGACCTACCGCCATACCGGCCTTCTGGCGGCAGAACTATGCCGGTCTGGAGCATTTCCGGTTCGGGGAGTTGCTGGAGATCATCGGCTGGGAGTCGCGGCTGTTTCTGGGGGATAACTTCGGTTTTCGCTCTCTGGCACTGTCAGAGTTAAAGAAGTACGACCGCAGCTACTTTACCGGGCTGGCTACGAAAATGGTGAAGCAGATCAATACCGCCGGTTTCAACCAGTGGAGCAAGCCGGGAATCCGGGCCCAGTTGCTGAACACTACCACGAAAGAACTGGTGCAGGATTTTGTGGTGGAAGGAGACCGGCACAGCATCCATGTCCTGAATGCCGTGTCACCGGCCTTTACCTGCAGCTTCCCCTTTGCAGCCTGGGTGGTGGATCACTTTGTCCTGAAGCAGTAAGGGTCTTTGCTGGTCAACGGGTCATGTCCAAAACTGGCAGTAACCGCCAGACAGCCACCGCAGACCGGTTTCAACTTGCAACCGTTACAGGCGGTTGAACCATCCCGATAGCGGGCCGCCGTTTCCGAGTTGTAGACCGCCTCAAGGCTCTGGTTCAGGATGTTGCCGATGGGAGAGGGGAATTTGCGGCAGGCATGCACCTCGCCATCGGAGAGTATGGCCACGAAGTTGAAAGCGGCACCGCAGCCGAATCCGGCACAGCCGCCGAACAACGGCTTGCCCTGGTCGTCGTAGATCGAGTTGAGCAGGCTGTCTTTCAGCGCCAGCACCGGGTGGGTCGGCATGGCTGCCACATACTGCTCCAGAAATACCCTGTATTCCTCGCGGGTCGGCAGGGCCAGCTGCGCCCCTTCGCCGAACAGGGCCAGACGGTTGAAGGTCAGTCCGCCGGTAATGCCCTCCAGGACCTCAGCCAACGGGATCACCTGATCAAGATTGCTCCTGGTCAGGGTCAGCATCACCATGTTGGGCACCCCCAGCTCAGTCAACATTTCAAGAAATGCAATCGTTCGTTTGAAGTTGCCTTCCCCCCGGATGGTGTCGTTATGTTCTTCCAGCCCTTCAAGACTGACCTGATAGTAGACCGGACGCTGGATCGCCATAAGCCGTTCAATGTTACTGCGTTCGGTGGCGTTCCCAAGGATGGCGGTCATCAGGCCATGGTCGGCTGCCGCCTGATAGATCCGGTAAAAATCCGGGTGCAGGAGTGGATTGCCGCCGCTGAATGAAACCTGGGGCCGTACAAAGCGGCTCCAGCAGAAATCGCGCAACTCCTGCATCAGTGTGACGGAGCGGTCAAACGGAAATGCTGCCCGCTGGCTGCGGTCGTAACAATGCTTGCAGGACAGGTCGCAGCTCTGGGTCAGATGCCACTGCAGGGTGAAGACTTCGGCCGCCACGAAACGTTTGTCAATCGCCTGTGATGCTATTGCCGGAGTACGGCGCAGACGCGACACCGGTGCCAGCAGTACCCCTTTGCGCACCGCATCCCACAGCACGGCATCGAACAGTGCAATCGGCTGGTTTGCCTGTTGTGCGGCCTCTTCCGGGCTGATACCTTCGGCTACCATCTTCAAGGCAAGCAGGTGATCCGGCAGGGCCGATTCAAAACGCAGGTTCCTGTTTGCGGGATCAGACCAGATCAGCACCAGCTCTTCACCCGGCTCAATCCGCTCCATATCCTGTTTTTTTGCAAAGGTCAGCAGGGTCAGCAGATGCGTCCAGGGTACCGGCAGCAGTTGCAGTGAGGGGTTTATGGTCAGGGCCTGCAGCTCTTCGGGCTGCGGCAGTGGAATATTCATGGCCCGGTGACAGCCCAGCTCCAGCCGGGCCAGGTCCGGCAACCATTCCGGGTGAGTCAGGCCGGCCACCTTTTCCAGCTGGGCAGGTACGGTCTCAGGATCAAGCTCATGCAAGGATCTGCCGATCAGACGATTCCAGGCATCCTGTCCCAGTAGTTTTCGGGTCGTGGGGAAAATGGCGGGCCTCCAGGAAAATAGGTGGTTGGTTGAAACAACGGGCGACAGAGATGAGTATACCCTGCCGCCCGGTCAATGCTACTGCAGTAATCTTTTATTTGGCGCTCCCGGCGCCGGTTGAGCCGCCTCAACCACTTGAACCTCAGCCGCTGCCGCCCGGTTTTGGGGCCGGTTTTTCTGCAGGCTTGCTTTCTGCCGGTTTCTTGTCATCCGTCGTCTGTGTGCCATCTTTGTCTTTGGGGGTCTCGGCGCTCCCGGCGCCGCTCTTACCGCCTCAGCCACTTTTGCCTGCTTCCTTCTGCGGGGTGCTCCCGGCACCCTCCTTGCCGCCTCAACCACTCGCGCCCTGGGCGTTGAACGGAACAACCGCCATGCCTGCAACGAGGCTGGCGATGCCCATTCCTGCCAGGATGGACTTCAACCGGTCCTTCTCCATAGCAAACCTCCTGCGTGGATTTAACAGGGCTTTGAAAAACTATTCCGGAGGCCGTCTACGGCGTTGCGCGGTACTCGCTCCTTCGACTAACTTGTTGTTATGTCTCAGTCACTGTGCTCCGTGCGCCTGGTATCCGGCCTTCCTCATGACGTTTTTTACAGCCCTGTTAGGGCGGTAGTTACACCGCCCGCAAGTGATTTTAGCAATAGCTAGGCAATTGTCAAATCGCTCTACTGGATTTGTTGCTTGGGAGGTGTGGCTGGTTTGGCTGCGCCGCCACAGCCGGATGCCCCGCCACAGCCACTGGTGCCTTTTGCCGGGGCAGATTGCTCTGCTTGCGGCTGTTTCATGGCACCGCCGCAGCCACTGGCACCACTGTTTTCATGTTTGGCACACTTGGGGCACTTGTGCATGCCGCCGCAACCGCTGGGGCCCGACTCTGTGACCGGCTTTCCGTTTTCTGCAGGGGCTGCCGGTGCTGTCTCGGCAGCTGCAACCGATGCCATACCGGCAATCAGTGTGGTGATACTGAGGCCGGCCAACAGGTTGCGCATGGAGGAATGATGCTGCATGGTGAAATCCTTTCCTGGTTGTTCTGCTGAACGCTGTGATCTGCAATTACTAGCTTAATGGTCAAGATAGCAATTTGCGAATTAGTTGGTCAATGGTAATTTTAATGAAGACCGCTTGGTGAACCGTGCTTGAGCAGAACCTTGACCGGGGCAGCTGCATCGGTATATAAACACAATCCGCTGTAAAAACATGCAAAGGCAGGGAAGTCGTGATGTCCAACAAGGAACTGGCCAAGGGGTATGAACCCCATGAGGTAGAGAAAAAATGGTACGGCGAGTGGGCTGAAAAGGGCTATTTTCATGCTGATGAAGCCTCTCCCCGCAGACCTTACAGTATTGTCATCCCACCGCCTAACGTCACCGGAGCCCTGCATATGGGGCATGCCCTCAACAATACCCTGCAGGATATGCTCTGCCGCTGGAAGCGGATGACCGGTCACAGCGTGCTCTGGATGCCCGGCACCGACCATGCCGGTATCGCCACCCAGAACGTGGTGGAACGTCAGTTGGCAGCCGAAGGCACGGATCGTCATGATCTGGGGCGCGAGGCGTTCATTGAACGGGTCTGGCAGTGGAAGGCCGAGTCGGGTGGGCAGATCATCGGACAGCTGAAGCGGCTGGGTGCCTCCTGCGATTGGGAACGGGAACGCTTTACCATGGACGCCGGTCTGTCCAAGGCGGTACGCACGGTCTTTGTCAAGCTGTACGAAGACGGGCTGATCTACCGCGATAACCGTCTGATCAACTGGTGCCCCCGTTGCCATACCGCCCTTTCTGATATCGAGGTGGAGCATGAAGAGAAAAAGGGGCACCTCTGGCATATCCGCTATCCGGTGGTGGGGCAGCCGGGCCGCTTCCTGACCGTTGCCACCACCCGGCCCGAGACCATGCTGGGGGATACCGCCGTGGCGGTGCATCCGGAAGATGAACGCTACGCCGATCTGCATGGTGCCAAGGTGCTGTTGCCACTGGTGAACCGTGAGATTCCGGTGGTTGCGGATGAGTATGTTGATCGTGAGTTCGGCACCGGTGTGGTCAAGATCACTCCGGCCCACGACTTCAACGACTTTGAGGTGGCGGCACGCCACGGTCTGGACAAGATCAATGTCTTTGATGAGTCGGGCGTTATCAATGCAGCCGGACACCAGTATGAAGGGCTGGATCGTTTCAAGGCCCGCACCAGAATTGTGGAGGATCTTGAGGCTGCCGGCCTACTGGAGAAGATCGACGATCACGGGCTGTCGGTGGGGGGCTGCTACCGCTGCAAGACCGTGGTGGAGCCGTACCTTTCCCTGCAGTGGTACGTCAAGGTTGGTCCGTTGTCCGAGCGTGCGCTGCAGGCGGTCAAGGATGGTCGTACCCGCATTCTGCCCAAACAGTGGGAAAATACCTATTACGACTGGATGGAGAACATTCGGGACTGGTGTATCTCGCGCCAGATCTGGTGGGGACACCGTATCCCGGCCTGGTTTTGCGATCATTGCGGTCATATAACCGTATCCATGGATGATCCGACCAGCTGCAGTCAGTGTGGCAGCGACGAACTGCGCCAGGAAACCGACGTGCTGGACACCTGGTTCTCTTCGGCACTCTGGCCGTTCTCCACCATGGGCTGGCCTGATCAGACCGCTGAGCTGAAAAAATTCTATCCCACCGCAACCCTGGTAACCGGCTTTGACATCCTCTTCTTCTGGGTGGCCCGGATGATGATGATGGGGCTGCACTTCATGGATGAAGTGCCGTTCAAGGATGTCTATATCCACGCCCTAGTGCGGGATGCCCACGGCCAGAAGATGTCAAAGTCAAAGGGGAATGTGATTGATCCGTTGACGGTGATTGATCAGTACGGTACCGATGCCTTCCGCTTCACGCTGGCTGCTTTTGCCGCCCAGGGCCGGGACATTAAACTGGCCGAAGAGCGGATCTCCGGTTACCGCAACTTCTGCAACAAGGTCTGGAATGCGGCCCGCTTTGCCATGATGAATCTGGAAGGTTTTGAGCCGGATCAACTGGTTTTTGAAGACCTGAGGTTAACCGAGTCCGATGAATGGATCCTGCATCGTCTGAATGAGACTGCCCGCGCAACCAACCAGGCCCTTGACGACTACCGCTTTAACGAAGTAGCCATGACGCTGTACCAGTTTACCTGGAGCGAGTTCTGCGACTGGTATCTGGAGCTGTCAAAACAAGAGCTGTACGGTGATGATCCACTGCGCCGCCGCACTACCCAGTATGTGCTCTGGACCGTGCTGGAACACCTGCTGCGTCTGCTGCATCCGATCATGCCGTTTATTACTGAGGAGATCTGGCAGACCCTGCCCAAGGGAGACCGCTGCAACCTGCGTGGATCAGGCGGCGACTGGGCTCCTTCCATAATGCTGGCCCCTTATCCGCAGCCCCGTGAAGACTGGCAGTTTGAAGACGCAGCCGGCCGGATGGAGCAGGTGATGGAGGTCATCTCGGCGATCCGTACCATCCGTGGTGAGATGGAAGTCCCTCCATCCCGTGAAATTACGGTTATCCTTTCAACAGGTTCCCAGCAGGCCGAGGATCTGGCGCGACTGTTTGAATCAAAGATCAAGAGCATGGCCCGGGTGGCTGATCTGACCATCGGGCGTAACCTGGAAAAGCCGGAAGATGCCTCTGTGCAGCCGGCCGGCAGGTTTCAGGTCTTTGTCCCGCTGAAGGGGCTGGTGGATGTGGCTGAAGAGGAAAAACGGCTCCTGAAGGAGATCGCCAAACTGGATAAAGAGATCGAGCAGTTTTCGAAAAAACTGGAGAATCCCAGCTTTGTTGACCGGGCTCCGGCTGATATCGTGGCCAAGGAAAAGGCCAAGCTGGCTGACGTTACCTCTAAGAAGGCGGTGCTGGAAGAAAGCCTGGAGAAGATCAGAAACCTGAAGTAGCCAGAGGTAGCCGATGGGTGAGCTGGAAAAGATAATGCGCGAAGGCGCAGCGTTGCACGAGGCCGGGCGTTATGACGAAGCCCTGGCCCTGTACGATGAGGCAGTCGGACGCTGGCCCACCCTGGCACTGCTCTGGAACAACCGCGGCAACACCTTGCTGGAACTCAGTTTTATTGATCAGGCGCTCAAAAGCTATCAGCAGGCGCTTCAGCTTGCCCCTTCGTTGCATGACAGCCGGGTGGCCCTGTCTACCTGTCTGCAGATGCAGGGAGAGGTGCAGCAGGCCCTGGTTGAATGTGCAAAGGTGTTGAAGGCTTCGCCGAATCATGCTGAGGCCCATTGGAATTATGCCCTGCTGCTGTTGCTGCAAGGCAATTACACTGCCGGATTCAGAGAGTATGAGTGGCGCTGGAAGAAACGGCGCTTTACCTCACCGGTGCGAGAGTTTTCCCAGCCCCGCTGGTCTGGTGGTAATCTTTCCGCCAAGACCATCCTGATCTATGCCGAGCAGGGCTTAGGCGATACCCTGCAGTTCTGCCGCTACCTGCCGCTGCTGGTGGAGCGGGGGGCAGAAGTTCTGTTTGAGTGCCATCCTCCTCTGGTCCCGCTGATGCAGAGTCTTGGCGCCGGTATCACGGTACTGCCGTTCGGCCGGGATCTGCCTGACTTTGATTGTCAGCTGCCGTTGCTGTCCTTGCCGTACCTGCTGGGCAGTACCCTTGAGACCATTCCGGCTGCCGTGCCGTATCTGACCCCGCCTGCCGCGCGGCTGCCGTTCTGGCAGAGCGTGCTGCCCGCTGACAACGGTGACAAACGGATTGGGCTCTGCTGGTCAGGCAAACGTTACCCGGATCCGGGCCGCAGTCTGCCTGTCGCGCTGCTTGCGCAGTTGGCCGCCTGTGCCGGTACCATGTGGGTGTCTCTGCAGGTGGGGGAGCCGGTTGAAAAACCTGCTCTGTCAATGGTTGACCTGACCATGCTGGTGCAGGATTTTGCCGATACCGCGGCCTTGCTGGAACAGCTTGATCTGGTGATCACCATTGATACGGCTGTGGCCCATCTGGCGGGCGCACTGGGTAAATCCGCCTGGCTGCTGCTGCCGTTTGCGCCGGACTGGCGCTGGGGACTGGCAGGGGAACAGTGCTGCTGGTATCCCGGCATGCGGCTGTTCCGTCAGTCCGCGCCCGGCGAATGGGCCCCTGTCGTTGCAGCGGTCGTCAAGGCGCTGCATGACAGCCCTGCTGTCCGCTAATCAAACAGAACCTGCGGGTTCAGTTCCGCCGGTGTCTTCCAGTCAATTCTGTACTTCTGCAGCAAGATCCGCTTCTTTGTCTCCCAGACCAGATGCACGAACCCCATGCTGCCCCGCTGCGGATGGCCGGCAAGTGCCTCTTGAACCTCAGCATCAATCTTCCTGAAGACCTCGGCATAACGCGGGTCATCCTCAACCGGGTCATAGTACAGGCCGGAGGCGCGCTTTTTCAGTGCGGGTCGTGCTGCTTCACACCGTTGCCGGCAGGCGTCCAGGCTGTCAAAAGGTACCACCGGGCCACAACCGTCGTAAAAATAGGCAACGCATTTCCCGCTGGCCTGATCAAACCTGAATTTTTCGATCATCGCCTTGCAACGTCCATTCACTGGTTGCAAACGGCACAGCTCCGGCAGTTCGACAGCGGCCACCGGCCGGGTCAGCCCCGGCGCGGCCAGCAGAATTGATACCAGATAGCAGGCAAATCGGGCAGGGTACATGGGAATCCTCGTGTGTTGTGGGGTGAGATTGCAGTTGCGACTATACCAGCCGCAGATAGATCTGCAAGCCACCCCTGAAAGCTGTCAGGATTGTGCTATCATGGTGAGCAGTTCATGCGGTGTAAAGAAAGGGGATGGTCATGCGCATTGCCATGCTGGTTGTCTTCGCATGTTGTACCATCTTCAGCCTGGTGACCACCGCTCTGGTGTTCACTGCAGAACAGCCTGGCAGTGCAGCTTTTTTTCTCGCCTTCAGCCTGTTGTTCGGCGGCCTGACAATTGCACTGTTGCAGGGTATGCGACGCCGGAAATCTCCTGCCGGGGGTATTCCCGCAGGTGGTGGCCGGCATCCCGGATTTGTCCCGCACTGGTTTGTGGTGTCTGCCCTGGTGGTAACGTTTGTGATTGTGGTTGGCAGCATTTTATGGCGCCTGTTGCGTTAAGCTGAATAAGATTTGTCGTCTGGAGGGATCGATGCGGTATGCATTTCAAGCAGTGTGGACAATGGCAGTAGTGGTGTTTATCTGTCTGCTGACTGGTGTGCCGGGCACTGCATGTGCGGCAGATAAACCGGAGGTTTTTGCCCAAACCGGTCATGCCGGCTTGATAGAGTTCGTGGCACTAAACCCCGCTGCCAGTTATCTGGTTACCAAGGAGGCAGGGCAGTATGTAAAGACCTGGGAGGTGGCCACCGGCCGGGAGATCAGGACCATCAAGCTGGAAACGGAGTATGGTCGTGCTTCGAACCTCTATTTTGTCGATGACCGTACCTTCATGGTTTTGTATCAAAAAACAGCCGAGGTTTATGATCTGTATGGCCAGAAACTGCGTTCGATTACCTTGCCCAAATTTGCAGGTACGGTTTTTTTGGACCTTCCGGTCATCGGTAAGGACGGGCAGTATCTGTTCAATCAGTCATTCGGCACAAAGATCTATAGCCTGAAAGATGGTTCAGAACTGGTCCTGCCGGAAATAAGCCGCTATAAAAACTATGAAATTTATACCCAGAACCAGGGGGTTGCCGATCTGGGTTTTGGCTATTATGGTGTCTTTCACAAAGTGGCCGGCCAGCCGGGCACTGTCGGCTATGTGTTGTATGACGATAGCCTGAACGCCCTCAGGAAAGGTTCGCTGGTTATCCCAAACATTGCTCATGGTGCTAAATTCAAGCTTTCTCCGGATGGAACACAGCTGGCCTATCAGGGCGGCACGTCTTCAAACGCCATACAGTTGTACGACCTGGCAAGCGGACAGTTGTTACTCACCTACAGCCCCAGAGCGCTGCTCAAAGATGAACAGGTTTTTTTGAGATTTGCACCTGATGGCAGGCTGCTGGTCGGCTATACGCACACAACTGAAACACCTCAGGCGGCCCGCATGGAACTGGTGCTGCTCACCCAGCTGAAAAACGGTATGTACACGGAGCGAAAGCTTCTATTTGAAAACCTGCACCTGTTACTGAATTATCAGGTTCAGCCCTATGTATTGGCAGCCAACGGGCTTTTGGGGGTTGGGTTTAATGACGGTAGGGTACGGCTTTGGCAGACGCAGACCGGTGAAATGGTCAGGACCTTTGGTGTCAGGCCTGCCGTTTTCAAAAGTTCATTAAGCTCTGGCAGCCGGTTACTCAACTGGGATGAGGATTGGTCAGGCTCCCGTAAAGAGGTTGTGCTGCGGTACCATCTGTGGGATCTGGAGGCAGCTACCTTGAAACAGCAGAATGTGACTACCCGGTCACCTTTGAAGGGGACAAAAGTTGGCGGCCTGGGGGGCTATGACTGGGAAGTGCTCGAGCCGGAGGCACTGTACCGTAAAATCCCCCGAGAGTTCATGAAGGATGACTATCAAGATGAAGAACGTTACAAAAAATTGTCGGGAATGTTTTTCTTGACCAGAGATAGTGGTGGCTTTTACACGCACGACACAGGGCACAAGCTTGAACTGCGTAGCAGGAAAACCAAGCAGCAACTGGCCGATCTGTACGCCTTTGAGGATGGCGAATGGATAATTATGACGCCGGATGGTTACTACAACGCCTCCGCCAACGGTGATAAGTACCTCAACGTCCGTGTAGGCTCCAATGTCTATGGCATTGAGAACTACCGCGAGACCTTCTTTCGGCCCGACCTGGTCAGGTTGGCTCTGTCCGGTGGTTCGTTGCAGGGATACCGTACCCTGGCCGAGATCAAACAACCCCCAAAGGTCAGCATTGTCCGGACAGCGGTTGTCGCCACCAGCGAAAGCTTCAAGCTGACCTTAAAGCTGGAAGAACAGGGGGGCGGCATCGGCGATGTGCGCCTGTTCCTGAACGGCTCAGCCGTCGTGCTGGACAGCAGCCGCTCGCTCAAGGCGGTGCAGAAGGAGGGCGGCGACGCAACCTATCGCAGCTATACCCTCAAGCTTTCCCCCGGCAGCAATACCATCCGGGCACTGGCCTTTAATGCCGACAACTCGATGCAGAGTAACGAGGCGGTCCATCAGGTAACTGCCTCGTTTACTGCCATCCGCAAGCCGACCCTGCATGCCCTGGTGATCGGTGTACAGGAGTTTCGCAATCCAAAGCTTCAGTTGAAGTATGCCGTGGCTGACGCCGATCTGTTTGCCGATACCCTGCGCAAGGGTGCCGGCAGCCTGTTTGAAGAGGTCAGGGTTACCCCGTTGACTACCCGGGAGGCCACCAGCCGGGATGCGATTATCGGCGCCCTGCAACGCTACCAGGCCATCAATCCTGATGACCTGTTCATCCTCTACATTGCCAGCCACGGCACGGTTGACGAAGGTGAATATTTTCTGATTACCTCCAATGTTGGCGCACTCAGCACGCAAAAGCTGAAGAGCGATGCCTTGTCCCAGACCGCACTGAAAGAGCTGGTGGCCAACATACCCTCCACCAAGAAGCTGATCGTGATCGACACCTGCAACGCCGGCCAGCTGGGCCAGGCCATGCAGACCGCCCTCCTGACCCGCGGCATGAGTGAGGAAACCGCCATGAAGGTACTGTCCCGTGCGGTGGGCTCCACCATCCTTTCTGCCTCTACCTCGGTCCAGGAGGCCTTGGAGGGCTATCAGGGCCATGGGTTGTTTACCTGGGCTCTGGTGCAGGGATTACAGGGCAAGGCTGACAAGGGGCGGACCGGCTATATAAAAACCACCGATCTGGCCACTTATGTGGAGGATGAGGTGCCGAATCTGGCTGAGAAGATCTTCAGGCGGGCCCAGTTTCCCACGGTGTCCATCAACGGGCAGGGGTTTCCTGTAGGGAAGGTGTGGTGATGGTGATGCCTCGCGGGGCAGGGGTATGAATCCGGTTACCCATCTACTGTTTGGCTGGAGTGTGGCCGGCATCGACTCCGGAATGAGCCGTCGGGAGCGGGCTGCGGTTACTCTGTGCGGCGTTGTTCCTGACCTCGATGGACTGGGGCTGGTGGCAGAGCTCCTGACCCGCGGCTCCAAACATGAACTGCTCTGGTGGTCCAACTATCACCATACCGCTCTGCACAACATTACCTTTGCCCTACTGGTCAGCGTTCTTGCAATGGTCAGCACCGGCCGTCGTTGGTTGGTAGCCCTGCTTGCGTTTGTCAGCTTCCATATCCATCTGCTGGCTGATCTACTGGGGGCCAGAGGGCCTGAAAACGATCACTGGCCAATACCGTATCTCATGCCGTTTTCAGATGCCTGGCAATGGACTTGGGACGGCCAGTGGGAATTGAATGCCTGGCCAAACTTTTTGATCACCATACTCCTGCTGCTGCTCTGCTTCTATCTGGCCTGGAAGCGTGGCCACTCACCGCTTGAGCTGGTTTCCTGCCGCGCTGATCAGGCCTTTGTGCAGACACTCAGAGACAGGTTTCCTGTCAGGAGGTAACCGCATGATCCGCCGCGTTGTCATACCCGCTCTTGCCCTGATGCTGCTGTTCATCTTCTGTTCGTCCGGCTTTGCCGGCAGGAACGAGGCGGAAAATATCTGGGAGGAGGGCAGTAAGGCCGCTGAAGCCAAACGTTATCCTGAGGCGATCCGGCTGTTTGAACGTTCTCTTGCCTTGTGCGGTAATGACATTGACTGCCGTTGGGCCAATCTGAACGGCCTGGGGGTGGTGTACGACACCCTTGACCAGAACGAGACGGCTCGCCGCTATTATGAACAGACCCTGCAGTTGAGCCGGCGACGTAATAATCCAGAGGACCTGACAAATGATCTGATCAACCTGGGGGCCCTGCTCTATAAAGGGCTTGAACAGCATCAGCGGGCGTTACCGTTGCTGGAAGAGGCACTGGCGCTGACAGGGCGAACCGGCAAGCAAGAGGAGCGTGCCTTGGCTGCATTCCATGTCGGGACGGTCAAGACCGTGCTGGGACGCTACCCCGAGGCGATCAACGACCTGCAGGAGTCACTTGGTATCAATCGCCGACTACGGAACAATGCAGGGATTTCAAATGCACTGGCAACCCTGGGGCAGGCCTACAATATGTCCGGCAATTACCGTCAGGCCGCGGGCTACTATGATGAGGCCATTGCCATCCAGCGTCGCAACAAGCTGGACGACGACCTTTGCTCAAGCCTTAATCGTAAGGGATTGAATGAGTTTGATCTGCGCAGAATATCCAACGCTCTGTCAACCTTTGATGAGGCATTGCAGGTTGCAAGACGTTTGGGGAATAAGCAGCAGGAAGCTAATATCCTAAATAATATTGGTGTGGTTCAGAAAGATGCCGGTCAGTATGAACAGGCGAGGAACAGTTATCAGCAGGCCTTGATCCTGGCCCGGCAGTTGGGGCGTAAAGGGATGCAAGCAGTGGCAAACAATAATATCGGTGATGTGTATGCAGCATTGGGGCAACAGGATAAGGCCCTGTCTTTCTATCAGGAGTCATTGCGGATCAACCGGGAGATCGGTGCCAGACAGGATTTGGCAACCAATCTGAACAATATTGCCATGGTCTATTATCAGTCCAGGCGCTACGATGAAGCGATCCGCTGGCATCAGCAGTCGCTTGAACTGAAGCGCAGCATCGGCAATAAGCTCGATATCGCCCTGGCCCTGAGCAATCTTGCTGCTGCCTATCTCTTTAACGGTGACCCGGGTACGGCAGAACAGCTGCTGAATGAACGCCGCCGGCTGCAGATTGACACGAGAGGGGTCCACCTGCGGCACCCCGGCCTGGTGGAGGTCTACCTGCAGACCGACCGCTATGGTCAGGCCCTGTCGCTCTTGCAGCAACAGACACCGGCGGCGCTGGCAGGGGACCAGGTGGTGGCTGAGCATGAGATGCAGACCGGCCGCGCCTTGCTGGGGCGTGGTGAGTATGCCGGGGCAAGCCGGCATCTGCTGAAATCTTATCAGCTGCTGGAGGAGTTGCGGGCCTCCGTGGCTGAGCGTGGCTCATTCCTTGCCGCAGGCGGTGGAGGTGGACGGTTCCGCACCTATCGTGCCCTGACTGCCAGCGTTGCAGAGCAGGCCTTACATGGCGAGCCGATTGTGCCGGAGCTACGGAACTATGGAGGTGGTAATGCAGCAGCAGCCTTCTATTTTGCCGAGGCAAGCAAGGCCAGAACCCTGATTGAGCGGGTGGCTGAGAGTGGCCGAAGTTCTGTGGCGTCAAGCAGCCTGCCTGCTGTGTTGCGTGAAGAGGAACTGCAGCTGCGCCAGCAGCTGGCTGCCCTTGATGCCTGTCGTGATCAGGCCGTGCGTGGTGGGGCAGCATCCTATAGCCAGTATCAGCAGCAACGTCAGGCCCTGAATCAGCAGCTTGATCGGCTGGCGGTTCGCCTTCAGCGGGAGCATCCCCTGTATGCAGCCATCAACTATCCTCGCCCGGTTGCGGCGGAACAGCTGCCACTGGCAGCCAATGAACTGCTACTGGCGTACGCCCTGGGTGAGGATGCCAGTTATCTGTTTGTGGTCAGAAAGGGCGGTGTGCAACGGGTTGTTCGGCTACCGTTTAAGCGAACTGTGCTGGAAGAGAAGGTCAAGAACTTCCTGGAGCCGCTTACCAACCGCCATCAGCAGGATTTTTCCCAACCGCAGGCTGCTGAACTGTTCCGGCTGTTGCTGGCCGAAGGTCTGTCCGATGCACGCCCAACAGATCGTCTGATCATCGTGCCGGATGGTATCCTTGGTACCTTGCCGTTTGAGATCCTGGCTCTGCCTGGCACTGCCTCCATCAAAGAGGCCAGCTATCTCGGAGATCGCTATGCGGTCTCCTATTACCAGTCTGCCAGTCTGCTGGCCTTGAAACGTACCCTGCCGGCTGGACAGCCGACCCGCAGTCTGTTTGCCCTTGGAAATCCTGACTTTGGGACAACAACAGGAAGCCAGCAGGGGTTCCGTGGTCTGGCCATCGCTCCCAAGCAGCACGGCCAGCAGATCCTGTTCCCCCCCCTGCCGGAAACCGAGACCGAGGTGCGCCGGATTGCCGCCCAGCTGGGTACGGCGATTCAACCGCCAGACATCCTGCTGGGATCGCAGGCGACAGAAGCAATGCTGAAACAGTCACCGCTGGGGGAGTACCGCTATCTGCATTTTGCCACCCATGCCTCGCTGCCGGGTATGATTCAGGAGGTGAACGAGCCGTTTATCCTGTTGAGTCAACGGGACAAGCGGAGTGGAAGCGATGGCTTTCTTACCCTGAGTGAGGTGCTTGATCTGAAGCTGAATGCCGAGCTGGTGATGCTATCGGCCTGTGTGACCGGGGTGGGTAAGGAGGTTGAAGGAGAGGGGGTGGCCAATTTTGCCCGGGCCTTCCAGTCTGCCGGTGCTGCCAGTGTGGTGGTCAGCCTGTGGGAAGTGGCCTCGGAACCGGCGGTGGAGTATGTCACGCTCTTCTACGGCTATCTCAAACAGGGCAAGCCCCATGCCCAGGCCCTGAAACTGGCCCGGGAGCAGATGCGTAAAAAGTATCCCAACCCATTTTACTGGGGGGTGTTTGTGCTGCACGGGGAGGGGTAGCGTAGCGTGAGTTGTCAGGGCTGCCTGAGTACCTTATACATCTCGCTGGCCAGCACGCTGATCTCCATCGGTTTGGGGACGTAGCCGTCAAAGCCAGAGCTGAGCAGTTGCAGCTTTTCTTCCTGCAGGGCATGGGCGGTCAGGGCAATGATCGGTATATGCCGGCCGGTGCCATCTTCCGCTTTTCTGATGGCGGCTGTTGCAGAGCGGCCATCCATCAACGGCATCTGGATATCCATCAGGATCAGGTCAAACGTTCCTTGCTTCCAGAACTGCACTGCTTCCTTGCCGTTGTTGGTGCTGGTGACCCGGTGTCCCATCCGTTCAAGGATGGTGACCGCAAATTTCTGGTTAATGGCGTTGTCCTCAGCCAGCAGGATCTGTAAGGCCGGACCTTCCCACTGTGCAGAGATGGCGTCCCGCTCTTCCACGGTATCGGATGCAGCGGTCCTGCGTGCCACGATAAAGGGTAGTGCCAGGTGGAAGCTGCTGCCGATACCAACGCTGCTTTCAGCCCAGATCCTGCCGCCCATCAGCTCAACCAGCCGCCTGCTGATCGAAAGCCCCAACCCCTTTGCTCCCAGTTTCTGGTTTGCCGGTGAGCTGGTCCGGAGGAGCGGTGCAAACAGCTTGGCCAGATTTTCCTCATCAATGCCGACGCCGGTGTCAGTGATGCTCAGCTGCAGCAGCACCTGATCCTCCTGCTGTTCGATAACGTCGACCACAAGCCTGATGGTCCCTTGTACGGTGTACTTAATGGCATTGCCCAGCAGGTTGAGAATGACCTGTTTGGTATGCAGCTGATCACCCCTGAGGGCGTCGGGAACGGTATGGGGGATCTCGATCAGCAGGTCCAGGCCTTTGATATGCAGGTCGGCATGCTGGGTCTTGATGATGTTGTTGATGGTGGCGCGCAGGCTGAAGTCAACCTCTTCCAGTTCAACCTGGCCGTCTTCAATCTTGGAGAAGTCAATGATGTCGTTGATCAGGTACATCAGGCTCTTGGCTGAGACTTCCAGGCAGTCAAGATACTCCTTCTGGACCGCATCCAGCGGCGTGGTCCGCAACAGCTGTGCCATGCCGATCACCCCATTCATCGGCGTGCGGATCTCGTGGCTCATGTTGGTGAGAAACTCATTCCGGGCTATGCGGGCCTGTTCTGCATCAGCGCCGGTCTGTCTGGCCGGGGGTGTTGTTTTGCGGCTGGTTGCCATACCGGTATCCTATGTACTGCACGATCTGCCTGCGATGGTTAAGCATACCATGCTATCCAGCATAGGCAAGAAGGGTAAAAGGGGCCAAAAATAGAAATGGGGATACCGATGCGGTATCCCCATTTCTGTTGTCGTGAAAAGCTGAATTATCCCTGCAGGCCGAACTCTTCATGCAGCACCCGTACAGCCAGCTCGGTGTATTTCTCATCGATCACCACGGAAACCTTGATCTCGGAGGTGGAAATCATGCCGATATTGATGTTGTTCTTTGCCAGCACCGAAAACATGCGGGTGGCAACACCGGCGTGACTGCGCATGCCCAGGCCGACAATGGAGATCTTACTGATGTTCTCGTCAGACTGAACCTCCTGGGCCTGAATCTCTTTGGCGGCCTCGTTGGTGATCAGCAGGGCCTTCTTCAGGTCGGCCTTGGTGACGGTGAAGGTGAAGTCGGTCAGGCCGTCATGGCTGACGTTCTGTACGATCATATCGACTGAAATAGCCGCATCAGAGAGCGGGGTGAGAATCTGTGCTGCAATGCCCGGTTTGTCCGGTACTCCCAGTACGGCAATCTTGGCTTCATTCTTGTCGTACGCAACCCCGGAAACGAGAATCCCTTCCATATCCTTATCCTCCCTGGTAACCATGGTACCGGTGTTTTCATTCAGACTAGAGCGGACATGGATGTCCACATTAAATTTCTTGGCAAACTCAACCGAGCGGATCTGCAGCACCTTTGCACCGAGGCTGGCCAGCTCCAGCATCTCGTCGTAGGAAACCTTCTCAACCTTGCGGGCCTCTTTGCAGACGTTGGGGTCGGTGGTGTAGACACCGTCAACATCGGTATAGATCTCGCAGACATCAGCCTTGAGGGCAGCTGCAAGCGCCACCGCCGAGGTGTCGGAGCCGCCGCGGCCGAGAGTGGTCAGATTGCCGTCCTTGTCCATGCCCTGGAAACCGGCCACCACCACAATGTTGCCGGCCTTCAGGTCGGCGCGCATCCTGGTGTCGTCAATGCTTTCGATCCGGGCCTTGGAAAAGGTGCTGTCGGTAATGATCGGCACCTGCCAGCCCATGTAGGACTTGGCCTTGTAGCCCAGCGACTTCAGGTACATTGCCAGCAGACCGATGGTGACCTGCTCACCGGTGGCAACCACCACGTCGTATTCGCGGTTGTCAGGGATATCCACCATATCATTGGCCAGCGCCACCAGTTTGTTGGTCTCGCCTGACATGGCGGAAACCACCACCACCACCTCATTACCGGCCTCATAGGTCTTGATGATCCGCTTGGCGACATTCTTGATTCGGTCCGTGGTGCCGACCGAGGTACCTCCATATTTCTGGACTACCAGTGCCATACTGTTGCTCCTTCGCAGAACAGTTCAAAGATGAAAGGGCTATTACATAGCAGAACGCTGTTCCTCAGACAAGGGTTTTTTGCAGGAATCGCCGATGGCTGCAAGCTGTGCCAGCAGTTTTGCCCCTCGGCAACCATGGGACAAAAAGGTGATGGCACGCTGGGTGTCATCGGCATATTCAAACAGGACTTCAAGCCGGTCATCCGGCAGGATGGCGGTTATCCGTTCCGGCCACTCAATCAGGCAGACACCGTCTCCGCAGAGCTGTTCTTCTATCCCTAATTCCAGGGCATCGTCACTGCCGCGCAGGCGATAGCAGTCGTAGTGCAGCACCGGAGGCTGCCCCGGATATTCATTGAGGATGGCAAAGGTGGGGGAGGCCACCAGCTCTTTGCTGGCAGGGGCCAGCGATGCGACTACGCCACGTACAAAGCAGGTTTTGCCGCCACCCAGTTCACCGGATAAGGTTACCACGTCGCCAGGCTCAAGCAGCTCGCCCAGCCTGTTTCCCACTGCCTCGGTCTGTTCAGGAGAGCTGGTTTCAATCACCAGCACTGTGTTCAGTTGGGGCATTGGTGTCGCTAGACCAGCAGGGTGCGGATGATGTCGATCCGGGCCACAATCCCCACCAGTTTGCCGTTGTCAAGAACCGGCACAGCATTGGTGTGGTGGGCGCTCATCAGGTCTGCCGCCTCACTGAGCGACGCTGTTGGGGCAATGGAGACCGCTTCCGGCTGATAGATGTCAGCAACGGTTCGCCCCCCCATTTTCTTCAGTTCCTTCTCCAGGGTCTTCTCTGATTCAAGGTAGATCACCCAGTCAAACAGGCTGATCACAGTCGGCAGGTGCACGCTTTTGCTCTGCTCAACCAGGTCTGATTCAGTCACGATACCGATCAGGGCCCCGGCGGCATCAACCACCGGAAGTGAGCTGATCCGGTGGGTGACGAACAGCTCGGCCAGTTCGCGGATGGTTGTCTCGGTACCTACGGTGATCACCTCTTTGGTCATGATCTCGGCAACAGTTTTCATGGGTCGCTCCTTGGTTTAAGCGGGTTGATGATAGTTAGCGGGAAGGTTCAGGAGCCGGTTGAGCGCCAGCGGGATCCGCGCCATCAGGTCGGTGGCGGTCATGCCGATCTCGCCCTGTTCCATGGCCACCAGGTCACCGGCCAGGCCGTGGATGAATACCCCCAGGCGGCAGGCGTTCCAGGTTGTGTAGCCCTGACCCAGCAGCGATACGATAATGCCGGTCAGTACATCCCCCATGCCGCCGCTTGCCATGCCGGGGTTGCCGCTGCCGTTGATGGCGGCCATGCCGTTGGGGGCGGCAATGATGGTCCGGGCCCCTTTCAGGACGACATACACCCCGAAGGTGCGGGCAAACTCCTGGGCAACCGAGATGCGGATGGCAGCCACATCAGGGATGGAAGAACCCAGCAGGCGGGACATCTCACCGGGGTGAGGGGTCAGGACAATGTTCTGGGAGCGTCTGCGGTGCAGCACCGTCGTGTCTTCGGCCAGGGCATTCAGGCCATCGGCATCAATCACCATCGGAAGAGCAATATTCTCCACCAGGTTCTGTACCACCGTGACACCGGCAGGGCGGCGGTCAATGCCCGGACCGATCGCCAGGGCGTTTTTGCCCGGCAGGTATTTTTCAAGCATGGCAATGGCGTGGGTCGTCAGGTGTCCGCTGCCGGCATCGGGCAACGGCAGGGTCATGGCCTCGGTGGTCTTCACCTCAAGGATCTGGTTGAGGCTCTCCGGTATGGCCAGCGTCACCAGGCCGGAACCGGTCCGGACGGCACTGTTTGCTGCCAGGGCGGCTGCGCCGGTCTTGCCGGTTGATCCGGCAATGATCAGACAGTGGCCGTAGGTTCCCTTGTGGGCCTGGCGGTCACGGCGCCTGACCAGCGGGGCCATCAGTTTTTCGTTCAGATAGTCGTAGCCGACCGCCTCTTGCATCAGCTGGGGCGGAATGCCGATATCCACGATGACCAGTCTGCCCACATGCTCGGCAGCCGGGTAGAGTACGTGGCCCAGCTTGGCGATTCCGAAGGTGACTGTCATGTTGGCGTGGACAGTCTTGCCCAGAATCCGGCCGGTGGTGCCGTGGATGCCGGTGGGGATATCCACCGCCACCACTTTACCCGGCGCCGTGTTGATCAGTTCCACCGCCTCCAGGTAGACCCCGGTCAGGTCACTGCGCAGCCCGGTTCCCAGCAGCGCATCCACCAGCACGTCGGCCTGCAGGAGGTCGTCGGCATGTTTCTCGGTCAGCTCCCCTTCGCCGGGACAAAAACTTACGATCTCCTCCGGGAGCCGCACCAGATTGGTTTCGGCATCACCGCGGATGCTGTCACGGTCAGCCAGCACGATCACCAGTACCTGCCACTCTTTTTCCAGCAGACAGCGGGCAATCACATACCCGTCGCCGCCGTTGTTGCCTTTGCCGGCCAGGATCACGACCCGTTTGCTTCTCCGGGTGCCGTAGGCGGCCAGGATATGCTCGGCACAGCCCTGCCCGGCCTGTTCCATCAGGTCACGGCCGGGGATGCCGTATTCGTTGATGGCGCGACGGTCCAGCTCCTGCATGGTATGGGCGGTGACGATCTTCATGGCGCCTCCAGTATGACCTGCGCAACCGCATGGCCACCATCATGGGACAGTGACAGGTGTGCGGCTGTAGCCCCCTGTTCCGAAAACAGCTGAAGGGCGCGTCCTGACAGCTTCAGGAACGGTTTGCCCAGCTGATCGTTGCCGACTTCGATCTCGGTCCAGCAGATGCCGTCCCGCAGTCCGGTCCCCAGTGCCTTGACAAAGGCCTCCTTGGCGGCAAAGCGGGCAGCCAGACAGGAGGCAGCCTGTTTCCTGGGGCGGCAGTATTCCTGCTCGGCCGGGGCAAAGAGACGGTTCAGCAAGGCCTGGTTGTCTTCATCCAGAAAGCGCTGGAAGCGGCTGATCTCCACCGTGTCTATGCCGATGCCGAGGATCATGGCCGGCGGATCAGCGCCACCATCTCGCGCACCGCCCGGTCAAGGCCCACCAGCATGGCACGGGAGATGATGCTGTGGCCGATGTTGAACTCTTCAATGCCGGCCAGCCCGGTCAGGGGGAGGATATTGACGTAATTCAGGCCATGCCCGGCATGCACGGTCAACCCCAGCTCATTGCCCAGCCTGATCGCCTCCCGGATCGCAGCCAGCTCATGGTGACGGGACTTTTCAGTGCGGGCCTCGGCATAGCGGCCGGTATGGATCTCAATCGCATCGGCACCACTTTCCTTTGAGGCCCTGATCTGCTCAACGGTTGGATCAACAAACAGGCTGACCACAATTCCTGCCTCGCGCAGACGGGCGGTTGCCTTGGTGATGCCGGCCAGGTTGCCCAGTACATCCAGGCCGCCTTCGGTGGTCAGCTCCTGACGTTTTTCCGGCACCAGGGTGCACTGTTCCGGCCTGATCCGGCAGGCGATCTCCACCATCTCATCGGTGGCGGCCATTTCAAGGTTCAGTTTGGTCTGAACGGTCCGGCGCAGGATCTCAAGGTCGCGATCCTGGATATGGCGGCGGTCCTCCCGCAGATGGATAGTGATCCCTTCGGCCCCGGCCAGTTCACCGATAGCTGCAGCGGTGACCGGGTCCGGCTCACTCCCGCCGCGAGCCTGCCGTACCGTGGCGATATGATCAACATTCAAGCCCAGCTTTGCCATGCTACTTCTCTCCTATCTGCTGCCTGACCAGATCGGCAATCTCGTTGGCCCATCCGGTAATTTCGTATTTATCCTGCCCTTCCAGCATGATCCGCAGCAGCGGCTCAGTGCCGGAATAGCGGATCAGGACCCTGCCTTCATTGCCCAGTTTCTCCTCAACCCCTTTAATGGCGGCGGCAACCGGGGGAATGGTCATGATATCCTGGCGTTCCCTGACCCGTACGTTGACCAATACCTGGGGCAGCGGGATCATCACCTCTGCCAGCTCCGAGAGCGGTTTTTCCCGGCGCCGCATCACAGCCAGCAGCTGCAGTGCCGCCAACACGCCGTCACCGGTGGTGTTGTTATCCAGGAAGATCAGGTGCCCGGACTGCTCACCCCCCAGATTATACCCCCCTTTGCGCATCTCCTCCACTACATAACGGTCGCCTACGGCGGTCTTGATGATCTTGCCGCCAACCTTGCGCAGGGCGATATCCAGGCCCATGTTGCTCATGACCGTAGCCACCAATGTCTTTTTCTTCAGTAACTTGCGGCTGATCATGTCGGTGGCGCAGATCGCCATGATCTGATCGCCGTTAACCTCGTTGCCGAATTCATCGCAGACAATCACACGGTCAGCATCACCGTCCAGGGCGATCCCGATATCGGCCCGGTGCTGTTTGACCGCCTCGCTGATCACCTCCGGGTGTAATGACCCGCACCCTGCATTGATGTTGGTGCCGTTGGGCTTGACCCCCAGCGGGATCACCTCGGCCCCCAGCTCTTCAAACACTGCCGGCGCAACCTTGTAGGCGGCACCGTTGCCGCAGTCCAGCACGATCTTGAGGCCGGCCAGGTCCAGCTCCGGGGGGAAGCTGTTTTTAAGGAACACAATGTAGCGTCCGGCCGCATCATCAATCCGGAATGCCTTGCCCACCTCGGTGGCGGTGGGGCGCAATGCCTCAATTTTTTTTGAGTCCAGCAGTTTTTCCATCTTCAGTTCGATCTCATCCGGCAGTTTGAAGCCGTCGCCGGAGAAGAATTTGATCCCGTTGTCCTGAAACGGATTGTGGGAGGCGGAGATCACCACACCGGCATCAGCCCGCATCGATTTGGTGATGTTGGCAATGCCGGGGGTGGGCAGCGGTCCCACCAGCAGCACGTCCACCCCCATGGAGCAGATTCCTGCCACCAGGGCGCTTTCCAGCATGTAGCCGGAAAGGCGGGTGTCCTTACCGATCACGATCCGGTGGCGGCGCCGGCTGCTGCTCTTGAAGATGTAGGCAGCGGCCCGTCCCAGCTGCATGGCGGTCTCCGTGGTCATGGGGTGGATATTGGCAACGCCGCGGACGCCGTCGGTGCCGAACAGTTTTTTCATAGGTGATGCACTCCTTTATGATGCCTCAGCCATGGTGCGCCATGGCTTTTTTTAACAGTTTTTTCAGGTCGCTCTGGTCGATGTCGTAGGTGATCTTGCTGTCATGGACCGCCGAAATTTTGCCTGTCTCCTCCGAAACTACCAGCACCAGGGCATCGGAAAGCTCTGAAAGTCCCAGGGCTGCCCGGTGACGGGTGCCGAAGCTTTTCGAGATGTCAGGATTGTGGGAAAGCGGCAACAGGCAGCCGGCACGGGTGATCTTGCTCTTGTGCAGGATCACGGCACCGTCGTGGATCGGCGAGTAGGGCAGGAAGATGGAATTGAGCAGTTCACTGGTGACCTTGGCGTCGATGTCGGTTCCCACCTGGATCAGGTGTTCAATCGGCTGCTGTCTGACCACCACGATCAGAGCGCCGATCTGGCGGCTGGCCAGGTCGGCCAGTGCCCGCAGCACCTCATCCACCGCCCCGTCCTCCGTTGGTTGATCCGCTGTCTGCTGCTGGCGCTTGCCCAGCATCAACAGGGCGCGGCGCAGGTCGTTCTGGAAGATGATCGCCAGGACAACCGGCATGGAGAGAATAATCACGTCGATGACACGAATCAGCGGGGCAACCTGTATCAGGCGGGCGAGCAGCGAGAAGCTGACCAGGATCCCCATCACCCCCAGCAGGCGCAGGGCAACGTCACGCCGGATCAGCAGGGAAAAGAGATAGATCAGTGCGGCCAGGATAATGCTGTCACTGATGCCGGTAAGGTCGATGGGGCAGCTCATTGGTTGTCTCGGGGGTACAGGGTTAGCGGGTGTTGATGGCATGGGCCATCAGGGCAACATCTCTCATGGCCTGCACATCATGCACCCGCACTATCCGGGCGCCGGATGTTACGGCATGGGCTACGGTGGCGGCAGTGCCGAACAGCCGGTCAGCAGCAACCTCCCGCTGCAGAACCCTGCCGATAAAGGCCTTGCGTGAGGTTCCCACCAGCAACGGGTAGCCAAGCTTTGCCAGCTCAGGCAGCCGGCGCAGCAGCTCCAGGTTGCCGTGCAGATCCTTGGCAAAGCCGATGCCGGGGTCCAGGCAGATCTGTGCCTGGGTGATGCCGGCAGCACGTGCGGTGGCCGCCGACTGCAACAGGCTGGCCGCCACCTCACCCAGCAGGTCCGCGTAGCTGGTATCCTGCTGCATCTGCTGGGGAGTGCCCCGGGTGTGCATCACGACCAGACCGGCCTGATGCCGGGCGACTACCGCTGCCAGGTCAGGGTCAAAGTGCAGGCCGCTGATGTCATTGATGATCTCTGCCCCGGCAGCCAGACAGGCCTCAGCCACGCTGCTCTTCCAGGTGTCAACCGAGATCGGGATGGAGAGCTTGTTGGCAAGCGCCTCAATCACCGGCAGTACCCGAGTGAGCTCCTGCTCTGCAGATATAAGCGGTGCGCCGGGCCGGGTACTTTCGCCACCGATGTCAAGCAGGTCAGCCCCTTCAGCCTCCAGTTGCAGGGCCCGCTCAACCGCCCGCTCAACCGTAGGGTAACAACCGCCGTCGGAAAAGGAATCCGGGGTGACATTCAGGATGCCCATGATCAGCGGACGCTCCAAGGATAGTTGACGTCTGGAGGTCTGCCAGCAGGACGGCGGCTGCTGAACGGTTTTCAGAAAATCGGCAATCTCAAGGGCCAGGGCCTTGAGGCCGAAGGGCTGTCCTGCCAGCTTACTGCAGAGCAGCAGCAGCTGTTTGCGGGTGCCGATCAACAACACGTCGGTGCTGCTGACCGAACAGGCCACGGTACCCCGTGCCACCGCAGCATCGCCCCCTAACGAGAGCATCTCCTGCTTCAGGATGTTGGCGGCTGCAGCCCGGACCTGCGGTACCAGCAGGGCCTGCTGTTCCAGTTTGGGGAGCATCCGGACGATGCCGGCCGGGTCAACCCCGATTCGTTCCAGTTCTTTTTGGGCCGCCGCAGGGGAGGTGAGGCTCAGGGCGCGCACAAACGGCATGCACCCTGCAGTTTGTGCCCCGTGGCCCTGCGCGTCGGTCACGCCTGAATATCCACCGGCTTTTGCGGCTCTTCAGCGGACTCTGCGGCCGGTTCTGCAGCAGGCTTTGCCGGTTCATCAGCCTTTTTACCGGTGCAGACCGGACCGTTACCGGCGATGATGTCGTCAACCTCGGCGCCGCTCAGGTTTTCCTTCTCAATCAGACAGAGCGAGAGCTGATGCAGGTGCTCTTCATGTTCACGCAGGATCGTGATGGCGCGGGTGTAGCTCTCGTCCACAATCCGCTTGATCTCTTCATCGATCTTGATGGCGGTCTCTTCACTGAAGTTCTTGTGCATGGCCATGTCGCGGCCCAGGAAGATCGACTCATCCTTCTTGCCCAGGGAAACCGGTCCCATCAGGTCGCTCATACCCCATTCGCAGACCATCTTGCGGGCCATTTCAGTGGCACGTTCGATGTCGTTGCCGGCACCGGTGGTAAAGGTCTTGAAGATCAGCTCTTCAGCGGCACGGCCGCCCATCAGCACGGCAATCCGGCCCAGCAGGGACTCGCGGTTGTAGCTGTGCTTGTCTTCAATCGGCAGCTGCATGGTGACGCCCAGGGCACGGCCGCGGGGGATGATCGATACCTTGTGAACCGGGTCGCTGCCCGGCACCATCTTGGCCACCAGGGTATGGCCTGCCTCATGGTAGGCGGTGCTCTTCTTCTCTTCGTCGGAGATCACCATGCTGCGGCGTTCGGCACCCATCAATACCTTGTCCTTGGCGGCATCAAAGTCCTGCATATCCACGGAGGTCTTGTTATTACGGGCCGCCAGCAGCGCTGCCTCGTTGACTAGGTTGGCCAGATCGGCGCCGGAGAAACCGGGGGTTCCGCGGGCAATCACCCCAAGGTCAACCTCAGAGGTCAGCGGCACCTTTTTGGCATGCACGGTCAGGATCTGTTCCCGTCCCTTGACATCCGGGCGGGGAACCACCACCTGGCGGTCAAAACGGCCGGGACGCAGCAGGGCCGGGTCAAGCACGTCAGGGCGGTTGGTGGCGGCGATCAGGATCACCCCTTCGTTGGACTCGAAACCGTCCATCTCCACCAACAGCTGGTTCAAGGTCTGCTCACGCTCGTCATGCCCGCCGCCCAGTCCGGCACCGCGATGGCGTCCGACTGCGTCGATCTCGTCAATAAAGATGATGCAGGGGGCGTTTTTTTTGCCCTGCAGGAACAGGTCACGCACCCGGCTGGCGCCAACCCCCACGAACATCTCCACAAAGTCGGAACCGGAGATGGAGAAGAACGGCACCCCGGCCTCACCGGCCACGGCACGGGCCAGCAGGGTCTTACCGGTGCCGGGAGGACCCACCAGCAGCACCCCTTTGGGGATCTTGCCGCCCAGGGCGGTAAACTTCTTGGGCTCCTTCAGGAAGGCGATGATCTCTTCCAGCTCTTCCTTGGCCTCTTCAATGCCGGCCACATCCTCAAAGGTGATCTTGCCCTGGGCCTCGGTCAGCAGTTTGGCGCGGCTTTTGCCGAAGGACATGGCCTTGCCGCCCCCCATCTGCATCTGACGCATGAAGAAGATCCAGATCCCCACCAGCAGCAGCAGCGGGAACCAGGAAATGAAGATCGAGAACCAGGAGACCCGCTCCTCTTCCGGCTTGGCCTGGATAGTGATCTTCTTTTCCAGCAGCTTTTTGGTCAGATCGGCATCACCGCTGGGTTTGTAGCTGCGGAACGCCTTTTCCTTGTTGTCCTTGTCCAGGTATTTGCCGGTCAGGTCATTGCCTTGCAGGATGACTGATTTGACCCGGTTGTCATCAATCTGGGTCATGAATTCGCTGAAGCTGAGTTTGTCTTCAACAACGCGCGGCTTTTGGAACATGTTGAACAGCATGATCATCATCAGGCTGATGACCAGCCACAGGGCGAGATTTTTGTAGAACTGGTTCAAGAGTTAATCCTCCACGGGCGGAACAACTAAGTGTATTCGGGTATCTGGCGAAATTGAGGAAAATTAACATACTTTATGCTTCAACGACAAGGCTTTTAAGAATTGAGGGGGCAGAGAATCAAGGGAACAGCGGGAGCTGATCCTGCCCGGAGAGGGTGATGCGGATCGACTGTTGGTAGCCGGGAACAACCAGGGCATGACGGCTGCGTCGGATACCGGCCAGCCAGAGCGGCAGGCCGTTGCAACAGATCAAGGGCAGCGCTGACCGCAGGTGGCGGGGCAGTTTCTGGTCGGTCAGGATGTCCTGAATCGGGCTGCTGCCCGTGCTTCCCAGTAGCTCCAGGCGGTCGCCGGGGGCAATCGGGCGTACCTGCCAGGGGAAGGGGGCCTGCACCGGGTCAACATAACAGACCGCTGCAGGCAGGTTTTGCCAGGAGGCCGGTGCCGCCGCAGTTTCGACCAATAGTGACAGGCCGTTGCCCAGCTCGTACGTGCCCGGAGCGTCAATACTGCAGCAGCGGGGTGGGGTAGGCCGCAGCAGCGCCCGGGGGGCAAACAGCAGCTGGTCGGCGGTCAACAGGGCGGTCAACCTGGAGGGCAGATCCAGGCCGGCGCCGGTGCTGCCCTCCAGCAGCAGCCGGTCCAGCAGCTGGTAGTGGCGCAGTTCAAGGCGTTGCTGATGGCCCAGTATGGATTCAATTGCCATGCGATACAGGCGCAGCCTGAGCGCCTGCGGCTGCTGTCTCAGCCCGGCCAGTTCCAGGGCGTTCCAGCCGCTACCGCTGCAGGCCAGTTGTCTAAAGGTTGTCTCCGTGCAGTGGAGCAGCAGCGTTTCGTCCTCCCCCAGCAGACAGGCGGTGGCTGACAACCGCTGGGTAATGGCCGGATTGTACTCCTGCAACAGCGGCAGCAGTTCATGGCGGATCCGGTTACGCAGGTAGGCCTGATCGCTGTTGCTGCTGTCCTCCCTGAAGGTCAGCCCACGGGCGCTCAGGTGTTCCCGCAGCTCCTGGCGGCTGATCGGCAGCAGCGGCCGGATAATCCCGGCCCGGTTGCGTGCTGCCATGGCAGCCAGTCCGGTGGTCCCGGCACCACGCAGCAGTCGTAGCAGTAAGGTTTCTGCCTGATCATCGCTATGGTGGGCAACCGCTATGGCAGCGGCATGATGTCTGGTCCGCAGCTCATCGAAAAAAGCATAGCGCGCCGCGCGCCCGGCCTCTTCCAGCGAGAGGTGCTGCTGCTGGGCCAGTTGCCTGATATCGACGCGGCGCAGCTCACAGGGCAGCTGGTAGCGGTCTGCCAGTTGCTGGACAAACTGTTGGTCGCCATCGCTTTCATCGCCACGCAGACAATGGTTGAGGTGGGCCACGATCAGGGCCAGCGGAAAGCCGGGCAGGGTGGCCAGCAGGTCCAGCAGCGCCACCGAGTCGGCACCGCCCGATACCCCGACAATCAGGCAGTCACCGGGTTGGCAGAGCTTGAACTGTTGGATGGCAGCCAGCAACTTCTGGTGGATTGGTGCGGACATGGGGAGGTGGGTTACAGCCATTTTCTGTGTTTGAAGTAGAAGATCATCCCCACGGTCATCACCACCATCAGGCCCAGCACGGCAAAATAGCCGTAGTGCCACTCAAGCTCCGGCATATACTTGAAGTTCATGCCGTAGAGACCAACCACAAAGGTCAGCGGGATAAAGATGGTGCCGATGATGGTCAGGAACTTCATGATCTCGTTGGTACGGTTGCTGAGGCTGGAGAGGTAGAGATCCAGCATGCCGGAGAGCAGGTCCCGGAAGGTTTCAACCGTGTCAATGGTCTGTACTGCATGGTCATGGACATCCCGCAGGAACAGGCGGGTGGCATCACAGATCAGGTCGGTATCGTCCCGTTCCAGAAACGACAGCACCTCCCGTAGCGGCCAGGTTGACTTGCGCAGGTAGATCACCTCTTTTTTTAGGTCATTCAACTGCACCAGGGTGCGGGGATGGGGGTGCATGGCAACCTCCTCCTCGATGTTGACCAACCGTTCCCCGAACCCTTCCAGCACCGTAAAATAGCGGTCAACCACCGCATCCAGCAGGGTGTAGAGCAGGTAGTCCGCCCCCAGGGTGCGGATCTTGCCCTTGACGGAACGGATGCGCTCCCGGACCGGTTCAAAGGCATCGCCCCGGATCCCTTCCTGAAAGGTCAACACATAGTCCCTGCCCAGTACCAGACTCAGCTGCTCCGCGGCAAAATCGCCGTCCGGCAGGGGCAGCAGCATCTTGACCACCACAAACAGGTAGTCATCATAATCCTCAACCTTGGGGCGCTGCACCGTGCTGACAATATCCTCCAGCACCAGGGGATGCAGGTTATAGGCCTCGCCCAGGCTGCGGATGGTCTCAACCTGATGCACCCCCTCCACATCCACCCAGACCACGCCGGACGGCTGGGGCTGAATAAGGCTGAGGTCAAGGGTTTCAGAGCAGTTCTCCTGTAGCCCCTGCTCGCTATAGGAAAACACCGAGATGCTGACCGCATCAGCCGGTGCTTCGCCAATATGGATCAGGCTGCCCGGTGGCAGGCCCTCCTTGGAGGCACGGGTTCTGAACAGTTTTTTTGTCCGTCTCACGGCTAAATCCCCAGGATGTCGGCCATCCGCAACAGGTCGTCGTTCAGCTTCTTCTGGCCGCCCTTGACCACCATCTCAAGCAGGGTGGTGGTCAGCGAATTGGCCGCGAGACCGACCATCACCCCTTTGGTGCCGGACAGCAGCAGCTCCACCGATTTTCGGCCGAAACGGCTGCCCAGCAGACGGTCAAAGACCGAAGGGGCACCGCCCCGCTGGTAATGCCCCAACACGGTCACGCGGGTCTCAAATCCCACTGCATCCTTGATCCCGTCGGCAATGGACTGGGCATGGCCGGCCCCTTCCGCCATGATGATCAGGGCATTGGTGCGTCCCTCTTCATAGCGCCGCCGCAACTGGTGGCACATATCGGTCAGGTCCAGCTCCACCTCCGGCACAATCGCAAACTCGGCCCCGGTGGCGATGGCGGCGGTGGAGGCCAGATAGCCGGAGTTGCGGCCCATTACCTCAACAATAAAGGCCCGATCATGGGATGAGGCGGTATCCTTGATGCAGTCCACCGCATAGATGATGTTGTTCAGGGCCGTATCCACCCCCAGTGCCATGTCGGTGTAGGCGATGTCATTATCGATACTGGCCGGAATGCCGATCACCGGAAAGCCCAGCTTGTCCAGGGCCAGTGCGCCGGACAGGGAGCCGTCACCTCCCACCACGATCAGGCCTTCCACCCGTTCCTTCATCAGGTTGTCCAAGGCCTTCTTGCGTCCCTCTTCGGTGCGGAACTCAGCCGAACGGGCCGATTGCAGGAAAGTGCCGCCCCGCTGCAGCGTGCCTGACACCGCCATGCTGTCCAGCACGATATATTCGTTTTTGAGCAGTCCGGCATAGCCCTTGCGGTAGCCGATCATCTCAACATCATTGGCAATGGCCGTGCGGGCCGCAGCCCGGATGGTGGCGTTCATGCCGGAACAGTCACCGCCGCTGGTCAGAATGGCAAGTCGCTTCATGGAATTCTCCTCAAAAGATAACGATTCTAATTAGTGATTTTGTGCCATGAACGATAGCGCGGTTATGGGTGGCATGCAAGCAGGTCGCGTAGATTTTTCATTGGCGTAGCAAAAGGTCAGTGCGGTTTGACAGCATTGCTACGTTGTTTTGTGACAAAACCGATGGTCAGGCCGAACGGGGCAGCAATTTTCTCCAATGTCTCAAGGGTTGGATTGCCACGGTCACGTTCAATCTCCATCAACACCCTGGGGTATATCTTAAGTACCTTTTCCGCATATTCCTTCTGGTTCATGCCAACAATACGCCGCATACGGCGTGTGGCCTGTCCCAGAGTCAGACGGGCGTCTGCAAGGTCGGCATAGAGTGCCTCTTTTTCAGCGCGAATTTCTTCCGATGTCCTGTTGGTATATCTGGGCGGCATAGCTATCCCTTCAAGGTCCGCAGGTCGGCGGCAATCTCGTTGCAACGCTGGGTTAACCGTTCAATGACGCTAGCTTCCACACCGCAGGCAGACATGGTCTCCGGTAAACGGGCAACGGTATCGGCATCGCGGTGCAACGTACTGCGCAGAATGTCAGCGTCAATAACGCCGGACAGCGTGGAGACGATAGCGTCCCAGTCAGGACGGCCAATGGTTGCTTCAAGGTCATTGGCCCAGCGGGAGCTGCGCGGTATCCCCTCCGGGTCAAGGAACATCGGTGCAAAATCGTACAACGGTGTGAGTTGCACTCTGGCGTCTGCCAGCTTGAACAGGGCTGTGTTTCGGCCGTGGTTGTCGGTATTGCGCAAGGCGCAGTTGAGTATGTCACGGCGGAGGTATTCGGTGATTTCATTCTGTGGCTGATCAACGTAGCGGGCAATGGCTGCGCAAAAGAGACCATGGTCTCCCCGTTTGCCGAACTCGGCAATCCCTGCAACTGATGAAAGGGTCTCAAAGCCGTGTCGTTGTACTCCGGCATCGGTGACGGTACGGTCAAAACGAGGGATAAACAGGGTGTCGTTACAGAACTCAAGCGGTTGAGCAACCCGCAAGCCAAAACGACGGGCCACTTCAAGGTAAGGGGCTTCATTACGCAACACGGTCCGGTCGGCATCGCTCCTGCCGCGCGGAAATTTTATCAGCCAGCAGTCCAGCAACTCACTGTCCGGCAGGCTCCCATCCGGATGCCAGCGCAGGTTGCGGTCGCGACAGACCAGGAACTTTGGGGCGTCTCCCTGTACATCAGTTGCACCGGTTACCACCGCTCCCCTCTGTTCGGCATATTCTATAAAATCGGCATGTCGGGTGATAATGTCATCACGGCTGAAACCGGGATGCCGCTGTTCAGGCAAAGGGAGTACCGCCTCTGCAATCCGCATGTTGCCGGGAGGATTGCCACTTCCCCGACAGAGCAACTCCCAATCGGCACTGGCTCTATCCTGGAGTTCCAGTCGTCGTAGCCAGACCCTGCGACCTGCGCCGGATGGCATGATATCCAGCAAAAATGCCGGCCAACGATCAGTTCTGAATAGCTCAAAAGAAACCGGGTAGTTGAGACCTGAGCGCCACTGGGGCTGATTGTCCAGCCTTTCTACGGTGTAGTCGATCTCGTATTCAAACACACCGCTTCCGGCAATGCCCAACTCAAGGGTGTTTTTATCGGGTGAAAAACGGCCAACCGTTTGCCAACGATAGTCAATATAGAGTTCAATGGTGGCATTCATGGTTATTGTAATAGCATGTTTTGAGGTGAGTGTCGATAAAATATGCTATTAAGATGGCTTATGGATGTTTTGAAGAAATGGCGGGGAGGCTACAAATCTGGGCTTTATATGAATGCCTTTGAACGTCTCAACGCCCCAGCGGCGGAGCATCAGCGGAGTCCGCTGGTTGGGCATCCTCCTCTTCTTCCTTCTCCCACTCTCTGCGCTCCTTGTCTCTATCCTTCTGGCTATAGACATCAACTTGGACCTTCTTCCACCCAGTGGCGATATTGTCTACGCTCTTCTGCAGCTTTTCAATGGACTGCATAATTCCGTACATAGGAGGAGTTCCAATCTGAGTGAGCCCTTTGAATTCCGAAAGATCTATTCGGAATTTTTCCTTAAACTCCTTTTGAATGGAGTCTTTATATGTAACTTCAAAGCAAATAACCGCTTCTATTTTTTCTTGATACATCGTTGTCATTTGAGTGTAGCCAGTGATTATCTCCCTGCTCGGGCCGATATATTTCAAACCCGAAACAAATAGATTTGCCTTTGTGACATCTTTAATAATTTCTTGAGCTCCATCAGTGTCCGGTTCGCCATACACTTTGAAGGCAATATCGTACGCTGGACCGAGACCGATATTTTTAATATGTAGTCGAAGAAGACTGATCCAGTGTTCGCTCGACTTGAGGGTTATTTCGAGTTTTGGTTCGGTCTGCGCCTGACGCATCTTGCGGGTTTCATTTACCAGTTGCGCTGTCAATACTGCATATACCACTGTTGAAATGGTCACTACACCAGTAAATATCACCGTAAGAGCGCCTGAATTCGCGTTGAGATATTCAATCATTTCAGTCCTCGTAATTTCTGCACATCGGGGCCGGCCTTGACCTGCTAGGGTTTATCGGGCAGGTCGCAAGCCTTGTTGGACATCTGTGTTCTCGCCGTTGGTTAATCTGGTTTTGTCAGATGCGCAAGTCTGACCCTCGAAGGGTTACTTTTAACGAGCTTCCTTATTGAAGAACAGTCTTATGCCTCCGCCCACTGATCCACAGACATATGCCAAGTTTCGTGGTGGTATGAATAAGTTCGGGGGAGGGTCAATACTTCTATCATTTCCGATGCTGCGATAATAGTAGAGAACGAGCAGGAATAGGCCTGCCATCGCATTGAGCACATTCTTCAAATTTGCAAGCGCGAAATGCTCGTCTCGTTGGTGCTTTACCTTGTTGTGAGCTCGCCACCAATCGGGAGTTTCGTTGTCCAGCCAATTATTCCAGGGGTTCAGTTCCAAGCCGTAACGCGGGATAGTGATAAGAGAACTCTCCATTTCTGGAAGGCAGCGACGTAGCACATCTCGATACTGATTTATGTTGGCTGCGTTAGCTGTCCCATCCAATCTAGAGCAAAGTTGTTTAGCAACCACATCTACTTCCGATGCTGCGGCCAAGAAGAGGTGGGCCATTTCAATCGAATATGTCCCAAAATTGTTGCTCGTGAATTCGACAAAACGTGACAATCGCTCCACGTCAGATTCGAGTGCCAAGAAGTAGTTCCAGTGGAGTAAGCTTGTGCTTTCATGGATTCTCATATAGTTACCTCATCCAATGAGCTTTTTAACGTGGCCGGGGCGCACCGGCGAAGCTTAGCGGAGCCCGCGTGCCGCCGCGTTGCTGGATGCAGCTTTTCGTATTCAGTAGACCGTGGAGACTATCATTGCAAACTCGTTCTCTTTGAGCGGAAACTCAGGCGATAGAAAATCCTTCGGACTTAATTGCTTTCTCGTCACTTGTGGTTCTATCTCTCCGCCTTGCCAGCAGAGAAACATTTCCAAATTTGCTCCAGCATCAAGCGCTTCACTCAGGTACTTTGACAACTTTTTTGCGTCTTCATTTCTTTGGTCCTTATCTTCTGGTTCATCGTCGTCTTCCCCGAAAAATCCGCAACTACAGCCATCATGCGATCCAAGATAGATGACATGTGGAAGTGAAAACTGGATTCTTACCCGCTCCTCGGTGTCAGATAAGGGTTGCGTGTTGAAGGCAGGAGAGGCTTCTTCCCACTCCACCTGCGGTAATTCTACGTTAGATCCAAGATAAACTTCCCAGCACATGGTTTTGTCCTTATTTCTTTTCGTTTCTCGCCAACATCTTATTGAGCGGTTCATGCGCGCATGCGCGTGAACCGCTCATCCCCCTAAAGTGGGTGGTTGATCAATCCCGGCAGAAGTGGGAAGTATCCCCTTTTCCCGTTCCAATTCACAAAAGCCATTTAGTCAAAACTGTTATCAGCAGGCTTACCCAGAATATTCTTACACAGAGCCTGATGGACTGGTTGTCGTTATGGAGTTCTTGGTTGATGTACTGGATGAAGAAAATAATTGAGCCTAGCTCACTCAGTTTGCTTGAGTTGGTGTTGTTAAAATATGCAAGCACCATAAACAGGAAGCTCGATATGGTAAAGGCAAGCGATAGTATTAAAAACAACATTATTGTTACGGTCATTTTGTATTGCCCTGCTTACCGCGTAGGTAGAATGGGTAGAAAAGAAGGCCGCTCCGTTCCCTGTTATCAGCGACAGCCGGGGCAGTGTTTTTTCAGGCAGCCTTGTTCCCAGTTGTAGTGATCACAGTACTGGGAATACACAATGCAGTAGTGCAGCACATCCATGACGAAATAGTGTTCCATATCGTACCTGACCTTCCAGGCAATTCCCCCCACCGCGCTGTAAATCTCAATATTGCAGACAATGCTTGCCCACCACTCAGGCCAACCGCCATCGGAGGTGGGAGGCGTATCCAAAAGCTTTGCGTTAAGCGCACTTAAGGGGACGTCATACTTCTTTGCAAAGGCCTCTTTAGCCGTTTGCCCTGCCGCTTGAGGCTCCATGCATGACATGAGGTCTGCTCTCATCGCCTGCAGTTTCGCATCCCCTTCTGCATCGTCTGCAGCAGAGGCCGCACCGGGGGATAGCATCATGAAGGCAAACACCACAAGGCTCGATGCTAGCAGGCCAAAGAATGCCCTTGTCAGCCGACTGCCACGGTCTGTTTTATTCATCGTCTCCCCCTTTTCTTATTTGGGCCTATAACCCGCCCGAGATTGTCTTGCAGATACCCATGCCATCAGTGCCGGCATAGACCACCTGGCTATTGGTGGGGTCAATGGCCAGGCTGATGACCCATAGGCCGGACAGCCCGGTATTGACTGTACTCCAGTAGTTTCCTCCATCAATGGACTTGAATATGCCGCCACCGTAGGTGCCAGCATAAACAACCTGACTGTTGCCGGGGTCAACGGCCAGGCTGATGACTCGCATATCTGTCAAGCCAATATTGACTGCACTCCAGGAGTATCCGCCATTGGTGGATTTGAAAACGCCACTACCATACGTCCCGGCATACAGTATCTGACTGTCGCTTGGGGCAATGGCAAAGGCCCGGATGAATTTGTCTGTCAAACCATTGTTGATTGAAGTCCAGGCGCTTCCGCCGTTAACGGATTTGGAGATGCCATAACCATAAACATAGAGTGTCTGGCTGTTGCCGGGGTCAATGACGAGTACGTTGCCGGTGCGGCCATTAGGGACATTGTCCCAAGAGCTTCCTGCATTTAAGGATTTGAAGAGACCGTCGTCTGTGCCGGCATACAGCACCTGACTGTCATTGGGGTCAATCGCAAGATTGTAGACATAGCTGGTTGTGAGGCCGGTGTTGATCGGGCTCCAGGTGTCGCCGCCGTTGGTGGATTTGAAAACACCATGGTTATACGGAGCCGCATAGAGCACTTGGCTGTTGTGTGGATCAATGGCAAGAGCAAAGTCAGAGTACCAGGTGCCGGGCAGGCCGGAGTTGACAGCTTGCCAGGTAGTCCCGCCATTTGTAGACCTCAATACACCTTGAAAAAGCTCCCAGGCATAAATGGTCTGGCTGTTGCTGGGAGCCACTTTCAGGACACGTATTGATGCGTTGGTTATGCCGTTTGTGGCCGTGCTCCAGGATGCGCCGCCGTTTAAGGATTTAAAGACGCCATGATTTGAGGTGGCGGTCCCCACATACAGGACCTGACTGCTGCCAGGGGCAAGCACAAGGGCCGTGGTCCCCAGGTCTGTTATGCCGGTATTGACGGTAGCCCAGGAGGCTCCTGCGTTGACAGACTTATAGACGCCGCTGCTGTACGTTGCAGCATACAGCACCTGGCTGTTGTTGGGGTCAATCACAACGGTACGGACATCCAAGGCAGGGGGAGCAGGTGGGCCAATGGCAAGCTCTACCCAGGTGTTTCCGTTGTCGTTTGACTTGTAGAGGCCGTAACTGGTTCCGGCATAGATGACCTGACTGTCAGCCGGGTCAATGGCAAGCGTCCTGACGCCGCCGATCATTGTGCCGGTATTGACCACACTCCAGGAACTACCTCCATCAATGGATTTGAAGATGCCGCCAAACCAGCCTGCATACAGCACCTGGCTGTTGTGCGGGTCAATCACAATGCTAGCTATATCTGCACCGTTTGTCTCGTTTGAACCGGTAGGGCTCCAGGAATAGCCTCCGTTGGTGGATTTGAAGATGCTGCTTTGCCACTGGCCGTTTAGACCTGCATACAGCACCTGGCTGTTCGTCGGGTCAATGGCAATGCTATAGACGGTTGTGTCAGTGAGGCCGGTATTGATGCTGCTCCAGGATGCGCCGCCATTACTGGACTTGAAGATACCAGCGCCGTATGTCCCAGTATACAGTATCTGGCTGTTGTTCGGATCAATGACAAGCGCATAGATTTGTGCGTCAGTCAGTCCGGTATTGACCGGACTCCAGGATGTGCCGCCGTTGCTGGATTTGAAGATGCCGCTGTTGTTGGTTCCGGCATACAGTACCTGGCTATTGACGGGGTCAATAACAAGAATTCTAATCAGGCCCCCATCCAGTCCGCTGTTCTTCACTTGCCATCCTGATGGCGTTACTGAAGATGGTGCTGAAAAATTTGTATTGCCGCATCCCCCTGTTACAAGCAGCAAGGCCAGTAGTGCAAGCAGGCTCAGTAGGGGTACAACTCTCAAAAGCGGGCATTGGGGTCGCTGCATGTTTCCTCCCTGTCGGCTATCCGGCATGTTTTTAAGGACGTTTTTTGATTGCATTCCACCAGAGGGGTGTCTGCCCGGGTGGTTTTGTGGTGCTGTTTTTTTGTTGTCTGATATTAGTGTGTTACAAAAAAACTGTAAAATTTCTTTACACCCTTAAAAAGCGAAGACCCCGCCTGTTGGGGCGGGGTCTTCGTGTGGGGTACGATATGTGTGGCTTGGTTGCCGGGTTCGCATGGGCGATCCTCGTGTATATCTTGATAAGGTTTGTATAATCCCTTGTGGGGTAAATGTCCAGTAAACCGGTTAATCCCCGAAACAGATCCCGATGTCCCGTGCCGTCAGCACGGTGTCGCCGTTGACATCAACCCGCTTTTTGATGCCCAGTGCCTCAGCCAGCGGCACCAGGGCGATATCCGGTGATTTGAGCGCCACCATATGGTCAAAGGTAGCTGCCTCAATGGCCCGCACCGCTGCTGCACCAAACCGCAAGGAGAGCAGGCGGTCAAAGGTGGTGGGGGAGCCGCCCCGCTGCAGGTGGCCCAGCACCATGGAACGGGAATCTTTGCCGGTACGCTTGCTGATCTCTTTGGCCACATACTCGGCAATGCCGCCCAACACCACATGCTGACGACCACCTTCGGCTTCACCCTTGATGATCACGTCACCACCTTTGGGCATGGCCCCTTCGGCCACCACCACAATGGCGTACTTGCGGCCATTCAGCTCATTTTCCATCAGCTTGTCGCAGATCTTTTCAAGATCAAAGGGGATTTCCGGGATCAGGATCACATCGGCATTGCCGGAGATGCCGCTGTTTAAGGCGATGAATCCGGCGTTGCGCCCCATTACCTCCACCACCATCACCCGGTCGTGGGACTTGGCCGTGGAATGCAGCCGGTCGATCGCCTCTGTGGCAATGTTGACGGCGGTGTCAAAGCCGAAGGTGATCACAGTGCCGCCCATGTCGTTGTCAATGGTCTTGGGCACCCCCACCACCGGCATCCCTTTTTCAGCAAAGCGGTGGGCGATTTCCAGGCTGCCGTCGCCTCCGACCGCCACCAGGGCGTCGAAGCGTAAACGCTTGAAGTTGTCCATGACCTTGTCCGACAGGTCGCGCTGCTCACATTCGCCGGCAGCGTTACAGACCTGCATCATGAAAGGGTTGCCCTTGTTGGTGGTACCCAGGATGGTACCGCCCACGCTGGCAATGCCGTCCACCTTCTCCGGTGTCAGACGGATGATTTCGTCGGTGTTTAAAAGGCCGGTGTAACCGGATTTGATGCCGTAGACCTCCCACTGACGGTTGTAGGCAGCCATGGTGACCGCTTCGATCACTGCGTTCAGGCCCGGTGCATCTCCGCCGCCGGTGTTGATACAGATCTTCATCCGTTTTGACATGGGCTGTCTCCTTACGCAGGTTGTTAATTGGTTGACGTTGTGACGTCATGACGTTAAAATTCATATGGAGGTGGTTGATTATGAATACTGCGGTTAAGCGAGCAACGGTGTACTTTGATGCTGCAATGCATCAGGCCTTGCGTCATAAATCAGTTGAAACATCACGCAGTCTTTCAGATCTGGTGAACGAGGCTGTACGCCAGTCATTGGCTGAAGATGCAGATGATCTGGCGGCCTTTGCCGAGCGTGTGCATGAGCCGTTGGTCAGTTATGAAACCATTCTGAAAGAACTCAAGGCTGATGGCCGCCTATAGTATCTTTTTCAAAGAGTCGGTTCGGAAAGACTTGGCTGATATTGCAAACCATGATCTGAAGCGGATTATGGAGCGCATTTCCGCACTTTCAGAGAATCCTCGCCCTGCCGGTTCTGAAAAACTGGTGGGGCAGGATCGTTACCGGGTCCGTCAGGGGAACTACCGTATCGTATACTCTATTCAGGATACCGAGTTGACCGTATGGGTGGTCAAGGTTGGCCACCGGAAAGAGGTGTATCGGTAATGCCTGGCCTGTAGGGGCATTATTGATCCTCGGTGCCGTTCCAGAGCTGTTCGTTAAACCCGAGGCCGCGGGCGGCATACTGCTCCTGCTGGTTCAGATCGCTCCATTCCTTGTCCGAGCTTGCCGGTGCATCGTTGTTGTCCCAGTGGTCCTGGTCCCAGCCCAATGCGCTCCATAGCTGCTGTTCCGTCGCGCTCATATCCTCCCACCCCAACTGCTCCCAGATGTGCGGATTGCCCTGCATGTTGCGGACGCTCATGGTTCCCTCCCGTGTAGGTTTCGACTATGGTTTCAGTACTACAAGCTCATCGCTATCCTTGCCCAGCAGCACCGGTTGCTGTTCGTTGCCAGTCAGGCGCCTGGCCATGTAGGGAACCTGATCGTTCAGCCAGGCCTTCATTTCATCCAGGGTGATTGTCCCGTCTTTATTTGTGTCGGCACTACCTTGAATCCCTTTCAAGAAGAAATAGGTAAACAGGGAATGCCCTTTTTCAGGATACCAGCCAGCCACCTGGTTCATGCCGGCGCTGGTTAGTAAGATATCTGCAGCTACTGCTGCCTTGGGTTCAGATTTTAGTCTGGCAGTCAGGCCGCTAACGCCTTTAAGCAGTTGTCCGTTGGCAGAGCTGCCGGAGAAGCAGGCATCGATCACCACGGTCTTCTTGGCTGCTGGGATTCTGGACAGATTTTCGTAGAAGGTGGAGAGCTTGTAGCCGCTGGTGCGGATGTACTGAGGATTGGCATCCACCGGCACAAAGTAGCCTTCACCTGATTCCTGATCCGGCGCCCCGTGGCCGACATAGTAGATAAAGATCTTACTCTGGCCTGGTTTGACCCATTTGAAAAGCTTGCCCTGGTAGTCGTCAGAGGTGCCAAAGATTTCATTCAGCTTGGTGAGGGTAGCATTTTCCACATACATGATATTGGCCGGGTCATAGCCAAAGCTTTTGACCAGATACTGCTTCATGACCTGGGCATCGTGCAGGGCATAATCCACATTGGGGGTACCGGTGGAGGCATAGCTGGCGTTGCCGATCACCACAGCGATGTCGTATCTTCCGGCAGGCGTGCCAGTAGTAGGGATGGTCGTGTCAACATCAGAACGTGCCATGCGCTGTGTATTTTGGACAGCTGTGGGAGTGACGTTGGGCCTGGTTGCAGCTGATTGCTGGTGTTGACGGCTTGTTACTGAAGTCAGCTCAATTGGATCTTCGCTCTCATAAATGAGTTTGTAGTCGGCCAAGGCTCTCCGAGCCTTTTCTTCCTCAACCAAAAAGGTGCTTGGCGGCACTGCTGATGTTTTGATGTAGTACGTTTTTCCGGGCTCGGCATTAATGGAGACCATTCTGCTGCTGTTGATGCGGTGTCTGCCTGGTTCCAGCAGTACGGCAAGGTATGTCTTCTCTGCAAGTTTACCCACAGGATATTCGTCTATGGTAATTTCAAAAAGGAGAGCTGAACCTGCAAACACGGCGTCTCGGTAAACATACAGGAGTGCTTTACCGGCAGGTGGCTTCATCGTCTTTGTTTTCATGTCCATTTCAGGAGAGGCAAGCGGTACTGAAACGCATCCACTCATCAGGATGCCAAATAAGATTAATAGTGTGACGATATTCACTGTTTTTTGCATAGATTTGTTCTCCTGAAAAAGCAGCTACTCCTTATTCCCGATTTTCTTCAGCCATTCCATCCGTTCAAGGATGTTCTTCTCGTAGCCGTGCCCTTTGGGGGCATAGAATTTCCGGCCCTGCAGCCTTTCCGGCAGGTACTCCTGTTGTACATAGCCGCCGCTAAAGTCATGGGCATACTGATAACCCTGATGGTAGCCCAGCTCCTTCATCAGCTTGGTGGGGGCATTGCGGATATGCAACGGTACCTCCAGCGCACCGGATTTGCGTACTTCCGACAGGGCGGCATCGATCCCTAGGTAGGAGGCGTTGGATTTGGGAGCGGTTGCCAGGTAGGTGACGGCCTGGCCCAGGATAATCCGCCCTTCCGGCATCCCCACCATCTGGAAGGCCTGCAGGGCAGAGACCGCCATCTGCAGGGCGCGGGGATCGGCATTGCCGATATCTTCAGAGGCCAGGATGATCATCCGGCGCAGGATAAAGAGCGGGTCTTCACCGGCTTCCAGCATGCGGGCCAGCCAGTAGAGGGCTGCGTCGGGATCGCTGCCCCGCATGGATTTGATAAAGGCGGAGATGACGTTGTAATGTTCTTCGCCGCCCTTGTCGTACAGCAAGGCCTTCTGCTGCATCGCCTCCTGGGCGATCTCAAGGGAGATCAGGCCGTCCTGGGCCAGCCCGGCTGCCACTTCAAGGGTGTTCAAGGCCTTGCGGCCATCCCCCTGGGCAGCCTCAGCCAGAAAAGCAAGGGCCTCATCAGCTATGGCAAGCTGTAGGCTGCCTAACCCCTTGTCAGAATCCTGCAGGGTTTTGCGGAGCAGAGCGGCAAGTTCGTCTGCCTCAAGCTGCTTCAGGCGCAGGACCCGGCAGCGGGAGAGCAGGGGGGCGATCACTTCAAAGGAGGGGTTTTCCGTGGTGGCGCCGATGATGGTGACCAGCCCCTTTTCCACCGCAGGCAGAAAGGCATCCTGCTGGGCCTTGTTGAAACGGTGGATCTCATCCACAAACAGGATGGTGCGGGTGCCGCTGGCGGCATGTGCCTCGGCATCCTTGAAGATCTCGCGGATCTCCTTGACCCCGGCCATGATGGCGGAGAAGAAGACAAAGCGGGAGCTGGTCTCATGGGCAATGATATGGGCCAGGGTGGTCTTGCCGCAGCCGGGCGGCCCCCAGAAGATCATGGAGGGGAGCTGGTCTGCCTCAATCATGGTGCGCAGGGCCTTGCCCGGCCCGAGCAGGTGTTCCTGGCCGCAGAAATCCCCGAGGCTGCGGGGGCGCATCCGTTCTGCCAGCGGCGGCGTCAGGGATTGGTCAAAGAGGGCGGATTGTCTGTTCATTACCAGTGGTGGATCCCTTTGTGTTCCACCGGCTGGGGCTTGATGCCCCAGATGTCACGGGCATACTCGCCAATGGTGCGGTCACTGGAGAATTTGCCCATACCGGCGGTGTTCAGGATCGATTTTCTGGCCCATTCATCCGGTATCATGTAGAGCCGGTCCACATCGGCCTGGGCATCCATGTAGGCATCAAAGTCAGCCAGCAGCAGGTAGTAGTCGCTGTTGAGCAGGTTGTCCACCAGCGGGCGGAACAGGCCGGGGTTACCCGGTGAGAACATGCCGGATGAAATCTGGTCCAGTACGGTCTTCAGCTCGGGCAGTTGATAGTAGTAATCCTGGGGACGGTAGCCGGATGAGCGCAGCCCGACGGCCTGCGGGGTGGTCAGGCCGAAGATGAAGATGTTGTCCTTGCCCACCTCTTCCATGATCTCGATGTTGGCGCCATCCAGGGTGCCGATAGTCAGGGCGCCGTTCAGGGCATACTTCATGTTGCCGGTGCCGGAGGCCTCGGTGCCGGCGGTGGAGATCTGTTCGGAGAGGTCGGCCGCCGGGAAGATCTTCTCTGCCAGTGAGACGCTGTAGTTGGCCAGGAACGCCACTTTCAGCTGCTGATTGACCGCCGGGTCGTTATTGACCACGGTGCCGACCGAGTTGATCAGCTTGATGATCAGTTTGGCCGTGCTGTAGGAGGGGGCCGCCTTGCCGCCAAAGATCACGGTACGGGGGGGCAGTTCCAGGCCGGGATACTCCTTGAGCCGGTTGTAGCGGGCAATCACCTGCAGGATGTTCAGCAGCTGGCGCTTGTATTCATGGATCCGTTTGGTCTGGCAGTCAAACAGCGAATCGGGTGAGATCTGAATGCAGTTGCGCTGGTAGATATGATCGGCCAGCCGCTGTTTGTTCATCCGCTTGATATCCATCCAGCGTCTGCGGAATTCGCTGTCTTCTGCCAGCGGCCTCAGGTTCTGCAGTTCATCCAGGTCGGTGGTCCATTTGTCGCCGATCGCCTCGCTGATCAGGTCGGACAGGTAGGGGTTGCAGTGACGCAGCCAGCGACGCTGGGTGATGCCGTTGGTCTTGTTGTTGAAACGTTCCGGCCAGACTTCGTAGAAGTCGTGGAACAGGTCATCTTTCAGGATTTTACTGTGCAGGGCTGAGACACCGTTGATGGAGTGGCTGGCAACAATGGCCAGATGGGCCATCCGCACCTGTTTTTCACCGCTGTCGTCAATGATCGACATCCGTTGCAGACGTGCAGTGTCACCGGGGAAGCGGCTTTCAACCTCTTCCAGGAAGCGGCGGTTGATCTCGAAGATGATCAGCAGGTGGCGTGGCAGCAGGCGGCTGATCATCGGCACCGGCCACTTTTCCAGCGCCTCCTGCAGGATGGTGTGGTTGGTGTAGGCAAAGGTCTTGGTGGTGATCTCCCAGGCAGCCTCCCAGGTCAGCTTTCTTTCGTCAATCAGGATCCGCATCAGCTCCGGGATGGCCAGCACCGGATGGGTGTCGTTCAGCTGGATCGCCACCTGATCCGGCAGCTCTGCCAGGTTGTCATGCTTCTTGGCAAAGCGGTAGAGGATGTCCTGCACCGTAGCTGAGGCCAGAAAATACTCCTGCCGCAGGCGCAACTCCTTGCCTTCCAGCATATGGTCGGCCGGGTAGAGTACCTTGGAGATATTCTCGGTCTTCATCTTGGATTCAACCGAACCGATGTAGTTGCCCTGGTTGAAGAAGTTCAGGTCAAAATCTCGGCTGGCCTTGGCACTCCAGAGCCGCATGGTGTTGACCGTGTTGTTCTTGTAGCCCGGCACCGGGAAGTCATAGGCCAACGCCATGACCTCGTAGTAGTCCACCCAGGAGCAGCGTTTTGAGCCGTCCCGGTCGGTAAACTCCACCACCCGGCCTTCAAAGCGGATCGGGTGCAGGTGCTCCTGACGGTCAAACTCCCAGGGGTTCTGGTAGCGCAGCCAGTTGTCCGGCACCTCGTGCTGGCCGCCATCCACGATCTTCTGGTAGAACATGCCGTACTCATAGCGGATGCCGTAGCCGTAGGCCGGCAACTGCATCGAGGCCATCGAATCCAGGAAACAGGCGGCAAGACGTCCGAGACCACCGTTGCCCAGACCGGCATCCCATTCCACCTCCTGCAGGTCTTCGATACTCAGCCCCAGCTCCTTCAGGGCCATATCCCATTCCTCCATCACCCCCAGGTTGATCAGGGCATTGCCCAGGGTGCGTCCCATCAGGAATTCCATCGAGATGTAGTAGACCCGTTTGGCGTCCTTGAGGTAGTAGGACTGCTGGGTGTCCAGCCAGCGGGTTGCCAGCAGGTCCCGCACGGCATAGGCCAGCGCCAGGTACATGTCGGCCTTGGTGGCTGAATATTTGTCTTTCACCAGGGTGTGCTGCAGGTGGTAGATGAATGATTTCTGCAGATCCTTGACGCTTGGCTGTGCTACCTGGTCCATGTGGTATCCTCACGGTCTCGGAATGTTAATGCGGAAGTATACCGTTCAAAGCCCTATTGTTCAAGGCGGGCAGTGAAAAAAGAAGGGGGACCCGGTCGGTCCCCCTCTGTTCTTGCATGGTGGATGCATGGCGTTGTCTATAGCTTGAACCAGCCCACCATCTGTTGCAGTTCATGGGCCAGCTGATCAAACGCCTCGGAGGTCTGCTTGATCTGCTCGACCGAGTTTGAGAGTTTGCCGGTGATCTGGTGGATGGCAAGCATCGAGCGGTTGACATCCTCGGCCGTGGCCGACTGTTCTTCAGTGGCCGTGGCAATGGTCTGCACCATCTCAAAGACCTGTTCCACGTTGCCGACAATCTGATCCATGGCGGTCTGGGTGCTGTCAACGGCAGCCACGATCTTGTCGATCGCCTGCCGCTCATGCTGCATGCTGGTAATCGATGAGCTCACTTCAACCTGCATCCCTTTGACCGTGGCGGCAATTTCATCGGCAGACTCGGTGGTACGCTGCGACAGCTGGCGTACACTGTCGGCCACCACGGCGAAACCGCGTCCGCTGTCGCCCGCCCTGGCTGCCTCAATGGCGGCATTCAGTGCCAGCAGGTTGGTCTGATCAGCGATATCCTTGATCATGTTCACGATTTCGTTGATGGCAGCCGACCGTTCGCCCAGTGCTTCAACCCGGGCAACCGACTGTTTGACCACCTCCGCAAAGGCGAACAGTTCACGGGAGGTGAGATCCAGGGCCTGTTTGCCTTCCGTGGCCAGACTCTTCATCCTGCCGGCGGCATCAGAGGTGGCCAGGGCGTTCTGGGAGACGTCCTGGATGGTCTGGACCATTTCTGTCATGGCCGTGACCGACTGTTCAATCTGGCTGGTCTGGCTGGTGGAGTCGGTCTCCAGCTCTCCGGCGGTGTTGGCCAGCTCATCGGCGCTGTTGGCCACCGTTGCGGTTGAGCGGGAGATCTTGCCTGCCATCTCCCGCAGGTTGGTTACCATGGCCCCCATGGATGACAGTACCTTGCCGAACTCATCCTTGGTGGAGCGCAGCTGTACCTCTTTCAGATCGCCTCCGGCAACATGGTCGGAAACGGTGATCAGCTGGGCAAGGGGGGACGATACGGATTTAAAGACCCAGGCGCCGATCACGGTGCCGGCAACTGCAGCAGCGATACTGATGATCACCAGCAGGGTGATGCTGGTCTTGACGATCTTGTTGACCGAGGCGATCGCCTTTTCCTGCTCGCCCCGGGCCGTTGAAACCGACTCTTTGCCCTTTTCAGCCTGCTTGATGACGATATCACGTAGCTTCAGCGCTGACTGGACCGCCTTCTGCTCCATCTCGAACCGCTTCTTCAGGGTGGCCACAATACCGCTTTCACTCAACAGCATACCCTGGATGCCGGTCAGCGCAGCCGCTGCGCTGCGCAGCATCTGCAGTTCTCCTTTGACTCCCAGCCTGTTCAGGTCCTTCTCCAACATCGCAATCGATCTGGCTGCCTTGGCAAAATCAGCCCGGATGGCCGGTGTTGCCGCATCAATCTCCTGAATGGATTTCAATGTAAACAGTCGAGCCGAGCCGGCCTCGATTGCCAGCCCCTGGCTCATCAGTTCGGAATTGGCGATCAGGATGCTGTTGGCCTGATTGGATTGACCGAACATGGTGCCTTGACGGGCTGCCTCAGCTGCATATTTCTCTCCGGCCAGGATGGCATCCTGTTCAATGGACAGGGAAAGTGAATTCAACTTCTCACTGATTTCGCGGCTTAGCGCTTCAACCTTGCCTTTGGTGACATCATCCTTTTGGGACAGCCAGGTGCCCTGCAGCTTCTGCAGCTCATCCAGGCGATCAGCCAGCTGTTTGATCTCGGCAGCAGCCCCCTTGGTGGTTTTTAGATGGTCGTTCTGGTTCAGTTTGTTGATGGCTGCATTGACCTTGCCCCGTGCAATCAGCAGTGTCGGACGTTTCTGGGCATGCTGCACTTCGTAGAAGGCCAGTTGCAGATCTTTCAGCTGCAGACGTGCCGCCTCCACACCGCGCAGGCGACTGGAGATCTTGCCAGATTCATCCAGGGCATTACTGAATGCCCCGGTACGATTGCCCTGCAGGGTCCTGATCTTGCTGTCCAGCTGGCGCAGTTTGGCGGTTGCCTCGGCCATACGCCTGTTCAGGTCAACGGCCGCCTTGGCCGCGTCCTCCTGCGCCTTCAGCTTGCCGGCCGAGATATCGAACAGTTCCGTTGCAACTGTGCGCAACGATTCATGGGTGTCCAGCCTGGCTCCACCTGCTGTCAGGCTTTCCAGCTGTTCCTGTGAAGACTTTACCTCTCCCAACGCCTTCTCTGCCTCTGCCTTGAAACTCTGCAGCTCCTGCGGGGTTGCAGCGGCATTTATCTTGAACAGGGTGGCAGTGGCCCCCTGAATCTCCCGCTGGAACTCCAGGGTCCGCATCTGGTACGGCGTGCTTTTCTGAGTCAGGTAGGAAAGTTTGCCGCTGATGAAGCGCATCCCAAAGATGCTGGTCACCACCACGGTTGCCACGATGGCCAGCACAATTACAATATTAAGGGTGAGTTTGGTCTTTATGGTCATATAAATGAGATGCCCTCTTAGCCCGGAAGCAGTAAAATGATTATTTGATCAGCTTGGCACCATCACCCTTGATGAATCCCAGCAGCTTCTGAATCTTGGCTGAGGGGGCACCCTTGGTGAGCAGAGTGATATCGCGGGCAACTTCCGGTGATTTGGGGGACCAGATGCTGTCGTCAACAATGGCTGCCGGTCCGATGCCGATCGCTTCAGGGTTGCTCTTGACCTTGTCCTTGACATCTTCGGCCGTGGTTGCATCAAGCACCTCTTTGGTGACTGCGGTGCCGCCCAGGGCAACCTTGCCGAACATGCTGTTGGTGCCGGGAATCAGGCTGCCCCAGACAATCAGAATCGGCATGTCTTTGCCGCCGACATCCTTCCAGTTCTGGGTCTTGCCGCTGAAGATCCCCTGCAGTTGCTCCTTGGAAAGGGCAGGGATCTTATTGTCTTTGTGGGTAATCACCACTACGCGGTCTTTGCCGATCAGGGTGGGGGTATAGGCCTTGGGGTCGGCTACTGCCACCCCTTCCTTCTTCAGCAGTGCCCACCAGTCATCCAGTGCGAGTCCTGCAGCGGCAGCATCTACAGTCCCTTTTTCGAGTTCGATAAAGGCCTGCTTGGGGCCGTTGGAGATGGTGTTGAGGGTAATGCCGCTGGCCTTTTCAAAGGCGGCCCGGATCGGCTTCAGGATGTTCTCGGTCGGGGCGGCTCCAGCTCCGATGCGGATATCTTCAGCAAAGGCGGTGCCGGCAACAAGGGTGAGTGCCATGGCTGCAACAACTCGTTTCATAAGAGAAAAATTCATAGTGTACGACTCCTTTCATGACGGATGGGTGATGCCTGAATGTTTGAATTGTTTAATAAATGGCAGGTAAAACAGTATGTTGTGGTTAAAGATAGCATAAAATATAAGCATTTACATAGTAAATTGCTGATGAACATGGTTGTGAATCATCGGTTGACACCGCAAGCATGAATATATTAGTGTTCATGCTTCTTCCAACCGCTTGATTTGACGATAACAAACAAAGTTTTTGCAGGAGGCTGTGCATGCGTAGTGATATGATTAAGAAAGGCCTGGAGCGTACACCGCACCGGGCATTGCTGAAGGCCACAGGCATCCCCCAGAGTCAGATGGACCGCCCCTTTATCGGGGTTGCCACCAGCTTTACCGACCTGATTCCCGGCCACGTCGGGATGCGTGATCTGGAGCGGTTTATTGAAAAGGGGGTCCACAGCGGCGGTGGTTATGCCCAGTTTTTCGGCATTCCCGGTGTCTGTGACGGTATTGCCATGGGGCACAAGGGGATGCACTACTCCCTGCCGACCCGTGAGCTGATTGCCGATATGATTGAATCAGTGGCGGAGGCCCATCGTCTGGATGGTCTGGTGCTGCTGACCAACTGCGACAAGATCACCCCCGGCATGCTGATGGCTGCTGCCCGTCTGAACATCCCCTGTATCATCGTGACTGCCGGTCCGATGATGAGCGGCAGGGGTGTTGAAGGACGTGCTTACTCATTCGTAACAGACACCTTTGAGGCCATGGCCCGTTACAAGGCCGGAGTGATCGATGCCAAAGAGTTGCAGGCCTGTGAGGATAACGCCTGTCCCGGCATGGGTTCCTGCCAGGGGCTCTTTACCGCCAATACCATGGCGATCCTGACCGAGACCCTGGGGATGTCGTTGCCCCGTTGCGGTACGGCCCTGGCGGTCTCCGCCATGAAGCGGAGGATCGCCTTTGCCTCGGGCGAGAAGATCGTTGAACTGGTGCACAATGATATCAAACCCCGGGATATCATGACCCGGGCTGCCTTTGAAAACGCCATCCGGGTTGACCTGGCCCTGGGGGGGTCATCCAACACCGTGTTGCATCTGCTGGCCATTGCCCGTGAAGCCGGTGTTGATCTGCCGCTGGAGACCTTTGATATCCTGGCCAAGGAAACTCCGCAGCTGGCCTCCATGAACCCGGCCGGCAAGCATTTTATGGAAGATCTGGATATTGCCGGTGGTGTCAGTGGTGTACTGAAACAGCTGGGTGATAAGATCATTGATACCCAGACCCTGTTCGGCCTGACCACCCGCCAGCTGGCGGCAAGCATAGAAAATGTTGATCAAGAGGTGATTCGTCCCCTGTCGGCGCCGGTGAAGAAGGAGGGCGGCATTGCGGTGCTGTTCGGTTCCATCGCGCCGAAGGGGGCGGTAGTCAAGCAGTCCGGTGTCTCGGACAAGATGATGCTGTTTGAAGGTACGGCCCGCTGTTTTGATTCGGAGGAACTGGCGATGGCAGCGCTGATGGAAGGCAAGATCACCAGTGGTGATGTCATGGTCATTCGCTATGAAGGCCCCAAGGGTGGTCCCGGTATGCGTGAAATGCTGGCACCAACCGCAGCCATTATGGGACTTGGGCTGGGTGATTCGGTGGCACTGATTACCGATGGCCGTTTCTCCGGCGGTACCCGTGGCCCCTGCATCGGCCATATCTCTCCCGAGGCGGCTGAAGGTGGCCCGATCGCACTGGTGGTCGATGGCGACCGGATTCGACTGGATATCCCCAACCGCAAGCTGGATCTGTTGGTGGATGACGCAACGTTGGCTGCCCGTCGTGAGCAGTGGGTTGCGCCGGAACCGAAGATCAAGACCGGCTGGCTGGCCCGTTATGCCAAAGTGGTGACATCCGCCTATACCGGCGCCGTAACCACCGCTTAACCCTAAACTTGACGTACTAACCAACAGCGATTTCGATGCGTGCCCGGATGGCAGGCGTGAGAAGCAGGAGGAGTGAGGCGTACGAAAAAGTACGCCGCAGCGACGAATGCGATCACAACGAACCAGACGGGTGCGAAGCGGAATCGCCTAAAAAAAGGAGGAACCTGCCATGAAACGTCTGCTTACCCTCGCTGCTGCCGCTGTTCTGGCCCTGAGTGTCACCGCCTGCAAGACCGACGAATCGGCCCTGCGTGATTCCAGCTCAACCCTGCTGGGCGCCAGAGAGGTCAAGGAGCTGCTGCTTGGCAACACGGTTACCGCGGCAAACGGCGATACCTACTATTTTGACCGTGGTGGCGTCGTGATCGGCAAGGGTTCCTATGGTGAGAAGAACAAAGGCAACTGGAACATCACCCAGGAGGGGCAGCTTTGCTTCAGTAACTGGAATGCCAACTTTGCCCCCAGTGCCTGCTATAAGGTCTTCTTTGATAATGTCAGCCAGCAGCGCAAGCTGGTTGATGGCAATGGTGAGGTAAAATATACGGTTATTAATATTGTAACCGGTAATCCCAATAATTTTTAGACTTAACGAGGTTTTGCATGAAAATGAATGGAGCACGTATCCTGCTTGAAAGCCTGAAGCGTGAAGGGGTGGATCTGGTATTCGGCTACCCCGGCGGAACGGTGATCAATCTCTATGATGAACTGATGAATGTGCGGGAGATCCGCCATATCCTGCCCCGCCATGAGCAGGGCGGTACCCATGCGGCTGACGGGTATGCCCGTGCCACCGGCAAGGTCGGCGTGGCCATAGCCACCTCCGGCCCCGGTGCCACCAACACCATTACCGGCATTGCCACCGCCTACATGGATTCAATCCCGATGGTGATCATCACCGGTCAGGTCCCTACACCCCTAATCGGCAACGATGCCTTTCAGGAGGTGGATATCATCGGTATTACCCGTCCGATCACCAAGCACAGCTTCCTGATCCGTCATGCCAAGGATATCCCGACCATCGTGCGCAAGGCGTTTTATATTGCCCGCTCCGGCCGTCCCGGTCCGGTGCTGATCGACTTCCCCAAGGATGTCCAGATCAGCCAGGCCGAGTTCAAGTGGCCTGAGTCAATTGATATCCGCGGCTATAAGCCGAACCTGGAAGGTCACCAGAAACAGGTTGAAAAAGCGGTGGAGATGCTGTTGGATGCCCGGCGGCCGGTGATGTATGTCGGCGGCGGGGTCATCCTTGCCAACGCGGCCGAGGAGTTGACAGAGCTGGCCCGTACCCTGCAGTTTCCGGTTACCACCACCCTGATGGGACTGGGGGCCTTTCCTGAAAATGACCCCCTGGCTCTCAAGATGCTGGGAATGCACGGTGCCTATGCCGCCAACATGGCCATGACCCATTCGGATCTGATCCTGGCGATCGGTGCCCGCTTTGATGACCGGGTAACCGGGAAGATTGCCACCTTTGCACCCCATGCCAAGATCATCCATATCGATGTTGATCCTACCTCAATCCGTAAGAACGTGCGGGTAGACCTGCCGATCGTGGGCGATACCAAGGATGTTCTGGTCAAGATGATTGAATGCCTGAAAGGGCAGGCCGATAAGGTGGCAGCGCAGCATGGTGCCATGGAAGCATGGCATGAGGATATCAGCGGCTGGAAGGCAAAGCATCCGATTTCTTACAAGCAGAGCACCAGTGTTATCAAGCCCCAGTACGTCATCCAGAAACTGCGTGAGCTGTCTGAGGATGATGCCATTATGGCAACGGATGTGGGGCAGCATCAGATGTGGGTGGCCCAGTTTTTTGAATTTCATCAGCCACGCACCCTGCTGACCTCAGGCGGCCTCGGCACCATGGGCTTTGGTATCCCTTCGGCCATGGGTGCACAGGCTGCCTATCCCAAACGTCAGGTGATCTGCGTCTGCGGTGATGGCGGCGTGCAGATGAATATGCAGGAGCTGGCCACCATGGTTCAGCATCGTCTGCCGGTAAAAATTGTCATCCTGAACAATAACTTCCTGGGGATGGTGCGCCAGTGGCAGGAGCTGTTCTTTGACAAGCGCTACTCCCAGACCTGTCTTGAGCTGCCGATGGATTTTTCCAAAATTGCCGAGGCCTACGGTGCCAAAGGGCTGAAGGCTGAAAAACCATCCGAGGTTGAGCAGGTGATCAAGGAGGGGTTTGCTCACAATGGCCCGGTGATCATGGAGTTCACGATTGCCCGTGAAGAAAAAGTGTTGCCGATGGTCCCCGCCGGGGCGTCGCTGAATGAAATGGTATTGAACGCCTAGGGACGTGGAGGAAACAAGATAATGCATCATCAACATACCATATCAGTTGTGGTTGAAAACGAATTCGGCGTGCTTGCCCGGGTTTCCGGGCTGTTCTCCGGTAGAGGGTTTAACATAGAGTCGCTGTCGGTCGCACCAACCAGTGATGAATCGCTTTCCCGGATTACGATTGTCACCAGGGGCGATGAGGCGGTGCTGGAGCAGATCACCAAGCAGTTGAACAAGCTGGTGGATGTGATCAAGGTGCTGGATTTCAGTGACGGCAGTGCCATTGAACGTGAACTGGCACTGATCAAGGTGACGGCTGAAGATGACAGCCGGGCCGAGGTCTTGAGGATCGTTGATATCTTCCGGGCCAAGATTATTGACGTCACCCCCAAATCCTACACCATTGAGGCCACCGGATCACCGGCCAAGATCAATGCCATCCTCGACCTGCTGCGTCCCTTGGGGCTGAAGGAGCTGGTCAGGACCGGTGCGGTTGCCATCGGTCGTGGTGCCAAGGGCTGGAAAGGGTAGGAACTGGCAGGCGTCGATTGACAGCAGCAGGCTCCTGTAGTATCGTGCGCTGCGTTTTTTAAACAGAAATACGCTATTTCAAACAGATTCAAAACATACGAGGAGAACGTCAATGAATGTGTATTACGATCGGGATTGTGATCTCGCATTAATCCAGTCCAAGAAGGTGACTATCGTCGGTTACGGTTCCCAGGGCCATGCCCATGCCTGCAATCTCAAGGACTCCGGCGTGGATGTGACTGTCGCGCTGCGTGAAGGTTCTGCATCCGCCATCAAGGCACAGAACGCAGGCCTCAAGGTGGCAACCGTTGCCGAGGCTGTCGCCTCTGCAGACGTGATCATGATCCTGACCCCGGACGAATTCCAGTCACAGCTGTACCGTGACGAGATCGAGCCGAAGCTTAAAAAAGGTGCCACCTTGGCCTTTGCCCACGGTTTTGCCATCCACTACAACCAGATCGTGCCCCGTGCTGATCTGGATGTGATCATGATCGCCCCCAAGGCGCCGGGTCATACGGTGCGCTCTGAATACGTCCGCGGTGGCGGCATCCCTGACCTGATCGCCGTATTCCAGGACGCCTCGGGCAAGGCCCGTGAAGTGGCCCTTTCCTATGCCAGCGCCATCGGCGGCGGCCGCACCGGCATCATCGAGACCACCTTCAAGGACGAGACCGAGACCGATCTGTTCGGTGAGCAGGCCGTACTTTGCGGTGGCGCAGTGGAACTGGTCAAGGCCGGTTTCGAGACCCTGGTTGAGGCCGGTTATGCCCCTGAGATGGCCTACTTCGAGTGTCTGCACGAACTGAAGCTGATCGTTGACCTGATGTTTGAGGGCGGCATTGCCAATATGAACTACTCCATCTCCAACAACGCCGAGTATGGTGAGTACGTCACCGGCCCCAAGGTGATCAACGAGCAGAGCCGTGCTGCCATGAAGGAGTGTCTGAACAATATCCAGAACGGCGAGTATGCCAAGCGTTTCATCCTGGAGGGGATGTCCAACTATCCCGAGATGACAGCCCGCCGCCGCCTGAATGCTGCTCATCCGATCGAGGTGGTCGGTGGCAACCTGCGTGCCATGATGCCCTGGATCGGCAAGAACAAGATCGTTGACAAGGCAAAGAACTAACCTGCTGTTGTGACTGCTATTCAGACCCCGCTCTTACTGGGAGCGGGGTTTTCTACGTTATGTATAATGGACTATTCATGCGCCCATCAAATGCCCTGATCACCCCTGAAGGATACCCGTTCATCGCCTATAGTGCCGGTCTGTTTCTGTTTCTGGCCGGCGGTGCCGTGCTGCTTAAATCCGTTGCACTGGCGGTACCTGCCGTTATTACACTGCTTCTGCTGCTGTTTGTGATATCATTTTTTCGCAACCCGGAACGGCAGCCGCCGGCTGACAAGGCCTTGCTGGTGGCTCCTGCCGATGGGACGGTGGTCTACGTCGGGCCTGCGACCCAGGAACACCTGGGGGCCTGTCAGAAGATCAGCATCTTCATGTCGGTCTTTAATGTCCATGTGAATCGCGCCCCCATTACCGGCACGGTGGTGGATCGTTTTTACAAGCAGGGCAAATTTTATGACGCCCGGCACGCCGATGCCTCCTGCGAAAACGAGCAGTGCGGGCTGGTCATGGAGCAGGATAACGGTGTGCGGGTGGCCTTTGTGCAGATAGCCGGGCTGATTGCCCGCAGAATCCTCTGCTATGCCGAGGTCGGCGATCGTCTTGAGCGGGGACAGCGCTACGGTATGATCCGTCTTGGATCCCGGGTTGATGTCTATCTGCCGGAGGGTCTGGAAAGTCTGGTCGTTGTGGGACAGACGACTGTCGCAGGTGAAACAGCCCTGGTCAGGCTGGGATAACAGCAACAAGGAGCCGCACCTATGGAGACACCTGAACAATTAGACCCGCAGCCTGTCGAGAGGCATGAGAACATCAGGCGGGGGATCTATATCCTGCCGAACCTGATTACTGCCGGCAGCCTGTTTGCCGGATTCTACAGCATGGTTGCCACCCTGAATGGTAATTACGGTTCTGCGGCAATCTGGATCTTTATCTCGGCGATCTGCGACGGCCTTGACGGCAAGGTGGCACGCCTGACCAATACAACCAGCCAGTTCGGCGTCGAGTTTGATTCTCTGGCTGATCTGGTGGCCTTCGGGGTAACGCCCGGCTTGATGATGTACGCCTGGGCCCTGAAGCCGTTTGGCCGGTTGGGCTGGCTGGCGGCGTTTCTGTTCGTGGTCTGCGGTGCCCTGCGGCTGGCCCGTTTCAACGTGCAGGTCAATACGGTTGAGAGTAAACGCTTCATTGGCCTGCCGATTCCGGCAGCAGCCAGCATGGTGGCCTCCACCGTCCTGCTCTTTAACCACTTCGGCTGGCCCAGCTCCTACAAAAAGCTGGCCATTCTGGCCCTGATCTATCTGCTGGCCTTCCTGATGGTTTCCAGCGTCAAATACTACTCATTCAAGGATCCTGAGCTGATCAAGAAACAGCCGTTCGGCTTCCTGGTGCTGGCGGTGGTGCTGCTGATCATCGTCGCGGCAGAGCCGGCGGTGATGATATTTGTGATTATGCTTAGTTATGTACTCTCCGGACCGATTGGCCTGTTACTGACCTGGCCCCGGCGGCGGCGGCTTGAAAAGGCGATTCACAAGGGGCATGAGGAGCTGCTGCAGGAGCATGAGCCGGTGCTCAGGGGAGGGGATGGATCGTAGCCTGCAGTCCAGCGGGGGTCATCTCCAGAATGGCATAGGAGTGAAACGGTGCCGGAGCGGCCAGGGTGCCCGGATTGACAAGCCAGATGCCTTCCTGCCTGACAGCCTGGGCAAGGTGGGTATGGCCGTACAGGACTGCATCAACGCCGTTGGCGTGGGCCTGTTCTATCAGGCGTGACAGACCGCCTTTGACACCATAGCGATCACCGTGGCAGAGCAGCAGCCGCAGACCGGCCCACTCACGGATCAGTTCCCGGGGGGCCGTTGAGCCGAGGTCACAGTTGCCGGCTAACCGTACAACCGGACAATCTTCGTCAAGCACTGCCAGCAACGCGGCATCCTCTTCGCCATCGCCCAGATGTATAATTGCCTCGCACCTGCCGGCTGCTTCGTGAGCCCGCAGCAAGGCGGCCTGATTACCGTGGGTGTCTGAAACAACCAGAATTCGCATTGCAATGTTACCTCTGAAGGCGGCAGCTGCCGCAGGAGTTGTTATGTCCGCGAAAAAAATTCTTGTGATCGTAGGCGCCTGCTTTGCAGGACTGATACTGCTCTTTTTGGGGAGCATCGCCCTGTCAACGCTGCTCTTCAGCGACAAAGAGAAGGGCTTTGCCAGCGGTCCCGGGGTCGGACTGGTTGAGGTCAAGGGAATGATCGTTGACTCAACTGAAGCGATCCGGCAACTACGCCATTTTGCTAAAAAAGATTCGGTCAAGGCGGTGGTGCTGCGGATCGACTCCCCGGGCGGGGTGGTCGGCCCATCCCAGGAGATTTACGAAGAGGTGCGCAAGCTGGCCGCCACGAAGAAGGTGGTGGTCTCCATGGGCAGCCTGGCTGCCTCGGGAGGTTACTACATTGCCGCGCCCGCCTCGGTGATCTACGCCAACCCCGGTACCATCACCGCCAGTATCGGGGTGCTGATCAAATTTTCCAACCTTGAGGGGCTGTTCGGCAAGCTGGGGGTCAGCTCCACCACCATAAAAACCGGCACCTTCAAGGATGCCGGTGCACCGGACCGTCCGCTCTCGCCGGAAGACCGGGCCATGTTCCAGGCCCTGATCGACAGTACCCATGAGCAGTTTGTCAAGGCCGTGGCCGAAGGGCGCAAACTGCCGGTGGATGAGGTGCGCAGGATCGCCGATGGACGGGTCCTGTCAGGCGAGCAGGCCAAGGCGATCAAACTGGTTGATAAACTTGGTAACCTACCGGATGCCATCGCAGAGGCCGGCCGGCTGGCCGGTATCTCCGGCGAACCGGCACTGATTCTGCCCCCCAAGAAAAAGGTCAACTACCTTGAACTGCTGGCAGAGGGGGCAGAGGAAAAATTCAACGGTGTCCTGAATAGGGCGGTGGGGCGCGGCCTCCAAGTCACCTACGAGTAAGCTCTGAGCGGTTCTTTTTCGCCCTGGCTGTGTCAACCTGCGGGATACTTTGTGCGGCGTACTGGTGGTACGCCTCCGCAGTATCCCTTATTTGCCGCACCCAGAACGAAAAACTCCTCGCTCATGAGATGTCCGTTTATCTCTTGCCTACTTTCGCGTCTGCAGCCGTGCATGGGCCTCCAGCAGGATTTTTTCTGTGGTGTCCCAGTTGATGCAGGCATCGGTGATGGATACGCCGTACTTCAGTTGCGAATGGTCTGACGGCACCTTCTGGTTGCCTTCCTCCAGGTTGCTTTCGATCATCAGGCCGGAGATTGACTGATTGCCTGCCACCACCTGATCAATGATCTGTTCCAGCACCTCCGGTTGCTTGCGGTAGTCCTTGTTGGAGTTGCCATGGCTGCAGTCCACCATGATGGTGGGGGCCAGACCGTTCTTTTTCAGGCTTTCTTCGGTGTGGCTGATATCTTCAGGCAGATAGTTGGGTTTGCGTGACCCCCCCCGCAGCACAATATGCACATCCGGATTGCCGGTGGTCTGTATGATGGAGGCACGCCCTTCACGGTTGATGCCCAGAAAGCTGTGGGGGGCGCGGGATGAAATCATGGCATCAATGGCGATCTGCAAATTGCCGTCGGTGCCGTTTTTAAAGCCGATCGGGAAGGAAAGGCCGCTGGCCAGTTCCCGGTGGGTCTGGGATTCAGTGGTGCGTGCGCCGATCGCGCCCCAGGAGATAAGATCAGCCACGTATTCAGGGGTGATCGGGTCAAGCATCTCGTTGGCCACCGGTACCCCAAGATCCGTCAGGCGGCAGAGCAGGCCGCGGGCAATCCCCAGCCCCTTTGAGATGTTGTGTGAGCCGTCCATGCCCGGATCGTTGATCAGCCCCTTCCAACCTACGGTTGTGCGAGGCTTCTCAAAGTAGACCCGCATCACCAGCATCAACTGATCATCGACCCGCCGGGAGAGGGCGGAAAGCCGCTTGGCGTAGTCAATAGCCGCCTCTGTGTCGTGGATTGAGCAGGGACCGACTACCACCATCAGGCGGCGGTCGCGACGCTGCAGGATCTCTTTGATCTTCTCGCGGCTGCGGGAGACGAATTCCCGGCCGGTATCCGACATGGGAAACACCTGACGAAGATCAGCCGGGGCTATGATGGGGGTAATGCCGGAAACCTTCAGGTTGTTGGTCTTGATCATGGTAAGGCCTCGCTGCTGGGAAAATGGAAACAAGTATTCTTTCTACTGGATAGGAGTAAAGCTTGTCAAATTCAAACAGGTTTCGTGGTACCAAACCGGCTGTGTTTATTGACCGTGACGGTACCGTTAACATTGAAAAAGAGTACCTCTACCGGGTTGATCAGTTTGAGTTTACCCCCGGTGCGATCGAGGCGATCAGGTTGTTGAATCAGTCCGGCTATCTGGTGGTGGTGGTCACCAATCAGTCCGGTGTGGCGCGGGGCTATTATACCGAGGCTGATGTGGAAACGCTGCACAGCCATGTTGATCAGCTGCTGCAGTCGCACGGGGGGCGGGTGGATGCCTGGTATTATTGCCCCCACCATGCAAGCGGCAACCCTCCCTATAATCAGGAGTGCGATTGCCGCAAGCCGCTGCCCGGCATGTTATTGCAGGCGGCAGCAGAGCACGGCATTGATCTTTCCCGCTCCTGGATGGTTGGAGACAAACTGGTTGATATTGAGGCCGGCCTGGCGGCCGGATGCAAGCCGGTACTGGTGATGACCGGCTATGGCGCCGAGGCGGCCGATGATCTGTCGCCGGAGGTGCCCCGTTGCCCCGATCTGCTGGCTGCAGCGCAGCTGATTACGGCTGTTTGACAGGCGGTTCGAGCCTGTGCTAATGCTACTTCCTTGATACTCTATGAAATGAGACCTGTATGCTCCTGCCGCCCGTAAAGAAGGCGATGAGCAGAGGGATAACCCTGATCTATGTTTGAATTCATCCGTAAATTTACCCTGCCGATTCTGGTCTGTGTGGGGCTCCTGGCCGCTCTGATTACCTATTCGTTGAACCTGCCGCGGACACGTCAGGCAAATCTGCTTGAACGGGGTGTCAACGGTTCGCTTGCGCCGATGCAGGAACAGGCATCGCGCAGTGGCGGGCTCTTTCGACGGATCTGGCATGACTATATTGCGCTGGTTGACCTGAAACAGGAAAACGTCCGCCTGAAGGATGATATCAAGCACCTGAACAGCGCCCTGGCTGCGGCAGGTGAATCGTTGCGGGAAAACGAGCGCCTGGTCCGTCTGCTTGATCTGCGCAAGAGCGTCAAGGAACCAACCGTTGCTGCTATGGTGATTGGTGAGGATGTCACCCCCTGGTTCCGCTCACTGACCATTGACCGGGGCTCCGACAGCGGTATCCGGGAAGGGATGCCGGTTCTGGCGGCAGACGGTGTGGTGGGGCAGACCGTCAAGGTAACGGCAAACTCAAGCCGGGTGCTGCTTTTGACAGACCACGCCAGCGGTATTGCCGCCATGGTACAGCGCTCCCGTGCCCGCGGGGTAGTCAAGGGGCGTGGTGATAACCTCTGTTCGCTTGAATTTGCCGTGCGGGGGGAGGATGTGCAGGTCGGCGATCAGGTGGTCAGCTCGGGTATCGGCGGCATCTTTGCCAAGGGGCTGCCGATCGGTGAGGTGACCATGGTTAAAAAGGGTGAGTACGGTATTTTCCAGACCGTTACGATCCGCCCGGCAGTCAGCACCGCACACCTTGAAGAAGTACTGGTGGTACTTCGTGTCCCGCAGACCTGAGGGCAGGCTGTTATGACCGGTTTTTTCAAGGGGGCCGTCCTGGTCCTGGGAATCGTGCTGCTGCAGACATCGGTGCTGCCGCAGTACCTGATTGCGCTCTACAAGCCTGACCTGCTGCTGATACTGATGGTCTTTCTTGCATTGCGCGCTCCGGTCAGTACCAGTCTTCCGGCTGCCTATGGCCTGGGGTTGTTGAAGGATTGTCTGGGCGGGCTCTACCTCGGTTTGAACGCCTTTTCATTCCTGCTGGTGTATCTGGTCCTGAAGACGCTTTCTGATCGTCTCTACGTTCAGAACGCGTTGCTGCTGGTCCTGACGGTCTCCCTCTCCACCTTTGCCACCATGCTGGTCAATGCCCTGCTGCTGTCGATCTTCTCAGAGGCGGCAGGGATTTTTTCGTCGTTGATGACGGCCCTGATCCCCCACCTGCTGATCAATGCCTTTGTGGCGTCGCTGGTGGCAATCCTGCCCGAATTCGGCAGCCCGCGGACCGCGAAATGACCAAAGGGCAACGTTACGTCAGAGAGGTAGCCCAGCCGCGGCAGCGCACCATCCCGCTGGCCATTGTGGTGACGGTACTGTTTTTTCTGCTCTTGCTGCGTCTCTGGTACCTGCAGATCATCAGGGTTGACGACTACCGGGCCATGTCGGAAAATAACCGGCTGCGTTTCCTGCCCGTTGCCGCCTCCCGTGGTGCCCTGATGGACCGTAACGGCACCGTTATGGTTAACAACCGTCCTTCGTTCAGTCTGTCGATCATTCCCCAGGAGGTCAAGGATGTTGAGGGGATGCTGGATACCCTGGCATCACTTCTGAAGCTGGACAGGGCGGAGCTGCAGGAGCGCTGGGAAAAATCAAAAGGTCGCGCCCGCTATTATCCGGTCGTGATTGCGATCAACATCAGCCGTGATCAGGTTGAAATTGTCGAAGAGAACAAGCTGCGGCTGCCCGGCATTGAGGTCAGTGTCAAGCCGGTCCGGGAGTATGCCTTTCAAAACTCGGCCGCGCATCTGTTGGGCTATATCGGTGAAGTCTCTGACAAAGAGTTGGATCTGCCCGCCTACGGTGATTACAATCCTGGCGACTATATCGGCAAGAACGGCATAGAAAAGGCCTGGGAGAATGAGTTGCACGGCAGTGATGGAGGCCGCCAGCTTGAGGTTGATTCACGGGGGCGCGTCCTGCGGGTGCTGAGCGAGAGCAGCCCTACGGTGGGAAACAGCCTGGTGCTGACGGTTGACAGCCGTTTGCAGCGGACAGCGGAGCAGGCGTTCGGAGCACAGGCCGGTGCTGCCGTGGTGATGAATGTGACGAATGGTGAAGTGCTGGCCTTTGTCAGCAGCCCGACCTTTGACCCGTCGCTTTTTGCCGGACGTATTCCGGCCGATGTCTGGAAAGGCTATCTGGAGGATAAACGGCACCCGTTGGAGAACAAGGCCCTGTCCGGCCAGTACCCGCCCGGTTCCACCTTCAAGATGCTGACCGCCCTGGCAGGTCTTGAGGCAGGGGTAGTCAATGAAAACACAAGCGTGTACTGTGACGGCGCCTATGAAATGGGGGGCAGCAAATTCCGCTGCTGGAGCAAGTCCGGCCATGGCAGCGTGAACCTGCGCAAATCCCTGAAAGAGTCCTGTGACGTCTACTACTACCAACTGGGGGAAAAGCTGGGGGTGGACCGGATTGCCGCCATGGCGGAGCGTTTTATGCTGGGTAAAGAGCTGGGAATCGGGCTGCAGAATGAAAAAAAAGGGCTGATTCCCACCTCGGCCTGGAAGCTGAAACGTTTCGGCAAAAAGTGGTTTCCCGGCGAGACCCTGCCGGTGGCCATCGGCCAGGGCTATGTGTTGATGACCCCGATTCAACTGGCTTCCATGGTGGCGACGGTTGCCAATGAAGGAACGATCTACCGTCCGCATCTGGTCAAGAAGGTCGTTGACCCGGACGGCAAGACCGTCAAGGAGTTCAGTCCGGAAGTGCTGGGAACCACCGGCATCTCTCCGGCCTCATTTAAAAAGGTGAAACAGGGGCTCTTTGCCGTTGTAAACGATCCGGGCGGAACCGGTGCCAATGCCCGCTTATGGGATGTGAAAGTGGCCGGTAAGACCGGTACGTCGCAGGTGGTGAAGCTGGGGGAGGACCGCAAGAAGGCGGTTGCCTACCAGTACAAGGATCATGGTCTGTTTGTGGCCTTTGCCCCCTTTGACAAACCGGAGATCGCAGTGGCCGTGGTGGTGGAGCATGGTGGCGGCGGTGGCGCAGTGGCGGCACCGATCGCCGGCAAAATACTGCGCAGCTATTTTGATCTGCAGAAGCCGCCCGCACCCAAACAGAAACCAGCAGAAGAACCGCAGGATGATGCCCAGGCAGAAACTCCTGCCGGAAAGCAGGATCATCAGGTGCAAGAGGGGGTTGCGAGTGATTGATCGACGTCTTGTCACCAACTTTGACTGGACTCTGATCGGCCTGGTCAGTGCCATCTGCCTGATGGGGATCCTGAATGTCTACAGTGCCTCTGCGGCGTACAAGATGGGTGGGGCTCCCTACTACATCAAGCAGTTGAACTGGATGGCCTTCGGGCTGCTTCTGTCTCTGGTGGTGGCAAGTGTTGACTACCATATCCTGGAGGACTTCTCCTACTGGTTCTACGGCTTCCTGATACTTCTGCTGGTGGCAGTGCTGCTGGTGGGGAAACGTTCGCTGGGGGCCACCCGCTGGCTGAACCTCGGTTTATTTACCATCCAGCCCTCAGAACTGATGAAAATCGTTATCGTTGTAACTTTTGCGCGATTTTTTAACAATTTTCATACAGTGGGGGGGTTGACCGTCAAGGATATGCTGTTTCCCTTGGGGCTGCTGGCCGTACCTGCCCTGCTGATCATGAAACAGCCCGACCTTGGCACTGCCACCCTGGTGGTGCTGATAGCCATTTCCATGGCTTTTTACATCGGATTCCGCTGGTCCACCATCGTGACCTTCGCCCTGGTGACGGTGCCCTTTTTCTGGTTTACCTGGGCCGTCTACATGAAACCGTACCAGAAAAACCGCGTGCTTGATTTTATCAACCCGGAACGTTCACGTCTGGGCAGCGGCTACCATATCATCCAGAGCAAGATCGCGGTCGGCTCAGGCGGGTTCTGGGGCAAAGGCTATGTCAAGGGGACCCAGGCCCAGTTGCGTTTTCTGCCGGAACAACATACCGACTTCGCTTTTTCCGTCTTTGCCGAGGAGTGGGGATTCTTCGGTACCCTGATCCTGCTTGTGCTGTACCTCTGTCTGGTGCTCTGGGGGCTGAACATCGCCCGGCGCTGCAATGACCGTTTTGGCGGCCTGCTGGCGGTCGGGGTAACCGCCATGCTGTTCTGGCACACGGCGATCAACATCGGCATGGTGATCGGTCTCTTTCCGGTGGTTGGCGTGCCGCTGCCGTTTTTCTCCTATGGCGGTACCTCCATGATCACCTCCATGGTCGGTGTCGGTATTTTGCAGAGCATCAGCATGCGACGCTTCATGTTTTGACTTTTTTGTGCTAAAGTTCACCGGTTTTCCCATCTAAAATATTTAACCACGCTTGGAGATACTCAATGCTCAGTACCCTGATTCGCAAGGTTATCGGCAGTAAAAATGAACGTGAACTGAAACGGCTCTGGCCGATTGTGGCAAAGATAAACAGCCTTGAACCTCAGATGCAGGCCTTGTCCGACGAAGCACTTCGGGGAAAAACCGCAGAGTTCAAAGAGCGTTACAGCAAGGGTGAGTCCCTTGACGCCCTGCTGCCGGAAGCGTTTGCGGTCTGCCGTGAAGGGGGGCGCCGTGAGCTGGGGATGCGGCACTTTGATGTGCAGCTGATCGGCGGCATGACCCTGCATGCCGGCAAGATTGCCGAGATGAAGACCGGTGAGGGGAAGACCCTGGTGGCAACCCTGGCCGCCTACCTGAATGCGATTTCAGGCAAGGGCGTACATGTGGTCACGGTGAACGACTACCTGGCCAAGCGTGACTCGGAGTGGATGGGGCGGCTCTATGGCTTTCTGGGGCTGACCACCGGCGTGATTGTCCATGGGCTGGATGATGAGCAGCGCCGTGCCAACTACGCCGCCGATATCACCTACGGCACCAACAATGAGTTCGGCTTTGACTATCTGCGCGACAACATGAAGTTTTCCCTGGATGACTATGTCCAGCGCGGCTTCAATTTTGCCGTTGTCGATGAGGTTGACTCGATCCTGATCGACGAGGCCCGTACACCGCTGATCATCTCCGGTCCGACCGAGGAGTCCACTGACAAGTATTACGTCATCAACCAGATCATTCCGCGTCTGGAGCAGGGTGAGGTCAAGGAGGTTGAGGCCAATACCCTGTCCGGCAAGAAAAAGGTCTACACCGGTGACTTCACGATTGATGAGAAGGCCAAGAGTGCCACCCTGACCGAACAGGGGGTTTCAAAGGTTGAAAAGCTGCTCAAGATTGAAAACCTGTATGATCCCCGCAATATCGAGACACTGCACCATGTCAATCAGGCCCTGCGCGCCCATGCCATGTATCGCCGCGATGTCGACTATGTGGTCAAGGATGGCGAGGTACTGATTGTTGATGAATTTACCGGCCGTCTGATGCCCGGCCGGCGCTGGTCCGACGGCCTGCACCAGGCAGTCGAGGCCAAGGAAGGGGTGCGGATCGAGAGTGAGAACCAGACCCTGGCCACCATCACCTTCCAGAACTACTTCCGGATGTATGCCAAGCTGTCCGGTATGACCGGCACCGCCGATACCGAGGCAGAGGAATTCCACAAGATCTACAAGCTGGATGTGACGGTCATCCCCACCAACCGTCCCCTGCTGCGGCCGGACTATCCCGATGTGATCTACAAGACTGAACGTGAAAAATTCGACGCGGTCATCAAGGATATCAAGGAACATTATGAAAAGGGGCAGCCCTGTCTGGTGGGCACCATCTCGATTGAAAAATCCGAGGTGCTGTCCGAGCTGTTGCGCAAGCAGGGCATTCCCCACTTTGTCCTGAATGCCAAACAGCATGAGAAAGAGGCCGAAATCGTGGCCCAGGCCGGCCGTAAACAGGCGATCACCATCGCCACCAACATGGCGGGCCGTGGTACTGACATCGTACTGGGGGGGAACCCGGACAGCCTGCTGAAACAGTGGCGGCTGGCCAACCCTGAAGCCACAGCAGAACAGGCGGCTGCCATGCTGGAACAGTACCGGCAGCAGTGTGCCGCAGAGCATGACGAGGTGGTGGCCCTGGGCGGTCTGCATATCATCGGTACCGAACGGCATGAATCCCGCCGGATTGACAACCAGCTACGGGGCCGTTCCGGCCGTCAGGGGGATCCCGGTTCGTCCCGCTTCTATCTTTCGTTGCAGGATGACCTGCTGCGGATCTTCGGCTCCGAGCGGGTGGCCAAGATCATGGACTTCCTCAAGATCGAAGAGGGCGAGGCGATTACCCACGCCATGATCAATAAGTCGATTGAAAATGCCCAGAAGAAGGTGGAAGCCCACAACTTCGAGATCCGTAAGCACCTGATCGACTACGATGATGTCATGAACAAGCAGCGTGAGGTAATCTACACCCAGCGCCGCGAGATCCTGGCCGGTGAAGATATCCGTGAGAGCTTCCTTGAGATGCTTGACGACACCATCGGTGATATCGTCAAGGCCTATGCCTTTGAAAAGGATGCGCCGCTTGAATGGGACTGGGAATCGCTCTCGGAAACGGTCTTCCGCTGCTTCTCCATACAGCTGGAGCTGTCCCGTGAGATGATTGCCCGCCTGAATGCCGACGGCCTGCAGAAGATGCTGCAGGAACAGGCCCATGACGCCATCAAGCGTAAGGCGGATGAGCTGGGTGACGAGCTGATGGATCACCTGATCAGGGTCGTCATGCTGCAGGCCATCGACGTGCACTGGAAGGATCACCTGCTGAATATCGACCATCTCAAGGAAGGGATCGGGCTGCGCAGCTACGGTCAGAAGGATCCCAAGCAGGAGTACAAGAAAGAGGCCTATCAGCTCTTCATGGAGATGATCATCAGGATCCGTGAGGAAACGGTTGAAAAGGTTTTCTGGGTACAGATTGAAAGAGAAGAGGATATTGAGGAGCTGGAAGAAGAGCAGGTTGAGCGCAGCCGCAAGATGTTCAAGGCCATCACGGTCAACGATGATGAACACCCAGCCGAGCCAGCCAAGAGCCAGAAGAATGCGGGCCGGAATGAACCTTGTCCGTGCGGTAGCGGGAAAAAATACAAGAAATGCTGCGGTAAGTAATGGAGCGATCTTTTTCCGCAATATCTACGTAAGTCGTCGGTCGTGTTTGTGCGGCGTACTATAGTTGTACGCCTCCGCACACTCCCTCGACAGCCTTGATCTTGCGAAAAAATCTTCGCTCCTGGAATTGTTGAGAGGAATTTGGCATGTCCTTAAAAGGTTATACATTCTCTGTTGTAGAGGCAGCCATCAAGAAACCGGGGCGTAAGGATCTGGCCCTGATCTTTTCCGAAACACCGGCAACGGCTGCAGCGGTCTTTACCACCAATGCGGTCAAGGCGGCCCCGGTGCTGTTGTCAGCCGAGCGGATTGCAGCCGGTAAGGCCCAGGCCCTGGTGGTGAACAGCGGTAACGCCAACGCCTGCACCGGTGCCCAAGGCATGCTGGATGCCCGGGAAACCACTCAGCTGCTGGCTGCGGGGTTGGGGATTGCAGAAGAGCTGGTGCAGGTCTCCTCCACCGGGGTGATCGGGGTGCCATTGCCGATGGAGCGCCTGAGAAATGCAATTCCAGGGCTGGTGGCAGGGTGCGGCAGTGCAGGCATCGATGATCTGGCGGCTGCCATCATGACCACCGATACCTTTCCCAAGGCGGTCCAGCGGAGCGGTTCCGTTGCCGGCGTCAGCTATACCGTGGCCGGGGTGGCCAAGGGGGCCGGCATGATCATGCCCAACATGGCCACCATGCTGTCGTTTGTGATGACCGACGCAGCGCTTGCCCCTGAACTGATTGATACGCTCTTCCGTGCTGCGGTTGATCGCTCCTTTAACGCCATTACCATTGACGGTGATACCTCCACCAATGACACCTGCCTGCTGATGGCCAACGGCGCAGCCGGAACAGCGGTCATTACCGCCGGTTCACCGGAGGCCGGAGAGTTTGCCCGGCTGCTTGACGAGGTGCTGCTGGAGCTGGCCAAGCTGATTGTCAGGGACGGCGAGGGTGCCACTAAATTTGTGGAGATCAGGATCAGCGGTGCCGCAACTGATGCCGATGCCAAGCGGGCCGCCATGGCGGTGGCCAACTCATCACTGGTCAAGACCGCCTTTTTTGGGCAGGATGCGAACTGGGGCAGGATCTTTGCCGCAGTCGGCTACTCCGGTGCCAAGGTCAACCCTGATCTGCTGGCACTCTGGTTTGATGATGTCTGTATGGCCAGGGCCGGTGTCTTCAGCGGTGGTGATGCCGAGGCCCAAGGCACCGAAGTGTTACGAAAAAAAGAGTTTCGCGTGCAGGTCGATCTTGGACTGGGGCAGGGGAGTGCAACGGTCTACACCTCTGACCTGTCCCACGAATACGTCAGTATCAACGCAGATTATCGTACCTGATTCCCCGGCGGGAGGTAGCACGATGAAGAGACTGCTCTCGGTTGTGTGTGCGCTGTGTGTGTTCAGCCTGACGGTCCCGTTGTGGGCCGGGTCACTCAGTATCACTGAACTGGCGGTCACCACCAAGGTGTCAAAGGGCAAGCCGATCGATGCGGTTCATCGCATTTCCCACCGTACCGTCAAGGCACTCTACTGCTTTACCCGAACGCTAAGCGACGACGCTGCCGAGACCTCCATCAGACACGTCTGGCTGCGGGGGGGGCAGGTGGTGAAGGAAACCGACCTGCCGATCCGGGGCAAACGCTGGCGGGCATACAGCACCCTGCCGGTGGACGCCTCAAGCGTGGGCAACTGGCGTGTCGATATCAAGGACGAGTCAGGAACGGTTATCAAATCAGTGGAGTTCAGGATACACTAAATGAAGATGTACAGAGTAACCTCAAGCCGCCTGCTGGGCGGCTTTTTTCTGCGCCTGACTGTGGGTGTGCTGCTGCTGATCACCTGCTGTCTGTCAGAACTATCCGTTGCCGGGGCCACTGCTGAACAGGACCCGCTGCAGGAGCTCGGGCGGACCGCGGTGCTTGATACCATGCTGCAGAATGCGGTCAGACGCGGCCTGATCAGTGGTGCTGTGGTGCTGATCGGCAACCGGAACGGTACTCTCTATAGCCATGCGGCAGGACGTGCCGGTTTCGAGGCCGGTTCTCCTGCGCTAACCGTTGGTACCGTCTTTGATATCGCCTCCCTGACCAAGGTGTTTGCCACCACGCCGGCCATTATCAGGTTGATGGACCAGGGGGCGCTCTCGCTGCTTGATCCGCTTTCGCGCTGGTTTCCCGAGTTTGAGGGAAAAAATATCACCGTGCTGCATCTGCTGACCCATACCTCCGGGCTGCATGACGGCATGCTTGACCCGGAAGCCCCGCTTGAAAGCGCCATCAGCCGCGCTGCCGCCCAGTCGAAATCTGTCCAGCCGGGTACCCGCTTTCTCTATGCCGATATCAATTTTATCCTGCTTGGCAATCTGGTTCGCCGGATTACCTCCTTCAGTCTTGACGGCTACTGCCAGGACAGTTTTTACCGGCCGCTGGGGATGCTGCATACCGGATTTAATCCTGCGGTAAAGTTGAACACGGCTGCCACGCTGGGGGGGCGTAACGGCGTGCTGAACGGTATTGTCCAGGACCCCAATGCCCGTTTGCTGGGCGGGGTAGCAGGCCATGCGGGGCTGTTCAGCACGGCAGAGGATCTGGCCCGTTTTGCGCGGATGCTGCTGAACGAGGGAGAACTGGATGGCCGCCGGGTACTGTCCGCCAGGGCGGTTGCCCAGATGACCGCACCCTACTACTTCAGAAACGGCAGCATTGTGCGCGGCCTTGGCTGGGACCGGGAATCGCCCTTCTCCGCTCCCAAAGGCTCCCTTTTTACCGAGTTTTCCTATGGGCATACCGGATACAGTGGTACCTCGGTCTGGATCGATCCGGAAAAAGATCTGTACGTGATCTTATTGACGACCCGGCTTGATTACCGCAACAGGCGTAGTTTCAACCGGTTGCGCAGTGACATCTCGACCCTCGCGGCCGCCCTGTTTGCCGGGCATAAAACGGGCGGTGATGTACAAATACCGAAAAACACTGCTCCTTGACACTACCCGGACCCTGTGTTAAGGTTTGCCTCGTTTTGTGCCGACACTTCAGCAGTGCATCATCAGCAATCCTCGCGGGGAGGGACCGATGGGCAGCATCTCAATACTTCTGGCCGATGACAGCATCACCATCCAAAAGGTCGTCAGTATCATTTTTGGTTCAGACGACTATACCCTCACCGTTGTTGATAACGGCAAGGCCGCCGTGCAGAAGGCACAGGAGCTGCAGCCGGATGTGCTGCTGATCGATGCTCTGATGCCGGGCATGAGCGGTTATGAGGTCTGTGAGGCCATTCGCAAGGATGCCGTTCTTGCCACCAAACCGGTCCTGCTGTTGACCGGTTCCTTTGAGCCGTTTGACGAGGACAAGGCCCGTCAATGTGGTGCTGATGATCACATTGTAAAGCCGTTCGAGTCCCAGCAGATCGTTGCCAAGGTGAAGGAACTGTACCAGCTTGGTCTCAGCCGTGCCGGCGGGGCGGTGGCAGCCCCTGCTCCAGAACCGCTACCTGAACTGCCTCAGATGGAAGCGGCGGTCGCTGAGGAACCGTTTGTTTTTGAAACGACTGCTCCGGCCTTCATAGAAGAACCTTCCCTTACCGAGCCGATGGCTGCGTTTGAACCGACCGCTGAACCTGCGGCATTCTTTGCGGCACCTGCCGTTGAGCCTGAACCGGCACGTTCCCTTGACGATCCCTGGGGGGCCTTTACCCAGCAGCCTGCTGCTGCCGCTGAAGAGCCGCCTGTCTCTCCCTTTGACACCGTCCAGCCTGATGTTATGGCACTGATGAGCGACGAAAGCGCTGATCTGCCCGCTGAACAGTCCGGTCATGACAACATCGGTGCTTCATGGGTGCCGGTTGAGGAGCAAACTTTTGAATTCCGTGAAGAAGTCGCCTCGGCACCTTCCCTGATCGTTGAGGAGGCAGCTGCTGCCGGTACGTTGCCCGAGCCGGTGCAACCGTTCAGCCCTGATGCCTTTGAGCCGGTGGCTGTTCCGGAGCCGGTTGTTGAGCCGATTGCCGAGGTGCCGGTCCAGGCTGTTGCCCCGGTTGTTGCTGCTGTTGAAGAAACGGCAGTTGTACAGCAGGCTGCCGGTGCGGTTGCCCTGACGGATGAGCAGCTGAAGGCAGCCCTCCTGTCGGCATCAAAAGAGACCATTGAACGGATCGTCTGGGAAGTGGTGCCTGACCTGGCAGAGGCCATGATCAAGGAAGCCATCAAGCGGATCACTGAAGCAAAATAAGCGTTACTACATACTGGTTGCAAATGGGGATGGCAACATCCCCATTTTGCATTTTGCAGGAGGAACAACATGATCAGACAGGCGATTGCCAAGGTAGTTGAACTGCATGACCTGAGCGAGGGGGAGATGATCGAGGTGATGAACCAGATCATGTCCGGAGAATGCACCCCGGCCCAGATCGGCTCATTTATCACCGCCCTGCGGATGAAGGGCGAAACCATTGAAGAGATCAGCGGCGCTGCGCGGGTCATGCGGGAGCGGGCCACCCCGATCCGGGTCGGCCGCAACGTACTGGACATTGATCGCGATGATATCAACCTTGATCAGGAGACCATTCTGGATGTGGTTGGTACCGGCGGTGACGGCACCAACACCTTCAATATCTCCACCACGGTTTCCTTTATTGTCTCGGCCTGCGGCGTCAAGGTGGCCAAGCATGGCAACCGTTCCGTCTCCTCTGCCTGCGGCAGCGCCGATGTGCTTGAGAAGCTGGGGGTCAACCTGGATGTCACCCCGGAGCAGGTTGAGCGCTGTATCAATGAGATCGGTATCGGCTTCCTGTTTGCCCCGGCCCTGCATGGCGCCATGAAACATGCCATCGGTCCCCGGCGTGAGATCGGCATCCGCACCATCTTTAACATCCTGGGGCCGCTGACCAATCCGGCCAATGCCGATTGCCAGGTGATGGGGGTCTACCGGGAGGAACTGGTTGAAAAGATGGCTGGCGTACTGCATCGGCTGGGCTGCAAGCGCGGCTTTGTGGTCCATGGCAGGGATGGAATGGACGAGATCACCCTGACCGGTGAAACCGCCGCTGCAGAAGTCAGCCCTGAAGGTGTCCGCCTGTTTACCATTACGCCGGAAGAGTTCGGTTTCAGCCGCTGCAGCATGCAGGCGCTGAAAGGGGGCGATGCCGTTGCCAATGCGGCTATTGTCCGTGCCGTCCTTGGAGGGGAACAGGGGCCGCGGCGCGAGATCGTCCTGCTGAATGCAGGCTTTGCCCTGGTGGCTGCCGGACGCTGCGCAACGGTTGCAGCAGGCATTGACCTGGCGGCACACGCCATTGATTCCGGTACTGCCCTCACGCAGCTTGAAAAACTGGCCACACTCACCAACTAAGAGGACCGAGATGAGCTCTACGCCGGACATCCTTAAAACCATTGTTGCCCACAAACGGGACGAAGTTGCTGCGGCACGTCTGGCGGCCTCGCTGGATGAGCTGAAGATACGCATATCAGACCTTGAAGACACCCCGCGTGGTTTTGAACGGCACCTGCGCGAGGCGGTTGCCTCCGACTGGACCGCCATCATTGCCGAGGTCAAGAAAGGCTCCCCCAGTAAAGGGGTGATCCGGGACGATTTTGATCCGCTGGAGATCGCGGAGATCTACCAGAACAACGGTGCCACCTGTCTTTCCGTCCTGACCGATGAGAAGTTCTTTCTGGGGCATCTGCGCTTTCTGGCCCTGATCCGCGAACAGGTCGGTCTGCCGATGCTGCGTAAAGACTTCATCATTGATCCGTTTCAGGTCTATGAGGCCCGTGCCGCAGGTGCCGATGCCATCCTGCTGATCGCCTCCATCCTGGAACCGCAGCAGATTATTGATCTGGCCGGTGTTGCCCGTTCAGTACAGCTGGATGTCCTGCTGGAGGTGCATGATGAAGCGGAGATGGAGGTCGCCTGCAGCACCGACATCGGCCTGATCGGCGTCAACAACCGCAACCTGCGCACCTTTGTCACCGATCTGGGCACCACCGAACGGCTGGCCAAAATGTTGCCTGCCGGCCGCCTGCTGGTGGCTGAAAGCGGCATCAACAACCGGGCCGATATTGAACGGCTGCAGGCCGGCGGTGCCGGTGCGTTTCTGGTTGGCGAATCCCTGATGCGGGAAGAAGATATCGGGGCCAAATTGCAAGAACTGCTTTCCTGATACCTGTGCCATGTCAACTGTCCATGTCGTCTTCAATCCAACCTCCGGTAGCTACTCCTCACACAAGGCAGAACAGATTCTAACCCAACTCAGGGCTGCCGGGCTTGACCCGCAGCCCCTGCTTCCCCGAACCCTTGCAGAATCCATGCAGGTTGTCGCAGATCTCTGCGCACAGGCTACCCCGCCCACTATCATCGCTGTCGGCGGTGACGGCACCATTAACACCATCATCAACAGCATGCCGCAGGGCAGTGCCACTCTGGGAATCATCCCGCTTGGTACCGCCAATGTCATGGCCCGGGAACTGGGCATCTCCTCCCAACAGGACGCCATTGCACGGATCGCCCGCGGCACGCTGCGTACCTTTTCCGTAGGTGAAGCCAGCTCCGCCGCCGGTGTCAGGCGCTTTATCCTGATGGCCGGGATCGGTGCCGATGCCGAGGCTGTAGCAGATGTGCGCCCATCAGAAAAACGTCTGCTGGGCAGAGGAGCCTATGTCCTGGCAGGTCTGCGACGCTGTATCAACTGGGATAATCGTCTGATTACCGTGAGCTGCGGCGGGCAGACACGCCGTTGCAACAGCCTGATTATCGCCAATGCTGCCCACTATGCCGGTCCCTATTGTCTGGTCCCTCAGGCGAGCCTGTTTGATTCTCAACTGGTCATTGCGCCTTTACCCTTTGACGGCCCGCTGGGGTTGCTTGGTTTTACTGCCACTGTCTTTCTGCGGGGCAGGTACAAAGCCCCTGATGTCTTTTATAGCGGATGTGAATTAATCAGCATTACCGGAGACAAACCGGTTCAACTGGATGGCGATTCCTTTGGCACAGGACCAATCACCATCAGACCGATCCCTGATTTTAATCAGCTGATTGTATAAATCGCCCGGCCCGTCAAAAGACGGGCTTTTTTATTGCCAAAATTTGAAAACGACATATTCCGTCATGATGATGGACTAAGGTGAAACCATGAACAGAGTGATTGTTGTAGATACCGAAACCACCGGGCTTTCAGTCAAAAACGGTGGGCGGGTAATTGAGATCGGCGCGGTTGCCGTTGAGAACGGGCAGATCACGGCTGAACTGGCAACCCTGATCAACAGCGGGGGAGCGATCAGCTACGGCGCCTTTCGGGTACACGGTATCTCTGAACAGATGCTGGCAGGCAAGCCAACACCGCAAGAGGTCTGGCCCTGGTTTCTGGAATTTGCGGGTAACAGCCCGCTGGTGGCTCACAATGCCCCCTTTGACCGGGCCTTTGTACAACATGAGTTACGCCTGCTGGGGCTGCCGTTAGCCAACCTCTGGCACTGCACTGTCCGTCTGTCCCGCCGGAAACTGCCCCGGCTGATGAATCACAAACTGGAAACGGTTTACAAACATCTGTTTGGTGGACTGCCCCAGGATGTACAACGCCACCGTGCTCTGGACGATGCCAGAATGGCAGCGCGGGTCTGGGTGGAGCTGTTAAAATAGCTTGCACATCGCCTGATATCCATGTCATGTCGAGGTGTGTGTTTGTAACATATTGAAATATTTGTAAAATATATTTACATCGGCACTGTGGTGTAAAGAAAATTTACAACCGGGCACCGGCCTGCAGGAGCTTTGCTATGGCAAATCCGTGGTGGATTCTGGGAGGATTATATGCGTTGGACAGACTTAATCGGAGTTCTCGTGAAACACAGGATAATGCTCGGCGGCTTGCCGAACTTGAAAAGATTGTGCATGGCGAACAGCAAGATGAACACCCCCTATCAGCTGTGGGTGGTGGAGATGAACCGGGTGGCTGTCTTGCAGTACTTGGTTGTCTGGCAAGCCTGTTCTTTCTTGTAGGATTGGTGCTGTTTCTGGGGTGGTTGGTGTTTGGGTAGGGGGTAACTGGCGGATTGGTGGAAGGGTGGTATAGTTTGTAGCTGTTTGTGGCAGTGCCTTTTTGAATAATGGAGGGGAAATGATGGACTATTTTGCGCATTCAACAGACTCAGCAGACAAATCAGACTGGCAGACTCTTGGTGAGCATTTGACAGGTGTTGCAAAACTGGCAAAAGATTTTGCTGCAGCTTTTGATGCAGGCACATGGGGAGACTGCGCTGGACTGCTGCACGATTCCGGCAAGGCAACCAGTGAGTTCATAAAACGTCTTGAAGGGAGTAGCGTTAGGGTCGACCATATGACCTTCGGGGCGCGTCTGGCGCAGTCAAACACCGGTAAATACGGCCTGTTGCTCTCATATGCCGTCGCTGGTCACCACGGCGGCCTGCCCGACGGCGGTGAACAGGAAGGACAGCTTCACCACCGGCTCAAACACAACACGATTCCGGCTGATGTTGAGTTGCTTCCCGAAGCCGATATGCGTTCGGAACTTACTCCTCCATTCAAATTGGACAGAAACTTTGCCGGGTTCAGCCTTTCCTTCTTCACCCGCATGATCTATTCCTGTCTGGTTGATGCTGATTTTCTCGATACCGAGGCATTTACCACGCCGGAAAAGAGCGCTGCCCGACCAGTGATAGACCAAGAGGTTCTGATCGGGCTCAAGGCAACGCTTGATGCCCACTTGATCGGATTGGCTGAAAAAGCAAAACCAACCAGGGTAAATAGTCTGCGCCGCGAAATACAGGAACACTGCCGCGCCAAAGCCGCACTCCCACCGCAGATTTTTTCCCTGACCGTCCCGACTGGTGGCGGCAAAACCCTTTCCTCCCTCGCTTTCGCCCTTGATCATGCCGTTGCCAATAACCTGCGCCGGGTGATCTACGCCATTCCGTTTACCTCGATCATCGAACAGAACGCCAGGGTGTTTCAGAATATCCTCGGCAAGGAACAGGTATTGGAGCATCACTGCAACTACAAGGAAAAGGATGATCCGGAAGAGGCGACATACAACCACATGCGCGGGCTGGCAACGGAAAACTGGGATGCTCCCCTGGTGGTGACCACCAACGTGCAGTTTTTTGAATCACTCTTCAACAACAAACCATCCCGCTGCCGCAAGCTGCACAACATCGCCGGTAGCGTCATCGTTCTGGATGAAGCCCAAGCCATCCCCACCGAATATCTGAAACCCTGCTTGGCAGCCCTGCGCGAACTGGTGGATCATTACCACTGTTCCGTTGTGCTCTGCACCGCCACCCAACCGGCGCTTGATAATGTCAAGCTGCACGGTACAGCGCTGCATGACGTTCACGAAATCATCCCCGACCCACAACACTACTATGAAGGCCTGACGCGTACCCAGGTGCATTTTGTCGGCAAACTGACGGACACCGAACTTGCCGCCAGGATCGACGCGGAACCGCAAGTGCTCTGCATCGTTCCCACCAAGCCGCAGGCCCGTGTACTGTTTGAGCAACTTGCCGAGCGGGATGGAACCTATCACCTGTCAACCAACATGTATCCGGAGCATCGGAGGCAGGTGCTGGAAGAAATCCGCGCCCGGCTTGACGCCAAACAGAAGTGCCGGGTTGTCTCGACGTCACTGGTTGAAGCCGGCGTTGATCTCGATTTTCCTGTGGTCTACCGGGCCATGACCGGGCTTGATTCAATCGCCCAGGCAGCCGGACGTTGTAACCGCGAAGGTAAACTCAATGAGGTGGGGAGGCTTGGTCAGGTATATGTGTATGAGCCGGAGAAGATGTCATGTATGCCGTGGTTCAAGCATTGTATGGGACGCGCTGCCGAAACACTGCAGGCGTTGCCTAATGCCGATCCATTGGGGCTGGAGGCGATGCGGCGGTACTTTGAATTGCTATACGACGTTCAGGAGTTGGATAAAAAGAAAATATTCTTCGATTTGAATCAACTTACCAAAGACCTTCATTTTCCCTTTCGTACCGTTGGCGAAAAATTTCGCTTTATTGAGGAAGAAACCATTGGTGTCATTGTACCTATCGAGTCGACAGCGAAAGAGTTGGTGGATGAGTTACATCACACGAAATATCCGCACACCACCCGGCGGAAACTCCAGCAGTACAGCGTGGCGCTGCGCAGCAGGGAGTTCGCCGCGCTTGAAAAGGCACGGGCAATAACGATGGTGCGAGGCGAATTCCCGGTTTTGAATAATGTGGCGGCCTATCGAAAGGAGGTGGGCATCTGCATTGAGGGCAGTGAGGTGTGGGAAGTTGAAAGCTTAATGCAATAGAGGTTGTGGTTAGTAATTCAGAGAATGAAATAAAGGCTATATATTTTCCTTGACTTGAATGTAGCCCCTCCTTTACTATTTGGCAACATAGAACTGAAAGGAGACAACCATGAGATTTAGAACCAAAATCAGGCTGTTCGGTAGAGAGTTTTTTGATCTGGAAGTTGAGTTGGAGCCCCCATAAGGTGGTACTTGGTATGCGCCCTATGATGGGTGTGGATTGAAACAGAGACTGAAACAAGGGTGCAAGATTAGCGGGCCGCTGTTAAAGGCGGCCCGCACATCTCCTGATCAAGGGAGGAACAAATGGCACATGGTATCAAGCTGCGGGTATGGGGTGATTACGCCTGTTTTACCCGCCCTGAAATGAAGGTAGAGCGGGTATCATACGATGTGATCACCCCTTCGGCGGCGCGAGGCATCCTGGAGGCGATTCACTGGAAGCCCGCCATCCGTTGGGTGATTGATCAGATTCACGTTTTGAACCCCATCAAGTTCGACAACCTGAGGCGTAACGAAGTCAGTTCCAAGATTCCAAAACCTAATCCCGTCACCGCCATGCGGGACAAAAAGCCGCTTTATTTTCTAGTAGACGACGGCAGCAATCGCCAGCAGCGGGCCGCAACCCTGCTGCGCGATGTAGAGTATGTCATCGAAGCCCACTTCGAGCTGACCGACAAGGCTGGCCCTGAAGACAACTGGGCTAAACATATCGATATCTTTGAGCGTCGGGCCAGAAAAGGGCAGTTCTTTCATCAACCGTCGCTGGGATGCCGGGAGTTTCCGGCCTCTTTCGAGCTGGTGGAAGGTGAACCGCCGGTTTCCTGTTATGCCGGGCAAGACAAGGAGCTTGGCTACATGCTGCTGGACATAGATTTTGCCAACAACATGACGCCGCTGTTTTTCCGGGCAGAAATGAAAGACGGCATCATCACGCCGCCGTCCCCGCTTTCGCCGGAGGTGCGCGCATGATCCTGCATGCCCTCAACAGTTATTACGAACGCATGCTCAATAGTTCTGACTCGGAGATGCCTGCCTTCGGTACCAGTATTGAGAATATCTCCTTTGCCCTGGTGCTTGATGAGGACGGCGCATTACGCAATGTTGAACCTCTGTACGAATTGGAAGGGAAAAAACAACGTCCGCGCAAGATCCCTGTTCCTGCGGCAGTAACCCGCACCTCGGGGGTAAAGGCCAACTTTCTGTGGGATAAGGCATCGTACGTTTTGGGTGCAGATGGCGATGGCTCGACCGAGGCAAACCGCCAACGCTTTAATGCCTTCAAAGAACTCCTGCTTGAGGTCGGCAAGGATGTTACCGATCCCGGTTTCTTGGCTGTTCGGCGTTTTGTCGAGACCTGGGATTGCGAGCATTCGCAAGAGATCATCGGCGGTTTACAGCCGTGGCAGGATGTCTGTAACACCAATCTGGTATTTCGCCTGGATGGCGTACCTGGCTACATCCATGACCGCCCGCCGGTGCAGCATGCTTGGCAAACCCATAGTCAACGCGGCACGGATGCACCTCTGGGGCAGTGCTTGATTACCGGGGAGCAGAACGTAACTCTGGCACGGGTGCATACACCGATCAAAGGGGTGCGCGGTGGCCAGACCTCCGGCGGCTACATCGTGTCGTTCAACGCCTCAGCTTTTGTCTCGTACGAGCAGGATAAGGCCTCAGTGGCCGAGTTGTCGGCCTTTGCCTACACCACTGCCTTGAATGCCCTGCTGACGGGCAACAATCGCCAGAAGATCGTTATCGGCGACACCACCTATGTCTTCTGGGCGTCATGTAAAGATACGTCCGAAGAATATTTTGCCGATCTTTTCGATCCTCCCGCAGAAACAACCGATACCACTAACATTAAGGATGACCGGCAGACCACGAACAATATCCGCAGCCTGCTGGAAAGAATCCGGGACAACCAAAAGGCAACCGGTTTTTCGTCCGACAAGGAAGACAACGTTCAGTTCTACATCCTCGGGCTGGCGCCCAATGCCGCACGGCTATCGATCCGCTTCTGGGAGGCAAGCAGCCTCGGGACCGTGCTGGAGCGGGTTGGAGCGTACTACTCTGAAATCAACATTATCCGCCAGTTTGACAACGAACCGGTATTTCCCCCTTTTTGGCGTTTGCTTTGTCAGACGGCCACGCTCGGCAAGTCGGAGAATATTTCGCCGGTGCTGGCCGGTGGTATGACCCGCGCCATCCTGACCGGCACGCCATATCCGCAAAGCCTACAGTCCGTGGTGTTGGATCGTATCCGGGCCGAACACAACGTTACCTATTTTCGCGCCGCATTACTGAAGGCGTTTTTGATGCGTAATACAACATACAAGGAGGTTTCAGTGGCACTCGATACCAACCGGAAAGACCGGCCTTATCTGCTGGGACGGCTTTTTGCCGTACTGGAGAAGGCCCAAATAGAAACCATCGACGCAAGCGCCACCATCAAGGATCGTTACCTGACTTCAGCGGCTGCAACACCGGGGCGGGTATTTCAGATGCTGCTTAAAGGCTCGGCACATCATCTCTCAAAAATGAAAAGAGATGCCGAGAAGCGTGGCAGGGCGATTAATTTCGAAAAATTGATTCAGGACATCGTGGCTGGTTTTGACGATTACCCCAAAACACAACCGCCCGAAGACCAGAGCCTGTTCATGATCGGCTACTACCATCAGCGCAAAGACCTGTTTACTTCTAAAACCCAGGAGGGCTAACCAATGACTGCAATTGCAAACCGCTATGAATTTGTCCTGTTGTTCGATGTTGAAAACGGCAACCCCAATGGCGACCCTGATGCTGGTAACATGCCGCGTATCGACCCGGAAACCGGTCACGGCTTGGTGACCGATGTTTGTTTGAAGCGAAAAATACGTAATCATGTGGCGCTTGCAAAGGAAGGGGCAGAAGGTTTCAATATTTATGTTCAGGAAAAAGCGGTGCTTAACAATACCAATGAGATGGCTTACAAGGCGTTTGAGCTGAAATCAGAATCAAAAAAAATGCCGAAAAATATTGAAGATGCCCAGAAAGTGACCGGCTGGATGTGTACGAATTTCTACGACATCCGTAGCTTTGGCGCGGTCATGACCACTGAGGTGAATTGCGGGCAGGTACGCGGCCCGGTGCAACTAGCGTTTGCCAAGAGCGTAGAGCCGATTCTCTCGCAAGAAATCAGCATTACCCGTATGGCGGTAACAAAAAAAGAGGATCTTGAAAAAGAGAGAACCATGGGGCGTAAGCATATTGTTCCCTATGGCCTGTACGTGGCTCACGGCTTTGTCTCTGCTGCATTGGCGGAAAAGACCGGCTTTAGCGAAGAAGACTTGGAGCTGCTCTGGAATGCGCTCATCAATATGTTTGAGCATGACCGTTCCGCCGCACGAGGGATGATGAGCAGTCAGAAACTTTTTGTCTTCAAACATCGTGATAAGCTCGGCAATGCCCCGGCCCACAAGCTGTTCGACTTGATTGACATTAAGCGTGTTGAAGGTTCGGAAGGCCCGGCCCGTTCATTTAAGGATTACGTCGTTACCGTGGGATCAGCACCTGATGGAGTGGAGATTGTCGAGAAGCTTTGATTAAACTTATCCCGTGCGGCCCTCCGGGGGCGCCTGTACAGAAAAATCACCGAGGCAAACCATGGACTCGAAACTGGTCGTGTTTCAAGATAAAGAAATCAGGCGGTTATTAGTTGATAATGTCTGGTATTTTGCCGTGGTTGATGTGATAGGCGCCTTGACCGATAGCGATAAGCCGCGTGATTACTGGTATCGCATGAAAAAGCGAGAGCTGGATGCAAGCGGCATCGAGTTGTCGACATTTTGTCGACAACTGAAACTGGAATCATCCGACGGCAAGAGATACCTTGCCGAAATGGCTAACACTGAAGGCCTTTTCCGCATCATCCAATCCATCCCATCGCCCAAAGCAGAGCCGTTCAAACGTTGGCTGGCAAAGGTCGGTTACGAACGGGTGCAGGAGATTGAAGACCCGGAACTGGCCACGGCGCGGACGCGGGAGCTGTACCGGGCCAAGGGGTATTCGGAGGCATGGATTGAAAAGCGGATGCGCGGCATTGCCGTGCGGGCTGAGCTGACCGAAGAGTGGAAGCAGCGTAATGTCGGCGAAGCGCCGGAATACGCGATCTTGACTGCTGAGATCAGTAAGGCTGCCTTTGGCATGACCCCATCCGAATACAAGGAGTTCAAGGGGCTGGAGCGGGAAAATCTGCGGGATCACATGACCGATCTGGAGTTGATCTTTTCAATGCTGGGTGAGGCGGCAACCACCGAGATCGCTCGCACACGGGATGCCCAGGGATTTGCGGAGAACCGGACGGCGGCTCGCAAGGGTGGAAAAATCGCCGGTGATGCGCGGGGAAAATTGGAGGTTGAGACAGGGGAAAATGTTTCCAATCGGGAAAACTACTTGTCGGAACCGGAGAAGAAAAAGCGCCTGAAGGGTAAGCAGGGCAATAACGGAGAAACTGCATGATGTCTGAGCTAGCCGACCCCATTATGCTTTCGGCCCTGGAGCATTACGCCTACTGTCCCCGCCAGTGCGCATTGATCCATGTTGAGCAGGTCTGGAGTGAGAACCTGTACACCATGCGCGGCCAAGATGTGCATGAACGGGTGCATGACGATTCTTTCCATGAGCTGGCCGGGGTGAGGCTGGAGCGCTCATTGCCGGTATGGTCTCGGACTCTTAACCTGACCGGCAAGGCCGATCTGGTTGAGTTTTATGGTAATCAGCCCTACCCGGTGGAGTACAAGTCAGGCCGCCGCAGGCGCGGGACGCCGGAAACCCTGCAACTCTGCGCCCAGGCGATCTGCCTTGAAGAGATGTTCGGCGTGGCTGTGCCCAAAGGGGCGCTCTTCTGGCATGGATCTCGTGAACGACAGGAGATTGTCTTCACTCCTGCCATGCATGAACAGGTAGAACGGGTGACACTGGCGGTACGTGAGATGCTGGAACAGGGGGTAACCCCGCCACCGGTGAATGACAAACGCTGTGAAAACTGTTCACTGAAAGAATCCTGTCTGCCGGGTGTGGTGGCGGATAAGCTGAGAGGCCGCAAGGCAGCCCGAGAGTTGTTTGAGGTGAGTCCATGAAACAGTTGCTCAACACATTATACGTTATGACCCAGGGGGCTTACCTGTCGCTTGATCACGAGACCGTACGGGTTGAAGTGGCCGGTGAGCTTAAAATGCAGATGCCGTTACATCATCTGGGCTCGATCGTAACCATGGGAAATGTCATGATTAGCCCCTTCTTTCTCGGCAAATGTGCCGATGATGGCCGGGCGGTGGTGATTCTGGATCGCAATGGTCGCTTCAAGTGTCGCATGGTGGGTAAAACCAGTGGGAATGTGCTGTTAAGGCAGGCTCAGCATGATGTGGTGCGGGATACAGCAAAGAGCACCGCTCTTGCCGCTGCCATGACCGCCGGAAAGGTGAAAAATGCCCGCAATGTTTTGATGCGTAGCGCACGGGAGGTGAACGATCCAGATGAAGAAAAACGCTTGCGGAAATCTGCCGATGTACAGGCTGATGCACTGTTCCGCCTTAAGACTCCACGGGATACCGATCATGTCCGTGGGCTGGAAGGGGAGGCCGCAGCAGCTTATTTTGATGTCTTTACCCTGATGATGAAACCGACAGAGCGGGAAAGACTGCCGATGAACGGTCGCAATCGGCGTCCTCCCCTTGATCCGGTTAACGCCTTGATTTCGTTTCTCTATACTCTGCTGCTGAATGACTGTGTCAGTGCACTGGAAGGGGTAGGGCTTGATCCGCAACTGGGCTTTCTGCATGTGCCGCGTCCCGGCAGGCCGTCATTGGGACTTGATCTGATGGAAGAGTTTCGGGCTTTTATGGCAGATCGTCTGGCAATCACCCTGATAAATCGCAAACAGATTACGGCTGACCACTTTGAGCCGCGTCCCGGTGGGGCAGTCTACCTGAATGAAAAAGGCCGGAGAGAAGTGGTGGCCGCCTGGCAGAAACGTAAGCAGGAAGATGCTGACCACCCTCTGCTTTCAGAAAAGACGCCTATCGGTCTGTTGCCGCACCTGCAGGCCCGCATACTTGCACGGCATCTTCGGGGTGATCTTGAGGCGTATGTGCCGTATATTCATAGTTCATAGAGTTGGTCGAGTTGATGGAGTTGATATGGGAAAGCTAGAACGGTTTGAAGATATTCTGGCATGGCAGAAGGCACGCATTTTAGTGAAGGGAATGTATGCTGCCAGTAACAGCGGAGCATTTGCCAAAGACTTTGGGCTGCGTGATCAGTTGCGACGTGCAGCATCTTCCATCATGCTCAATATTGCAGAAGGTTTTGCAAGAAAGAGCAGAAAAGAGTTTAGCCAGTTTTTGACCGTCGCTCATGGTTCTGCAGCGGAAGTCCAATCAGCTCTATATATTGCGTTAGATCAGGGATATCCGTCTGAAGCTGATTTTGAGAAGCTGTATAATCAGGTGGATGAGGTATCCAGAATGATTATGGTATTCAGCCGCTATCTCAATAACTCAACGAACTCCAAAAACTCTATAAACTCCGTGAACTCTCGGAACTGACCTTATGTGGATAGTGGTCTGTTATGATGTGAATACTGAAACAAAAGAAGGCCGCAGGCGTCTGCGTCGCGTGGCGCAAGTATGTAAAAATTATGGCCAACGGGTGCAGAAGTCCGTCTTTGAATGCCAGGTTGATGAAATGAAGGCAGAACAGTTACGGAAAAAACTGCTGAAGGAAGTGAAACTAGAGCTGGATAATCTGAGGATATATCGTTTGACTGAACCACGGGAACGTAATGTTGAACAGTATGGCACAACCCGGACGGTATTTTTTGATGAAGAAGCGCTGGTGGTTTAAATCCCCCCCAGCCCCCCTTTGCAAAAGGGGGGAGAAATGCGAACCGGTTGCTGATGCAAAAAAGCAGGAGCTTTCGCGATGTTTGAAATTAGTATTAAAAATGGAATTTTGACAAGCATGTCACCCTTGATTCAAAGGCGAAATTTTGTGGTTCGCAGAAGTAGCGTTGTAACTTGTTGGAAACTGACCTCTTTTTGAGGGGGCAGAGCGCCCGTCCTTACCGGGCGGGCGTGGATTGAAACTAATAGTAATAGGTTGTGTGCTGACATTTGCTGTGAGCGCCCGTCCTTACCGGGCGGGCGTGGATTGAAACATCGATTTTACTGATAAGTCCTGCAGCGTTTTGGGAGCGCCCGTCCTTACCGGGCGGGCGTGGATTGAAACAAAAGTGCCGGCTTCGGTACCGCGTACATGCTCGAGCGCCCGTCCTTACCGGGCGGGCGTGGATTGAAACGGATATCGGCAGAAGTGACATAGAGCGAGTTAACATGAGCGCCCGTCCTTACCGGGCGGGCGTGGATTGAAACCTGTCCTGGTACGGCACCCACAAGGACGCCAGCCGGGAGCGCCCGTCCTTACCGGGCGGGCGTGGATTGAAACCCGTGCTCACACGGCGCCCGGTTCCGCCTCCGGTGAGCGCCCGTCCTTACCGGGCGGGCGTGGATTGAAACTTGGCAGCATCCACCAGCACCCAGCCGGTCCAGCCGGGAGCGCCCGTCCTTACCGGGCGGGCGTGGATTGAAACTGCTATGCCATGCCCCACGTCACTGATGATCAGCGGAGCGCCCGTCCTTACCGGGCGGGCGTGGATTGAAACTTCTTCCTGACGGATGATTGCCTTGGTTTCGGCATGAGCGCCCGTCCTTACCGGGCGGGCGTGGATTGAAACTTTAGCCCCCGCAGCTCTTGGTACAGGGGCTTTTCGAGCGCCCGTCCTTACCGGGCGGGCGTGGATTGAAACCAGCAGCAGGGCAGGGTCACAGTCTGCAGAGAGCAGCGAGCGCCCGTCCTTACCGGGCGGGCGTGGATTGAAACTCCATCATACCCGAACTCTTCCCCGCGCTTGAACGAGCGCCCGTCCTTACCGGGCGGGCGTGGATTGAAACTTCCAATCACAAGATCTGGTGTTCCGTTCCGTGCTGGAGCGCCCGTCCTTACCGGGCGGGCGTGGATTGAAACCAGTTCGCCAAGCTGGAAATTACGGGCGATGTCGAGCGCCCGTCCTTACCGGGCGGGCGTGGATTGAAACTTGAACTGCTTGCTGAGCATGCTGCCGAATTTCTTGAGCGCCCGTCCTTACCGGGCGGGCGTGGATTGAAACTTAAGTCTTTAACTACGAACAACAACGAAAGGGGGAGCGCCCGTCCTTACCGGGCGGGCGTGGATTGAAACTGCAAGGTCACTGCATATGAATAAATCGCTATTTGGAGCGCCCGTCCTTACCGGGCGGGCGTGGATTGAAACTCTGCACCTGTCGAGCGTGCCGTCGCAGCTGGTTGGAGCGCCCGTCCTTACCGGGCGGGCGTGGATTGAAACACGCACGCGGTAGGTGTCTTTGCCTTTTTCGCCGAGCGCCCGTCCTTACCGGGCGGGCGTGGATTGAAACTTGGATTTCATCACTCAGCCTCCCTCTCAACCGGAGAGCGCCCGTCCTTACCGGGCGGGCGTGGATTGAAACTGGCCTGCCGGGGCGCAGTTTGCCAGTGCGCAGATCGAGCGCCCGTCCTTACCGGGCGGGCGTGGATTGAAACATCAACAAGGTAATCGCCGTTTTCATCAACCAGGAGCGCCCGTCCTTACCGGGCGGGCGTGGATTGAAACTGCCATTGACCGAGATGTAGAGCGGTTTCCTAAAGAGCGCCCGTCCTTACCGGGCGGGCGTGGATTGAAACAGTGATCCGGCCAAATACGTTGCCGCTGTTAAAGAGCGCCCGTCCTTACCGGGCGGGCGTGGATTGAAACAGATCACCGGCGGGGTCAATGTTGATAATTCGCAGAGCGCCCGTCCTTACCGGGCGGGCGTGGATTGAAACTTTGGGCTGGTCAACGGTAAAGGCGAAGGCGATGTAGAGCGCCCGTCCTTACCGGGCGGGCGTGGATTGAAACCAGTGGGGTGTTGCGGGCAGCGCCAAGGAAGCGGGCGAGCGCCCGTCCTTACCGGGCGGGCGTGGATTGAAACAGGGAGTATGCCGACTTCCTTGAGCCGTTTGACCGAGCGCCCGTCCTTACCGGGCGGGCGTGGATTGAAACTTTTGTAATTGCAAACGATGCTGTAATAGCGATAGAGCGCCCGTCCTTACCGGGCGGGCGTGGATTGAAACATTATTTCGTTTTTGTTGTGGCGTTTGTCAATGCGAGCGCCCGTCCTTACCGGGCGGGCGTGGATTGAAACAATTTTTACCTCCTGCCTTATGGCTTCGCCACGCTACGAGCGCCCGTCCTTACCGGGCGGGCGTGGATTGAAACAGGTTGTATGCAACCACCTCTTTTAGGGCTTCCAGAGCGCCCGTCCTTACCGGGCGGGCGTGGATTGAAACAGTGTCGTTACTGGTGGCTGTTTGCTTTACCGGGGAGCGCCCGTCCTTACCGGGCGGGCGTGGATTGAAACTTTGTGAAGCTGCGTAACAACTCCCGCTTTTGCGAGCGCCCGTCCTTACCGGGCGGGCGTGGATTGAAACTGCGGGTTGAGTTGCGGACCATGGCTGCTGTTATGAGCGCCCGTCCTTACCGGGCGGGCGTGGATTGAAACGACCCGTCTGCCATCAGCAGGGTGTCGCCATCAGGGAGCGCCCGTCCTTACCGGGCGGGCGTGGATTGAAACTGTTTTCCGGGGTGTGTTCAATCGGTTGAAGGTTGAGCGCCCGTCCTTACCGGGCGGGCGTGGATTGAAACAAGCGCAAACTGAAAGGTGTTTTCGGGGCATTTACCGAGCGCCCGTCCTTACCGGGCGGGCGTGGATTGAAACCGTTGGGCCTGAAGGTAGAGGCCAGCCAGGTACTGAGCGCCCGTCCTTACCGGGCGGGCGTGGATTGAAACATCCTGGCCGATCATGCCCTGGACACCATCGGAGAGAGCGCCCGTCCTTACCGGGCGGGCGTGGATTGAAACATCTGGGTTCGCATTGCGCCATCTGATTGCGTTACGAGCGCCCGTCCTTACCGGGCGGGCGTGGATTGAAACTTTCATGAGTTTATACGCCTTTGGAGCGTGACCAGAGCGCCCGTCCTTACCGGGCGGGCGTGGATTGAAACGACTGAAGTTAAAAAGGAAAGGGAATTAAAATGATGAGCGCCCGTCCTTACCGGGCGGGCGTGGATTGAAACAACTCTGTTTCCGTTGTTCATATTCAAACAATGTGGAGCGCCCGTCCTTACCGGGCGGGCGTGGATTGAAACAGTATGCTTTTAAAAATTTAGACATTAAATCAAACGAGCGCCCGTCCTTACCGGGCGGGCGTGGATTGAAACATCACCGCCAGCCAGGGCAGAGGCACCGCCCAGGGCGAGAGCGCCCGTCCTTACCGGGCGGGCGTGGATTGAAACGGGAAGTGAAGGATGACAAGCAACAGGCATACCTGGAGCGCCCGTCCTTACCGGGCGGGCGTGGATTGAAACTCTACACCCTGTGTAGCGCGCAAAATGGTTTGGAGAGCGCCCGTCCTTACCGGGCGGGCGTGGATTGAAACCCAAGGCCGACTACGACCTGGCGCTGAATCGGGGAGCGCCCGTCCTTACCGGGCGGGCGTGGATTGAAACAATAGCATCAGGATCAAACGACTCTTTTGCTACTTGAGCGCCCGTCCTTACCGGGCGGGCGTGGATTGAAACAAGGTGAGTGATATAGAAAGTGTTGTTTTAAACGAGCGCCCGTCCTTACCGGGCGGGCGTGGATTGAAACAAGAGCAGATACAGGCTTTTCAATGATTGTGCTGGAGCGCCCGTCCTTACCGGGCGGGCGTGGATTGAAACCTGCGCTGAATTGTGAGCTTGTCCTTTCATAGTAGAGCGCCCGTCCTTACCGGGCGGGCGTGGATTGAAACTATATCACTCACCTTGCACCTCCTTGAGTGCTGCGAGCGCCCGTCCTTACCGGGCGGGCGTGGATTGAAACTGAAAATATGCAGCATAATGAATAAAGTTGACACGAGCGCCCGTCCTTACCGGGCGGGCGTGGATTGAAACTTTGCAATAATGGCTGTTTACCATTTCACTCTCCGAGCGCCCGTCCTTACCGGGCGGGCGTGGATTGAAACTTTGTGCATGACGGTGGCGAAACCTCCAAGTGGCGAGCGCCCGTCCTTACCGGGCGGGCGTGGATTGAAACCATAAAAATGGAGCGATACAGCATCAAATGCTAAAGAGCGCCCGTCCTTACCGGGCGGGCGTGGATTGAAACACGCAAACACCCCCTCTAGGCCCTGGTACCAATCGAGCGCCCGTCCTTACCGGGCGGGCGTGGATTGAAACTCGTCGTCAGCAACGGCAACTCCGGGTACAAACGTGAGCGCCCGTCCTTACCGGGCGGGCGTGGATTGAAACCGACAACTGCCTCTGTCATGGCACCGGCGGGATTGAGCGCCCGTCCTTACCGGGCGGGCGTGGATTGAAACACTTCCGACCGTGTTGGGGTGTAGATCAACTTTGGAGCGCCCGTCCTTACCGGGCGGGCGTGGATTGAAACTGGTGCTGGCTGCGTTGCGAGTGAGAGCTTCCAAAGAGCGCCCGTCCTTACCGGGCGGGCGTGGATTGAAACTGAAGTGTATTCGTCTGGACCTATCCATGTACCGACGAGCGCCCGTCCTTACCGGGCGGGCGTGGATTGAAACACTACTGCATAACCCAGCAGGGTGGCCGGTTGGCGAGCGCCCGTCCTTACCGGGCGGGCGTGGATTGAAACTCGGATGAGCCATGGCACCAGCTGGTAGGCCCACTCGAGCGCCCGTCCTTACCGGGCGGGCGTGGATTGAAACTTTTTCAGTGCGGTACTGCATCCGCTGGGTGCTTGAGCGCCCGTCCTTACCGGGCGGGCGTGGATTGAAACAAGGAGCAATTCACCAATAAAGGCAAACAGGCCGCGAGCGCCCGTCCTTACCGGGCGGGCGTGGATTGAAACATTTTGACGCCACCCCCTTACGCATTTTGAATTCCGAGCGCCCGTCCTTACCGGGCGGGCGTGGATTGAAACGTGGAACAGATAAGGGTGAAGCCTGAACTTGCTGGGCGCCCGTCCTTACCGGGCGGGCGTGGATTGAAACCAGCAGCTCTGTTGATGACAGCCGCGGGCAACTGTGGGCGCCCGTCCTTACCGGGCGGGCGTGGATTGAAACAAGGGCTTTGATATAATCAGGCAGTTCCGAAACCGAGCGCCCGTCCTTACCGGGCGGGCGTGGATTGAAACTTGGAGGTGATCGAAGTGACAAACATCGAAAAAGGAGCGCCCGTCCTTACCGGGCGGGCGTGGATTGAAACTTGCTGCCGGTGGACGGGTCATACATCAGGAATTTGAGCGCCCGTCCTTACCGGGCGGGCGTGGATTGAAACATGTCGCCGCAGTACCTGCATATCGACCGCTACCTGAGCGCCCGTCCTTACCGGGCGGGCGTGGATTGAAACTTGTTACAATATCTCTGCTGGTGGTCGGATTCTGGAGCGCCCGTCCTTACCGGGCGGGCGTGGATTGAAACAAGTTGGTAAGTGCTGGCAGTATCGACATAGGTATGAGCGCCCGTCCTTACCGGGCGGGCGTGGATTGAAACCTTGACGGTGGTGAGTATACCGTGCTCAGCAACTGAGCGCCCGTCCTTACCGGGCGGGCGTGGATTGAAACTGATTATGATGGTTTTCACGGTCACGAATACCCGTGAGCGCCCGTCCTTACCGGACGGGCGAGGATTGAAACATGATCCCCGGCAGGATGTAAAGATCAAGGGTAGTGAGCGCCCGTCCCATACGGACGGGCGAGGATTGAAACAAGCCGCGCCCGTGACCTTGATGCTCACCTGGACGGAGCGCCCGTCCCATACGGACGGGCGAGGATTGAAACTATCCGTGCGGCATGCATGCGAGACATAGGCTCTCCGAGCGCCCGTCCACACAGGGCGGGCGTGGATTGAAACTACAATCAGGGTGCGACCGTCTTTACCGTATTTACGAGCGCCCGTCCTTACCGGGCGGGCGTGGATTGAAACCGGAATATTTTGTGGTCAATTTCGCAAAAGGAGAAGAGCGCCCGTCCTTACCGGGCGGGCGTGGATTGAAACAAAACTCAAAGCGCGGTGCGTGCCGGTGAGGTTGGAGCGCCCGTCCACACAGGGCGGGCGTGGATTGAAACGCGTGCAGACCGGCCCGATTGGTGACCTGAACGACGAGCGCCCGTCCTTACCGGGCGGGCGTGGATTGAAACTGCAAGGTCACTGCATATGAATAAATCGCTATTTGGAGCGCCCGTCCTTACCGGGCGGGCGTGGATTGAAACTCTGCACCTGTCGAGCGTGCCGTCGCAGCTGGTTGGAGCGCCCGTCCTTACCGGGCGGGCGTGGATTGAAACAGGTCTATCTTGTTGATGATGTCTTCATAGGCTGGAGCGCCCGTCCTTACCGGGCGGGCGTGGATTGAAACGGGTAGTTACATATCTGGTTTGCCGTATGCCTTTGAGCGCCCGTCCTTACCGGGCGGGCGTGGATTGAAACCTTATGTTCCATGAGTTCTTCGCCCCTTCACTTGAGAACGCCCGTCCATAGCGGGCGGGCGTGGATTGAAACTACGAGAAGAAGGCTCGCAAGAAGTCCGAGCAGGAGAGCGCCCCTCCTTACCGGGCGCCAAGCTGTCATGGCCCTTTTCAATGCCGGAGACAGGGCTTTGGTTGTCCAAGAGTTGTCCTTTGTGATACATAATCAGCATGCTGTCTTTATTGAAAATAGTTGCCGGATTGCTGGTTGCGTGTAACGCTGCGCTTGTTCTTGCCTTTCTCGGCGCCGGATGGACTCTGTCTGCTTTTGCCGGCGTTGTGTTTGGCCTGTACACAACTACCCGGCTTTAGTCTGTTGCTTCCGGCAGGCATGGACGGCAGCAACTTGCGGGAGATTGTCGCTAATCAGATTCTTGTTTGCTTTGTACGTAGAAGCCAGTCCATTTTCTGAGGTCATACCTATGTTGAACAAGCAGCTTCTGATCAACCGGCCCCGCTTGATGTTGATCATCCTGGTCTGCATCTCCAGCTTGATCTACCTGGTTGACTATATGGTGGATGGCAGCCTGAAGGAGGTGACCACCAGCTTTCTGGGAAACCTGGCCTTTCTGCCGATCTATATTATTGTGGTGACGTTGACCATGGAGCAGTTGTTGAAGGAACGTGAGCGCCAGACCTTGCGCCGTAAGCTGAATATGGTGATCGGTGTTTTTTTTAGTGAGGTGGGGACACGGTTGTTTCGTGAGCTGGCAACGGCGGTGGCGCATCATGAACAGTTGCGGGCCTCGTTACTGGTCACGCCACAGTGGAAGGATACTGATTTTACTACGGCTCTTGAATTCCTCGGTTGCCATGACATCAAGATTGATATTGCCGGTTCCGGTCTGGATGTTGAACAGTTGAAACAGTTTCTGGTAGGAAAGCGCAGCTTTTTGGTGGGGCTTCTGGAAAACCAGAACCTGCTTGAACATGAGGCCTTTACTGATCTGCTGTGGGCTGTGTTTCATCTGGTTGAGGAGCTTGATGCCCGTGACTCCCTGGCCGGGATTCCGCAGGCCGATGTCGAGCATCTGAATGGCGATATCAAGCGGGCCTTTGGCTATCTGTCCCGTGAATGGGTGTTGTATATGCAGCATTTGAAGCAGGATTATCCCTATCTTTTCTCGCTGGCAGTCCGGATGAACCCGATGGCGGAGCAGGTCTCTCCCCACCTTTATTGATCCGCATCAAGTTATTGAAAATCGTTTTCAGAAAGCCTTGACCCCTGTGTGCCGCATCTGTTATTGATAATAAAAATCAGATGGAGCGGTGCCATGATCCTGGAAAAGAAAAAGACGTTTAATGCCTTTGCCGCCCGGCAGGGGCTGCGTTCAACCCGCCAGCGCGATGTTATCCTGGATGTCTTCCTTGCTACCCGCGAACATTTAAGTGTTGAGGAGCTGTACCTGAAGGTGAAGGCATCCCATCCCGGTATCGGGCAGGCCACGGTTTACCGTACCCTGAAGCTGTTTGTGGAGGCTGGCCTGGCCCGTGAGATGATGTTGCCGGACGGTCAGACCCGTTATGAACATCAGCTGGTGGGGGAACACCATGACCATCTGATCTGTACCGGCTGTAACGCCATCATTGAGTTTGAGGATGAGACGATTGAGCAGCTGCAGCGCGAGATTGCCGGACGCCACGGTTTCAGTCTGACTGCCCACAAGATGCAGTTATACGGGCTCTGTCCAGCCTGTCAGGGTGCAACGGCGTAGCACTACCGTAATTCTGTGAAAATGGTTTTCACTATAAGGAATAGACGATGTCAGCTTCTGCAGTAACTTCCGATACTCTTCAGCCGCCTCGCCGGGTTGCCCTGGTGGGGAACCCCAATGTGGGCAAGAGCGTACTGTTTAATGCCCTGACCGGCAGCTATGTGACGGTTTCCAACTACCCCGGCACCTCGGTTGAGGTGTCGCGGGGACATGCCACGATAGCAGGCCAGAGCTGGCAGGTAATTGATACCCCCGGCATGTACGCGGTGCATACCATTACCGAGGAGGAGCGGGTTGCCCGTGAGATCCTCCTGAATGAAAAGCCGGATGTGGTGCTGCATGTGCTGGATGCCCGCAATCTGGAGCGGATGCTGGCCATGACGATCCAGTTGATCGAGGCCGGGCTGCCGGTGGTGCTGGTGGTCAATATCATGGATGAGGCTGAGCGGTTGGGGCTCTCCTTTGATCTGCCCCTGTTGCAGCAGCGCTTGGGTATTCCGGTGATTGCGGCGGCAACGGCCCGCAAGCGCGGAATTGAAGAGATCAAGACAGCCATTGCCGAGTTCGGCCAGAGCTGCGGTCTGCCGATCAGTTACAGCCGTCTGCTGGAGCGGGATATCGCCGAGGTGTCGCGGCTGTTGCAGGGCAGTTATGTGCTCTCCCGCCGGGCATTGTCGTTGCTGCTGCTGCAGGGAGATGAGGAGGTGAGCGGGCTGGTGGCGCAGGGGGAGGGGGAACGTTACCCGGCCCTGGCTGAAAAGGTGCGCGAGATCGCCTTTGAGCGGCGCGAATCGTTTCATCTGGATCTCTCCATGGAACGCAAGGAGATCGTCAACCGTCTGGTGCGGGGGGTGATTACCCTGCCGGACAAACGGCGTGAAACCTGGGGTGGACGGCTTTCCAGGCTGGCTGTGCAGCCGTTGACCGGTATCCCCCTGTTGTTTCTGACGCTCTATTTCGGCCTGTACAAGTTTGTGGGGGATTTTGGCGCCGGTACCCTGGTGGATTTCCTGGAAGGGGAGCTGTTTGAAAAGCTGTTCAACCCCTGGATTACGAAGCTCTTGACCGGCTGGATCCCCTGGTGGTGGCTGCAGGAACTGCTGGTGGGGGAGTACGGCATCATCACCCTGGGGCTGCGGTATGCGGTGGGGATTATCCTGCCGATCGTGACCACCTTCTTTATCTTCTTTTCGATTCTGGAGGATGCCGGTTATCTGCCCCGTCTTGCCCTGTTGGTGGATCGCGGCTTCAAGTGGTTCGGTCTGTCCGGCCGTTCCGTGATCCCGATGGTGCTCGGGTTTGGCTGCAGCACCATGGCAACCATGGTGACCCGTACCCTGGAGACGGTGCGGGAGCGGGTGATCGCCACGTTGTTGCTGGCCCTGGCAATCCCCTGTTCCGCCCAGCTGGGGGTGATCCTGGCGCTTTTGGCCCGTACCCCGGGCGGCCTGCTGGTCTGGATCGTCTGTATGTCCCTTTTGTTTGTGCTGGTGGGGGTGCTGGCCGGGAGGCTGATGCCGGGCGAGGCGCCGATGTTTTATATGGAGCTGCCGCCGATGCGCCTGCCCCAGCTTTCCAACGTGCTGACCAAGACCTATACCCGCATGCAGTGGTATTTTTTGGAGATCCTGCCGCTGTTTGTGTTGGCCTCAGTGCTGATGTGGCTGGGCAAGATCACCCACGGCATGGAGAAGCTGGTTAATGCCATGACCCCGCTGATGCAGGGGATCGGCCTGCCCAGGGAGGCGGCGATTGCCTTTATCTTCGGCTTCTTCCGGCGGGATTACGGGGCAGCCGGTCTGTATGACCTGCAGAGCAAGGGGCTGCTGGATGGCCGTCAGCTGACCGTTGCCGCGGTGACGCTGACCCTGTTCATCCCCTGTGTGGCGCAGTTTCTGATGATGTTGAAAGAGCGCGGCTGGAAGGTCTCGCTGGCGATCTTTGTCTTTGTCAGTCTGCTGGCCTTTGGCAGCGGGTATCTGTTGAATCAGGTGCTGGTGACGACCCGTTTGCTGGGGTAGTTCCGGCGCCATTTCAAGGCGCTGGCTGCGTTGGCTCGTCTTTGGCTCCTCAACGTACTGACCTGTACGCCTGCGTCGCCAAAGCCGTCGCCGCCTGGCCATCATCCTTGAACTGGCACCGGAATAACTCCCTGCTCTCCTTTTGCGGAAGTGAAGCCGGCTTCGGCAAAGCGGTGATAAAGGGGTGAGGAGCGTGTATGCGATGCGGATTCTGCGGGCATGAGTTTGATGAGTCGGAAGGGACCCAGCCGGGCTGCGGCGCCTGTGCCGGTGGTTGCCACGGTATCCACTGCCCCCGCTGCGGGTACAAGAATGTCCCGGAACCGGCCTTCTTGAAACGTCTGAAAAGTATGGTAACAAGGAAAGATAAGGAGCATGGCGAATGAAACTCTCTGAACATGCGGAAGAGATCCTTGAGGCGATGTGGATTGCCATCGAAGAGGAAGGGGCGGCCTTTTACGACCCCGCCAGGATGCAGCTTCCCGAGGATGATGCTGCCTGCCGGGAGCTGACCGCAAAGTCGCTGGTTGAGCTGCGGCACGGCATGCTCTACTTCCGCCAGGAGGGCCGGGAGGAGGGCAAAAAGACCATCCGGCGCCACCGTCTGGCAGAACGTCTGATGATGGATGTCTTCAATATCAAGGGAGACGAGGGGGACAGCAAGGCCTGCCAGTTTGAACATCTGCTGAATGAAGGGGTGGATACCAAGCTTTGCACCATGCTGAATCATCCGGCCACCTGCCCCCACGGCAAGCCGATCCCCCCCGGCGACTGCTGCGCCGAGGCACGCCAGCAGGGCGACCTGGGGGTGGTGCCGCTGACCGAGTTCAGGTCCGGCCAGGAGGGGGAGATTGCCTACATCCAGACCGAGGACAGCAAGAAGATGCAGAAACTGATGGCCATGGGGGTGCTGCCCGGCAACCGGATCATACTGGCTCAGTCCTTTCCGTCCTATATCTTCAGGGTCGGGTTTTCGGAGTTTGCCATTGATACGGCCCTGGCACGGGAGATCTTTGTCAGAAGGATCGAGCGGTAATTGACAAAGAGAAGGCGGAACAGCTAGTATCAGAACCCATTTTACCCGTTTGGAAAGGTTGCTATGAAGATCATTGTCCTTCTGGGCGACGGCATGTCCGATGAGCCCTGTGCAGAACTGGACGGCAAGACCCCCCTGCAGGCAGCACAAACCCCCAACATGGACCGGATGGCCCGGGCCGGTCAGGTCGGTCTGGCCAAGACCGTACCGGATGGTCTGCCCCCCGGCAGCGATGTGGCCAACCTGTCGGTCTTTGGCTACGACCCCCGCAGCTGCTATACCGGCCGTTCTCCTCTGGAGGCGATCAGTATGGGGGTGCAGCTCGGCCCCCATGATGTGGCCTTCAGGATGAACCTGGTCACGCTGACCCCCCACAACGGCAAGATCTACATGGAGGATTTCTCTGCCGGTCATATCGGCAGTGAAGAGTCCCATCAGCTGATCGCCACCCTGCAGGCTGAGCTGGGGGATGAGCGTTTTGAGTTCCACCCCGGGGTGGGCTACCGCCATCTGCTGGTCTGGCGTAACGGCAAGGATGCCATGATCGCTACGCCGCCCCATGATATCAGCGGCAAAAAGGTGCTGGAATACCTGCCTCAAGGGGATGGGGCCGACGAGCTGATCAACCTGATGAACTCCTCCCAGATGGTGCTGCACAATCATCCCATCAACAAGCAACGCAAGGAGCGGGATGAACTGCCCGCCACCTCGATCTGGCTCTGGGGGCATGGCAAGTCGCCGGTGCTGCAACCGTATCAGGAAAAATTCGGTCTGTCCGGCGCCGTGATCTCGGCCGTGGATCTGATGAAGGGGATCGGTCTCTGTGCCGGCCTGGAGGTGATCAACGTGCCGGGCGCCACCGGCTACATTGACACGAACTATACCGGCAAGGCCGAGGCGGCCCTGGCTGCCCTGGAACGGCTTGACTTTGTCTATGTGCATGTTGAGGCGCCGGATGAAGCCTCCCACAGCGGTAATCTGCAGCACAAGATCAAGGCGATTGAGGATTTTGACCAGTTGGTGGTGGGCACCGTGCTGGCCGGGGCGGAGCGCTTTACGGACCTGCGCATCCTCTGCTGTCCGGATCACCCCACACCGGTCCAGAAGATGACCCATACCAGCGACCCGGTACCGTTTGTCATCTACCGTCCGGGGCAGGAGTGCGGTAACGGAGCCGCTGCCTACGATGAAGCCCAGGCCAAGGCAACCGGGCTTTTCCTGGCTGAAGGGCATGGCTTGATGGACCTGCTGACCCGCTGATGACGTCCCGGACAGACAGGAGGAACGCCCGGTGAAGCGATCAGGACTGCTGGTGGGTATCCTGTTTGTGCTGGTGCTGGAGCTGTTGGCCCTGGCCGGCATCCGCTATCTGTACCTGGACCGTCGCGAGGCCTTTCTCAAGTCCGGCTATAACGAGATGGTACACAGTTACCAATCGGTGTTTGAAACCTACGAGCTGTTTTCCAGGGCGGTCTTTAACGAAACCATCAATAAGCCTGCTGTCATCAATCTGATGCAGCAGGCCTCCCGGGCAGACCGGCAGCAGCAGGAGCGTCTGCGTCAGCAGTTACACGCCATGATGCTGCCATCCTACCGGGAATTGCTGCAGAACCACCTGAATCAGATCCATTTTCACCTGCCGGACCTGACCAGCTTTCTCAGGATGCACCGACCCGCAGTCTTTGGTGACAACCTGGCCAGTGTCAGACCTGCCCTGGTTGTTGCCAATAAACGGCATGCCTATGTCAGCGGGTTTGAAGTCGGGCGCCATGAAGGCGGTTTCCGTTTTATCTTTCCACTCTTCAAGGATGATGACGGATTCGTCGGGACCGTTGAGACCAGTATCTCCTTTGACAGCTTTACCACCCAGCTGCGGCGCCGTTTTGCCGGCGAATACATGCTGCTGATCAAATCAGACCTGACCAGCCGGCGGCTGTTCGGCAACGTGCAGTCCCGCATGGTTCCCAGCCCCTTCAGCAACGGTTTTCTGCAGGCACCGATCACTGATGATGCCCACAAGGACCACCTTTCCTCCTTTGAGATTCACACGGTCGCTGCTGCGGTCAGGACTGAATTTGAACGGGCCCAGGCCGAGAACCGCCCCGTTGCACTGGCTGCCGGACTTAAAGACAGTACCGTGTCGGTCTATCTGTTGCCCCTGACCAATATTGAAGGGACTCCCGAGGCCTTTCTGGTGCAGTTGAACCGTGACGAAAAGCTGCAATCCCTGAAAGAAGGGTATGTCATTGCGGCCTGGTCTGCCTCGCTGGTGGCACTCTTGGGCGGCGGACTGATGGTGAGCCTCTATCAGCGGGCCAGGGCCATGAGCAGCCTGAACCGGCTGTTTCACCAGGCAATTGATGCACTGCCCTATCCGTTCCATATCATTGACACCCGCACCTACCAGGTCCGGGTTGCCAACCGGCAGTCTGCCAAAGGGGTGGAGCATCCGGAAGGAAAGACCTGTCATGCCTTGAGCCAGGGCTGTGCCCAGACCTGCGGCAGTAGTGAGCATCCCTGTCCGATCCGGACAGTGCTGGAAACCGGAGCTGCAGCGGTGGTGGAACATAGCCGCTACGATGAAAACGGCGAGAAGAGGATTGTGGAGATCCACGGCTACCCGATGCAGGATGAACAGGGCACGATCACCCAGTGCATTGAATATGTGGTTGACGTGACCGAACGCAGGCAGCTGGAACAGCAGCTGCAGCGTCTGGCAGATACCGATCCCCTGACCGGAACGGCCAACCGGCGCCATTTTTACGATATGCTGACGGTGGAGATCAGCCGCAGCCTGCGTTATGGCCGGCACCTGTCGGTCTTGATGCTTGATCTGGATCACTTTAAAGAGATCAACGACACCAACGGCCATGATACCGGTGACCGGATCCTGTCACGGCTGGTGGCGCTCCTGGAGGACGTGTTGCGTGCCAGTGATCTGCTGGGCAGGTCCGGGGGGGATGAGTTCCTTATCCTTGCCCCTGAAACTGATGCGGTTGAGGCGCGGATGCTGGCGGAAAAGCTGTTGGTTGCGGTGCGGGAAGGGTTGCGTGATCCCCTGGCAGGTCAGGTCTCCGTGAGCATCGGTGCAGCAACCCTGCTGCACGGAGACGGGCCTGACGATCTTGTCAAACGCGCCGATCAGGCCTTGTACCGGGCCAAACAGCATGGCCGTAACCGGTTTGAGGCAAGTGAGCAGTAGCGCCGCCGGAGGGTGACCTTAGCAGCAACTGTCGATCAGAAAACGGGCGATGCTGCGGCTGGCAGGCAGTGAGGGGAGTGAGCCGATGGTAAACCAGCGCGCATCGTCAATCTCGTTGCCATCCACCTTGATATCACCGTAGGCGTAGTCAGCCACAAATCCAACCATCATCTGCGAAGGAAAAGGCCAGGCCTGGCTGGCCACGTAGCGCACGTTGCGTATGGTCACGCCGGTCTCTTCCATCGCCTCCCGTATGGCACACTCCTCCAGTGATTCCCCGACATCCAGAAAACCTGCCACCAGGCTGTAGCGTCCAACCGGCCATTCCGGCTTGTGGATCAGCAGCAGCTGGTCATCACGCCGGATCAGTACAATGGCGCAGGGATGGATATGGGGGTAGTGTTCGTTGTTGCAGGCAGTGCACTTTTTGCCCCAGCTCTCCGGCAGTTGTTCCAGCGGAGCAGTGCAGTATGAACAGAAACGGCTCATCCGCTGCCAGTGCAGCAGCTGTTTGCCGATTCCGGCAATGGTCATCAGTTCCGGAGAAATCCGCTCCCGGAAGGCATTGAACGGTTCTGCCACCAGCTCAGGCGGGATCTGCAGGCCGGAGGGGACCGCGGCAACCTGTACCGGACGTCCTTGCAGTGTCGCAAATGCCAAGGGGGGATGTTTGAGGTTCAGCCAGGCCGGGCAGGGGCCTTGCGGCAGGAACAGCTGATCCTGTTCTGCACGCATCAGCACGGTGCCCCCCTGCAGCAATACCCAGACCGCATCGTCATCTTGCCGTGGCTGGGGGGTGGGGTGCAGCACAAAGCCATCGGGCAGGGCCTGACGGTTAAAGGGCAGGTTTACGGTTTCCGGGTAGGGATGGTGACGTTCCGGTTGTGCCGGTTTCAGCTGTCGCTTCAGGGCGGCAACGGCAGCAGGTGTTTTGCAGGAGGCGCCGAACAGGGAATCAGACATGGGGTTTCTATCCTTCCGGACTGGTGTCTGGCCAGTGATAGCAGACTAGCGGACGGTTTTACAGGAAAAATCAACAAACGCCTCAAAGGCAGCCGGGTCCAGCGGTCTGCTGAAGAGGTAGCCCTGTAGCTGGTGGCACTGACGGGCAGTCAGAAAGGCTGCCTGCTGCGGTGTTTCCACTCCTTCGGCCACAACGGTCAGGTTCAGGCTTTTTGAGAGTGTCAGCACGGAGTCAACAATGGCAATGGCGCTGGTGTCCTGGGGCAGGTTCATGACAAAGGAACGGTCAATCTTCAGTTCGGTTAACGGCATCCGTTGCAGGTAGTTCAGTGAAGAGTAACCGGTGCCGAAGTCGTCAATCGAGAGCTTGATCCCCTGTTCCCGCAGCCGGTGCAGGGTGGCAACGGTCTGCTCGATATCCTGCATGACAATGCTTTCGGTCAGTTCAAGGCAGAGGCAGTCCGGGGTGATGCCGGTCTGCTGAATCAGCGCGGCAATCGTCTCCGGCAGGTTGCCGGCATGGAACTGTACTGCCGAGATATTGACCGACAGGATGAGCGGGGGCATCCCCTGTTGCTGCCAGAGCAGGTGCTGCCTGCAGGCGGTTTCCAGCACCCAGTTGCCCACCTCGACAATCATACCGGTCTCTTCAAGGATCGGAATGAATTCGGACGGGGCAACCAGGCTGCCCTGCGTGGTCGGCTGCCAGCGCAGCAACGCCTCCATGCCGCAGACCATGCCGGTTTGAACATCAATCTTGGGTTGATATTCCAGGAAGAACTCGTCGCGTTCCAGGGCCCGGTGCAGCCCGGACTCCCGTACCATCCGCTCCCTGAGCCGTTCTCCCAGATCCCTGGAGTAGAATGCATACTTGTTGGTGCCCAGTTGTTTGGCCTGTGAAAGGGCTGCATTGGCGTTTTGCAGTAGCCTGTCCAGCGATTCGCCATCATGGGGGAAGACGGCGATGCCGATACAGCCGGTGACAAACAGCTCCTCCGGTCCTGTGGTGTAGGGAATGGCAAGCAGTTGCCGTACCGCAGTGATGCAGCCATGTACCTCGTGGCAGTCAACCACCATGATAATGAACTGGTCTGCCCCCAGTCTGCCCACTACCCGGTTCTCGGTCTGGAGCTCCAGCAGGCGGTTGGCGGTTTCCACCAGTACACGGTCGCCGCAGGCGTGCCCCAGGGTCTTGTTGACCGACTTCAGGTTGTCAAGATCGAGCAGCATGACAAACAGGCTGCCGGGGAAGTCACTCTTTTTGACAGCCTGGGCAAACAGCTCCTGGAGGTGGTTTCTGGTGGGCAGGCCGGTCAGGGGGTCACGCAGGTCAGCATCCTGCAACTGGGCGGTCTGTGCGTCCACGGACCTTTCCAGTTCTTCAAGCCGCTTGCGGCTTGCACGGGCCTCTTCCGAACGGGCTGTCACCGTGCTGATGACCTGTTCAAGCACGGAAAAATCATGGATCGGCTTGGTGATGTAATCCCAGGCCCCCTGCCGCATGGTTTCGATGGCATAGCCCACCGAGCCGTTGCCGGAGATAACGACAATCGGCGTATCCGGTGAGTGCTGCCGGATGGCGTTGACCACTCCCAGGCCGTCCAGCTCCGGCATCATCAGGTCGGTCAGCACCAGGTTGGGCAGCAGCTCTTCAAACTTCCTGATCCCTTCATAGCCGTTGCTGGCCTGGTGCACTTCAAATCCGGTGTCTTCAAGATACCCGACGATGCTGCGCCGCAGGGCATCATCATCATCAATGATCAGAATTGAACGTGATTCTAAGCTGTTCATGGTTGTTCCGCCTGGAGTGTGGGCAGGGTGATGGTAAAGCAGCAGCCCTGGCCGGGGCTTGAGCTGACGGTCAGGAGACCGTGGTGATTTTTGGTTATGATGGCATGGGAAACGGCCAGACCGAGCCCGGTCCCCTTACCGACATCCTTGGTGGTGAAGAACGGTTCGAAGACCCGTCGCCTGACCTCTTCAGTCATTCCGGGGCCGTTGTCTGCAATGGAGATAACGGCTACCGTGTCATCCTGATGTGCACTGATCCTGATTTCCGGCTGCGCTCCGTTCCGTCTGGCATGCAGAGACTGAGCGGCATTTTTAATCAGATTGATCAGTACCTGCTCGATCTCGGTGGTGTTGATGACCACCAGCGGCAGGTCAGGGGTGTAGTCGCGGATTACCCTGATGGTGCTGAAGTTGTAGGTCCTGCGCAGATCAAAGTCAGTACCGGCCAGTTCAAGGGCATGTTCTATGACCGTGTAGAGCGGTGCCGGGTGCCGGCTGGTACCGTTACTGCGGCTGAACTGCAGCATATTGTCCATGATCCGGGAAGCCCGCCGGGCTGCATTCTGCATGCTGGCGAGGTACCCGTTGATCTCGCGCTGTTTCAGGTACTGTTGCAGGGCAGTCAGGTCAATACCGAGCTCTTCGGCCACCTGACGGTTTTTGGGCAGCGCAGGGGAGAGGCGGCGTTCAAGGTTCTGCAGATCCTGGGCAATGATTCCCAGCGGATTGTTGATCTCATGGGCCATTCCGGCGGCCAGGCCGCTGATCATCAGCATCTTTTCATGCTGCAGCATGATCTCGAGGGTTTTCCGGTGCTCGGTGGTATCCACAACAAAGCCGTCCAGCAGGACGACTTCACCGGTTGTTATGTCCCGGGTACCCCGGATATACATGGTTGCATAGAAGCGCGTACCATCCTTATGGTAGAACTGGATGTCATCTACAATCAGGGTGTCTCTGCTGCGCAGCTTGGTGATGATCTCCTGCCGTTGTTCCGCATCGGCATAGATCTGGCGCGGGATGTCATGCACCAGCGTCATCATCTCCTGTGGTGAGGCATAGCCGAAGATGCTTGCAAAGACACGGTTGATACTGATGTAGTGACCGGCGGGCGATGACTGGAAGATGCCGATCGGCGCATTGTCAAAGATCCCCTTGTAGCTCTCTTCAGAGCTCTTCAGCTGTTCTTCAACCCGCTTCTGCTCGGTTATATCCTGATACAGCGAAATGGCATGGGCAGCCTTTTCAATCATGATGATGCTGGTAAACAGGATGCCGGTACGCTGTTCACCCGTGGCGGTCCGGGTCTGGATCTCTTCGGCATTGATACTTCCGGTGTTGCTCAGCATCTTGAAGAGACGTGCATCATCGCCAGGGTTCCAGAACAGCCCCAGCTCCTGGGTAGTCTTGCCGATGATCATGGACTTGCTGTAGCCGCTTAAGCTGCAGAAGCTGCGGTTGACGTCAACGTAACGGCGGTGGGTCAGGTCGGTGATGGCTATGGCGATCGGACTTTCTTCAAAGATCGCCTTGAACCGTTTTTCGCCTGAGCGCAGCGCCTCCATGGCCGTGAAGCGGTCGGTCACATCGATATTCAGCCCGAAAATGGCGGTGATCTGATTGTTGTGGCGGATGGGTGCCACGATTTTGCGGTAGATCTGCTCTTGCTCACGCAGTTCAAGATCAAGGGTAAAACCTTCAAGGGCCTGATCCAGCGAGATGCGGAACAGGCGGCACTGCTCTGGTGTAAGGTCGTCTTCTTCAGGCGTGTTGCCGATCTTGACGCCGTAGTGGCGGGCATTCATCTCGTTTTGCAGCAGCAGTCGGCCTTCGGTATCACGGATCCAGATATCAAAGGGGATGTTCTCAAAAAGGGTTTCAAGAAGAATGTTCTTGTGCAGCAGGGAGTTCTGGGCCTCTTTCAGGTCGGTGACGTCCCGCCCTTCAGGGATCAGATAGATAACCTTGCCGTTGGCATCCTTCAGCGGTTTGAGCGTGGCATCAATGGTCCGTAATCTGCCGTCGGCATCCTGGTGCGTGCCTTCAAAACGGATGGATTCTCCTGCTGCACAACGTTTGATGTACTCTTGCAGCCGCGCCTGGGAATCGGGATCGTGGCACCACCAGGGGGTGTCCCAGAATTTCTTCCCGACCACGGCCTCCTTGTCCAGACCAACGAACTGGAGAGCGGTCTGGTTGGCATCAAGGAGGGTACCGTCCGGAGCCAGCACCCCCTGTAATTGAAAGGTGTTGTCAAAAATGGCGGATTTCAGCAGCACTAACGAGTTCTTGGCACGCTTGCATTTGAGCTGCCAGATCGTCAACAGAAACGTGACACCGCAGATGAGCAGGGTGAGGATGGCAAGTATGGCTGGCAGTGGCAGGTACATGAGCTGCAGATCGGGTCCTTACGTTCAGGTTGGTGCCCTGCCGGAAGCTGCAGGGCTGCTCCTTGACGGGGATTGTTTTGTTTTTGTTATAAAATTTTAATAAGACTATGATATCTCGAAGATATTTTGAAACTATAACAGGGTTATGGAAATTGTTAAAGACTCTTTTGCTTGACCTTCGGATCAAAGATCGTACAATCGCGCCATGCTTCGTCTGCCCTCACGTATCTCAAACATCGCAATCCGTCGTGCACTCCCCTGGTTGTTTCGTGCCGTTGCCCTGCTGTTGGTGGGGTGGTATCTGATACTGCTGTACCTGCCTGCCGGAAGCCCTGCACAGGTCTATGGTCTGACTGTGCCCAAAGGGGCCGGCTTTGCCGCCATCGCCAGGGAATTGCAGCAGGCCGGCGTGATTCGCAGCAGTCTGCATCTGCGTCTTGTTGCCCGCTTGCGTGGTCAGGATCGCAGGATGCAGGCCGGCGACTACCGGATCAGCGGCGCCATGCTGCCGTCCCAGATCCTTGAGAAACTGGCCGACGGACAGACCGATGCCTGCAAGTTTACCCTGCCGGAGGGGTATTCTATCTATCAGGCCGCGGAACTGCTCGAAAAGCAGGGCATCTTTGACAGCGCGGCCTTCCTGGCCGCCTGCACTGATCAGGGGTTACTGCATGAGCTTGGCATCAGCGCACGGACCGTTGAAGGGTATCTCTTTCCCGGCACCTATCAGGTCGGTTTTCAGATGAATGAGGTAGGCCTGGTCACCGAGATGGTGCGAGAGTTCCGTCGCCGGACGGAGAAATTGAGGCCGCTGCTTGAGGCAAGCGCTATGCGCCTGGGGCAGGCCGTGACCCTGGCTTCAATCATCGAGCGGGAGGCGGTCTCCCCGGAGGAAAAACCGCTGATTGCATCGGTTTTCCTGAATCGCCTGAGAATCGGGATGCCACTCCAGAGCGATCCGACCGCCATCTATGGTGTCAAGGTGTTCGGGGGGACCGTGACAAAGCAGGATCTGCAGCGCTCAAGCCCGTATAACACCTACCGGGTGAAGGGGCTGCCACCGGGGCCGATCGGAAATCCGGGGTTGGAGGCGCTGCAGGCGGTACTGCAGCCGGCCAAGACCGATTATCTGTATTTTGTGGCCCGGAAAGACGGCACCCACCAGTTTTCGAGGACCCTTGCAGAGCATAACCAGGGGGTTGACCGGTTTTTGAAAAAAGGAAAGAAAAAACGGTTGTAGCCGCGCCCGCTATGCCATGCTGATGCCATCGGCATCTTCAATGATGATTTCAAGCTCAGCCAGGGCGATCTCCTTCAGGCCGAGGTACTGTGCCTCAGGTGCTGAAAAGATAGAGATGCCGGGGTCGGCAGGCTGGAGAGAACGCCCCAGCTTTTTGCAGGCAAGGTTTGAAAGCCGCACTGCCACCAGCAGGATGTTGGACTGGTCAAACTCCGCAGCATGGTGACTGTGGGCAATATCGCAGTAAAAATCCGGGAAGTTCCAGGATCGCATCAGGTTGAAGCCTACCTCTTCGTGCATTGCCTCTATGATTTCATTGATTAGCTGATCTGAAAACAGGACCGTGGTCTCTTTGCTTTTCTGGATGTCATCCAGCACCTTCAACAGTGCCAGGCTGCCGATGTCATGCATCAGCCCGCCCATAAACGCCTCGGATGCCATGCCCGGATAGCCTGCCTTGCGGGTCAGCCATTTTGCCCCCACGCCACAGGCCAGTGCATGGCCCCACAGATTATGCATCATCCTGTTCAGGGTTTCATTTGGCGAGTTGTAGAATTCAAACTGGGATGCCAGCATGGCCATATTGGCGATTTCCTGCGCCCCCAGGCGGATGATCGCATCCTTGATGGTGGCGATCTTGCTCAGGCCGGCATAATAGGATGAGTTGGCCACTTTCAGCACCCGGCCCGACAGGGATTGGTCTTCACCGATCAGTTCAATAATATCGTCAATCTCAAAGCTGCGGGTTGCAAGCAGTTGCTGCAGTTTCACCGCAACGGTGTGAAAGACCGGCAATTCCTGGAGATTGCCGTCCAGGCGGTCCTGAATCAGCCGGACCAGTGGCTTTTCTGCTGTCATCGTTGTACCCCCAGAATTCTACGCAGTTCATGCAGTGGCCGCGGTTTGCCCAGACGTGGCAGGTCGGTAATGATCTCCTGCATTGAAATAAGCCCCCGGGCCCCTTTAACCAGACCATCTTCCATCAGCGTCACCATCCCGGAGGTCTCAACGCTGATCTTTCTGATCTCGTAGGAACTCTTGTGATCAAGGATGGCGTTCTTGACCATCTCGTTCATCACCAGCAGCTCAAAGATCGCGACCCTGCCGCGATACCCGCTGAAACGGCAGTTTTTACAGCCCCGGCCAAACTTGAATTCAGACCCCTGCAGGTCGTGGGTAGAAAGTCCCAGGCGGGTAAGGTCGAGCGGTGTCGGGACGTACGGCTCGGCGCATTCCGGGCAGACTCTGCGCAGCAGCCGTTGGGCCACGATACAGACCACCGTGGAAGAGATCAGAAACGCCTCAATATTCATGTTCATCAAGCGGATCAGGCCGCCGATGGAATCTTCGGTGTGGAAGGTGGTCAGAACCTTGTGGCCGGTCAGTGCCGCCTGGATGGCCACTTCAGCTGAGAATTGATCACGGATTTCACCCAGGACAATGACATCCGGGTCCTGGCGCACGATATGGCGCAGGGTCTCTTCAAAGGTAACGCCGATCTTGGGGTTGATCGAACACTGGGAAATCCCGTCGATCACATACTCAACCGGGTCTTCTGCGGTGATGATGCTGGTGTTGATATCATTCAGGTGATTGACGCAACCGTACAGCGTGGTGGTCTTGCCGGAGCCGGTCGGGCCGGTGACGATCATGACGCCGGTGGGTACCTCCAGGGCATCATAGATGAAATGCTCCAGCATCCGGGGGGCCATGCCGATTTCCTTGACGTCCAGCAGGGTGCCCTTGTTGTTCAACAGCCGCAATACCACCTTTTCACCATAGATGGTGATGAAGAAAGAGACCCTCAGATCAAGGTTGATACCATGTTTGCGGCTGGTAAAGAGGATCCGGCCATCCTGGTGGCGGCGCTTTTCAGCAATGTCGGCCTGGGCCATGACCTTGATGCGGGTGGTGAGCTGGGGAGCGATATCCTTGGGAAAGTCCTTGTAGTGTCCCATCACGCCGTCCCGGCGGAAACGTACCCGCAGGCGGTCCTTCTGTGGCTCAATATGGATATCGCTGGTCTGCTCCTCAATTGCATCTTCAAACAGGAGGTTGATCATGCCGATGATGGTGTTGTCATCGGCTGCAACGGTCTGACCGGCATGTTCAAGTGCGGCAAGCGCCTCTTTCAGCGAGTTTTTGGAGCAGATGGCCGGGATGAAATTGCCGAGGTGGGCGGCAACGATGTCGCGTGCCCGCTGGTCGAGCGGGTCGGCAAAGGTTACCACCAGCTGCTCACCCTGACGGTACAGCGGCAGCACGTTGAATTGATGACAGATATTCAACGGCAGACGGGCCAGCAGTGTCTTGTCAATCTTGACAAAGTCAGGGTCAATCAGGGGATAGCCAAGCTGATAGGAAAGGGTCTCCAGCAGTTTACGTTCTTCAATAAAACCGTTTTCAACCAGTACGTCACCCAGTCTGCGTTGTCCCTGGGATTCCTTCTGGATGGCCAGGGCCTGTTGCAGGTCAATGTCGCGCAGGTAGCCCAGCTCCAGCAGGAGATCTCCGAGCCGCAGGTTGAGCTGGTGTTTCCGCAGGGTGACCTGCAGCTGTTCCTGCGAGATCAGCCCCAGCTCCAGCAGGGTGTCCAGCATGGTCTGGGGGGTGGTGAGCTTGCTGTGGACCCGCATCGCATAGGCCAGTTGGTCATGGGTGATGATGCCGTCCTTGATCAGCAGGGTAGGAATAACCCCGATCTTGACCTCTTGCGTGCTTTTTACTTGTGAAGGAGGAAATGCGCTCATGGGGCGGAAGTTTACAAGCTTTCAGGAAAATTGCAAAGGGAGATTCAGGCGGTCGTGAGGATTTTTTACGGTTTTACCCCTGCAAAGGTCATCCGGTGGATCGGGCAGGGGCCGTGCTGCCGCAGAGCGGCAAGATGCGCGGCGCTGCCGTAGCCTTTGTGGCGAAGAAAACCGTAGGCTGGATAGAGTTCGTCATAGGCAGACATCATCCGGTCGCGGGTGACCTTGGCAATGATTGAGGCTGCAGCAATGGAGGCGGAACGGCTGTCTCCCTGCTTGATGGTTTGCTGGGGCAGGGGGGAGGCGATGGTGGTAATACCGTCGATCAGGAGCAGATCCGGGCTGGCTGACAAGGCCTGGACCGCTGCAAGCATCGCCCGGCGGGTTGCCTGCAGGATATTGATCTGGTCAATGGTTGCCGCATCAACCTGTCCAACACCAACGGCGAGAGCCCTGGTCATAATCAGTTCAAACAAACGTTCACGACGCTGCTCGGTCAGTTTTTTGGAGTCATTGACCCCTTCAACCGGTGCCTCGGGGTTGAGTATCACTGCCGCAGCAACGACCGGTCCGGCCAGAGGGCCGCGACCGGCCTCATCAATGCCGGCTACGAACAGGTACCCGTTTGCCCGGGCCTGGCGTTCAAAATGGTAGAGATCGTGTGGCGGCAGTTCAAAAAGGAGATCGTGCATGGGGATGAAAAAAGCCCCGCCGGTGAGCGGGGCTTTGCATAATCAGGCCTGACCTGGAACGTACTTGCGCTCGCGAATCCGGGCAGCCTTGCCTTTGAGTTTGCGCAGGTAGTACAGTTTGGCACGGCGAACGTGACCACGGGTTACCACCTCAATCTTCTCAACCGTGGGGGAGTGCAGAGGGAATACCCGCTCAACGCCGATGCCGTTGGAGATCTTGCGAACGGTGAAAGATTCGCGGATGCCGCCGTTCTGGCGTGAGATAACGACACCTTGATAGGCCTGGATCCGTTGCTTGTCACCTTCCACAATCTTAACGTGGACCTTGACTGTATCACCGGTCTTGAATACCGGCGTATTCTTTTTCATCTGCTCAAATTCAATGATGTCGATGGTGTTCATGGTACTGTTCCTCCTCAGATATAACCTTTTTCAGGTTTCGTTGTTATGAGCGTTCTCCCAGCAGTCGATCCAGCATAATCGCCAGAGCCGAGCGAACCGGCAAATGGTTGTAAGCACCATGCCCCTGGATCGGCTCCAGGATGGTGGTGGCCTGTTCAAAGATCTCGTCAGCCAGCCCCCAACCGGTACCAAGCAACAGCAGGTGCTGTTGGTCCTTGTCCTGAAGCTTCCGGCGCAGGGCGGTAAACGATACGGCATCGGGCCGGCGGGCAGCCCCGGTGGCGATAATGTTTACCGGTTGTTGGTACTCCTGCTGCAAATCGTCCAGGGCATCCTGAAGACTCTGTACAGGCCTGACGATCGAGAGCGCTTCACGCCGGTCCGGATTGTAATCGGCTCCCCAACCTGAGTCCCAATGGGTCACAATCCGTTGGATCAGCTGTTGCTGCTCCTCGGACGGAGTGACCAGATAGTAGCGGGACAGGCCAAAGGTCCGGGCGGTCCGGGCAATGTCATGGATATCAAGGTTTGTAAAGGCCGTGGTTACCAGCTGCCGATGCTTGTTATAAACCGGGTAATGCAACAGAGCAACCGCCAGGTTAACCGACATGTAAAACCCCTAGTGAACGTAAAAAGAGCCTGTCTGCAGCACTCAAGGCTGCATGGGCCAGCAGGTCCGGCCGTCGCTCTGCCGTGCGCTTAAGCGCCTGTTCCCGTCGCCATTTTGCAATCTCTGCGTGGTTGCCGGAGAGGAGCGGAGCCGGTACCGGCAAACCGTTAAACTCGGGTGGACGCGTGTACTGGGGGTACTCAAGCAGTCCATCACCAAACGAATCGGTCAGCGCAGACTCGTCAGATCCAAGTACTCCTGGAATCAGCCGGGTCACACTGTCGACAATAACCATGGCAGCAAGCTCGCCGCCAGAGAGCACGTAGTCACCAATCGAGATCTCATGATCAACATAGTGCTGGTGAATCCGTTCATCAATCCCTTCATACCGGCCGCAGAGGATAATCAGTCCCGGTTTGAGGGAGAGTTCCTGGGCCAGTGTATGGGTGAACGGTCTACCCTGCGGTGTTGTTAAAAGAACAGTTGCATCAGCGTTCAGCTGTTTGACCGATTCGATGGCAGCTGCGAGTGGTTCCGGTTTCATCAGCATACCGGCGCCACCGCCGTAGGGTGTGTCATCAACGGTACGGTGACGGTCAGTGGTATAATCGCGAATCTGGTGCAGACCGATCTGGATCAGCCCCTTGTCCTGTCCCCTGCGAATGATGCTTTCATCAAACGGCCCCCGGAACATGTCGGGGAAGAGGGTCAGAATATCAAATCGCATACAGGCTTTCAAAAACGGTCTCAAAGATCAAGCAACCCTTCCAGCGGGGTGATGGTCATGGTGCCGGCGTGCAGGTTCACGCTGCTGATGACACTGGCAATGGCCGGAATCAGGTACTCGCGTTGCGTTGCCTCATCCCGAACCAGATAGACGTCATTGGCACCGGTTTCCAGGATATCCTTGATGGTGCCCAGCGTCTGACCTGCATCAGTCACAACTGAAAGACCGAGCAGATCCTGCCAGTAGTACTCGTCGGCGTCGGGTGGCGGCAACTGCTCACGCTGCAGCAGCAGTTCGCACCCGGTTAACTCCTGGGCCTTTTCAATGGTGTCAAATCCTTCCAGTGTCAGCAGAAACTTGCCACTGTGATAAGCGGCCTTCTTGAGCTGGATCTGGCGGGTGGCACCGGCAGGAAAACGGATCTGTACGTTTTTAGCTGCCTGCAGGCTTGCAAGGTTGCCGGAGTAGGAATGCAGCCGTAACTGGCCTCGAATGCCATGGGTGCCACTGATTCGACCGACGGCAATCAGGTTGTCGCTGGAAACATCCATTATTCAACGATCTTGAGAATCGCCTTCTTGTTATCCCGGGTGGCCACGGCATTCAGGAGTGTCCGGACCGCCTTGGCAGTCCGGCCTTCCTTGCCTATGATCCGTCCCATATCTTCCTTGGCCACGGACAGCTTGATAACCAAAGTATCATCCTCCATCTCTTCGGAGGTGACCACTTTGGAGGGGTCGTCGACAAGAGCCTGCGCGATGGTTTCGACAAGTGCTTTCATCTGGCGTACCTCTGCTTCGTAGTGTCCGGCCAGGCCGGGATAGAGCAAGAAGCGTTCTACTAGGCTGCCTGGGCTGCCTTCTCCAGGATGCCTTCTTTTTTCAGAATCTGATTAACGGTATCGGTGGGCTGTGCACCCTTGTCAAGCCAGGCGATTACCTTTTCCACATTCAGCTTCAGAACAGCCGGATTTTTGGTGGGGTCATAGTAACCGACGTTTTCAATGAAGCGGCCATCACGGCGTGAACGCTCATCGGCAATCACTACCTGATAAAAAGGGCGCTTCTTGGCGCCGTGACGCTGCAGTCTGATTTTTGTTGCCATTGTGTATTTCCTCCTGCGTTGTGTCTCGATTTTATGAAAATGCGAGTTGGTTAGAGTGTCAGTTCATTAACGGCCAAAAGGGAACATCCCTTTACCAAGCCCCCCCAGATTGCCAAGCCCTGGTAAACCGCCCATCCCCTTCATCAGGTTTTTGGGTCCCATTTTTGTCAATTGCTTCATCATCTTCTGCGCTTCAGTAAAACGTTTCAGCAGCAGGTTTATTTCCTGTACGGTTGTGCCGCTGCCTTTGGCGATCCGCAGACGGCGGCTGCCGTTGATAATGCCGTGGTCGGCCCGCTCTGCCGGGGTCATGGAACGGATGATTGCCTCAATCCGCTTCATCTCCTTCTCGCTGGGCTGGGCCCCCTGCATCTGTTTTACCATCTTGCCCATGCCGGGGATCATCCCCATGATCGACTCGAGGGAACCGAGTTTCTTGATCTGTTGCAGCTGGGCCAGAAAGTCTTCAAGGTCAAACTGGTTTTTCTTCAGTTTCTGGGTAAGACGGGCAGTCTCTTTTTCATCAAGGGCTGACTGGGCCTTCTCCACCAGGGTCAGCACATCACCCATTCCCAGAATGCGCGAAACCAGCCGGTCCGGGTGGAATACCTCAAGGGCATCCAGCTTCTCGCCCAGGCCGACAAACTTGACCGGCGCACCGGTAACCGCCTTGATCGAAAGGGCGGCGCCACCCTTGGCGTCACCATCCAGCTTGCTGAGTATGACGCCTGTGATGCCGAGGCGGTCATTAAAACCACTGGCAACCGTAACCGCTTCCTGTCCGGTCATGGCGTCTGCCACAAACAGGATCTCACGGGGTTGAGCGGCGCCCTTGATCCGCTCCAGCTCACTCATCAGGAAGTCATCAATCTGATGGCGGCCTGCCGTATCAAGCAGGACCGTATCAAAACCGTTCAATTCCGCAAAACGGAGCGCTGCCGTTGCTATCTCGACCGGGTCCTGATCTGCCCGGGAGTCAAAGACATCGATATTCAGCTGCCGTCCGACGGTTTTGAGCTGCTCAATGGCCGCAGGACGGTAGACATCGGCAGGCACCAGTAGGGGACGGCGTTTCTGTTTGCGCAGCCAACTGCCCAGTTTGCCGCAGGTGGTCGTTTTACCCGCACCCTGCAGACCGACCAGCATTAACGCGACCGGAGGCTTTGCCGCCAGATCAAGGGCGTTGTCCTGGTCGCCCCCCATCAGGGTGATCAGCTCATCATGGACAATCCTGACGACCTGTTGACCAGGTGCCAGGCTCTGCATGACTTCGGTGCCGACTGCCTTCAGGCGGACGTTCTCAACAAAGTCTTTGACAACCTTGAAATTAACGTCAGCCTCAAGCAGCGCCAGGCGAACTTCGCGCAGGGCGTCCTTGATGTTGTCCTCAGTCATCACCCCCTGGCCGCGGAGCTTCTTGAAGACTGATTCCAGTTTATCCGAAAGGTTATCAAACATTAGTGTCAGTAGACTCAGGGTATCCTAAAAGGAGCAAACTATAAGGGGAGTTATGTTTGCTTGTCAAGAAATATCTGCCATATCTATAGTTTGATGACCAGGGCCGCCGCCAGCAGGTTCTCGGCCGTGCTGAACATGTTCGTGACCCGGCCTGCGACAAGCTGATCCTTTTTCTTGAAATAATCAAGGCAGACACCGCAGGCAAAGATTTCCGTGCCCCGCTCTTCCAGCCGTTTGAGGGCCTCTACGGTCTCGGCCCCTGCTGTAGCCAGCAGGACGCCACTGTTTAACAGCAGGATGCGGTCAGGCTGCTGCGGGGTCTCAAGCAGGGTGAAGAGAAAATTTTTCATCAGCAGCTGCCCGAGTTCTTCCGGTCCTTCCCCCAGCCGGTCCGAGGTGACGAGCAGCACGCGCTCACCTGCCGGTCCTCCCGTCTGCCCGGCCGGTTCCGCTATCGCAGTGGTTGCGGAACTGCTCAGCAGGAGTGACCAGCCGTCCCCCTGGGCGGTCTCGGTGACCAGATAACCGCGGTTTTTGGCAAAACGTCCGACGTTTTCCCGAGGGGCACCATCGTCCACCAGCACACAGACCCCGGCAGCGGACTCCTCCAGGGCTTTTTTGGTGGCAATGACCGGTGCTGGACAGGCCTGACCACGGCAATCAATGGTTTTCATGGTTGAACTCCTGAAGAATAATGTACTCGGCGTCCCGTAGCTGGCATAAAAAAGCAGGTAGCAGTGACTGATCCGCCAGGAGCTGCATGAGCGGTTCGCGCAGGTTCTCGTCAAAACGGATCGCGAGGCCGCAGTCGGCCTGCACGGCACGCGGGGCCGGAATCAGCATGATCGGCAGTCCCTGCGCCTTGAGCAGTCCCTCGGCCTTCAGAACCCGGTGGGTGGAGTTGAATACCGCCAGATACTGTCCTTCCTCAACCACCTGCTGGCCCATACAAGCGTACTCCTTGATGCGACGTGATTGACAACTGTAGTCGAACTTCTTACTATGCCGAAAAGGGGATAACCATGCAAGATTCATTTGCCCTTGCCGGGCTGGTCATAGGCGCCTTTCTGGTAAGTATCCCCTGCGGGTACATACGGGAGTCATTCAAAAAATTTTCTCTTCCCTGGTTGTTTTTCGCCCATCTGCCGATTCCGCTTGTGGTGCATTTCAGACATCTGGCAGGATTCGGCTGGCGCGTCATTCCCCTTACCCTGCTCAGCGCGATAGCCGGGCAGATGGTTGGCGGCAGGTACAAGCGGAGGGTGAAACATGGCAGGAAAACGTCCCAAAGGCAGCCCTGAACCGATCGGCAGGCTGCTTGGCGGTAGCGGTATCAACCCTGAACTGGCGGCCAGGCTGAAAGACCTGGTGGTTTGGCAGAGCTGGGACCGGGCCGTGGGTGAGGCGATTGCCCGGCGGGCCAGACCGCTGCGGCTGGTTGGCGGGGTCCTGACCATTGTGGTCTCCAGTGGCCCCTGGATGCAACAGTTGAGCTTTATGAAGGCTGAGCTGCGTGACCGGGTCAACAGTCTGCTGGGTGAAGAGCGGGTCAGGGAGATCGTACTCAAGGCCGGCAGAATCAGTCGTGACCCGGAAGAGGGCGAGGAGGCCCGTCCGGCACCCAAGCCGCTTCCTCCCCAACAGCTTGAACAGATCAGGCAGCAGGTCAGCTCCGTTGATGATGCTGAATTGCGGCAGGCTCTGCAGGGGCTGATGGAGCATCACTACCGCAACAGGTAGCTTCTACGGCAGCATGCGGTCAATCAACTCCCGGTGTTTGGCTATAGAGGCCCTTCCACCGATCTCCTTTTCCACCAGTGTCGTTATCCGCTCCTGATCTTCCTTCAATATCCCCACAAACCGGTAGCCGCATCTGATCAGGTCCTGCTCTTCATCCTGTTGATGCCAGACCAGCTCTGCCACGGCGCAGAGCGGCGGTTTTCCATCCTGCAGATCAATAACCAGAAGCGAGAGGTGGGTCGGGGTACCGCTTTGATCGATGCGCACCCCCCCGGCACTGAGATTCAGGGCGGTTGCGGACAGCTTCAAACGGGGGGGATCCGGTTTGTGCAGATCACTGACAACCCGTTTCCACTCCCGCTGGAAGGCCGCCAGAGAGGACTTCTGGGGTACGTGCAGCAAGGGCAGCGTGACATCAATACGGGGAGTCTGGCGACGCTGGTACACGGAAAGCTCGCCCAGGGGACGCAGTTGCAGCTCTTCAGGGGAAATCAGCTCCGTAAGCTCAGCCCGAAGCTGTACCCCCATACCCATGGCCTCAGTCGTCAGCTTGAACTGCATCCCCGGTTTAAGGCTCATCACCTCGCCTGAATAGAGCCGGTAGGCGGTTTTCAGCAGGAGCCGGTCATCGTTGCAGAGCACAACCTTGCCGGTGAATGAATCAAAGATGGATTCATCCCGTTCTTCCGAAATATTGATCAGGAAGACTTTCTGCCCACGGATAAAGTAGCGGTCGTAGTTCATCTGGTTGTCATGGTGTCCGTTTGTAGAGTATGCTGGGCGGCTTGCCTATTCGTGAAACATCCGGTCAAGCAGCTCCCAGTTGTGCCGTGGGCGGATCGCCTTTTTGCTCTGTTTCTTCTGGCGGTGCTGGATGTAGGCCTGGATGCGCTGCTGATCCGTCTTACGTATCAGGATAAATCGCCGGCCGATGGCGAGCCTGTCGTCGTCCGGCAGGCTGCGGCGCCAGAGCAGTTCTGCAACGGCGCAGACCGGTGCTGTTCCCTGCTCCAGATCAATAAAGACCATGCAAAGCTCCGACTGCGGGTCTGATTTGTCCACCAGGTGGCGGAACCCCCCCACCCCCAGGTTGATCTCGCCGGATTTCAGTTCAAGTTTGGCGCTGCTGCTGTTGGTCAGCATGCTCTGGTAGCGTTCCCATTCGCGCCGGAAGAACGGCAGCGGGGAGGAGCGTGTAAAGGTGCGAAAGTCAAGAATCAGGTCCATCCGGGGGACCTGGCTGCGCTGGTACATCTCAAGCTGTTCGGCCGGATGGATAACGATCTCTTTGCCTGAAACCGAGTGAACAGACCCGATAAACTGCATGCCGGATCCATAACTTTCTGCGGTCACCTTGAAGCGCATTCCCGGCTTCACGGTATGCAGATCCCCATGCTGCAGCGGGTAGCGGGGACGCATCACAAACTGGTGGTTTTCCGCTGTTGTAATGGTGGCGGAGAAGGCCTCGAAAAGGCTTTTGTCCCGGTCGGCCGAGGTGTTGATCAGGAAGACTTTCTGGCCTCGCGTAAAATAGGTGGAGTAGTTCATGGCGTCGTCCCCTCGCGTTGGGCTGCTACGACCCGGTTACGTCCAGCCTGTTTGGCGGCATACAGACATTGGTCAGCCAGATTCAGGAGCTGATCCGGGCTGTTGATGGCGCGGCTGTCGGCATGGGTACGGGTCACGGTGCCGAAACTTGCGGTTACGCCCAGGGTGGCACCCCTGAAGCTGCAGGGAGCAGCCTCAATCAGGCTGCGCAACCGTTCCGCAACCACCCGGCAGCCGAGCCGGTCGGTTTCGGGCAGCACCAGAACAAACTCCTCGCCGCCATAGCGGGCCACCCAGTCAACTTCATGGCGTATCGTGCCTGCAATGATACGGGTGCAGTGCTGCAGAACCGCATCACCGGCCTGGTGGCCCCAGGTGTCGTTGATCTTCTTGAAATGGTCAAGGTCCATCATGATCAGTGACAGGTCACGCAGGTAGCGGTCTGCGCGGCGGATCTCGTGGGGCAGATGCTGATCCAGGTAACCGCGGTTAAAGGCGCCGGTCAGGGCGTCCCGGATCGAGAGCTGTTTGATCTCCTCCAGACTCTGCTGCAGGGAACTTTCCAGGTCAAGGATCCGGCGGGCCGTCTTGAGGCGTACCATCAGTTCCGCCTCATTGACCGGCTTGATCAGATACTCGTCGGCACCGGCCTCAAGCCCTTCAATCAGTTTGTCCTTGCCTTCTTGGGAGGTCAGCAGGATCAGGTAGGTGTAACACTCTGCAGCCTGTTCCCGGAAGGCACGGCAGAACGCGATGCCATCCATCTCCGGCATGACCCAGTCGGTCAGGATGATCGGAAAATAGGTGGAGCGGCAGAGCTCCAGCGCCTCTTTGCCGTTGGCAGCCTGACTGACCCGGTAGCCTGCATCCTGCAGGGTCTGGCACAGCACTGTCCGCATGAAGCGGTCGTCGTCAACCAGCAGAATCGGGATACCGGTGTCAGCCATGCTGCCTCCGTGAGGGTTAGCGGGTCAGTTTGCGATAGGTGATCCGGTGCGGGCGGTCCGCCTCGCTGCCAAGGCGTTTGCGGCGGTCCTCCTCGTATTCGGAGTAGTTGCCTTCAAACCAGGTTACCTTTGAATCCCCTTCAAAGGCCAGGATATGGGTGGCGATCCGGTCCAGGAACCAGCGATCGTGGGAGATAACCACGGCGCAGCCGCCGAAGTTCTCCAGCCCTTCCTCCAGTGCCCGCATGGTGTTGACATCCAGGTCGTTGGTCGGTTCGTCCAGCAGCAGCACGTTGGCACCGCTTTTCAGTACCTTGGCCAGGTGGACCCGGTTGCGCTCGCCGCCGGACAGCATCCCCACCTTTTTCTGCTGATCGCCGCCGGTAAAGTTAAAGCGGGCCACATAGTTGCGGGCATTGACGGTCTGTTTGCCCAGCTGGATCATCTCCTGGCCGTCGCTGATCTCTTCCCAGAGTAACCGGTCAGGGTTCAGGCTGTCGCGACTCTGGTCCACATAGGCCACCTGGACCGTGTCACCGATCCGGATGGTGCCGCTGTCCGGCGTCTCCGTACCGGTGATCATCCGGAAGAGGGTGGTCTTACCGGCGCCGTTGGGACCGATTACGCCAACGATCCCGCCGCGGGGCAGCTTGAAGGTCATCCCTTCGTACAGCAGGCGGTCACCGAAACCTTTGCTGATATTGTCCGCCTCAATCACGATATCCCCCAGCCGTGGGCCGGCAGGGATGTACAGTTCCAGATCCTTGCCCCGTGCCTCACCTTCCTGCGCTGCCAGATCCTCGTATTTGCTGATCCGTGCCTGGGCCTTGGTATGGCGACCCTTGGGAGACATCCTGATCCATTCAAGCTCACGTTTCAGGGTCTTCTGTCGCTCGCTTTCCTGCTTCTCCTCAACCGCCAGGCGGCCCTGTTTCTGCTCCAGCCAGGAGGAGTAATTGCCTTTCCAGGGGATCCCTTCGCCGCGGTCCAGCTCAAGAATCCAGCCGGCCACGTTATCCAGGAAATAACGGTCGTGGGTAACGGCGATCACGGTGCCGCTGTAGCTGTGCAGATGTTTTTCCAGCCAGGCCACGGTCTCGGCATCCAGGTGGTTGGTCGGTTCGTCCAGCAGCAGAATGTCCGGCTTTTTCAGCAGCAGACGGCAGAGGGCCACCCGTCTTCTTTCTCCACCGGAAAGCACCTTGACCGGTGTGTCGCCATCGGGGCAGCGCAGGGCATCCATGGCCAGCTCAAGGCGGGAGTCCAGGTCCCAGGCGTCCATATGGTCCAGCTTCTCCTGCAACACGGCCTGGCGGTCGCACAGCTTTTCAAAATCGGCATCCGGTTCGGAAAACTTGTCGGTAATGCCGTTGAACTCCGCCAAAAGGTCAACGATCTCCTGGCAGCCTTCCTCAACCACCTGCCGGACGGTCTTGTTCTCGTCCAGCTTTGGTTCCTGCTCCAGATACCCCACGGTATAGCCGGGTGACAGCGCCACCTGACCGTTAAACTCGGTATCCACCCCGGCCATGATCTTCAGCAGGGTCGATTTACCGGAGCCGTTCAGGCCCAGCACACCGATCTTGGCACCATAGAAGTAGGATAGGGAAATGTCCTTGATGATCGGCTTCTTATCGTAGAACTTCGATACCCGCATCATGCTATAGATAACTTTTTTGTCGTCAACGCTCACGAACGTCCACCTCCGCTGTTTATAAAGGAGTTTTTTATTGCATGGAGCGGTATGGATGTCAATTGTTAAGCGGTGTTGCAAAAAAGGACAAAACTTGTCTCCGATAGCGCTTGATCTTTACCCGGCAGAGTATTATCAAAAGGACAAATGCATATCATCTTGCCCGGGAGGAAACCATGTCAATCGATCTGCAGCAGGCTATCAGAAACTCGATCCAGACCGAAAAGAGCGCCATGGATTTCTATCTGGCCGGGGCCGCTTACCTGAAGGATCAGACGGCGAAACGGATGTTTGAAATGCTGGCTGCTGAAGAACGCGAACATGCCGGACACTATTACAGGATCTACCAGGGCAACGATATCCCTTCTCTGGAGGCGTTTCTCGATGCACCGCCGGATGCCGGATCAAGCTGGCTGGCAACAATGCGCAGGGTGATTGATGACAGCTTCACCGAAAAAGAGGCCCTTGAACTGGCGATGCTGAAAGAGAAAAAACTGGCGGAATTCCTGGCCGAGACGGCTGCACAGATCGCTGATCCGGCGGTCAGGGAGGTCTTTGAGCTGAATGCCCGTGAAACCCATAACCATTACCTGCTGATTGAGGCCGAATATGCCCGGATCATGGGGATGGTGGATGAGAGCGATATGGATACCTTTGTGCGGGAATGATCGCACACCGCTCACGCAGCTGGAATTTCGGGAACGCCTCTGCCAACCTGCCAGGGGCTTTTTCGTGGCAGCAACACTGTTTTGTGCTATACAACCAGTTTTGCAGCTGATTATATCCATTGGGGAGTCCTGGAGTTGTCCATGCGTCTTGTGTTGCACGGCATGACCGTTCTGCTCGTACTGGTGGCCCTGACCGGTAGCGGTTGTACGAAAAAGGCAGAAAAGAAGCTGGCCCGGCCGCCTGCACCGGTGCTGGTTGCCATTGTCGGCAGGGCCGATATCCCCCAGCGCCTGGCCGCGGTTGGCACTGTTGAGGCGACCGAGAGCGTCGTGGTGCGTCCCCAGATCTCCGGCGAACTGTCCGCTGTCTATTTTGCTGAAGGGCAAGAGGTCAGCCGGGGCCAGAAGCTGTTCCAGATGGACCCCCGCTCGTACCAGGCTGCACTCAAAAAGGCGGAAGCCTCGCTGGCCCGCAACCGGGTGATCATGGATAACGCCCTCAAGGATTATCACCGCTATGCCCAACTGGTCAAAGAAGGCATTGTGACCCAGGAACAGGCAGAGGCATACCGTACAAAGGCAGACTCTGCCGCAGCAGATGTCGAGGCCGACAAGGCTGCCGTTGAAAATGCCCGGGTGCAGCTCTCCTACACCACCATGACCGCGCCGATTGCCGGCCGTCTGGGTAATCTGGCGGTCAGCCGGGGGAACGTGGTTGAAGCCAACAAGACCACCCTGGTGACCTTGAACGCCATTGCACCGATCTATGTAACCTTCAGCCTGCCGGAGCGGGAGCTGACAGCGGTCCGGGGACGGATGGCTGAAGGCAGGATGGCCGTGGAGGCAGAGCTGCCGGGAGGGATTGTCGAACGGGGGCTGGTCAGTTTTCTGGATAACCTGGTGGATACCACAACCGGCACCATCAAGTTAAAGGGGCGTTTTGACAACAGCAACCGTCGTCTCTGGCCCGGCCAGTTTGTGCAGGTTGCCCTGACCCTGGCAGAGCGGAAAGGTGTGGTGGCGGTACCCTCACAGGCGCTGCAGACCGGTCAGAAAGGGACGTTTGTCTATGTGGTGCGGCCCGACCTGACGGCTGAGATGCGGCCGGTTGTCACAGGGGCCGTCTACAACGGTCTGACCGCGATTGACAAAGGGCTTGCCGTTGGCGAGCAGGTGGTGATTGATGGCCAGCTGCGGGTCTCGCCGGACGCCCGGCTTGAGATCAAAAAGACCGAACAGCCGCAGCCGGGCACGCTGAAAATCACCGGCAAACCGTAGTATTTTTTCTTTGCCAACGGTTGCCAACTGAGCGAAGCCGGGTATACTGGCAGCAGGTAACCAGGGAGTGTCCAGGGCATGGCTTCATACGAACAAACCTTTCTTGAACAACTGACCAATATCCACGGGGTTGATTTCTCAACCTGGCAGGGGTGGGAACAGCTGATGATCTGGGTCAAACGGCAGCCCTGGCGTGAGGAGTTCTTTGGCAGTGAAAAGATTCCGGCCCGTTTGCTCTATCCCCAGACCCTCTGCGAAGAACTTACCCGCTATCTGGGTGGCTAGTGACACCACTACCGTCGATGGCGGCAAAGAATGGCATGCATTGCAGTATTATTTAACAGGAGGATCTTCATACCATGAAGCAGTTGATAGTGTGTGCGGCAACAGTGTTGACAGTACTTGGCCCGGTGGCGGGGAATGCCGGCGACGAAGCGGTCTTTAACCGGCTTGATGGCGATAAGAACGGTCAGATCAGCCGTGATGAGCTGATCAAGTCGGATCTGGTTGTGGTCAAGGACGCCAAAGGCCAACACCATGTGGTACATCGCGATATGGTCAAGCAGGGGGATGCCGCTGCCCTGACCGAAGCACAAAAGCAGCGACTTTTTGGCACGATTGATACGGACAAGAGCGGCCATATCAGCCGCAAGGAATGGAACCGTGCCTCGCCGAACGGCTTTATACTCTGGAAGTTTTGATTAGACCATCTCTGGACTGAGGAGGAGGGGTACACCATGCAGATCATACCGGCTGTGCAGGATGGGATTACGATTGCCACGCTCACCGGCAGGATGGATGCCATGACCACGGTTGAGTTTGACCGCTGGTTCAGTGAGCAGCGTGCAGGCGGCATAACCCGTCTGGTCCTGAATCTGCAGGGGGTTGACTATATCAGCAGCGCCGGATTGCGTTCCCTGCTGGCTGCTGCCAAACAGCTCAAGACCCACAATGGCATACTGGTGCTCTGCTGCCTGGGGGGAACCGTCGAAGAGGTGTTCAGGATCTCCGGGTTTCTGAGCATACTACCCTCGTTCTCCTCTGTAGAAGCTGCCTGCGCCTCGTTTCAGTAAATCGCGGCAGCATAAACGAGACCTTTCTATAAAACCGATGCATGGGCAGCTCTGCACCCCCCTGTTCCTCCCGGATCCTGCAGCTCTGCAGGGGCCGTCTGCTGCCGGATGGGCTGCCCGTTTCGGCTATCACCTGTATCACCTCCTTCCTGTTCTTCTCTCCAATCTGCCGTTCCGGCTACCCCTGTCTGCCAGAGATGCGCAGCTGATTCACCGGAGCAGTGTGCTGCCCAGGAGGTGCATGGATGTATTCCCGTCAGGTTGAAGAGTTGCTTGAACAGCTGATCGTTGCCGCTGAAAAGCTGTCAATGGGGCGTTATGAGGGCCATGAGCAGATCTTTGCCATGACCGATGACGGCCGCTATCCCCCGGTTGTTGCGAGGTTTGCCGAGGCATTCGGCATGATGGCGGTCAAGATCGAGGCCCGCGAGTTCCGGCTGGAGCAGATGATTGATGACCTGACCAGGACACGGGATGAACTGAGCGTTGCCAATCAGCGGCTGCAGCAGTCACTGCAGGAGTTGCAGCAGGCCCAGATGCAACTGATTCAACAGGCCAAGATGGAGACCGTGGGGCGGCTGGCTGCCGGGGTTGCCCATGAGGTCAAGAATCCGCTGGCCATCATCCAGCTCGGAACCGACTTTCTTGCCGATCAGCTCAAAGATACCCCGCTCTGGTATGAAACGGTCATGGATATGGCAGATGCCGTGCAGCGGGCCGACCGTGTCATCAAGGGGATGCTTGATTTTTCCCGCTCGGAGCAGCTTGATCTGCAGGAGACCGATCTGCAGAGCGTCATTGATGATTCGCTGCTGCTGGTCCGCCATGAGTTGAACAGCGGGCATATTGAGGTGGTGCGCGAAGCTGCAGACACTTTACCGTTGCTGATGCTGGACAGAAACAAGCTGAAGCAGGTCTTTATCAACCTGTTCATGAATGCGGTGCATGCCATGCCGGAAGGCGGCTCGCTGACGGTCAGCGTTGCACTGCACCGGCTCTGCCCTGCAGACCTGACGGCCTTTGGCAGCGACCGGATCAAGCCGGCAGCAGGTGAGCAGGCGGTCATGGTCAGGATCGCGGATACCGGCAAAGGTATCCCGGAAGAGGTCATCACAAAGCTCTTTGATCCGTTTTTTACCACCAAGCCGGTGGGGGTCGGCACCGGACTCGGCCTGTCGGTAACCGGGAAGATTCTTGAACTGCACCATGCCGCCATCACACTGGGCAACCGGAGTGACCGGCAGGGGGCTGAAGCGGTACTGTTGTTTACACTGCCAAAGGGAGAGGCATAACCATGAAAAAACGTATTCTGCTGGTGGATGATGAGGCCGGGGTAACCAGAATGATGCGCCGCAACCTTGAGGCCACAGGGCGCTTTGAGGTACGTGATCTCAATGATCCGACCCGGGCGCTCGAGACCGCCCGGCAGTTCAGGCCGGACCTGGTACTGCTTGATGTCATGATGCCCGAGATGGATGGCGGGACCGTGGCGGCTGCCTTTGCGGAAGAACCGCAGCTTGCGCGGGTGCCGGTCATCTTCCTGACCGCCATTGTCAGCAAGAAAGAGGTGGAGCCAACCGGCAGCCAGATCGGCAGCCATACCTTTCTGGCAAAACCGGTTGCCTTTAACGACCTGCTGGCCTGTATTGACGGGCAGCTTGGTTAAGAGATGGGCAACGGCACTCCGCTTAGCATAGGAACGGCCCACCCCCGCGGCGATGCCGCTGCCAAGGCAGCCGGCACAGAACGGTACGCTGCTGATCTGTACCCGCCAGACTGTCTCTGGGCCGGTGCGGTCCGCTCCAACCTGCCTGCCGGACGGATCATCTCTATAGACACCTCTGCTGCCAAGGCACTGCCCGGTGTGGTCACGGTGCTGACTGCGGCAGATGTTGCTGGCAGCAACCGCCAGGGGATTATTCACAAGGATATGCCGGTGCTGTGCGACCAACAGGTGCGCTACAGCGGTGACCCGCTGGCCCTGGTGCTGGCGGAATCCAAAGAGGCATTGCAGCGCGGCATTGCCGCAGTACAGCTGCAGCTGGAACCGCTAGCCGGCCTCTTTGATCTTGACAGCGCCCTGGCCCCGGATGCACCGCTGATTCATGAAGACCAGCCAGGTAACCTCTTGGCCCAGGCCACCATCTGCAAAGGCACGGGCCTGGATGGCTTTAGCGACTGTGACGTAGTGGTGGAGGGTAGCTTCAGCACTCCGGTGCAGGCCCATGCCTTTCTGGAAACTGAAAGCGGGGTGGCCCGGCTGGAAGAGGATGGCGGCCTGCTGCTGGAGGTCTCCACCCAATCACCCTTTCGCGATCGTTTTGAGATCAGCCATGCCCTGGGCATCCCCTGGGGCAAGATCCGTATTGTGGCCCCTTCGCTGGGAGGCGGTTTTGGCGGTAAGGACGGCGCCACCGTACAGTGCCTGCTGGGGCTGGCAGCGCAACACGCTGGCGGTCGTTGGGTGCGGATGCAGTGGGATCGTGAAGAGAGCTTCAAGGCTGGCTACAAGCGCCATGCCTGCAAAATGGAATACAGGCTGGGCGCCACGCTAGACGGCACCCTGCAGGCTGTGCATGCCAGACTCTGGTACGACACTGGCGCCTATGCCCATCTGGGTGCCGAGGTAATGGAACTGGGCATGGAGCATGCCGGTGGTCCCTACCGGATTCCCCACACCCTGATCGAAGGCTGGTGCGTCTACACCAACAACCCGGTGGCCGGTGCCATGCGGGCCTTTGGGGTCTGCCAGGCCACCTTTGGCTTTGAATCCATGATGGACCTGCTGGCAGCCAAGCTGGGCATGGACCCGCTGGAACTGCGGCTGAAAAACGCCCTGGTGCGGGGTGATGAAAACTGTGCCGGTATGCGTTTGACCAGTTCCACCGGCATCAAGACCTGTCTGGAACAGTTACAGCAGCACCCCTTCTGGCAGGAACGGGAACAATGGAAGGCAGCAGCGCCCAGCTTTAAACAGCGCGGCATTGGCCTGGCCTCGGTCTTTAACGCTGCAGGCTACGGCGGTGGGGTGCGGGATGCAGCCACTGCCAAGATAGAGCTGACCCCTGAAGGAACCTTTCTGATCCATAATGCGGTCACTGACATGGGCCAGGGTAACTCCTCCGCCTTTTTGCAGATTGCCGGACATATCCTGTCTCAAGATGCCGCGCGGCTTGTGCTGAAACAGCCGGATACCCGCACTGCCTATCCCTCCGGCTCATCCTCTGCTGGTCGTACCACCTACACCTACGGAAAAGCGCTGATCACCGCTGCGGAAGAACTGAAGTCCCGTCTGCTCAACATGGCCGGTATGGTCCTGTTTCTGCAGGATAATGATGGTCTGGAACTGCAGCCGGGCAGGGTGGTCCATCTACCCAGCCAGAAAGAGGTCTCTCTTGTTGCGCTGGCTGGCTACATGCTGCCGGAAGAACGGGTCTGCCTGGGGCAGTACGTAGCCCCCACCTGCAAGGAGGTGCCTGCCACAGCCAAAGGCTTTTTTATCGGTTTTCCCCATGTGATCTTTGGCTATGGCGCCCATCTGGTGCGGCTTGAGGTGGACAGCCTGACCGGCCAGATAACGGTCTGTGATTACCTGGCTGTGACCGATGGCGGCAAGGTGCTGAATCCTGGCATGTTTGATCAGCAGGTGCAGGGTGGGGTGGCCCAAGGTCTGGGGTATGCCTTGATGGAGGATTTTACGGTGCAGGGTGGCGTGGTGAAAACCCAGGACTTTGCCACCTACCTGATCCCCGGTTCCCTGGATATCCCGGAGATCGTTTCCATTGCTGCCCAAGGTGAGCCTGAAGAAACCGGCCCCTTTGGCATGAAGGGGATTGGTGAGGTGGCCATGAACGGCCCCTTGCCAGCGGTTGCCAATGCCGTGGCTGATGCCTGTGGTGTGCGGCTCTGCCACGGGCCGCTGACGCCGCAGCGGGTGCTGGCGGGGCAAACGGGATAAATGTTCCATTTGGGAAGATCACCAGTTCACAGATCTTGTGTCCATGCTGTAATTACATAGGACGGCAAAATATAATCTATTAGGATAAACGAATGCAAAAAGAGGTTAGAGTAGAATTCATTAAAGGGCTGCTAAGCAATGCTGACACTCTCATAAACTCAGTGTTCTTGCTAAACGGAGCTGCTGCAGCAGGTTTACTAACTTTTCTTGGCAGTACAGTCGAGAAAAGAGCTGGATTCAGTCATTGGACGTTATTCGGTAATGCACTAATCGCTTTCGCGCTAGGGCTGCTTTTTGTGTTACTTGCAAATTTTTCAAAGATGCTCACCCTAAATTTTGCTGCTCAGACACGAGCTTATGAAACGTTAAGAACAGAGCAAGATATCGCCATAAATATATCTCTTGAAAACAAATCAGTAATATGGGCTCTAATCACAGTAGTCTTTTTTACAGTAAGCAGTATTTGCTTCATCATAGGTGTTCTTATTGGTAAGTACGCTATCTTTGGGTAATCACTGAGGGAAATCGGGGGCACTTCCCCTGTCTCGGTCCTAGGAAAAATACAGGGACACCATACCCATTAATGGTTGACGCTGTAAAGGTAGGAGGATGATTTTATCGCATGCCACGAATAGCCCGCATCATTGCACCCGGTATACCACATCACGTTACCCAACGTGGTAATCGCAGAATGGAAACGTTCTTCCGGGATGAAGACTATCAAGCGTATCTTGCCTTGATGGCCGAATGGTGCCGGAAATATAACGTTGCAATTTGGGCCTACTGCCTGATGCCAAATCATGTTCACCTCATTGCCGTACCCGAGACGGAAGAAAGTTTGCGCCTGGCAATCGGTGAGGCCCATCGCCGCTACTCCGCCATGATCAACCGTCGCCAGAAATGGACAGGTCATCTGTGGCAAGGGAGATTCTCATCCTTTCCCATGGATGAAAGCTATTTGTTCGCAGCAGCGAAATACGTTGAAATGAATCCGGTGCGTGCGCGACTCGTCACTGATCCCTTTTCGTGGCAATGGAGCAGCGCCAGTGCCCATGCCGCCGGGGAGGATGATGTGCTTGTCACGGTAGCGCCGTTACTGGAAATGGTTGGTGATTGGCGACTGTTCCTGGAAGAAGTTGACGAAGATGATGCGAAGAAGATCCGCTGTCATGAGCGGACCGGTAGGGCACTGGGAGGAGACGTCTTTCTCGACTCACTTGAGAATTCTTTGCAGCGAATGGTGAAACCGAGAAAAGCAGGTCGCAAGAAAAAGGATGCTAAATAGGTATGGTGTCCCTGTATTTTGATGCCTGTATTTTGATGCGAGAAAAGCAGGTCGCAAGAAAAAGGATGCTAAATAGGTATGGTGTCCCTGTATTTTCCCTTCTGTCCCTGTATTTTCCTGTATTTTCTGGTGAAGTGGTCAATTATAAAAGTTGGTCAGGAGTTAAAATGAGCGAAAACTACAACTCGCAACTGATGATGGGCAGTCGAGATCAGTTGTTAGACGACAAGCAGTACGGGTATCTACAGTTCGAGCAGGGATCTTTGCAAAAGAAGTATAATGAGTACTTAAGATCTGCTACAGACGAAGCAGACATGCAGTATTTTTTCGAAAACAACCCGACACTTCTGCCAGGACTATACGATCTCCATAATGGTCCGCTTGGAGATGTTGTCATCTCAAAACTTAAGCTAGCTAATGAATACGAAACTGATTTTGCTTTTATCTCCATTGACTCAGCAACTGCGCAAATTACGTTCATAGAGATCGAGTCCCCTAAGTTAAAAGTATTTCGCAGTTCTGATGACCAATTCACATCAGGCTTTAACAGGAGTTTACAGCAGGCACGTGATTGGACTCTTTGGGTCCATCAAAATCCCACCTATATTAAAGACGTATTCCGTGAAATATATTTTAAAGACGTATTCAGGCACCAGCGTGTTATTTCAAGAACAATCATAGTTGCCGGAAAAAGAGCCGACATACAGAAAACGCCTGAAAGAGAAAAGAGATGGGCTGGAATCAACCATGATTCTGAACCAAATGCCGTTGTTTCTTACGACCGTCTCGGTGAAAAGTTGCATCTGAATTCAAGGATGTTGCAACTGGTCTGCAGGACTAGATGGGATGTTTCACAATTGCTGAGAAGTAGACGCTAAAGTGACCAACCTGGCTTACGACCCGCCCGATAAGGCTGGCGGGTCAAAGCCATGCCCGTTGAACAAAGAAAGAACACCTATGGGGTCTGGTCTTGAAAAGTTAGTTCTTGTGCAAAAAGTGATATTTCAAGACGTGACCCCGTAAACTTCCCCGCCCCAAAAGACGGGCGGGTCAACGCCGACCCCGTTGAACGACAAGAAAATTAGAGGAAGGAATCGTGATGGCCGGAGAGAAAATTTCCTCAGCAATAAAAGGTGCAACTGGCGAATTTTACGTTGCTGCGTATTTGTCAGCACTGAATCTCGTCGTTGCCCTACCGAGGGGAGGAGTCCCATCATCAGATTTATTGGTGACAACTCCGAGTGGTGGCAAAACGATATCGCTGCAAATCAAGACAGCTACCACACAGGGGAACAAATATCGAAAATGTGCCTATTTGACATGGGCTGTATCTGCAAAATCCAGAACTATAAATTGTGAGAGTCACTGGTACGAATTCGTAGACTTGCGAGACTGGCCACAAGGGCAAGATCACCCCGAACTCTATTTCGTGCCTTCATGCGATGTTGCAGAATCGCTAGAAACAGAATGGAATAAGCGTGAGACAACCAGACTATTCTTCCCCTTATTCATTGAAACAAATGCAGAGACGGAGATGTATGCACCGGGTAGGAAAATTGCATCATATTACAAAGGGATAGATGGTTTTAGAAGATTGAACAAGCAACTCGCGGAGTAGAGAAGAATAGGTTCAACCACGTCCATCGACGCCGACGGCCCGAAAAGACCGGGCTCTGCGGGTCAAGGGAACACCCCGTTAGAGCAACAGGTCTCTTCGAGTGTGGCAAAAAGGTTCCATCATGAAGAACACGGAAGCAAAGAGTGATGAAATAAACACTGGTGCGGAGCCTATGGTTACGGTGGCGGTGTACGATACCCCCTATGTGGCCGGGCTGGCCAAAAGCGAGCTGGAGTCCTATGACATCCCGGTGTTTCTGGCTGACGAGTATACGATTGGCGTGAACAGCCTGTATGCAAACGCACTTGGTGGTATCAAGGTTAAGGTGCCTGAAAGCTGTGCAGAAGATGCTGGCCGAATATTACGGCAGGAACTGCTACCGGAGGAGGAGGCGCTGCTGCATGATATTGAAACATCCAGCTCATCTTTCCCCAAATCTCTGGCCTGGCTCTATCTGCTGCTGGGGGTATCCGGCGTTGTTGGCTTCATCATGATGCTGTTGCGAGCGTAATCAAACCGCTACGAATGCAGCTGTAGTGCGGGCAATGTTTATAGTTGTCCCACAAAGCCCAAAAAAGGATAGATAGATGAAGAAACTGATTATTCCTGTTTGTATCCTGCTACTTATCCTTTGTACTGCGTTGCTTGACGACCGCTGTCTTGCACAAGAACAGCTTTCCGGCGGTTGGACTTTGGCTGCAGTGAGCAAGCCGGAAGTGGTTGCTGCGGCAAATTTCGCCGTTGCTGAACAGGCCAAGCTGATCCAGAAAGAGTTGGAACCGGCATCAGCAAAGCTGCGCCTGGTCTCTATTCTACGTGCCGAAGAACAGGTTGTCTCCGGCATGAACTACCACCTCAGGCTGAAGGTGAAACTGAACGGTAAGCGCAAGAAGGCAGAGGCAACGGTCTGGTGGCAGGCCTGGAACAAGGAAGCACCGTACAAATTGACTGCGTGGAAATGGAAGTAAGAGGGCTATAAGACAGTGTGATGTTCCTTCTGCTGTTTGGGGGGAGGGAATGGGAAGAAAGCGAGGGGGGGCTATGGAGCTGTCAGCAACAGGAAGGGAGATCGGCAGTGAACCGCCCAGGGTGATGTCGCCCATGCGCCTGATCGTAAGCCTGCTGGTGGTGCTGTTTCTGGGCGAGGCGCTGGTCATGTTCATCCTGCCACTGATTTTCCATACCTCGATCGCCTTTGTCGATAACTTTGCCGATTCCGTGCTGCTGGTGCTGATCAGTGCGCCGTTTATCTGGTTTTGGGTTGCCCGGCCGCTGCACAGCTCGGCCAGGGAGGTTGAAAGGCTGAACGTGGTCCTGGCGGAGCGGGCCGCTGAACTGCAGCAGCAGAACGTCCAGCTGCAGCAGACCTATGCTGAGCTGCAGGCAGAGACGGCAGCGCGTCAGCAGGCCATGGAGGAGCTGCGGGAAAAACAGCAGTTGCTGATCCAGCAGAGCCGCATGGCGGCCATGGGTGAAATGCTGGGCAACATCGCCCATCAGTGGCGTCAGCCCCTTAATGTGGTCGGGGTCAAGGTGCAGGAAATCGGCTTTTCCCACCGTTACGGCGAGTTGAGCAAGGAGCTGCTGGATGCCAATATCTCCTCTGCCATGGGGATCCTGCAGCACCTGTCTCAGACCATTACCGTCTTCCAGAATTACAACGCCCCGGACAAGGAAAAGAGCCTGTTCAAGGTGGAACAGGTCATTGCCGACACCGTGCAGATTCTGGCAGAGAGCCTGAAAAACAGCGGCATCAGTCTGGAGGTTGAAACTGCCGGTGAACCGCAGATCAACGGCTACCCCAATGAATTCGGTCAGGTGTTGATGAACCTGATCCTGAATGCCAAGGATGCCCTGCAGGAGCGGCAACCCGGCGACCCCCGGATTGTTGTGCGTTCCTGGTCCGAGGAAGGGCGGGCCAGGGTGACCATCAGCGACAACGGCGGCGGTATCAACGAGGAGATCATGTCCAGGATTTTTGACCCGTTCTTTACCACCAAGGTGCTCGGCAAAGGGACCGGGGTCGGTCTGTTTCTGGCCAAAACCATTATTGAGAAGAATATGGGTGGCTGCATCACCGTGCGTAACACCGCCGATGGTGCAGAATTCAGAATTGAGGTCTGATATGGAACATACCCGTGCCTCAGCCTGCTTCAAGCTGCTTTTTGTGGAGGACGACGCGGTTGTCTGCCACGCCATTGGCCGCATGCTTGCCAAGGAATTCCCCTCGGCCCGGGTCTACACCGCCGACAACGGCCAGCGCGGCCTTGAGCTGTTCCGGGAGCATGCGCCGGAGATCGTCCTTACGGACATCAACATGCCGGTCATGAACGGTATCGAGATGGCCGAGCGGATCAGGGAGCTGCAGCCCGGCACCAGTTTCATCGTGCTTACCGGCTATAGCGAAAAGGGCTATCTGGACAGGTTCAAGGCCATCGGCTTTTACGACTACATCATCAAACCGGCTGACCTGGACAGGCTGTTTGATACGATTGAGCGGTGCCATGCCGATAGTCTGTGTTTGCAGGAATAACCCCTCCAGTTGCAGCAAAGAGCCGGAAAGGACAGCAGCGGTCTGAACCGGTTATGCATGCCCTGCACGGGCAGCTCTCTCCGTTGGCCCGCCTTTGACTCTTTTTGAGTACTGGTTGTGTCTCAGGCACTGTGCGGTGTCACCATGCTTCATCATGTCGTTTTTCAACAATCTGCTGCTGCCAACAAGGTTGGCGGACAAAGACGGAAGTTTGCAGTGTCAGGCTTGCAACATGCCGTAACTTCAGTGATCTGTTTTGGCACAGAACCTGCGGAAGATACGTGTGTTACCATGCACCTCTGATCCGCATCTCCGCATAACAAAGGAGTTAATCACTCGTGTCGGATCAAGATGTTGTTATCAAAAAAGTTGACCGGTCCTGTGCCGCCGCGGTGCCCGGTGTCTTTCGTGCAATCTATGGCGATGCCTTTCCGGTGCAGTACGTTTACCACGCGGATCTGATCATGGCGGAGATTGAGGGCGGACGGCTGGATGCCTCCCTTGCCTTTGACGCTGTTGGTAATCCGGTCGGGTATATTGCGCTGTATAAAAATTCCCCAAACCCGCAGTTGTGGGAAGGGGGCAACCTGCTGGTGTTACCCGGCAGTGCCGGGAGCGATCTGGCCTGGCTGCTGCTGCAGCACTATGCGCAACCGGAAAATATGCCTGCCGCAGGCAGTGACGGCATTTTTGGCGAGGCGGTCTGTCACCACTATTTTACGCAGATGGGCGGGGTGAAGTGCGGCTTTGGTGACTTTGCCCTGATGCTGGATCAGGTGAACGGTACCTCGTTTCAGGAGCACAGGCCTGAAACCGAACGGGTGGCCTGTCTGCTGCAGTTTCTGGAACAATCCGATCCGACTGCTGTCTGTTACCTGCCTGAACAGTACCTTGACCAGCTGCAAAGGCTGTTGGCTCCGTTGCGTCCCAGAACGGTGCTGCCCGGTTCGGCGCCCCTGCCGCTCTCCGGTGAGACCATCTCTTCAGATATCTGGTTCAGTGACGCCGGTACCTGGAGGATCTCGGTCAGCGCCCTGGGAGCCAACTGGCCTGCCTTTCTGGATCAGCTGCTGGAGCAGGCCCGGCAACGGCAGGTGGTCAGTCTGCAGGTGGTGCTTTCCGCCGGACTGGACTGCATAACGGCGGCGGTGCAGGAGATGCGGCAGCGCGGCTTCTTCCTGGGGGGCCTCTTTCCTCGCTGGTTTGGCAGTGATGGCATCGCCCTGCAGCAGGTGCTGGGTAAAGAACCGGATTATGACGGCATAAAGTTGTACAGCCCGGTTGCTAAGCAGTTGTTGGCGTTTATCAGGAACGACCGTGAGTCAGTACTAGGCTGAAAACAGACAGGTGCCCTGTTTGAGGCTCCCTATTCCAAAAAGGAGTGCGTGAGATGACAACAACTGAAAAAGTAGCTGAACTGATCCTGAAGGCCAAAAAGGGCAAACTGCCCAAGGAAGAGGTAACAGCTGAGGCTGCCCTGCGTGATGATTTGAAGTTTGATTCTCTGGGGATGACCGAACTGCTGGTGTTGACCGAAGATTGCTTCAAACTGCAGTTTTCCATCAAGGAAGCCCTGTCGGTCAAAACCGTTGGTGAGATGGTTGCCTTGATTGATGCACGTTTAGGAGCCTGACGGACTCCGCCAGACTCCTGGCTGCCGCATAGCGCTGTCTGCCCTGAATATCTGTCTGTTGTTATTGTTTGCAAAGGAACCTCCTGTATGCTGAATCCTCTTGAAACCTATCGCCTGATGCTACGTTCCCGCTATCTTGATCAGCAGGAAGAGGAACTGCACAAACAGGGGCTGATCGACTTCTGCGTCTCTTCAGCCGGGGCTGAGGCGGTGGCTGCCTTCCCTGCGTTTCTGGAGCAGGATCTGCTGTTTCTGCACTATCGCGACCGGCCATTGATGCTCAGGCAGGGCTGGAAACCGGAAGAACTGCTGGCCTCAGCCATGGGGCGGGCCTTTTCTCCGGCAGGGGGTAGAAACCTGCACCCTCTGCTGGTCTCATCTGCCAGACGGACCTTCAACATCTCCGGGCCGCTGGGGCAGGCCCCTCTGCAGGCGGTGGGGGCGGCATTGGCATTAAAGGCCAAAAGCGGTAATGCAATCGTGCTGGCCTCCATGGGAGACGGCACCACCCAGCAGGGTCAGGTACTTGAGGCCCTGGCCGAGGCTGCCCGAGAAGCGGCGTCGGTGCTGTTTCTGATCCATAACAACCGCTGGGCCATTTCCTGTCCCACCAGCCACAGAACCTTCTGGCACCTGCCGGATGGGCGGCTGCTGGACGAATACTGGGGCATTCCGATCAGCCATCTTGATGGTGCCGATCCGCGTGCCTGCAGCAGGGGGCTGACAGAGGCGGTCAATCGTGTCAGATCCGCTCAACAACCGTTGATTGTGGTGCTTGAGACGGCCCGGATCGGTGAACATTCCAGCGCAGACCGCCAGGAAACCTATCGCGATGCTGCAGAGCTTGCAGCCGAGCGGAGCACGCAGGACCCGCTGTATAACCTGCGGCGCCTGCTGCTGGATAACGGCCATACTGATCAGGAGTTGCAGGCCCTTGAGGCTGAGGTAAAGCGTGAGATCGGGCAGGCCCTGACGGTGGCCCGGACTTTTCCGCTGCCTGAACCGGAGCTTGCGGCTGCCCCGGTTTGTCAGAACCTGGAACAGCCGGAACAGGCCCCCTTTGCAGAGCAGGGCTGTACCATGGCCCAGGCGCTGAACGCCGTGCTTGCCCTCCAACTCCGGCAGGATGCGACGGTCTCTGTGCGTGGTCAGGATATTGAAGATCCCAAGGGGGATGTGCTGGGGCTTACCAAGGGGCTCTCATCCCGTTTTCCCGGCCGGGTCTGCAATGGTCCGCTCAGCGAGGCAACGCTGGTGGGAAGCGGCATCGGGCGGGCCCTGGCCGGTGAAAAGCCGGTGGTGATGATTCAGTTTGCCGATTTTCTGCCCCATGCCTGGAGCCAGTTGGTCTGCGATGCTGCTTCCTACTGGTGGCGCAGCGGCGGTGAGACCGATTGCCCGTTAATTCTGCTGGCCCCCTATGGCGGTTACCGGCATGGCCTGGGGCCGTTTCACTCCCATTCACCGGAAGGGGCGCTGGCCCATCTCCCCGGTCTGCAGGTCTTTGTCCCTTCCACTGCCCCGGATGCCGCAGGGCTGTTGCAGGCGGCCTTTTGCAGCCGGACACCCACGGTGCTGTTGTACCCCAACAACCTGTTGCATGCTCCCGCCCATTACGCCCCCGCCGATGTTAGCGGGTTGTTCGTAGCGCCGGGCAAGGCGCGCCAGATCCGCAGCGGTACTGACCTGACCCTGGTCTGCTGGGGTAACACGGTTACGATCTGTGAAGAAACAGCTGCGCTGCTGGAGACCGCCGGATTGACCTGCGATCTGCTGGACCTGAGGACGGTTGCGCCCTGGGACCGGACAGCGGTGCTGGAGTCGGCGCAACGGACCACCAGGCTGCTGGTGGTGCATGAAGATACCCTGACCGCAGGATTTGGCGCAGAGGTGATCGCCTGGACCAGCACTCATGCCCCAACGGTGGCCTGTCGCAGGGTGGCCCGGCCCGATGTGCTGTTGCCAGCCAACAATGCCAATCAGCTGGCGCTGCTTCCGTCAGTCCGTGCAACCCTGCAGGCAGCGGCAGAACTGCTGGAGCTGGAGGTCAGCTGGCCTGAAAACAATGCTGTCAGGGCGGATATGGTGCTGGTTCCCGGTCACAATCCGGCTGATGAGGAGATTCTGGTGGGCAGGCTGCTGGTAACGGTTGGTGAGAGCGTGACCGCAGGACAGACCCTGGCCGAGCTGGAGGGGCAGAAGGCCAGCTATGACTTTCACTCGCCGCAATCCGGCACGATTGCCGAGCTGTTTGTGGAAGCCGGTGAAACGGCCCGTCCCTGCAGCCCGTTTCTCAGGTTTGTATCAGAAGGACAAACTGCAGCACCAGTTGCATTGCAGCCGACCATACGGAAGAAACTGCAAAACAGCGGCAAGGCCGTAGGCGCTAGCGCACAGACAGCAGCAGGTATTGTGGGGACCGGCGTCTATCTGCCGGAACAGTGTCTCACCAACGAAGAGCTTGCTGCGCGCCTTGACGTTACCACTGACTGGATCTACAACCGGACCGGCATTCACAGCCGCCGGGTTGCCGCACCTGAACAGGCCTGCTCTGATCTGGCCATTGAGGCGGCACGGCGCGCCATGGCAGATGCAGGGGCTGCACCGGAAGAGATCGGCATGGTGATCATCGCCACCTCCACCGGCGATTACCGGACACCGGCCACGGCAGCCATTGTGCAGCATGCGCTGGGTATTCCCGCTGCTGCCTGTTTTGATCTTTCCGCTGCCTGTTCCGGATTTGTGTACGGGCTGATGCTGGGCTGCAACGCCGTCAGTTGCGGGTTCAGCCGCAAGGTGCTGGTGGTGGGGGCCGAGGTTTTGTCTCGGGTTGTTGATCCAATGGATAAAGACAGCGTCATCCTGTTCGGTGACGGTGCCGGTGCGGTGGTAATCGGTGCTGTGCCGGAGGGATACGGCCTGCTGGCCACCGATACCGGCACCACCGGCTCAGATCATGCCGCGGTTCTGATCCCGGCAGGCGGCAGCCGACTGCCGACCTCGCCGGAAACCCTGACTGAAAAGCTGCAGCATCTGCGGATGGACGGCAACCAGGTCTTCATGTTTGCCATGCGGGTGCTGGGCAACTCCGCCTTGCGGGCGCTGGAAGCAGCAGGGCTGTCCGTGGATGAGATCGACCTGTTTATTCCCCACCAGGCCAATCGCCGGATTATTGAGGCAGCAGCAGGACGTCTGGAGTTGCCGATGGACAAAATCGTGATAAACCTTGAGCAGTACGGAAATACCTCGGCTGCCACCATCCCGATTGCCCTGCATGAAGCACGGGCAGCCGGACGGATACACCATGGTGACCGCCTGGTGCTGACCGGCTTTGGCGGCGGGGTCAGCTGGGGATCTGCGTTGGTTCGATGGTACGCTTCTGAAAGCGGCCAAATTCATAACGAGGAGTGTGTAACGTGACAACAACAGAACAGGTGTACGACGTAGTAAAGAAGATCGGCAAGGGCAGATTGGCCCAGGCGGAGCTGACGCCGGCAAAGACCCTGCGCGAGGATCTGCAGCTGGATTCGCTGGATATCTCGGAACTGCTGGTGCTGACCGAAGATACCTTCAAAATCAGGGCTGATCTTGACGATATCGCGAATATTGCGACCCTGGCTGAGATGATCGCCTACATCGAGACAAAGCGCGCTGCCTGATGGGTTGGCACTAATCACCGTTGCTCGCCGGGCGGCCACCCGGACCCGGTTGCCCGGCAGCGGCGGTGCGAGTAAAACAGAGGAGGAATGTTCCGATGAAAAAGGGATACCGTGCCAGCGGTCTGATGGTACTACTGTTTTCCGTCCTGCTGTTCCAGGCAGATGCCGGGGCCGGCACCGTTGCCATCAACAACAAGTTTGCAAGCGCCGTCAGGGTCGGTATCCATGCCGGCAGCTCGGAGAGCCAGGTAACGGTCTATCCGGGAGATTCGCGCACCTACACCACCTTCATCAACAAGAGCATCGACAAGATCAATGTGGTGAATACCGCCGGCGGGGCAAATCCGTTGTTGGGCAGCTATACGGTGGTCACGCCGTCAGCAACCACCAATTACGCGGTGAATGTGGATAGTAACGGCGCTGTGGCCGTAACCATTGCACTCATACCGTAAGATACCTGGCGTACCGTTTATTCCTGCGGGCTGACAGAGGGCTACCTGTATGAATCTGAAGATACTTCTTGTATGGTGTCTGCTTGGCGCGGCGTTGCTGAGCGGCTGCAGCAGCAATGACCCCGTTGTGCGGTGCGTTGGCCTTGACCACAGTTTCAATCCACCGCTCGGCTATGCCCTGTTTACACCCGCTTCCGGCTTTTCCAGCCGGGGGGTAGAGATCGCGTTGCAGTCGGACGGCAAGGTGATTGTGATGGGCTCGACTGTCAACGGCACGGACGATGATCTGCTGCTAGTGCGCTACACCAAAGACGGGCTGCTTGATACCAGCTTCGGCACCAACGGTTATGTCCGTTACGGCGATTACGACCGTGACCGTGGCCTGGGGCTGGCCATCCTGCCCACTGATGACTCGATCATTGTAACCGGCTACTCGACCATAAGCGGCAGCCGGGAGCTGCTGGTGGTCAAGTTTTCTGCCAACGGCAGCTTTGTAAAAGACCTGCTCTATTCTGATCTGGGGACCGATATCGGCTTCGGTATTGCGCTGACCCCGGACCAGAAGATCGTGATTGTCGGGGAAAGTTCGTCATCCCTGGCCCAGAAACAGGATCTGCTGCTGTTGCGGCTGGATTTTGATCTGCAGTTTGATCCGGGCTTTGCCCAGTTCGGCGCCTTTCACTACAACGGCCCGGCAAGCGGCAATGAAAAGGGGTTTGCGGTGGTGGTCCAGCCTGACGGCAAGCTGGTTGCCAGCGGCGCTGCAGTTACCAGCGGCAGTAAGGAGGATATGCTGGTGATCCGGGTCAATCAGAACGGCAGCCTGGACAGCAGTTTCGGCAGCAACGGTAGTTTTCTCTGGAGCAGCCCCGGCGATTATGCCGATTATGCCAATAACCTTGCCCTGCAGCCGGACGGCAAGGTCATTGTGACCGGCGCGGCAGCCAGTGCAACCGGTTTTCAGATCGTCACCATGCGACTGCTTTCTTCTGGACAGCTTGACAGCGGATTCGGTCAGGATGGCCTGGTGACCTACACCGGGTTGACCGGCAGCGATGCCTATCCCTACGGTCTGCTGGTACAGCAGGGCGGGAGGATTATTGTTGCCGGAAGCAGCTTGAACAGTGCCGGCAACAAGGATGCCGTGCTGCTGCGCTACACCACGGACGGTCAGCTTGATCCGCTCTTTGGCGGCGAAGGGCTGTTGATCTTTGAAGGTCCCGGCGGCGGCACTGATGTGGCCAACGGCTTGGCACTGCAGCCTGATCAGGGGGTGCTGGTGACCGGCTATACCACCAACGGGCAGTATGATTCGGTTCTGACCTGGCGCCTGAAATGATGTCCGGTCTATGAGCCGGGGGAGGGTAGTGTTACTGCATGGATAGCACCATAAAAATCAACTGTATTCTGAACGGGCAGGCAACGGTGCTTGAGACCGTTGCTGAGCGCCGGGTGATCGATCTGCTGCGGGAAGATATGGGGTTGACCGGCAGTAAGGAAGGTTGTGGCACTGGCGAGTGTGGCGCCTGCACCATCCTGGTGGACGGTCTGCCCAAGCTGGCCTGCCTGATGCTGGCGGCCCAGCTTGAAGGCAGGCAGGTGGAGACCGTTGAGGCGCTGCAGCAGACTGAAACGGGCCGAACCCTGATGACCGCCTTTGCTGAGGAAGGGGCGGTGCAGTGCGGCTACTGCATCCCCGGTATGGAGATGGCCTCCCTGGCGCTGCTGCGGCAGGATGAACCGCTGACCCGGGAGCGGATCAAGGAAGGGCTGTCCGGCAACCTCTGTCGCTGCACCGGTTATGTCAAGATAGTTGACTCTGTTGAGCGGGCCGCCAAGGAGTGCTGCAAAGTCTAATAATACTCTTTACAGTGCTGTTTATGGTGTGGTTAACTGTATTAATTACAGTGACAGGGAGGCTGCCATGCCGCATATATCTGCCAATGATCTGAAAGTAAAAGGTGTTGTCGCCATAGAGGCGATGCTGGCCAATCAGTCGGAAGCGATTATTTCCGTGCGGGGCAAGGAGCGCTTTGTGGTGATGGATATGGAGCAGTACCATTATCTGAGGGAATGCGAACTGGAAGCGGCGCTTGCCCAAACCCGCGCTGAGCTTGCTGAAGGGCGTTTTGTCAAGGGAAGTCCTGAAGAGCATGTTGCCCGTCTGAAAGCAGCGGCATGAGTTGGTCACTGGTCTTTACCGAACAGTATGAAAAACGGGCGCACCGTTTCCTTAAGCGTCATCCCGAACTGGAAAAACAGTATCTGAAAACTCTGCAACTGCTGGAAGCGAACCCGTTTCATCCCTCGTTGCGGCTGCATCCGCTTGCTGGCCGACTCTCGGGTCTGCATTCAGTTTCCATCAATCTTTCCTACCGTATTACGCTTGAATTCCTGATTCAGGATCAGGAAATTATCCCGGTAAATGTGGGCGACCATGACACAGTGTACTGACAGGTGCAAAAGGCAGATCAGCTTTCCCCATACCTTTGAAGAGCTGTTTAACCTGCTGGATCAGCAGCCGGACGCCAGAATTATGGCCGGCGGCACTGATCTGCTGGTGACATTACGCCATGCGCCGCAGGAACGTCAGCCAATCATCGCATTGGAGCGAATTGAGGAGCTACGCCGGATTGAAGAGCTTTCGGACAACAGCGTCAGTATCGGCGCTGCTGTTACGTTTGGTTCCATTGTGCGCAGTCCTCTGCTAAAAGAACGCTACCCCCTGCTGACCCAGGCTGCCGCAACCGTGGGTGGCCCGGCTATCCGCAATATGGCCAGTATCGGCGGTAATATCGTGACCGCCTCACCGGCTGCTGATTCCCTGCCAGCCCTGTATCTGCTGGATGCCCGGCTGGAGCTGCGTTCCGCAACAGGCCAGCACACCGTGGCGATTGATGCGTTCATCAGCGGGCCACGCCGGACCATGCTGCAACCGGGGGAGATCATCAGTAGAATTATCCTGCCTCCTGCACAGGATTGGAACATCCAGTGTTTTGAAAAGGTAGGCCGTCGCAAGTCCCTGGCCATTGCCGTGGCATCACTGGCAGCCATGCTGCGGTTGGCTGATGACGGCACCGTGCTTGAGGCCCGCTTTGCCTGGGGCAGCGTCGGCCCAACCGTGCTGCGCTGTCCGGCTGCCGAGGCTGTGCTGACAGGACAGCCGTTACAGGAGGCCTCGCTGCACGAGGCGGCGGCCCTGGTTCGCGAGGCGGTCAGCCCGATTGACGATATCCGCGCCACTGCCGATTATCGCCGGACTGTGGCAGGCAATCTGCTGCTCAGGCTGGTCAACTGATGCCGAATCCGCTCCTGACCCGTCCTTTCCTGCTGCTCTGCAGCCAGTTCCTGGCAGTCTCAACCATTGTCGCCATCTTCTTTCCGCTGCAGGAATACCTGACCTCGCTGGGCATGCCTGCTGCCTCAGCCGGTTTCATCCTGGGGGCTGACGCCCTGGCAGCCCTGATTGTGCAACCGTTCATTACCCCGCTGATTACGGCCCGTACTGCCCGGCGCTGGCTACTGGCCGGGGCCCTGATCCTCGCCCTGGCACTGGTCATGGAGGGGGGCAGCAGGGGGGAGTTTGCCTTTACGCTAGCCCGTCTGTTGCAGGGGACCGGCTTTATCTGCGTGGTGGCGGCGATCATGCCGCTTTTTGTGCTCTGCATCCCCCGCGAGATGAGCGGTCGTGCCTTTGGCTGGATCTCGCTGGTGCGGCTGGTGCCCTACGCGGTGGTGCCGTTATTGTTTGATCTGTTCAAGATCGCACCAACTGCCCTGGGTGGCGTGATCCGCTGGTCAGCCCTGCTGGCGTTGCTGGCAGGGGCGCTGCTCTGGTTGCTGCCCCGTTTTCCTCAGGAGCAGGAACCAGCCACCGGGGCATCCTTTGCCGGGATCAGAAACAGCCTGGCCGACCGGAGCCTGCTGCTGTTGTTTGCTGCCACGGTGCTGCTGTATGCCGGGTATGCTGCCACCTTCTTCTATTTAAAGGGGTTTGGCCGGGCAGCCGGTCTGGGTAACAGTGGCCTGTTTTTTACAGTTGCCACCGTGATGATGATGCTGGTCCGTATGGGTGGCGGCAGTCTGTTTGACCGCTTTGACAAACGTCGCATGAATATGATTTTTCTGCTGTTGTCAGCAGCAGGTACCGGTTTGATTCTGGCTGCATCCAATGTTGCCATCCTGCTGGGGCTGGCGGTGCTCTGCGGTATCAGTTGGGGGGTGGTGATGCCGCTCCTGAATGCACTGATCTTTGATCTGTCGCAGCCGGAAGCACGGGGGCTTAATCAGAACCTGGGCCTGCTGATGCTGCAGTGCGGCTTTTTCCTGGGGCCGTTGTCAGGAGGCTGGCTGCTGCTCCGGGGCGGCTACCCGGCCCTCTTCGGCGCTGCAGCCTGTGCGCAGCTGCTGGCTGCCGGGCTGGTGCTGCTGGTAAGGAACAGGGATGTCTGAGGCCTTGTTGATACTGCAGGAGCTTGCAGCAGGCGGCTGTGGTGCACTGGCCCTGATCGTCGAACGGAGCGGCTCTGCCCCCCGCGGGGTGGGGGCCATGCTGCTGCTCCGCCCGGATGGCAGCTGTCTGGGCACGGTTGGTGGCGGCAGCCTGGAACAGCAGGTTCTGGAGTCAATGCAGCAGCTGCAGCAGGATGACCAGGCCTGTGTACGATCTTTTCAGTTGCTGCCGGAGCAGGATGGCATGCCCTGTGGCGGCAGCCTGACCCTGTTGCTGGCACGGCTCTCTCCAGCTGCAGTTCCAGTCTTTTCAACCGCAGCAGCCGGCTTGGAGGCGGGTAGGGGCTGCTGCTTGCAGGTCGGTCTGAGTGATAGCGGACAGGTCTGCTGGTCGGCTGATCGGCCTTTACATGAGCTTGTACAGCATTACAGCATTCCCCTGCAGCCCGCTCCGGGGGTTTTGATCTGTGGGGCAGGACATATCGGGCAGGCACTGGCCCCCATGGCGTTGATGGCAGGGTTCAAGGTCACGGTGCTGGATGACCGGGCTGAATTGCTTGCTGCAGGCCGTTTTCCTGCTGCTGTTGAGACCTTTCTTGTTACAGGGTTTCAAGGTTGTCTTGAGTGTCAACAGATTACATCGGCCACCGCTGTGCTGATTGCTACCTATGGGCACCGGTATGACCGGATGGTGCTGGAACAGGCCCTGGCAACGCAGGCCGGGTATATCGGCATGGTGGGCAGTAAGCGCAAGCGGGCAGAGCTGTTTGAGCAGTTGCAGGCCGCTGGCTTCAGTGATGCAGCGCTTGGGCGTGTCCATTGCCCGGTGGGGGTGCCGATTGGCGCAGAAACACCGGCCGAGATAGCGGTCAGTATCCTGGCCGAAATGATTGCAGTGCACAGAGGCAAGGGATGAACAGTGCAGCCATCATTCTTGCTGCCGGTTTCTCAACCCGGATGGGCAGTGACAAGGCCCTGCTTGAACTGGGGGGGCGGACAACGCTTGAGCAGATTGTCCGCAGCTATCAGGCGGCCGGGATAGGGCAGATTATCGTGGTGACCGGACAGAACCATGCTGCGTTGGCTCAGTTGTCCCTGAAGGTGGAGCTGGTACAGAATCCGGTACCGGAAAACGGGATGTTTTCATCAATCCAGACCGGGGTTGCAGCGCTTGGTCCTGATCTGGATGCCTTTTTCGTACAGCCGGTGGATATCCCTTTGGTCAGCCCGGCAACATTAACCGGCCTGCTCGCCGCGCTGCAACAGCATCCCGCAGCTGACGGGGTTATTCCCAGCTTTCACGGCAAACGGGGCCATCCGCCGTTGCTGCGGATGACACTACGGCAGGAACTGCTGCATGCTGATGCTGCCGGAGGGTTGCGCAGCCTGTATTGTGGCTGGCAGATGCTGGAACTGCCGTCTGAAGATCAGGCCGTGATACTGGATATGAATACGCCTGAACAGTATGCCCGACTTAAGGGTCGTATTGCCGATTGAATCACTACCAAGCGTACCGAGGGGTGCTGAAACATGGAACCTGCAATCAGATTTGAAGGTGGTGTCGGTGTGATCAGCCTGACCGGACGGCTGGATTCCGGGGCAGCGCCGCTTTTTGATCTCTGGTTTGCAGGACAGGATAAACCGGAGTGCCGCTCCTACCTGCTGGAGATGAGCGCTATGACCTATATCACCAGTGCCGGATTGCGAAGTATTCTGAAGATCTGCAAGGTGCTTGAGGCGCGTGGCGGCAGGCTTGCCGCCTGCGCCATGACAGGGCCGGTCAGAGACCTGTTCAAGATAGCCGGTTTTAACCAGTTTGTAGCACTGTATGAAGGTCTTGATGAGGGGCTGGCAGCGCTTTCCGCCTGATCTGGAACGGTTGTCAGTGCCAGCGGTAGATCGCTGCCCCGAAGGTCCAACCCGCCCCCACACCGGCAAAGGCGACCAGGTCATCCTTTTTCAGTTTGCCGGCACGGTTTACCTCATCCAGCAGCAGCGGAATCGAGACCCCGGAGGTGTTGGCGTAGCGCTCCATGTTGTGGCAGACCTTCTCAAACGGGATGCCCAGCTGTTCCGCCATCTTTTTCAGGATCTTGATGGAGGGCTGGTGGGGGATGACCCAGGTGAGATCCTCTTCGCTCAGGCCGCAACGCAGCAGGACCGAGACAATCGAGCCGGGCAGTACCGAGGAGGCGGCCTCGTACACGGCATGGCCGTCCATGGTAAAAGCGCTGTCTCCCTCAAAGACCGTTGCGCCGTCGGTAAACTCGGTGTTTGAGAAGATTCTGGCCTCAAACAGGCTGTTTTCGTAGCTGCTTTCGGTCAGCACGACCGCTGCCGCGCCATCGCCGAAGAAAATGCAGTCCCGGCGCGACCAGTCAGTGATGCTGGACATCCGGTCACAGCAGATGACCAGCGCATTCTTGTGCACCCCTGAACGGATCAGGTTGCCGGCAATGGTCAGGCCGTACATGAAGCCGGAACAGGCGGCTGAGATATCAAGGGCCGGGGCCAGGTTGGTCATACCCAGCCGATGTTTGACCAGGCAGGCGGTGGATGGGGCCTTGCGATCCGGGGTAATGGTAGCCAGCAGGATCAGGCTGATCTCTTCCCTGTCGATCCCTGCGTTTTCCAAGGCCGCAAGGGCGGCCCGGGTAGCCAGATCCGTGGTGCTTTCGTTGTCGGCGATATGGCGTTGCCGGATACCAAGGTTCTCAATGATCCAGTCATCCTTGACCGACACACCCATGTTGCTGATATCCTGATTGGTAACGATCCGTGCCGGTACAGCGGAACCGGTTCCGGCGATCCTGACGTTCTTGAGCGAGTAGTCCATCGAGCTCCCCAGAGGTATTGAAGTGGTAATGCCGGCCGAAACGCCATGCAACTGACAGCATACAGCAGCAGTGCCAAAATGCAACGCTGCTCCGGGAGATGGTCATGAACAGAGAGATAACGCTGATCGGTGTGGCAGGGGCAGGCAGTATGGGGGCCGGCATTGCGCAACTGGCTGCAATGGCAGGTTTCAGGGTGCGGCTGTATGCCCGGCGTGCGGCTGCCCTTGCTGATGCCGCGGGGAGGATCGAGACCAGCCTTGCCAAGCTGCATGAAAAGGGGCTGATCGGCGAGGAACCAACCGTGGTCCGCGCCAGAATCAGCAATTGTCATGAGCCTGTTGCTCTGTCTGACTGTGATCTGGTAATCGAGGCGATTGCCGAGCAGATGGCAGCCAAGTGTGAGCTGCTTGCGGAACTTGGTGCTGCGTTGGGCAAAGAGGCCATCCTGGCCAGCAGTACCAGCAGCCTCTCCATCTCCGTCCTGGGAGCCGCCTCAGGCATCCCGGAACGGTTCATCGGTATGCATTTCATGAATCCGGTACCGCTGATGGAACTGGTTGAGCTGATTGCCGGATCAGAGACCTCACTCCGGACCATCGACGTTGCCCGGCAGATGGTGACTGCCCTGGGCAAGCAGTCGGTCTGCAGCAGGGATCAGCCCGGCTTTATCATCACCCGTCTGCTTTGTGTCCTGATCAACGAGGCGTTCGGGATGCTGCAGGCCGGCATTGCCGCTGCTGAGGATATTGATACGGCCATGCAGCTGGGGGCTCACCATCCGATGGGGCCGCTGGCCCTGGCCGATATGATTGGGCTTGATGTGATCCTGGCTGCGACGGAGACCCTGGCAAACGGTATCGACAACCACAAATATGCTGCCTCCCCGCTGCTGCGGGACTATGTTGCCAGGGGACGGCTGGGGAGAAAGAGCGGGCAGGGGGTCTACGACTACCGGCCGTGACCGCAGGCCCGTACCCAGTCCGCCCGCACCATCGCCATAATCGCCTTTCCCCGCTCAGAAAACAGCTTGATGCTGTCAAAGCCCGCTGTTCCGAACAGCTTCAGCATCAACAGACCGTCGTCGCCGAACCAGCACGGTAAAAAGCCACCCAGAAAAAATCCGGCCGTGTGCAGGGTCGCAACGGAATATGCCGCTTCCGGGACGCCGAGCGGCACAAAACACTCCAGCAGCGCATACCCCCGGGAACGAAGGTCGTTTTCCAGTGTCCCAAGGCGTCCGGCAAGATCCTGTCCCGGCCTGATGATGCTGCAGCGGCAGACGCCGGACGAGCTGAAGGACTCTGTCTGCAGCTCTGAGTCTGCGGGCAGGGACAGTGATCCGCTGCTGCCAAGCAGCTCACGTTCAAGCGCGATCCCTTCCATCATGAACCTGATCTCAGCGGCATAGCAGTCCGGTATGCAGAGCGGCCGCCGTTGATCTGCACCGATTCTGAAGTACATCAGACAACTGACCCTGCCATCGGCAGCCCGTTCTTTGGCATAGGTATCGGCAGGCATCAGGTCGACTTCAAGGGCCGTTTCAACGAGTTTTGCCGGTTCCGCCATCTTCTGCGTGATGGTGTGATTGCAGACCGCCTCGCCGAAAATTGCCGTGACGCTGTTGTTTTCAACCAGGGAGAACAACAGCGTGAAGCAGCGTTCAAAGGCCCCGCAGGCACGATAGGCCGGATGGGTCAGGCCCAGGCCTGCTTCATACATGTCGGGATTGGGGGCGGAGCTGCGGTGGAGCGAGAAATGGCAGATCACCTCTCCGCTGCTGGTGCGGGCAACCACACTTTTGATCCGGCCGGCCCGGTTTTCTTCAGTCAACTGTTCAGGGATGTAGAAGGTATCGATCGGGTAGCCGTTTCCATACACGGCGTAGATCAGGCGGGCCACGCCATAGCCGTCCTCAGGCTGATAAAAGCGTACCGTGAACGGTTCTCCCTCAACCCAGGGCCGGGTATCCCCTTCCAGCAGCCTGATCGCCGCCGCCCTGGTCGTCATTGCCGTTGCAGCGGGGGCGGCCTGTTTGACAGACGGGATCTCCATAGCTTTAAACGGCTGCAATGTGCGGCATGGAGCCGCTGACGCCGTAGGCCCTGGCCAGCGGGTTCTGGTCGGTGCGCGAGTGAACCAGCCGCGACAGGGCCTCACAGAACAGCCGCATTTCGTCACGGGTGGAGATGCTGACCCGGATCCAGCCGGGAAAGCGGAAGGCGGTCATGGTGCGGATCATGACCCCCTGCTGCATCAGCGAGCGGTAGGCCAGGGTGTCGCTGAACGGCAGCTTGATCATGGCAAAGTTGCAGTCACCGGCCAGCAACGGTAGTTGCAGGGTGCTGCACAGCTCTGCCAGCATCTGCTGCCCTTCCCGCACCATACTGCGGGTCGCACGGATAAATTCCTGATCGCCAAAGGCGGCCAGCGCCGCCACCTGGGCAATGCTGTTGACCGAATAGACAATGCAGGTCTTGCGAATACAGTCCACCACCTGCTCCACCCCGGCCAGGTAGCCGATCCGTAAGCCTGCCAGACCATACATCTTCGAGAAGGTGCGAAATATGATCAGGTTGGGAAAGCGGGACAGGAGCGAGATGCCGTCAGGGTAGTCAGGCTGATCCATGAATTCGCAATAGGCCTCGTCCAGTACCACCAAATGATCGGGGCCCAGCCGTTCCAGAAAACTGATCAACCGGTCCCGGCTCCACCAGCTGCCGGTGGGGTTGTTGGGGTTACAGATGAAGACCAGCTTGGTACGGTGATCCACCTGTGCAAGCAGTGCCTCTTCATCAAAACCGAAGTCGTTCAGCGGCGCCAGCCTGGCTTCCAGACCGGAAAAACGGGCAATCCACTCATAAACGGCAAAGGTGCGGTCGGCGGTGACGATGTTGTCGCCCTGCTCGCAAAAGGCCTTGATCACGAAGGCGATTACCTCGTTGGCGCCATTGCCGAAGAGCAGCTGCTTGGGGGTAAGACCCAGATGGGCGGCCAGCTTTTCACGCAGGTGAAAGCAGTCACCGCTGGGATAGCGGGGCACCAGGGCCGGATCAAGGCTGCGCAGCAATGCGGCCACTGCAGGGGGCGGTCCCAGCGGATTCTCGTTGTTGTTAAGACGGATCAGGCGTTCGATCCCGAACATCCGTTTCAGCTCGTCATCCGGCGGTGAGGGGATGTAGGTCTCAAACTGCCGCACATACTGCGGCATCAGCGCATCCAGGTTCATCGGCTGCCCCTGATCCGGTGCAGCTGTATCAGGTCGCCGCTGCCGCCCCAAGGGACCAGAATCCGGGGCAGGAACCCGTGGCTCAACAGGTGGGGGGCAAGCAGGGCGTCAAACGGGTGCCCGGTGTCCAGGGTGCAGTAGATGGCGGAAAACTGCTCCTGCTCAAGCAGCAGCAGGTGTTCCTGCAGTACGTCCGCTGCATCGCGACCCACCAGAAGCGGCGTCAGCAGGGCCATGCCGTTTGAACGGTCAATGCGGGTGGCGAACAGGGTCAGTCCGTTGCCGGTTTCGCCGTCATCATGGCAGGCACGGACATTGCGTGTCAGGACCATGCCGGCGCAGCATTCCTGATAGAATGGCAGCAGCTCCTGCGGGACCCAGGCGTCGGCGCCAAACTCCTCGGCCAGCATCCGGTAGCCGGTCCAGACCGTGCCGCCGGGTGTCTCAAGCTGTCCGGCAGCCTCGAAGCCGGCTGTGGAGGGCGGTTGCTGGGGGGCGTAGAGCACCAGGCCGAGCCGGTCGCTGCGGCCGAACTGTTCGGCGACCTTTTCGCAGAGTGCTGTTGCCAGGGTGCCGTCCGTAGCAGGACTGCGCAGGTAGGGGCCGAAGCATTCCACCACCTTGCCGCCACCGGTACGCCAGATCAGGCCGCCGGCCAGTTCTCCCTGCGGGTCCTGTGCCAGGATGACGCCGTACTCTGTACTGGCCAGTTTGTCCAGCAGCCGTCCCGGCGGGGTGAAGGTCTCGGGAAACTGGAGGGCGGCATAGGCGTCGCCGATCAGTGTTGAGAGCTGCTTGACCGCATCCGGTGCAGGCACGGCGGCAATCTGCCAGGTTGCCGCTGCTTCGTGTGCGTGTGCCGGCGCAGCGGGATGGGGCGGGTAGCTCCGCTCCTTGCGCAGCATGATCTTCCAGCTGCCTGACGCTAGTTGCTGGATACTGAACTGGTCACAGGCCCGTGATGCCAGGTACAGCCCCATGCCGGCCAGCCCTTCCTCGGAATCATGGTCCGGCCGGGCCGTGATGTTGAAGATGCGCAGATCAGCCGGCGGCCGGGGGATCTGAAACAGCAGATCAACCGCGTAGCGCCGGTCAAGAAAGCCGACAATCAGCTCAGCGCCGGGCATGCTGCTGCAGAGCGCAAGGAACAGCTCTTCAGCGCTGAGCGCCAGCATGGCGGTCTCATGGCTGCCCAACCCGGCCCCCTGTGCCGCAGTTTCAGCAAAGGCAACCGCCATCGGCATCCGTGCCGGTTCAAGCTCCAGTCTCAGTTCCATCGTACTATCCTTCCAGACTGCGCTGCCAGTCGTTCCGCACCAGTGTGGCAAGCGTGCGGGCCCGTTCCGAATGCAGCTTCAGTGATTCAAAGCCGGGATCAATAAACAGCTTTTGCATCAGCAGGCCATCCTCGCCAAACCAGGCCGGCAGAAAACCGCCCAGAAAAAACCCGGCCTGTTGCAGCAGGGTGGCGGCTGCGGCGCCCCGGCTGTCACCCAGTGGAATAAAGCACTGCAACACGGCATACCCGTCCTGCCGGAGTTCTGCTTCAAGCGATAACAGCCGCGGGACAAGGTCTCTGCCCGGGGTGGTGATGGTACAGCGGGCAACACCGGCATGGTCAAACCGGACGGTGTCAAGCTGTGAGCCCTCGTCTGAGAGCTGCCCGTTGTCAGGAATCAGCTCACGCCCAAGCTTCAGTCCCTCCATGGCGAATGTCAGTTCCTGGTGATAACAGGAGGGAATGCAGAGCGGCCGGATCCGGTCACGGCAGACCTTGAAGGAGATGATGCAGCCGACCCTGCCGTCTGCGCTCTGCTCTGTCTCGTAGGCACGGGCCGGCATCAGTGCCGGTTCAAGCGCGGTCTCTATGGCGCCGCTCTGTCTGGTAAGCTTCTGGGTGATGATGTGGTTGCAGACCGCCTCGCCGAAAAAAGAGTCAACAACGCCATCTTCCACCAGTGAGAGCAGCAGGCTGTTGCAGCGGGCAAAGGCAAGGCTGGCACGGTAGGCGGGCAGGGTGAGGCCCAGGCCGTATTCATACAGCTCCGGGTTGGGGGCAGAGCTGCGGTACAAGGCGATGTGCGAGACCACCTGACCGTCCTCGGTCCGTGCCACGGCACTCCTGATCCGGCCGGCCCGGTTTTCTTCGGTCAGCCGTTCAGGCAGGTAGAAGGTGTCGATCGGGTAGCCGTCGCCATACACGGCATAGAACAGCCGTGTTACCCCGTAGCCGTCTTCCGGCTGATACAGCCGTGTCGTGAACGGCTCTGTTTCCGGCAGCGGACGGCTGTCCGCTGCCAGTCGCCTGATCGCTTCCTGCCGCAGGGTCATGCCGCCCGGTTCACAAAGGCGACAAAGTCGTTGATGGCCCTCAGCTGCATGGAATCGGAGTCGGATATCTTGACCTTATACCTGTTTTCCAGTGCCACCGCAAAGGCGGGGCAGTCCACTGAATCAACCCCCTGGCCTGCCAACGGCGCAACCGGGTCAAGTCCGGCTACCAGCTCTTTGTCCATTCCGATCTGCAGCATCAGCTCTTTCATCTCTTCTACGGTTGCGGCCATGGTGTGCTCTCCTTTACAGTTGGGTGCTACGCCCTGAATGGTGCTTGAATCATAGCAAAGAAACCCGAAAGTGCAACCTCCGGTTTCTGTTTGACCCTTTCGGCCAAGAGTGCTATGGCTCGCCCATGGACCTGCGCGCACCTCTCTTTTTCGGTCAGACCCTGCCCTCTGATGCATCCCTGGAACAGATCCTTGATGCCTGCCGGGGGCTGCTCTGCGATGCAACCTTCCCCACGCTGCAGCTCTGGCAGGAGCAGGGGGGCAGGGTGCTGGGGCATTTTCAGGTCTACCTGCCGGAAGAGATCGCCGACGCTGCCGGGATGCTGGCGGTGAAGCTGGGCTGTACCACCGGCAACGGCGGGGCGGGTGGCGCCCATTTCGGTTCCTACCTCTGCGGCGTGGTCAAGCAGGTCTTTAATCTGGTGGAGGGGGGCGATCTCAGCCTGGATCTGTTCGTTGCCCCTTCCATCTGTGATGCGGCCCGTAACCTGCCTGCCATCTGGTCCCGCAATTTCAGTACCCCCTGCCGGACGCTCTACCTGCCGCAAAACAGTACCGCTTCCGCTGCTGAGAGCTATCTGCGGCAGGAGTACGCCGGCCTTGCCGCCGTGGTGGGTGAGGTGACCGGCAGACCGCTGGATTTGGAGGCGGTGCGGCGCTCAATCGAGCTCTATAACCGTCATCGCAGGCTGCTGCGTGAGCTGCAGGCCTTGAAATCCCGCGAACCCGGGAAGCTGGCGGTGGATGAATACTACCTGCTGACCGCCGTGGGGAGCCTGCTGCCGCCCGGAGAGCATAACCGTCTGCTGGAGCGGGTGCTGCCCCTGCTGGCCATGCGGCAGCGCCAACAGCAGGACAAGATCCGGGTGGTGCTGTGCGGCTGCTTTTGCGAACAGCCGCCGCTGGGGATGCTGGAGGCGATTGCCCGCTGCTGCCATGTGGTTGGCGATGACCTGCTCATCGGACTGCGCTGGCTGACCGGCGATGTGGATGTTCAGGGGGATCCGCTGGCTGCCCTGGCCCATGCTTACTGCACCGGCTCATCCCGCAGTCCGGTGCAGTACGACCCCCACAGGCAGACGGCAGACCTGCTGCTGCAGCAGGTCAAACAGCAGGGAGCCCAGGCGGTGATCATCACGGCCCCCAAGATGTGTGAGCCGGGACTGGATGAGCTGGTTCCGACGCTTGCCGCCCTGACCGAAGCCGGCATCCCCAGCTGTGTCTGCGAGTTTGAACAGGGCATGAACTCCTTTGAGCTGGTGGAGCTGCAGGTGGAGACCTTTAGCGAGAATATTCTCTATGCCGGAGAGCTGCCATGACCTTTCCGGCCGTGCGGGCAAAGATCGAGGCAACCTCGCTGCTGGAGGAGTGGTCAGAGCGGCTGGACCTGCTTGCGCAGCAGCAGCTCCCGGCTGCCTATGCCTTTGTGATGGGTAGCTGTGCCGAGCTGCTGGCAGCCTTTGAGATACCGCTGTTCCTGCCGGAGATCAACTGCCTGCAGACCGCCGTCAACGGGACCGCGCAGGGGCTGCTGCAGCATGCCGAGGAGCAGGGCTACCCCTCCGACATCTGCAACTATCTCAAGGCCGATGTCGGCTTGCATCTGCAGGGGCGCCGGTTGCCGGATAAGCGTCTGCCCGCCCCCTGTCTGGCCATTGCCACCACCGCCTGCAATACCTACATCAAATGGGCCGAGGTCTGGCAGCGGCTCTACGGCATGCCGCTGTTCGTATTTGATATCCCCGGTTCCCGCAATCCGGCCCGGCCATCCCGCCCCGGGGATCCGGGCTTTGCCGCTGATCTGGCCTATCTGATGGAGCAGGTCCGCAGCCTGATCAGCCTGTGCGAACGGATTACCGGCAGACGTCTTGACCCTGACCGTCTCAGCCAAGCCCTGCACTGCACCAATCAGATGGGAGATGCCTTCCGGCAGATGCTGGCGATGAACCAGCAGGGACCGGTCTGCTTTGATGCGGTGCGGCAGGGGGGCGCCTATCTGGGGGCCTTCAATGTCTATCGGGGAAGCGAGGCCGGGGTGCGCTATTTCAGGAATGCACTGGAGGAGTTGCAGCAGATCAGGCAGCGTTGCCTGCGGGAACCGCCCGCTGAAGCCCCTTTCCGGTTGCTGTTTGCCGGGCTGCCCTGCTACCCGCTCTACAGCAGCTTCATCAGGATGTTCAGCACCCAGGGCGGTCTGTTTGTCCGCTCAACCTACCTGCAGTTCGCCTCAGGCGGCGCAAACCTTGAGTACCGTTTTGATACCGGCCGGCCGGTGGAGAGTTTTGCCGAAGGGCTGCTGTTGACCACCCGTGAGGCGATGGACAGCATGTTTCTGGCCGGAGACCGGCTGCTGGAGGCCCAGGCTGCCTGCAAAGCCGACGGGGTGGTCTTCCACGGGGTCAAGAGCTGCCGGACCGTCTCAACCGGGCTGGCCGATGCCCGGCTGGCCCTGCTGTCCCGTTCCTCCGTGCCGACCCTGCTGCTTGAATCAGACATGATGGACCGCCGCCTGATCTCTCCGGCCCAGATGCAGAACCGGATTGACGCGTTTTTTGAAACCCTGCGGCTGCGCAGGAAGGGCAATGCACCATGATCAGCCTTCAGGCCCCCTTTAGCGCCGGGATTGATGTCGGCTCCACCCAGACCAAGGCGGTGCTGCTGGATGCCTCGGCCCGGCTTGCCGGGACCGCGCTGATCGACACCGGCTTTGATATCGATGCCGCCGCCCGCACCGTCTATGCACGGCTGCTGGCAGCTGCGGGACTGGGGGCTGACGCCGTCTCGTACGTTGCCGGCACCGGCTATGGCCGTTTCAGGATCGCCTTCGGTGATCTGCAGGTTACCGAGATCAGCTGCCATGCCCGCGGGGCGGTCCATCTCTTTCCCGCCACCAGGACCGTGCTTGACATGGGGGGGCAGGATACCAAGGCGATCAGGGTGGCCGCCGATGGCGGGGTCATCGATTTCTGCATGAATGACAAATGCGCTGCCGGGACCGGCCGGTTTCTGTCAGCCGCTGCCGCAGTGCTGGAGATGCCGCTGGATGAGCTGGCCGCTGTTGCCGCCACCGGCTGTCATCCGGTCACCATCAGTACCACCTGCACCGTTTTTGCAGAGAGCGAGATCCTGGCCTGGGTGGCACGGGGCAAGTCGATCAACGATATCCTGCTGGGGGTCCATCAGGCGATTGCCAGCCGCTCCCTGGCGCTGCTGAAGCGGGTGGGGCTGCAACCGGCTATCACCTTTACCGGCGGCGTCTCCCGCAACAGCTGTATGGTTGCCCAGCTTGAACGGCTGCTCGGCAGCCAACTGCAGGTGGGGGAGCAGACCCCCTTTGCCGGTGCCCTGGGGGCTGCCCTGTTTGCCCGTGACCGGTTGCTTGGCGCTCAGGGGGCAGCCAGTCATGAACCTTAAAACGGCAATTACTCACGCGGAGCCGCAGAGTTCGCGGAGAAAACCAATAGGTTACGGAAATATAAAGAGTAATCTGGCAAATTTGTCCCTACATGAGGTAACGGCATGATTGTATACTTCGCGTCTCCGCGCCTCCGCGTGAAACTGTTTTTTTCAGGATGAAGCGCTACGCTGCCGGCATTGATCTGGGAACCGCCTGCACCAAGGTGATCATCATCGACAGCGATGGCGAGGTGCTGGCCCGCAGCCTGGAAAAGACCGGCTTTCAGCCGGACCGGGCAGCAGCACGTTGCCTGGCCGACGCACTGGCTGCCGCCGGTCTGGCGCAGGGTGACCTGTCTGCCGTGGTCAGCACCGGCTTTGCCCGGCATCTGGCCTCAATGCGGCAGCGGGCGGTGACCGAGCTGACCGCTGCAACCCACGGGGCACGGCTGCTGTTTCCCGCTGCAGGCTCGGTACTGGATCTTGGCGGCCAGACCATCAAGGCCTGCAGGTTTGATCAGCGGGCCAGGATTCTGGCCTTCCGCCTGAATGAAAAATGCGCGTCCGGTACCGGTGCCTTTCTGGAACGGACCGCCCGGATCATGGGGGTGGGGCTTGATCAGGTTGATGCGCTGGCACGGCAGTCGTTGCATCCTGCGCCGATTTCATCGGTCTGTGCGGTCTTTGCCGAATCGGAGATCATCAGCCAGCTGATGCAGGCGGTGCCCCCGCAGGATATCATGCAAGGGGCGCTGGTTGCCTGTGTTGACCGTGCCCTGCAGATCCTGCGGCAGGCCGGTCTGCAGGATGAGCTGGTGTTGGCGGGAGGGGTGCTGCGTTTTTCGACGGCAGCCGAGCTGCTGCAGCAGAAACTGGGCAACCGGGTCCGGCTGCCCGCTGACGGGATGCGGCAGTTCGTTGCTGCGTTGGGGGCTGCCCGGATCGGCATCCGCTTCGGTACGGAAATCAACTCCTGAGTTTGAAGCGCTGAACCTTGCCGGTGGCGGTGCGGGGCAGGTCATCCACCAGATGATAACGCACCGGCACCATGTAGTCCGGCAGCCGGGCCGCCATGAAGCTGCGCAGCTCACGTTCAAAGGCCGGGTCCGGCGTGCAGCCCGGTGTAAGGATCAGGTGGGCGGCCGGTCGCATCAGTCCCCAGATCTGGCAGGCTGCCACGGCACAATCCGCTACCGCCGGATGGGAACGCAGCACCTCTTCCACCTGTACCGGCGAGATCCACTGTCCACCTACCTTCAGCATGTCGTCGCTGCGTCCCCGGTGGTAGTAGTAGCCGCCTTCCTCCAGAAAGACATCGCCGGTTTTGATAAAACCATCCGGCAGCATGGTGGCGGCACTCTTCTCCGGCAGATTCCAGTAACAGGGAGCGGTGCTTTCTCCCTGTACCTGCAGGTGCCCCGGCGTACCCGGCTGGACCTGATTTCCCTCGTCATCCACCAGTCTGATCCGGTAACCGGGCACGGCCTGTCCGGCTGATCCGGCCCGTATCCGGTCCGGGTAGTTGGAGATAAAGATATGGGTCAGTTCTGTGGTGCCGATCCCATCCAGAATGGCAAGGCCGGTCAGGCGCTGCCACTCGTCAAGCACGGCACTGGGCAGCCCTTCGCCGGCTGAGATGCAGAGCCGCATCGGCAGGTCCAGCTGCGGGGTGGCGGTGGAGAGGATGATCTGGGCATAGACCGTGGGGACGCAGAAAAACAGGCTGGGGCGGTGTTGTGCAATCAGGTGCAGCAGTTCATCAGGCAACGGCTTGCCGGGGTGCAGGATTGCGGTTGCCCCGGTATAGAGCGGAAAGGCCAGGCTGTTGCCCAGGCCGTAGGCAAAGAACAGCTTGCTGGCTGAAAAGATCAGGTCATCCTGCTGCATCCCCAGTATCTGGACGGCGTATTGACTGGCAGCAACCAGCAGGTCGCGGTGCCGGTGAGGCACCCCCTTCGGTTTGCCGGTTGAACCGGAGGTGTAGAGCATGAAGGCCAGCTCATCCTCCCCTGGCACCGCTGCGGCGAGCCCGGCAGCCGGGCAGTGATCCAACCAGCCGGTTAAGGTCTCGCTACAGGCAAGCTTGGTCAGTGCAGGAGCCGCAAGCTCTGCAGCCAGCGGAACTGCAGAGGAGTACAGCAGGAAGCGCGCACCGGAATCCTGCAGAATATAGCGGTACTCCTCAAGGCTGAGGGCGGTGCTGACCGGTACGGCAATGGCACCATGCAACACCGTACCGAGGAAGGCGGCCACAAAGACCGGACTGTCAGGCAGTATCAGCAGTACACGATCCCCGGCAGCGATACCGCTTTGCTGCAGCAGGCTGGCAAAGCGGCAGGCCCGGTCAGCCAGTTGTTGATAGCTGACTGACTCGCCATTACAGATATAGGCGCACTTGTCCGGGTGCCTGGCAAGGTTTGGGCCAAGCAGGGCGATGGCAAGATTAACAGCTGTTTTCTGGTACATGGTCATTAATTTCTCCGTTTGTCCCCGGAACCACTCCTGCGCTTTATTGACTGACGTTCACCGTGTTGTTCGTTGTGTCTGTTCTTCCCGTCAGTATACCTGATGAATTACCGTATTGGGTGCTGTGGTGAATTTTTTCTGTTTTTTTACCTTCCCCAACAGCAGAGGGTACGGTTGTTATTTGAGGTCAGGTGGAGGAACGACAAAAGCCTGTGATGGCTCAAACTGCTTTGAACAGTCGCCGATCCGGTCAGGATTCCCGACGAGGTCGAGTTTACGGATCGTCGCCCCCTTTGAGAAATCTATCTCATTAAGTTTCACCCAGACAAGATTCGGACTGGTGGCAGACTCAAAGTAAAACACCCGATTGGTCAGATCCGACACGGTGCGCCAACGTGTGGCAGAGATGTTCGGACGGGCCGGGTCCGGGATCCCGAACGGTTGGGAGACGTTCCGTATTACGCTTAGCACGCCAGCGACGCATTCACGGTAGCTCTTCGGTTCGGGCAGATTCTTCAGGTAGTATGCCGCACGAACAAAACGATCCGCTGCATCGGTTGAACCCGGCAATGCTTTGTTTCCGCCAAACCCTTTGAACTGCCGCAGGTTCTTAAGTTGCCTGTCATAGGTAGGGGAATTGGTCATTACCGTATATTCCTTGCCGTGGTGCACCCGAGGTTTGCCGCCGATATACTCAATCACCGCCGAGTCTCCGCTCGCGTCTTCCAGCGCAAGATGGACCGTCACCCTCCTGCCGTCAAAAGAGCCGGTAACAAGCTGGAATGGCGTCTTCTCCGTAAACTCTACGGCCTCCTTCACGGTGGCGAAATTGTCGAGGTAATACTGCAGCCACAATCCTACGCTCAAGCCCGGACGGTTCGGGTTAAACCTGCCGTACCCGGATTCGGACAGCCAGAGCATATGCCCGGACAAGCCTTTTTCGTTCATTCCATCCGATGATTCAGCGAGAACGGTTCCATATTTTGCGGTCCATTTGAGTGTCTGTTTGCCGGTCATACCGTCGCGCTTGATACCGCGAGGCAGCGCATACAGATTGACCGGCATCGGCATAAACCAGTCCATGTTCCTGCCGGCAACAACAGCCTTGCCGTTGTCGGACCAGAGCACGCGGGAACAGGACTCGGCCCGGGGAGCCAGGCAAAGGCAAAGGACAAAAATGCAGGAGAACATGATGAATCTGCAAAGGGGGGCTGCGTTCATAATCAGTGCCTCCGGCAAATTAAAGAGTGAAAAATGAGGGAACCTTCTTGGTTTTATTTTAGCTGAGGTGAACGGGGCAGCGCTTGACCTGACGGGCGGCTTTATCGCCCGGTCATGGTCTGAGCGACTGGTTAAGCTAATAGCGTTACTTCTGTGTCCTGATGCATAAAGGTCTCAACAACTGCGGCTTTCCTGTCTAGCTCTAGCGAAAAACTTTCTTGCGGAAAAGGAAATGCCCAAAATTGATCTATAGTTCCCTTGAATGGTTGACCCAAATTGTGCATTGTCATTGGTCCTAAGGGATCATCAGGTCGAGGCTTCCCATGGCGATAAATAAACACAAAGTCTCTAAAATCTTCGATGTTTAAATGAAATCCAACGGGCACTGCTAAAACCGATGTAAACGGTCGATCATAGTTCTCTATTTTCTCTTCGGTATGTCGGGTCACATCGATCAAATGCCCTCTTGTGGCCTGATATGTATGATATGACTCACCGTCCATGATTACTTCATTATTTTCGGCAATATACTGCGTAGGAATCTCAGCCTTCTTCCATTCGGGATGGAAGCACTTAGCCTCTACCAAATAGCGCGCATCTCCATGCTTGATTTCCAAATCACAATTCTTTCCATTTTGCCTTACACCCTTAGGCTCATACGCTATAAAGCACCCAGGAAAAGATTTGACGAAGTAGTTGGCTATTTTCAGTTCAAAGATATGGTCTTCGACTCGACGATACGTGCCATCCCCACTCTCCAACGCCTGCGTCAGTTCGTCAAACCTGGCAAACCACGACAAAATGTTCGTTACGTTTCGGCAGTTGTTGAATGCGGTTTCTAATTCTTCAAGAAACTGCGAATCAAAGCGCTTAACTCTGTTAAGAATCATTTTCATGCTTTTGTCGCCTAACTCTGTATTGACCGGTTCACGCGCGCACACGTGAACCGGTGATCTACCTAAAGGAAACATCTATCCTGCCGGGAGGAAACCTGTGACCTTCCCCGAGGCAAGAGGTCATGCAACACGACCGAGTGACCGCTACAACATGAGCTGCCCTGAAGGTTTGAATGCTCTTGGGTGAAGCTGCTATTTCCTTTGGCCGTTCCAACTGCTGGTTGGAGCATCCTCGCAATAGCCCCATTTGCCGCTGAAGCTGTTTCCGGAGAAGCGCAGTTCGATTCTGCCCCAGTGGTAGCGTCCGTTTTTGGGTGAAGTGCAGCGTTTGCCGGATTGATCTTCAATCCAGTAACCAGTCAGCAGGTCATTGTGCAGTCTTCCGCTGATTTCGCCATGCTCATTGGCATTGTAATGCCCCACAACCTGATTACCGCGCTGACGGAACTGGATGTCCCCCTCTGAAGAGCCCCAGAGTCCCTCAATGCCGGGGCCGGCGGTGGTGACGCCAAAGGGATCATGGCCGGGATCGGCGGGTGGTGTGAAGCTCTGTCGGCCGGAACTGCGGGAGCCGTTCCAGGGGCGGGTCGGCTTGTCGTCGCAATGGCCCCAGACACCGCTGAAACCGTTTCCGTCAAAGGTAAGGGTAACGCGTCCCCAGTGGTAGCGGCCATTCTTGGGGGTTGAGCAGCGCCGGTCCGAGCCGTCTTCGATCCAGAACCCCTCAAAGATGGGGCCGAACATCAGGCCGGTCAGTTCACCATTGTCGTTGGTGTAGCTGCCGGTGACGCGGTCTCCTGATTGATGCAGGGTAACGGCCCCTTCGCTGCTTGAATAGCTGCCGGACACGTTGAAGGCCTGGCAGACAGCAGGAACCAGTAGAACAGCCAGCAACATGATCAACTTTGATATCCTGTTCATGGTGTCTCCTCCTTGTGCCCCTGAGGGCGGTTGTTTTCGGGCAGTATACCAATCTCGAATGCTCCCTTTTCTCCGGTGAACAGCCCCTGTTGCGGTCCTTCTTCACGGTGGTTGGGAGGCTGGTATGGCTTGATACCGCTGCAACCGGTCAGCAGTAACAGCAGCAGCAAACTGGAAACAGTTTTCATCAGAACTTTACCCTGGCCCCGAAGGTGCCGATGTTGATGTCGGCTACCGGTGTGGTTCCGGCAGCCCGGTCAAGTGAAAAGACCCGGTACTGGAGATACAGTTCGGTGGCAATTTTATCAAAGGTCTGCACCACTGCTGCTCCCACTGAATAACCTTTGTCTCCGCTTTGCGCCAGATGTTCGGTACGGGTGTAGTCAATACCGAAGGCGGTGTAACCCAGGCTGGTCAGGCTGGCCAGCCAGCCCAGTTTGGCGTACAGGTTGGTGGCGTCCCTGCGGAGGTTATACTCCTGCATGGCGCCGGACAGGGTCAGGTTAAGGCCGCTGGTGCTGTGCAGCAAGGAAAAGGAACCGTCGTACAGTAGACCGGCATGTGCCAGTTTCGGGTTGGAAACGGCAAAGGCACCGGCTCCCTTGAAACCATAGCCTTCACCACCCCAGAACAGGGCAAGGTCGGAACGCTGATTGCTGACCAGCGATCCGGCCAGCCTGAGGCCGTACAGCACGGGGCTGTCATAGCGCAGGCGCGACTGACGGGAGAGCCCGTCAAAGCTGCTGAAGGCATCGGAGACCTTCAGGTTGCTTGTGCCATTGGGAATAAACGGCATTGTGCCGCTCTTGCTGCGGAACAGGAAGCCGCCCCCCATGTCGGTGATACTGGCGTACTGCACGACATCAGTTCTGGAAAGATCCACCTCGGCTGTGGTGTTGGAGGCCGTATCACCTTTGCCGATGGAGAGCTTGCCGAAGGTCTTGCTGGTCAGAGAGATCTCCACCCAGCGCTGGTCAAAGTAGGTGTCGATTAAATATTTTTGTTGCTGAGAGACCGCGGACGAACGGTCAGGCGATACCGCGATCTCAAGCCGGGTGCCGATGCTGAGATCCTGATTGGCCTGTGCCGTGCCGACGAAGCGGAACCGGCTGCTGCTGACCGAGTTGTCCACATGATAGAGGGTGCTGTTGTAACCGTCGTTGGCAACCAGTACAGCCCGGTTGATCTGCCCGGAGACGGCCAGTTTGATTCTGTCGTTGCCGGAGATAACGGCAGGGACCGGCGGCGGGGGCGGTGTCTGAAGAACAACCGGTACGGTTTGAGGAGACGGTGAGGCCTGCTGCAGTGCGTTAAGCTGTTGCTGCAGTTTCTGCAGGATCTCGGATTGGGCCCTGATCTGTTCTGCCTGCTGCTGCAACTGCTGCTGTTGCTGCCGGATGGTCTCCTGCATCTGCTGCAGCAGCCTGGGATCAACCCCGGCCGGTTGGGCTGCGCCGTTGAATGGCGCACCTGCCACCAGAGCAAGGATCGACAAGGGTGTAAACAGATTACGATTCATGAGGCTGCTGCTGCGCGGCTGTAATCCACTTGATCAACTTTTCCAACATCTCAAGCGGTACAATCGGTTTGGAAAGGTAGTCATCCATGCCGGCATCGAGGCAGGTCTGGCGATCCGCCTCCAGTGCTGCCGCCGTCATGGCAATAATCGGCAGCTGCCTGCCTGCGGGCAGCTTTCTGATCAGCAGCGTGGCCTGCACCCCGTCCATGACCGGCATCTGCATGTCCATCAGGACGGCATCGAATACCGAGTTCTTGATCCATTCAACCCCTTCGCCGCCATGGGCGGCACAGGTGACCTTCAGGCCGGCCTTGGTCAGAAACTCCCGTGCCACAAACTGGTTTACCTCGTTATCCTCCACCAGCAGGATCCGGGCACCGTGGATCGGTTCGGCAATCTCATAGGGGGTGTGCTGGGGTTGCCCCGGTTGCAATGGTGCAATTGCTGCCAGGCCAAGGCTGACGGTAAAGGCAAAGGTGCTGCCCTGGCCGGGGCTGCTGGAGAGGGTGATGCTGCCGCCCATGAGTTCAACCAGATTGCGGGCGATGGAAAGTCCCAACCCGGTGCCGCCAAAACGGCGCACAATCGAGCTGTCGGCCTGGGTAAAGGGTTGAAAAAGACGTTCAGACTGTTCTTTGTTTATACCGATCCCGGTGTCACTGACCAGAATCCGGACGATCGCCTGCTGACCATCCCTGCCGGCCAATTCGGCACGCACACTGACTCCCCCCCGTTCGGTAAACTTGACGGCGTTACTGATCAGGTTGTTCAGTACCTGCCCCAGTCGTAGCGGGTCACCGATCAGGTGGTGCGGAATTTCATCAGCAATCTCAAGGCTTAGTTTGAGTCCTTTCTCCTTTGCTGCAGTCTGAAAGAGGGTCACAACATCCTTTAGAATATCAGCCAGGTTCAGCTCAAGATGGGCAATCTCGATCTTGTGGGCCTCAATCTTTGAGAAATCAAGGATGTCGTTGATGATGGACAACAGGGCGGTGGATGCATTTTTCAAACGTTCAAGATAGTTCTTCTGTTGCGGATCCAGACGGGTTTCAAGGGTCAGCTGCGCCAGTCCGATAATTGCGTTCATCGGGGTACGGATCTCATGGCTCATGTTGGCCAGGAATTCACTTTTTGCCTGGGTGGCTGCCTCGGCAGTCTCCTTTGCCGCCCTCAGCTCTTCCTGCTGCAGTTGCAGCAACCGGTTGGTCAGGTCAAGCTGTTTGATCTGCACCAGCAGGATACGGGTCAGCAGCAGGGCCAGCAGGCAGAGCAGAGCGGTAATAATGCCCTGCTTGATCGTGGTCTCTTTCCACTCGGCAATCGCCTGATCCTGCCCAAAGGAGCAGATGGCCACCACCGGATAATGATCCAGCCGGTGATAGGAGATGATCCGGTATTCGCCGGCAATGTTTGATTTTTTGTTGTGGTAGGTGCGGGCGGCCTGTTCTGACACGTAGGTGCGGAAGAAAGGGGCGGTCTTCTTGCCGCTGGCATAGACCTTTTCATCTGAGGGAACCAGCACCAGATAGTCGCCGCCGGTTGTGGTGGCCAGGGTAAAGCGGCCATTGCGGTCGGCAACGATCGAGCTGTACAGCTCTTCAAAGTAGGCAATCTCAAAGGCGACCCGCACAATGCCGGCAAAGCCGCCGGCAGGGGTGTTGATCCGGCGAGAAACGGTGAAGTGCCAGCGGTTGTTGGCAATGATCGATTTGATGGGCGGACCGAAGAAGAGATCCGGTGACGGATCTGAACGGTGGTGTTTGAAGTAGTCCCTGAAGGTGATGTCCGACGGCAGTGAGGGGGGGGTGCCGGATGCCGCCAGCATCCTGCCGTTGGCATCAATGATGGCAATGGTGCCGATCTGGGTGATGTTGGCTGCGTTTTGAGCCAGCAGGTCAGACAGTTCCCGGCGGGAAAGGGACTGCAGACCGCCCCGGCCTGAGATCTGGCTGATGGTGTTATGGATGGCCTGGTCAGCCTCGGAAAAGGCCCGTTCAGCATGTTCTTTCAGGGCCCGGGCGTAACTTTGGGATTGATGCTCGGCATTGGTGATGGCGACCTGATACCCTTTATAGCTGTGCCAGCTTGAGATGATCACCAGTACCGTCAGCAGCAGCAGCACACTGGAGATGATTCTGCAGCGCAGGGTGCAGTAATGCTTGAGTGCCTGTTGATCAGGTTCGGGAGTGTCGGGCATTGCTTCCTCATTATGAGACGCTGCTATAAAAGAGAGCAAAAAATGTTTGCGCACCATACGCTGACGAAAAATAGCCGTCAATACAGGTTTTTACCACAGTATATAAAAAAATCCAGCAGCGCTTCACATTTAGGGAAGCTGTGGCATACTTTACAGGGTTGTTGAGATGACAAGATGAGGTGTCAGTATGAAAGTAGCAATTCTTGGCGCCGGTCACGGCGGTATCGCCATGGCCGGCGACCTGACCCTGGCAGGCCATGAGGTGCGTCTGGCGGCAGATCCGAAGCATGCCTCCAACCTGCAACTGTTGATGGCCTTTGGCGGGATCATGGTGGAGGGGATTACCTCCAGCGGCGCGCCGGTGGGGTTTGCAAAACCGGCCATGATGACCACCGATGTCGTCGCCGCCATCAAAGGGGCCGAGGTGGTGATGGTGGTGGTGCCCGCCTTTGGCCAGGAACCGTATATGCAGGCCCTGATTGAGCATGGCGAAAAGGGGCAGATCGTGGTCTTCAACCCCGGCAAGTTCGGCACCCTGGTCTTTGCCAAGATGCTGCGTGAGGCCGGCCGCTCCAATGATTTCATTATCGGCGAGACCACCTCGTTTATCTTTGCTGCCAAGACCAAGGGGCTGGGGCATGTCAACATCAAGGCCGCCAAGGAGGAACTGCCCTTTGCCGCCCTTCCGGCAAAACGGACTGCCGAGGCGCTCTGGATCCTGACCGATCTCTATCCCCAGCTCTCCCCCAGCATGGGGGTGCTGCAGACCAGTATTGATGCGCCGGGGCTGATCATCCACCCGATCTCCACCCTGATGAACATGAGCCGGATTGAGCAGATGGGGCCGTACCGCAACTCCCACTACGATATCACCCCTTCCGTGGGGCGGATTATGGAGGCGGTGGATCAGGAGCGGATGGAGGTGGCCAGGCTGCTCTGTCGCGAGACCTTCTCGTTCATGGATACCATGCAGGTGCTGTACAAGGTCAAGGGGGAGAGCGCCTACGACATGATGTACCAGGTCTCGGCCCATAACGTCCAGATGGCGCCGGACAGCCTGCATCACCGCTACGTGACCGAGGATATCCCCTACGGTCTGGCCACCATTGCGGCAATCGGCCGCCAGATCGGCGTGCCGGTGCCGCGCATCGAGGCGATGGTGAATGTGGCCTGCATGGCCAATGGCGTGGATTATTGGACAAGCGGCAGGACCGTTGAAAAGATGGGGCTGTCCGGCATGAATGCCCAGCAGATGGCCCGCTATGCCCTGGAAGGAACACTGTAGATGTATGCCGCCGGTCTGAAAAAATACGATTTCAGCTAAAGGAAAATTCAGGATGGCTAAGCGAATTTTGATCAGCACCCTTGCCGATGATCCCCATACCCAGGGGCTCTTCAAGTTTACCCGGCTGGCAAGGGAGGCCGGGTACGAAGTGCTGGCCCTGTCCCCCGGCAGCAGCCACGGTACGATACTCGAAGGGATCCGCAGCTTTGATCCTGAACTGGTTGGTTTCAGCTATCGTCTGAGTCCCGAGGTCGGTCTGGCTCAGATGACGGCAATTATGCAGTTGATGGCCGACAACGGGCTGTTGCAGACGGTCAGCGGCATAAAACGCAGTATCGGGTTTGCCGGTCTGCCTGATACGGTTGCCATGGTGGCAGGTAACCTCTCCAGATACGGTATTACCGGGTTGAAACAATCGGTGTCGGCAGAAGAGACCATCGGTTCCGTGCTTGATTTTCTTGGCGTTAGCGGCAGTCTGCGTGAAAAAATCATGGCCGGAGCCCTTGATCGGCTGCATCCCCGCAATATCCCGCTGCTGGATGAACTGGCCCGCGAAGTTGCTGCTGATCAGGAGCCGGAGCTGCCGCTGGCAGTTCCATCCGAGGCGGCACGTGCATCATATGTAACCAGGATCAAGGAGGCATGGCCGGAGCGCCCGATCCTGAGAACCCACTACGGCGAACCTGGAGACAGCATCGCTCCGACAATTGCCGGGATTAAAATTATTTCCGAGGCACGGGTGATTGATGAACTTTCCCTCGGTTCATCAGACCTTTCCCAGCGTTATTACAATGAACCAAAGGAGTGGGTCGGACGCAAGAATGACGGCGGTGTGCCGTATCAGAATTTTCAGGATCTCTGCCTGCTGAATGAGGGAGCACAATTTGGCAATTTTCCGGCGGTCAAGCCCTATTGTCATGTAGTGCATTGCGAGGAGTTTGTGGATGAGTGCCTGCGTGCCGGGATGCTGAAAGGTGCCCATCAGGCAGTACCGCTGTTCTGGTTTGACGTGATGGACGGACGGGGCCCCACCGGGGTGCGGGATGCGATTGCCGAGCATATGCGGACCGTGAAAAAGCTGAGCGACAACGGGATTCCGGTGGAGATGAACGACCCCAATCACTGGTGTTCGCGCTGGGCTTCCGATGCGGTGGTGGTTACCTCTTACGGTCTGCTGACTTCAGTTATGCGTTCCTGCGGTGTCAAGGACATGGTGCTGCAGATGCAGTTTAACAAACCAAAGGAGATGAGTGATTTCGGAGATCTGGCCAAGTTTATGGCCGGCCTTGAACTGGCAAAAACAGACATTGTTGAGGATAACGCCACACTCTGGATTGAGACCCGCACCGGTATTGAATGGCTTGAACCGGATCTTGAGGTCGCCCGGCGTCAGTTGGCCCGCTCCACTCTGCTGCAGATGTTCATGAACCCCCATGCCATTCACCTGGTCAGCTACTGTGAGGCTCTCTATGCCGCAAAACCTGAGGACATTATCCGTGCCTCAATGGTAATCCGCAAGGCGGTCAAGATGTTCAAGAAGCACAAGCAGGATCTGGATAAACTGCTGGAGTCACCGGAACTGAACGAGCGTAAGGCTTACCTGCTCCGTGAAGCCCGCTATCTGCTGAAGGAAATTGCACGACTTAACCCTGCTTACCGCGAAGAAACCGGCAAACCGGCGGCTCCGCTCTACACCTATCTGGCTGATCCCGATACGCTTCATACAGCTGTTGAGCAGGGCTACATGGCCGCCCCCGGTATCTTTACCGAGCCGTACCGCAAGGTTGCTGCCCAGACCTTTACCGATGTCATGAGCGGCGGGATGATCAACCCGATTGATCCGCAGACCCTTGCGCCAATCAACGAAGAAACCCGGATCAGCCTGCTAAAGAAGGCGCTGGCTTAGACGTGGAGGTGCCAGTCATTGCAGGGCCTGAGGACACGTGGCGATACCGGCGTATTTTGTTCAGTATCGCCTTTGCCTCCTTCATGGTCAATGTTGATACCTATATTGTCAATATCTCCCTGCCCACCATCGCAGCGGCCTTTCATACCAGTACTGCAAACGTTTCCTGGGTGTCCATGGCGTACCAGTTGACGGTGACCGGCTTTCTTCTGATATTCGGCAGGCTGGGCGACCGGATGAGTATCAAGAAGATCTTCATGTTCGGGTACGGGCTGTTTACCCTCAGTTCTCTGTTCTGCGGGCTCTCTAACAGCCTTATGACGCTGGTGATTTCCCGCGCCTTGCAGGGGATAGGGGCGTCGGTACTGTATGCCCTGACCCCGGCCATGGTGCCGAAATTTCTGCCGGAAAACATGCGGGGGCCTGCCTTTGGGAGCCTGGCAACGGCAGCGGCGCTGGGAGTCATGGTGGGAAATCCGCTGGGAGGCATTATTACCGGCTATCTCTCCTGGCAGTGGATTTTTTACATCAATATCCCGGTTGGTATTATTGCCATGCTGGTTTGCTGGAAGGTCATTCCTGAGGAAGATGCTGTACGTGCAAATGAGCGGCGTCAGATAGACCTGCCTGCCGCGCTGTTGAGTTTTCTGTTTCTGCTGGGGTTGATGTACAGCCTGAACCGCGTCAATGAGTATGGCTGGCGCTCCCCGATAATCCTGGGTACGCTTGCCGTTACGCTGCTCTTCCTTGCGGGTTTTGTCATGCGTGAGCGCAGTTCACGCTCTCCGTTGCTGGACTACCGTTTCTTTCGCAGCCGCGCTTTCAGTTCCGGCAATGTTGCCAACTTCCTGGCCTATGCCTTCCTGGCCGGTAATAACTTCATCATTCCGTTCTATCTGATTATCGTCAAGGGCTTAAGCCCTGAAAAAGCCGGGCTTGCCCTGCTGGTCTATTCGCTGGTCTTTGTCTGGGTCGGCCCTCTGGCCGGGCAGCTCTCGAAAAAAATTCCGCCCCGCAATCTCTGTACTACGGCATTGGTTTTCGGGGCAGTGCTGTCACTTTCTTTCAGCTTCATCCTCAAAATGTCGGGGCTGGTGCCGGTACTCTGTTATTTTGCGCTTCTGGCGATTGTATTTGCCACCTTTCTGCCGTCAAACAACAACGTCATCATGGGTATGGCTCCTGAAGGCAGGCAGGGGCTGGTATCGGCAAGCTTCAGGATGGTGGGACGGATCGGCATGACCTTCGGGGTCTGTATTTTTGAAACCATTTTTTCGATGATGATCCCCCATGCAGGCAAAAGCAGCGTTGTCAATCTACAAGGGATTCAAGTCGCTGTGCTGCAGGATGCCTTTGGCCGGATATATCTTTTCGGTTTTGTCATCTTTGTCGTGGCAGCGCTATTCTCGTGGCAATCAAAGGAACGCGCCACACACTAACATCAGCCGGTTTTGATCTCCAATCGAAGGGAGTACCAAGGGATGTCAACTGAATATACGATTTCAACCTATCTGCTGCAGCGACTGAAGGAACTGGGGGTCAATCATCTCTTTGGCGTGCCGGGCGATTATGCGCTGGATTTTCTGGATCAGGTGATCGAGAGCCCGCTTGCGTGGGTCGGCACCTGCAATGAACTGAATGCCGGCTATGCCGCCGACGGCTATGCCCGGCTGAACGGCCTGGGCGGTGCCGTGGTGACCTACGGGGTGGGGGGCTTCAGTATCCTGAATGCCGTGGCAGGCGCGTTTGCGGAGATGGTACCGCTGGTGCTGATCAGCGGCGCCCCCCCCAGCGGCCGGCGCAAGTCCGGGGCGTTGGTGCACCACCTGGTGGCGGATTACAACCGGCAGCTGGAAATATTCCAGAAGGTAACGGTTGATGCGGCCTTGCTGGATAACCCGGAAACGGCACCGGCACTGATCGACCGTCTGCTGGCAACCTGCATCAGTCGCAAACTGCCGGTCTATCTGGAACTGCCTGCCGATATGGCCCGCGCTGCCTGCCTGCCCCCTGCTGTCCCCCTGCTGCCGGCGGTCAGAAGTTCTGACCCGGACAACCTGAAGGCATGTGCAGATGCCGCTGCCGAGCTTCTGAACCGGGCCGCCAATCCTGCCATCCTGGCCGGTATTGAGGTCTCACGCTTTGGGCTGGGGCCGGCACTGTTGCAGCTGGTTGAACAGGCCGAGCTGCCGTTTGCCACCATGCTCAGCAGCAAATCGGTCCTGCCGGAGCTGCATCCCCAGTTTATCGGACTTTATCAGGGGGGCTGGAGCAGACCGGCGGTTCAACAGCAGATCGAGTCGGCCGATTGCCTGCTGTCACTGGGGGCCTGGATGACCGACCTGGATACCGGCATCTTCAGCATCCATATTGACCCGCAGCGGGTGATCGAGGTGGGGCGGGATACGGTGCGGATCGGTGAGCATCAGTATCCCGACATCCTGCCGGGCGATCTGATCCGGGAGCTGGTATCCCGTCTACGTCCCCGCTCCTATCTGGATCTGCACCCGGATGAGCCGCGCGTCAGCTGCGGCGTGTTCCATCCCGTTGCCGGTACTGCGCTTACGGCAGCCCGGATGTACGAGGCGATCCACGGTTTTCTGGATGACAGTATGATCCTGCTGGCAGAACCGGGGGATGCCTTCTGTGCGGCACCTGAATTTACCATCGAAGAGGCAGAGCATTTCATCGTCCAGTCCTTTTACTCGTCAATCGGCTACTGTACCCCTGCCGCGCTGGGGGTAGGGCTGGCCCGGCCCGGCAGACGTCCGGTGGTCATGACCGGTGACGGTGCCTTCCAGATGACCGCCCAGGAGGTTTCAAGCCTGGTGCGGTTGCAGATTCCGGCAGTTGTGCTGGTGATCAACAACGATGGTTATCTGGTCGAGCGGATGCTGCATGAGGATGGCCCCTACAATGATATCCGGATGTGGCGTTACGCTGCGCTTCCGGAGCTGTTCAATGCAGGTTCAGGCGGGATCGGCATCCGGGCAACAACTGAAGACGAGCTGCATGCCGCCCTGCAGACCGCCGCTGCAGCACCGGATAAACTGGTGCTGATCGAGATGTGCGTGCAGAAGCTGGACTGTTCGGCAGGGTTGCGCCGTCTTGGAGCCACCATGCGTAAGGGGTAGCAGGCAGCCCGGTTGCCGGTCAGTATACTGCGCTCGTACAAACATGATGAGGAGTGGAAACGATGGGATCAAAATTTAAGGGATTACTGCTGGTGCTGCTGGTGTTGCCGGGTCTGGTGCTGGGCGGTTGTGCAAGCGGCCCTGATCTGCGGGTGGGTATCGCCCCAACCTATCCGCCGCTGGCGTTTATGCAGGATGGGGTACTGGCCGGGATCGAACCTGATCTGGCGCAGCAGCTGTCCAAACAGACCGGTCGCAGGGTCAGGTTTGAGATCATCCCGTTTGACCGTCTGATCCCAGCATTGCAGGGCGGTCAGGTAGATCTGATCATGGCCGGGATGTCGATAACTGCTGAACGCCAGGGGCAGGTCAGCTTTACTGACAGCTACCTGAAGGTGGGGCAGATGCTGCTGATACGGGAAAAGGATGTCAAACGTTTCCCCAGGGCACTGTTTGATCAGTCAGCAGGTGTCAGGGTAGGCGTTGAGAAGGGCAGTACCGGAGAACAATACGCACTCAAGACCTTTGCCTGGGGCGGTGTCACCCACTTTGATACCACCGAGGCGGGGATCAGGGCGCTTGAGCAGGGTAGTATCGACTGCTTTGTGCATGACGCACCCACCGTCTGGAGGTTCAGTGCAGATCTTGCCACCCAGCATCAGGGGCTGGTCGGCCTGTTTGAACCGTTAACCGATGAATCGCTGGCCTGGGCAGTGCGTAAGAATGATCCGGCCCTGCTGGATCAGCTTAATCAGGAACTGGCCCGGATGCGGCGGGAGGGACGTCTGCAGGAGATCCTGGCTAAATGGATCAGGACCCAGGTGCTGGTGGGGGGGAAATAGGGCATCATGTTCAGACTCCTTGTCTCTCAGCCAATCCCGGTTTTGCTCCTGATTGTGACCCTCGTCGGTTTTAGCACGCTTGCCCTGATCAGGCTGGTGGTACGCCTGATAGCACGGGGTAAAAAACCGCTGGACATCAGCTCACCGTTGTCCGGCATGGCAGCAACAGCCTTTGTGTTTATTGCCGCCTTGCTCTCCTCCCAGATTCAGGGTGATGTCAGCACTGCCAGACAGTCGCTGTATCACGAAGCCGCTGCTCTGCAGATGATCAGGCTGTATGCCGAGGTGTTGCCGGCAGCAGATCAGGCGGTAATCGGCAGATATCTGCAGGAGTACGTCAGTCTGGTGGTGACTGACGAGTGGAAGCGGATGCAGCACGAGGGGGAGAACAGGGCGGTCAGAACGGTTTTGAGTAACCTGCTGCGCCAGGTACATGAGGTTGCAGCCCAGGATATCAGGGAGGCGCTGCGCACGGCAGTAAATGACCTGATTAATGCGCGGGTGGAGCGCCTCAGGATTGCGGCGGATACGGTCCCTGCAATCACCTGGATTGTGCTGTTCTGCCTTGGTGTCTTTACCAAATTTGCCGTTGCCCTCAATCATGGTGATCACCACCAGTGGCAGCGGGTGGTGGGGGTAACGGTAACCATGCTGATGGGCCTGATTTTTATCATGATGCTGGTGTATGACCAGCCCTATGCCCGGCCTGATATTGTCAGCCCGAAGACGCTGATTGAGGCATTGCAGTAGCATGAGGGTAAAATATCCGGGTTATATCTGCTGTTATCCCTGATTCAGGGCGTTGAAACATGGAGTGTAAGGAGGCCGTATGCCAGTGAACAAAATTCAGGTCCGTCGCATGAACAAAGATGATCTGAGGCTTGCTGTCGAGTGGGCCGGAAACGAGGGCTGGAATCCGGGGCTGCATGATGCTGACCCGTTTTATGCCGCTGACCCGAACGGTTTTTTTATTGCGGAAATCAATGGAGAACCGGTCGGCACCGCCTCAGCCGTTGCCTATGACGACAGTTTTGGTTTTCTGGGGTTCTACATCGTGAGAGAGGAACTGCGGCATCTGGGGATCGGTATGAAGCTCTGCGATGCCTTGTTGGAATACATGGGTGACCGCGTCTATGGACTTGACGGGGTGGTGGCGATGCTGGACAAATATGTGCAGCAGATGGGGGTTGCCATTGCCCATTACAACGCCCGCTACGAAGGTATCGGCAGGCCTGCGGAGTCGACGCTGGCGGATATTTCGTCGGTTCCGTTTGAGGAACTGGAACGCTATGACCGCCGCTTCTTCCCGGCCCCACGGACTGCCTTCCTGCAAAGCTGGATCAGCCGTCCCGGCAGCCAGGGCCGTGTCGTCACCGATGGTGACCGTCTGGTGGGGTACGGCCTGCTGCGCCCCTGCTTCCGCGGCTTCAAGATCGCACCACTGTTTGCCGACACGCCGGATATTGCTGATCAGCTCTTTCGGGAACTGGCCGGGCTGGCTGTTGGTCAACCGGTATTTCTGGATATTCCGGTCTGCAATAAGGCTGCGCTGGAACTGGTGGAACGGCATCAGATGCAGAAAGTCTTTGAAACGGCCCGTGTCTACCGTGGTCCCGCGCCGGAGCTGCCGCTGGACCAGATCTACGGCATCACCAGTTTTGAGTTGGGCTGAGCTGCCTGGAACGATACATCAAGAACAGACAGCAACAGGGCCTCCCCAGCGGGAGGCCCTGTTTGTATGTAGGTGCCGGAGTTGTTTACGGCTACGGTTCCGAGGTCATCAGCGGTTCCCGCTGCATGCCCACCGGGTCAGGCGGTATCTCGGCCAATGCCAGCACGGAATCGCCATGGCTGTCCTGCACCGTTTCCTGGATCCTGAACAGCTGGTACCAGCGGTAAAAGGCCCCCACAAAGACAATCGCCATCATGATCATCAGGATTACGGAAAGGGTGATCAGGATCGGCATCTGGTGCTGCAGGGCCAGATCAGCCGGCAGCGGTTTCTGCCCCAGGGCAGCGGCAGCCTCGATCGCCTTTTTTGATCCCAGCAGCTTGGGGATATAGTTCTGGGTGATGTTGAGGTAGCCGGCGCTCATGGTGACCGGGATCATGAAAAATCCGGGAATGGCGGTGATCCACGCGTATCTGACCTTGCCCAGCCTGATCAACATGGTGGTGCCGACAATCAGGCCGCAGGTGGCCAGCAGCTGGTTGCTCATGCCGAACAGGGGCCAGATGGTGCCGATATCGCCGGTATAGACCAGGTAACCCCAGGCCCCGGTAAAGATCAGACTGGTAACGGCGATGCCGGGGGTCCAACGGTTGTCGGTGAAACGGACCCAGACCTTGCCCAGCATCTCCTGCAGCATGTAGCGTCCCACCCGTGTGCCGGTATCCACGGCGGTCAGGATGAAGACCGCCTCAAACATGATCGCGAAGTGGTACCAGTAGGCCATCATCCCCTTCATGAACGGAATTGAGGAAAAGATGTAGGCCATGCCTACTGCCAGCGAGACCGCACCGCCGGGGCGGCCCTGGACCTGTTCACCCACCTGGGTGGAAAGCTCGGTCAGGTTGACGGTGCTCATGCCCAGCTTCTGGAAGATGGCCGGGGCGGTGTTGATGGCAAAATAGTCGGCCGGCACCAGCACGCAGGCCGCTATCAGGGCCATGATCGCCACGAAACCCTCGGTCAGCATGGCGCCGTACCCGACAAACAGGACGTCGCGTTCGTTGCTGATCATCTTGGGAGTGGTACCGGTACCGATGATGGCATGGAAGCCGGACAGGGCACCGCAGGCGATGGTGATGAAGATGTAAGGGAAGACCGCCCCCGGAATCACCGGTCCGCCACCGCCGATGTACTTGGTGAGCGGCGCCATCTGCAGATTGGGATGCACTACCGCAATCCCCAGGGCCAGGGCAATAATGGTGCCGATCTTGAGGTAGGTGGAGAGGTAGTCACGGGGGCAGAGCAGCAGCCAGACCGGCAGCACCGAGGCAAAGAAGCCGTAGATCGGGATCATCAGGGCGATCTGTTTTTTGGAAAAGGTGAACATGGCGGCCAGGGCCGGGTTGGCAACCACCTGCGGCCCAGCCAGAATGGCGATGAACAGCAGCACCACGCCGATTACGCTGGCCCCTTTGACATCACCGGGCCGGATCACATGCAGGTAGAGTCCCATGATCAGGGCGATCGGGATGGTGCAGACCACGGTGAAGGTGCTCCAGGGGCTGTTGTACATGGCGTTGACCACGGCGATGGCCAGACCGGCCAGGGTCAGGATCAGAATGAACAGGATCGCCACTGAGGCCACCTTGCCGATCACGGTACCGATCTCCACCTCGGCAATCCGGGACAGGCTCTTGCCGCGGTGACGTACCGAGGCGAACAGCACGATCATGTCATGCACCGCCCCGGCAACCACCGCGCCGATGATGATCCAGAGTGCACCGGGCAGGAAGCCGAACTGGGCTGCCAGCACCGGTCCCAACAAGGGCCCTGCCGCGGCAATGGCGGCAAAGTGGTGCCCGAACAGTACATACTTGTTGGTGGCCACGTAGTCATGGCCATCGGCCTGCGTCACCGCCGGGGTGGCCCGTTCCGACTGCAGGTTCAGGACCTTGTTGGCAATGAACAGGCCGTAGTAACGGTAGGCCAAGGCAAAGACACACAGTGCGACAAAGACCAGGGTCAGGGCATTCATGCTGCCTCCTTAAGGGGAAATAAGCGGCCCGGCGTATCAGAGCGGCAGAGGCCGCCAGTCGGTCACCGAAAGCCAGGAAAAGATGCTGAAGCCGTATTTGTCAATGGTCAGGCGCTGAATATCGCAGAGTGACCGGTCCAGGTAGATAGTGATACTGTCCTGCTGAATCATATGGAAACGGGATCGTATCTTGGGTGGTGACAGGGTGATATGGGGGGGCGGGCTGTAGGGAACACAGCAGCTCAGCAGCGGTTTCAGTTCCAGTGTCAGGCAGTTGGCCTGCCTGTGGAGCAGGTAGGCCAGCACCTTGCTGCTGAGAACGATGTCGGGAAGCTGCTGCATGCGAAAGGCCTTTCCGGATGATCGGAGCGACGCAGACATGGGTGAATGTTCGGGAATATAAAAACAATTTTTGGTGTAGTCAATTAATGAGTTGTCTTGCTGATGCTAATCTACGTATACAAAGCAGGCTATTGACGGATCAGAGTGCTGTGCTACTCTGAACAGCCTTGTATCTGTTGAGAACCGGGAGGGACACGATGTCTGAAGAACCTGCAATCGTCATTCTGGACGGCTACACCATCAATCCCGGCGATAACCCCTGGGATGCGGTTACAGCACTGGGGCGCTGCAGCATCTATGACCGTACCCCTGCGGAACTGGTGTTGGAGAGGGCCGTTGGAGCAGAGGTGATTCTGACCAGCAAGGTTAAGCTGACTGCTGACCTCCTGCAGCAACTGCCCGGGCTGCGGTTCATCTCGCTGCTGGCCACCGGTTACAACAATGTTGATATCGAAGCAGCCGGACGGTTGGGGATTACAGTTTCCAATGTACCGGCCTATTCCACCGACTCCGTGGCCCAGACCGCCTTTGCCCTGCTGCTGGAGCTGACCACCCATGCCGGTCTGCATGATCAGGCGGTCAAACAGGGCGAGTGGGTTCGCTGCCCGGACCATTCCTTCTGGAAGAAGCCGATTGTGGAGCTGGGCGGCCTGACCCTCGGTATTGTCGGATTCGGCGCCATTGGCCGGGCTGTGGCACGGATCGGAAACGCCTTCGGGATGCAGGTTGTCGCCTATACCCCTCGTCCTCCTGCTGCAGCGGAGTTTCCCTTGGTGCGGTTTGTCTCTCTTGAGGAGCTGTTCAGTCAGGCGGATGTGGTGTCACTCAACTGTCCCCAGACCGCTGAGAATGGCGGTTTTGTCAATGCAGCCCTGCTGGAGCGGATGAAACGGAGTGCCTTTCTGATCAATGTGGCCAGGGGCGGGCTGGTGAATGAGCCTGACCTGGCAGCCGCATTGCGGGATGGTGTGATTGCCGGGGCCGGCCTGGATGTGGTGGCGGTGGAGCCGATGCTGCCGGAAAACCCGTTGCTGCAAGCCCCCAACTGTATCTTTACCCCCCACATCGCCTGGGCCTCACTGGCTGCCCGGCAACGCCTGACCGCCATTGTGGCGGCAAATCTGGCCGGGTATCTGCAGGGGAAACCGATCAACGTGGTCAATGGCGCCTGGTTGCCGGTCACCGTCCGGGGATAGCGGAGCAGCCCCTCATATCTCCGGTTGCATGACCGGTTCTCAACGGACCGGTTTAAGGATCTGCTCCTCGGTCATACTGGTGACCAGCGCCTTGACAATGGACTTGATCTGCTGGTGGTCGGCGCCCTTGAGCTCTGTCCTGGATTTGGCAGACCAGAGCAACCTGTCGTCGGTTGTGTCATACAGGCTGGTTTCAACCACGGCATACTGCTCCTCCGCCATATAGCCGGGAGAGTAGATCATGTCATAGCCAAAGCGATAGCGGCTGGACCAGCCGGCGTAGCGCATCGGCAGGGGGTCCACGGTGCCGGGCACGTAGGTGCTTTCGGTTCTGATCTCCAACAGGCGGGTGATGAGCACGGCATCCGTTCCCTGGCGCTTCATTGCTGCTGTTATGGCCGCATGATCAGTATCAAGTTTGCCGGGGAGTACCGTATAGCTGGCAACCGCATCAGTCCCCCTGCTCTTGATCAGCCTGACAAATTCATCTTCAAACACCCTTCTGTTGGTGATCTGTTTTGTCATCCCGATGACCATGATTCTGTTGGGATGGCCATGGTAGGCCGGGTCTTTCCAGGTGGAGGAAATCTCGGTGGTTGCACAGCCTGTCAGAGCACACAGGGCCAAGGCTGCCGGTACAATCCTGATAAGCATTTTCAGAAACGTCATAGATCCCTCCCCGGAAACCGGTGCCGGTCTGCCCGGACCTGCCGGTCCAGCCCGCTGCGTGACCTGAGCTGGCTTGAGTATAACGCCGAATATTTTTGGCGCAAGCGGTTGCCTGACATCATTTGTCTGTTATGGTTACAGACAGCGCCGGGTTGAGCCGGATGCAGAGGGAGACTGCCGGCTGCCGGGCAGACCTCTGCTGATACAGGAAAAAAGGAGCTGATTGATGCTGCATGCTGTTTTCGGAATGGTTGTCCTGCTGGGGGCTGCCTGGCTGCTCAGTGAAAACCGGCGCGTGATCCACTGGCGCCTGATCGTGGCCGGTGTTGCGCTGCAGGTGCTGATCGCCCTGCTGATGCTGAAGGCCGCGCCGTTCCGCCAGCTGTTTCTGGGGTTGAACGCCATGGTTGGCGCCCTGGAAACGGCCACGCGGGCCGGCACCTCTTTTGTCTTCGGCTACCTGGGGGGCGGGCCGCTACCGTTTACCGAGACGACACCGGGCGGTTCCTTTTCCCTTGCCTTTCAGGCCCTGCCGCTGGTGCTGATAATCGGTGCCCTGACTGCGTTGTTCTACTACTGGCGTATCCTGCCCAAGGTGGTGCAGGCCTTTTCATGGCTGCTGCGCACGACCATGGGGATCGGTGGCGCACTGGGGGTGGTGGCCTCCGGCTGCATCTTTCTGGGGATGATCGAGGCACCGCTGCTGATCCGGCCCTATCTGGTCCGTATGACCCGCAGTGAGCTGTTTGCCATGATGGCCACCGGGCTCTCCTGCATTGCCGGTACCATGCTGGTGCTGTACGCCACGGTGCTGCAGAAGGTCATCCCCGATGCTCTGGGACATATCCTGACCGCCTCCATTATCCATGCCCCTGCTGCACTGGCTGTTGCCTCCATCATCGTACCCGAGACCGAAGAACAGACCCTGGGGGGGGAGATCTCCTCCTATGAGGCCTCAAGCGCCATGGATGCACTGACCAAGGGAACCTGGGACGGTCTGAAGATCCTGGTTAATATTGTGGCGCTCCTGATTGTGTTTGTAGCCCTGGTCAAACTGGCCAATATCGGGCTGGGGGAGCTGCCCGATGTTGCCGGTGCTCCTCTGACCTTGGAGCGGATGCTGGGGCTGCTGCTTGCCCCGGTGGTCTGGTTGATCGGGGTTCCCTGGCAGGAGGCGGTCACCGCCGGATCGCTGATGGGGATCAAGATCGTGTTGAACGAGTTTCTGGCCTATATCCAGTTTTCCGGCCTGCCGGAGGCGGCGCTCAGCCCTAAAAGCAGGCTCATCATGACCTATGCCATGTGCAGCTTTGCCAACCTCGGCAGCCTGGGGATCCTGATCGGCGGACTGGGTACGCTTTGCCCGGAGCGCCGTAATGAGATCGTTGGGCTGGGGCTCAAGGCGCTGCTGGCCGGTGTTCTGGCGTCATTGATGACCGGCGCTGTGGTGGGGATGCTCTGACAATCCCTGACGTAACGTGTGCTGCAGCTGTCTGAAGCTGTGGCAGAAAGAGTGACATGCCGTTTCTGAACCATGACGGGATACAGCTGTACTATGAACAACAGGGCTGCGGGCCGCCCTTACTGCTGATTGCCGGGCTGGCCTCAGACTCACAGAGCTGGCTGCCGGTGCTGCCTGCCCTGGCTAAAGAGTACACGGTTATTGTGTTGGATAACCGTGGCGTAGGCCGTTCAACCCAGGATTGCGTGATCAGCATCAGCCTGATGGCCGATGACTGTGCTGCTCTGATCCGTCATCTGGGACTGACGCGAGTCAGCCTGTTGGGACATTCCATGGGGGGGATGGTGGCACTGGATTGTGCCCGTCGCCACCCGGAACTGGTTGAACGGCTGCTGTTGGCTGCCACGACTGCAAAAAATCCGGTTCGCAACAATCTGCTGTTTCTGGACTGGGCTGATCTGTATGACGCCGGTTACGACCGTGCCGCCTGGTTTCGCGGCATCCTGTACTGGATCTTCACGGAACGCTTTTTTCAAAACAGTGCGATGGTGGATATGGTGTTGATGTATCTGCTCAGCTACCCATGGCCACAGTCGGCAGCGGCATTCAGGCAGCAGGTGCAGGCTCTTGCTGATTTTGACGCGACTCTCTGGCTGGGGCGGATTACAACGCCTGTCCTGGTGCTGGCCGGTGAACAGGATCTGCTGCTGCCGGTTGAACAGTCAAACGACCTGGTCCGGCAGTTGCCCGATGCCGTGTTGACGGTTCTGCAGGATGCGCCGCATTCGCTTCAGACGGAACAGCCGGAGCTGTTTGTCCGCGCTGTGGGTGATTTTTTGAAACCAGCCTGAACTGATCCGGGCTGAGGTCCTGAAAAGGGGGGACTATGGATAGTTTCATGCAGGCTGCCATTGAAGAGGCAGAGGCCGGGCTGGCAGAAGGCGGTATCCCGATCGGCGCAGTGATTGTCCATAACGGCAGGATCATTGGCCGCGGGCATAACCGGCGGGTGCAGCAGGGCAGTGCCATTTTGCATGGTGAGATGGATGCCTTGGAGAATGCCGGTCGTCAACCGGCATCGGTCTATCGGGAGTCGGTATTATACACCACCCTTTCCCCCTGTCCGATGTGCAGTGGCGCAATTCTGTTGTATGGCATACCCAAGGTAGTCATTGGAGAAAACCAAACCTTCACGGGTGAAGAGGAACTGCTGCGCTCACGGGGGGTACAACTGGAGGTGCTGCAGGATGAACGCTGCATCCGGTTGATGGAACAGTTTATTGCAGAAAAACCGGAGCTGTGGAATGAGGATATCGGAGTCTGACAGGATGAAGGGAGAGAGCATGGTTCGTCTGGCTATTGCAGGAATACTGTTGTTGTGTGCGTTGCCGCTGTCTGCCGCCACATTGCCGTGCAGCGGGGCGCAGCAGGTGCCCGCAACCTATGCCGCAGCCGGCGGTGAGCAGTTGCAGGCCTGTTTTGACCTTGTACGCAAAAGCGTCACGGTCGGGCTGGCTGACGGCAGCAGGGTGGTGCTGCCCGTTGCCGTGTCCGGCTCGGGTGCCCGCTATAGTGACGGTACCCGTACTTTCTGGGAACATCAGGGGATCGGGCGCTACTTTGTCGGTGAAAAATTGCTGTTTGAAGGAGGGCCGGTCCAGGCGGAAGGGTACAAAGGCGGTGTAACCTCAAAGCTGTTGAAACAGACCACAGTAACCGCCAACGGCCAGAAGATTGTTTATCCCGTCACTGACCGCGCCGAGGTGACGGCCATGACCGTTGATCTGGCCCCCGGTGCTGAAACCGGCTGGCACAAACATGCCATACCGGTCTATGCCTATGTGCTGGCCGGCGTGATCGAGGTTGAATTGGAAGGTGGCCAGCGTATTTCCTACAAAGCCGGCGACGCCATTATCGAGGTGGTGGATGCCTTTCACAACGGCAGTAACAGGGGGACCGAGCCGGTCCGGCTGGTGGTCTTTTATACCGGGGTCAAAAATCAGCCGAATGTGGTTAGAAGGTAGCTGGCCGGTCCTGCCGTCAACGGTGATTCAGGCGGTTTTTTATCAGCGAATGATCCGTTGTCGTTTGTACCTGTCACGGATCTGAAAGGAACAGGTTATGGGACGGGGTCTGGTGTCTGTTGTGCTTCTGTCGGTTCTCGCCGGTGTGTTGTCGCTGCCGGTTACCAGCCGGGCCGGTGACCATGTCGTTGTCCCGCTGACGGCAGAACAGTTGAAAGGGATTACCCCGTTTGCCGCTGTAGTCCAGCGCAACTGGAAAAACTGGTCGCAGGGCAATCAGATGGTGGCCAAGCTGGACCTGATCGCACAGATGGCCAGCCCTGCCTACCGGGGGGAGGATGCTGCAGCGCTGGTGGCGCTGGAGATCTATCTGAAGAAAAATCCGCCGGTTGATCTGGCCGGTGCCGCTGCCATTGACGATCCGAAGATTATTGAGCGCTACTACCGCAATGTGCTGAAGCTGCGGCAGGCCAAGCGGGTGCTGTTTGCCAACGGGCAACCGACCTTTGAGCTGTTGCAGCAGGGGCCGGTGGGGGATTGCTATTTTTTCTCCGCTTCAGGCTGGATGGCCAGGAACCGGCCTGCCGACGTGATGAACGCCATTACCCGGCTGGATGACGGGCGTTTTCGTGTCCGTTTCGCCAGTGGCGATGAGGCTACGGTAACGCCTCCCACCGATGCAGAGCTGGCAGTCAACGATTCCGACTCAACCCTGCAGGACGGACTCTGGATGTCCGTGCTGGAAAAGGCCACCGGTACCATTCAGGCCCGTTCCTACAGCAGGTCCGCTGCAATCCCTGATCCGACCGTGGCGATTGACACGGCCGGCATACCGATCGGCAGTGTTGTCAAACGCTGGACCGGGCAAGAGGTAAAGATGTACCGTCTTGGTGCGCGTGCGCAGCGGGATCAGGTGCGCAGGGCGCTGATCAGGATGCAGGAGCGCAAGTCACTGGCAACCTCGCTTCTACTGCATCGCCCCCCGGCAAAACTGGCCTATGACCATGTCTATGCCATTATGGGGTTTGATCCGGAAACGGATACCGTTACTATCTGGAATCCGTGGGGGACCGACTTTACTCCCAACGGTCCATCTGGCCCGGAAAATGGTTATATGAGGAAAAAAGGGATCTTTGCGCTGAGTTTTGATGAATTTGTCTCGTTTTACAGCTATCTGGCCATAGAGCAAAACTAGGAGGGGGCATGCGTGGTTTTGTTGCAAGCCTGTTGCTCGTACTGCTGCTGGCCATCGTGCCGGTTAGGGTTGCCGCTGATAACGGCGGGGCCGATTATCAGTCTCCCTACGGGGTGAAACTGCCCTGGCCGATACCTGAGCTGATCCCTGATCTGCTGGAGGGAAAACGGGGGGAGGTCGCCCGTGAAGCCAAGCTGCCTGAATCGGAATGGTACAGCCACAGCCATCCCTGGGTTGGCCCCTGGGGACCGTTACCGCACAAGTACAAACCGCCCAAAGGTGCCGAAGGGAAGAGTGACGACTGGAAACGTGCCCGGATCATTGCAACGGCGCTCCGTTTTATCGGCTATCACTACCGCCATCATTATATCCCGGACTGGGATCCGCCGCCGGGCTGGTACAATCCCAAGCCGGGCGGTACCCGCCATGACGGCAGGGGGGTGGATTGCAGCAATTTTACCTCGTTTGTCTATAATCAGGGGCTGGGAATAAGTTTCAGCTCGGATATCCACAAACAGGCCGCCATTGAAACGGTAACGGTCAACGGGACTGAGCTGGAACTGCCGGTCAGGCTGATCCCCCGTCAGGATTCGGTTGAGGCATGGGCCAGGGTACTGAAGCCGGGAGATCTGCTCTTTATCCGGCCGCGCAGTAGTGAGACGGTTTCCCATGTGGTGATCTGGATCGGTCAGTGGGGGGTGCCGGGTGGCCAGCCGCTGATCCTGGACAGCCATGGCGCTGATGTGCGGGATGAAAATGGTGCATTGATCCCGGATGGTATTCACCTGCGGCCATTCCGTCCCAATTCATGGTATGCAACCCGCGCCGATCACGCGATCCGGATTGTCGGCCAGTAACGGGTACTCAGCGAGCCGGAACGTGCCTGTATTTCAAGCCCCAAACCTATGAACACAAGGAGACTGACCATGAAGATGCTGACGTTAAACCTGATGGTGTGTCTGTCGCTGCTGGCCGGGAACGTCTATGCGGCAGACCTGTCCATCTGTAATCCCGATGCCGATATTACCTTCCATGCCAACGGCACACTGCAGTCATGCGACCTGAAAAAAGTCTACGAACAGGGCAACCTGAAGTGCAACGCCTACAGCAAGATCAGCTTCTTCAAGAACGGGGCACTGCGCTCCTGTGTGCTGTACGAGGATCTGGCCATTGGCGGTGTCACCTGCGGTGACCTTGCCACACTGGTGCTGTACCCCTCCGGCAAGCTGCATTCCTGTACCCTGACCAAACCGGCGGTTGTCGGAGCTAAAAACTGCATGCAGGGACAGCCGGTTGTATTTTTTGAAAACGGTGCATTGAAGAGCTGCACGGAAGAGTAGCTGCGTTAACTGCCACGTTGCTGCCCTGATGCTGTCCGGGTGGCAAACAATGGAGTACCGTTGCTGCATCTGAGCCGGACGCAGGCCCCGGAGATTGCCATGGATATGAATAGATTGCGGAAAAAGAGTCTGGTGCTGACGCAGACCCTGCTGGTTGCCCTGTTTTTCCTGGTTGCAGGCTGTGGCAACGATACGGCGCAGACAAACCAGGATCCCCAGGCTGCCTATCTGCAGGCGGTACTGGATTCCAGCCAGGTAACCCCGGCAAAGATCTATCAGGGCTTGACGCCGATCACCAATGACAACCCGCAACTGATCTGGGAAAACGGCGTGGTGGGAAGCCGGGTTCTGGTGACGACCTGGATGGGGAGTGCCGGCGCCTACTACAAATGTCCGCCCGGAGGCTGCTCTGCCGGCGATACCTGCAAGGAGGGCAAGGAGTGTCCCACCTACCGCTGGGATACCTGGGTGACGGTGGCCCCTGAACTGAAAAACTACTTTGGCGGGACTGCACCTTCTGCGCTGCGGATTGCACAGCTGCTGGGGCTGCCGCCTGAGTATGCAACACCGGGAAATCCGAAGGAAGCGCTCTATTTCCTGGAGTTGTGGGTCTCGCCCAATGACCTGTTCAGGCCCTGTCCCGACCCGGAGATAACCGACCGGGAATGCCAGACTGATTATCCCTACAGTATGTTCTGGAGCTTTTCGGCACAGGAGAAGCTCAAGGCAACTGAAGGGGGGGTGTCTGAATTCATGGAGTACCGGGGCTGGTTTGATAACCGTACCCAGTTTATTTACAGCTACCCCTATCCGGCAAGCAGCAGCTCTGCTCCGCTGCCCTATCCCTGGACGCGGTTGGGCTATACCTATGACTGGGGCAGCCCGGGGCGTGTCGGTCTGAGCGAATTCGTGGCCCATGGTAACCGGATTGATGAACAGGGCAATCCAAAGTATATCTCGGTCGGCATCAGGTCAGTCAAGACCACGACTGAGTATTTTCTGCCGTGATTCCATTTCCGTGTTGTGAGTTTCAACCCGGCTGTTGCCGGCAGCTTGTCTGACCAGGCTCAAGGACGCGTACCGTGCAAAATAGATTGAAGACCTTTGTGCAGGCGCTGGCAGCGTTTGTGCTGGTTGCGGTTGTAACCGCCTGCAGCACTCCTCCGGCACACTTCAGCCTGACATTGATGCATCTGAATGATACCCATTCCCACCTCGAAGCAGTGCCGGTCAACCTGGAAATTGAAGGGGTCGGCAGTACCACCGCAGAACTGGGGGGCTTTGCCAGGATTAAGACGGTGCTTGACCGGATGCGGGCGTCTGAACCTGATCTGCTGCTCCTGCATGGCGGAGATGCCCTGCAGGGCACCCTCTACTTTACCCTGTTCAATGGCGGTCTGGAGTTCGATTTCCTGAATCTGTTGGGTCTGGACGCCATGACATTCGGCAATCATGAGTTTGATCGGGGAACCGCCCCGATTTCGGGCTGGATCAAACGTTCCCGCTTCCCCTGGCTCTCGGCAAATATCGATTTTTCAGCTGAACCGGCCATAGCCTCCCTGGTCAAGCCGTACCTGATAAAGACCGTGGCCGGTGAAAAAGTGGCTATTATCGGTGTCACCACCGAGACAACCCTCCAGACCACCCATGATGTGGGCCTGGTGCGCTTTAACGATGCCGTGGCCAGTACCCGTCGGCAGGTGGCAGTCTTGACCGCCCAGGGTATCAACAAGATTATTCTGCTGTCCCACCTGGGATATCAACAGGATCTGCAGCTGGCCAGCCAGGTTGCCGGGGTTGACCTGATCATCGGTGGGCACAGCCACAGTCTGCTGGGTGATACAACGCAGCTGGCCGCTATTGGCCTCGCACCGGATGGGACCTATCCGACTGAGCTGACGGCACCGGACGGCAGTCCGGTGCTGGTGGCCCAGGCCTGGCAGTGGGGGCATCTGCTGGGCAGGCTGAACGTGCAGTTTGACGGGGCGGGGGTGGTGTCCGGCTACAGCGGTAAACAGGTGATTCCGGTCGGGGAGCGCTTCAGCCGTGACGGTACGCCGGTGTCTCCGGAGAGCAGCCAGTATCAGGACATTGTCAAGGCGCTGACCCAAAGCGGCTCAGCGCAGATGGTTGCCGAAGATCCGGCGGTGCTGACAGCCCTGGCACCCTACCAGCGGCAGCTTGAAAAGTTTCATACGGCGGTTGTCGCCCGAGCTGCTGAAGACCTGAAACGGGGGGTAAACAGCGGTCCGGGCCCCCTGGTTGCCGATGCCATGTTGGGTGCGCTCCCCAATGCTCAGGTGGCGCTTTTGAACTACGGCGGCGTGAGAAAAAGTCTGTTGTCCGGCATGATTTCAGAAGGGGATCTGCTGGAGGTGATGCCCTTTGCCGACACCCTGGTGCTGATTGATCTGAACGGTTCTGAACTGCAAGCTGCCCTGGAGGGGAATATTGATTTTCTGATTGCCAAGTATGGTCTCAAACAGCCGGTTATGCCCTATGTTGCCGGCATCAGGTTTAACGTACAGCTGTCGGCCCCCAGAGGTTCGCGGGTGACAGCCCTGACCGTCAGAGACGGCAGGGGGAACTTTCAGCGGGTTGAGCCTGCAGCGCTGTACCGTACCGTCGTCAATACCTTTGTGGCAGCCGGCGGCGATGGTTTTACTGCCATAAAAAATGCTGCAGGCTTCCGGAGCGATAGCGGGATTATCGACAGCGACGCCTTCAGGGAGTATCTGAAAAAACTCGGTACGGTCAGCAATCCGCAGGAACAGCGGATCACCATCCTGCAAAACGCCGACGGCATCGGGCAACCCTGATCGGCACCGCCTGCTGCAGTGCCACCCTCTTCTGCAGTGCCTGGCATAAAACAGCCCGGAATCACATATCAACACAAGTTATCCGCCCTTTCTGCCGAAAAGATAAACGTTACACTAACCAGCGATCAGGCGGATGGCGTATCTGTCTGACCGTTTTCTTGGGCACAGGGCAGCCATGAACGTTTCCGAACTCTTTATCCGCAGGCCGATTGCCACCAGCCTGGTCATGCTGGCCGTGCTGGTGTTCGGTCTGCTGGCCTATCGCGGCCTGCCGGTTAATGACCTGCCCACGGTTGATTTTCCCACTATCCAGGTAACCTCCAACCTGCCCGGCGCCAGCCCTGAAACCATGGCCTCTGCGGTGGCCACCCCGCTTGAACGGGAGTTTTCTACCATTGCCGGTCTGGACTCCATGACCTCTACCAATGGGCAGGGGATCTCGATCATCACCCTTAAATTCACCCTGAAACGCAACATCGATGCAGCTGCGCTGGATGTGCAGGCCGCCATTGCGAAGGCAATGCGCAAGCTGCCGGCCGACATGACAACCCCGCCTTCCTACCGCAAGGTCAACCCTGCCGATTCGCCGGTGCTCTACCTTGCACTCTACTCGGACAGCATGCCGTTGCATCAGGTGAACGAGTACGCCGATACCATGCTGGCGCAGCGGATCTCCATGGTAAGCGGTGTTGCCCAGGTGCTGGTCTATGGCTCACAGAAATACGCTGCCCGGGTGCAGGTCGATCCGCGTCAGCTGACGGCCCGCGGGATCGGGATTGATGAGGTTGCCTCAGCCCTGGCCCGTGCAAACTCGAACCTTCCCACCGGTGTGCTGCAGGGGAAGCAGCAGGCCCTGACGATCCAAACCAACGCGCCGCTCCTGAAGGCAGAGGCCTTCAGGCCGGCCATCATTGCCTGGAAGAACGGTTCGCCGGTGCGGGTACAGGATGTCGGTACCACGCTGGACAGCGTGGAGAACGATAAGGTGGCGGCCTGGTACAATCGCAGGGAGTTTGCGACCCGGGCCATTGTGCTGGCGGTCCAGCGTCAGCCGGGCGCCAATACCATTGAGATGGTGGATGCCATCAAGCAACTCCTGCCGGAATTCCAGAACCAGCTCCCTGCCGCCCTGCAGATGAATGTCCTCTACGACCGGACGGTTTCGATCCGGGAGTCGGTTGATGAAGTCAAGTTTACACTGATCTTGACCATCTGCCTGGTGATCATGGTGATCTTTCTTTTTCTGCGCAACCTGCCGGCCACCCTGATCCCCAGCCTGGCAGTGCCCCTCTCGATCGTCGGGACCTTTGCCGTCATGAGCGGCCTGGGTATTTCCATCAACAATATCAGCCTGCTGGCGTTGACCCTGTCGGTTGGTTTTGTCGTGGATGACGCCATTGTGATGCTGGAAAATATCGTGCGCCACATTGAGGAGGGGATGAAGCCGATGGAGGCGGCCCTGCGCGGATCGCGGGAAATCGGGTTTACGATTATTTCCATGACCATCTCTCTGGTTGCGGTGTTTATCCCGGTGCTGTTTATGGGAGGGATGCTGGGGCGGCTCTTGAACGAGTTTGCTGTTACCATCTCTGCGGCGATCCTGATTTCAGGTTTTGTCTCCCTGACCCTGACGCCGATGCTCTGCAGCAGGTTTCTGAAGCCACACGACGTCTCCCGGCAGCATGGCCGCCTCTATCAGCTGCTGGAACGTTTCTTTGATCTGCTGCGTGACGGGTATGATACGTCGCTGCAGTGGGTGCTGAGGCATCTCAGGTCGGCACTGCTCGTTACCATTGCAACCGCACTGGTCACCATCTGGCTTTTTGCGCGCATGCCTGCCGGACTCTTTTCCAGTGAGGATACCGGCGGTATCTACGGCATTACGGAGGGCGCCCAGGGGATATCTTTTGAAGAGATGATGCGTAATCAGCAGCTTGCTGCCGACATTGTGCGTCAGAACCCCAATGTTGAGGCGTTCATGTCCTCTGCCGGTGCTTCCGGTTCACGGGTCGGCTCCAACAGCGGCTTCATGTTCATCCGGCTGAAGCCCCTCAGTCAGCGTAAAGACAGCGCCGACAAGGTTATTCAGCAGCTCAGGCCGAAACTGGCCCAGCTGCCCGGCATTCAGGTCTTTCTGCAGAATCCGCCGCCCATCCGGCTGGAGGCAACACTTTCAAAGGCTCAGTACCAGTTCGCCCTGATGTCGCCCGACACCACCCAGCTGTATCAGGCTGCCGCCCAGTTTGAGTCGCGCCTGAAAGGTCTGCCGATTCTGCAGGATGTTACCTCGGATCTTCAGATCAGGAATCCCGAGCTGAGGCTTGCCATAGACCGGGATCATGCTGCAGCTCTGAATGTCTCCCCGCAGCAGCTGGAAGATGCCTTGTACTACGCCTATGGTTCCCGCCAGGTATCCACCATCTTTGCCCCGAGCAACCAGTATCAGGTCATACTGGAGGTGGAGCCGCAGTACCAGAAGGACCAGGCCGCCCTTGGCCTGCTCCATGTCCGTTCTACCACCGGCCAGTTGGTGCCGCTTGCCACCCTGCTGACCGCTCAACGCTCGGTCGGGCCGCTGACCGTCAACCACCTGGGCCAGTCAGCTGCAGTGACCGTCTCCTTCAATATCCGCCCCGGCGTGCCGCTTGGTGAGGCAACTGCCGCTGTTGAAAGAGAGGCCAAAGCCCTGCCCACCGGGATTACGACTGCCTTTCAGGGGACAGCCCAGGCCTTCAAACAATCGTTCTCCGGACTCAGCTGGCTGCTCATCGCCGCTGTGGCAGTGATCTACATCGTGCTGGGGGTGCTGTACGAAAGTTACATCCATCCGGTGACGATCCTTTCCGGTCTGCCGTCGGCAGGGCTCGGCGCGTTGTTGACCCTGTTGCTGTTCGGCCATGAGCTGAACCTGTATGCCTTTGTGGGGATCATTCTGCTGGTGGGGATTGTCAAGAAGAACGCCATCATGATGATCGACTTTGCCCTGGATGCCCAACGGGCGGCAGGGATCAGTCCTGAACGGGCCATCTACCAGGGCTGCCTGATCCGTTTCCGCCCCATCATGATGACCACGATGGCCGCCCTGACAGGGGCGCTTCCGATTGCACTGGGGATCGGTGCCGGTGCTGATGCACGCCGCCCTCTGGGGTTGGCGGTGGTTGGTGGGTTGCTTGTGTCACAAATTTTAACACTGTACATTACGCCAGTAGTCTATATATATCTTGACCGTCTGCAGCAGCGTATCAGGCAGACGCCGCGCCAGGAGAAGGCAGATGACTGAAAGAACAGGTGAGGGATATACCGAAGGGGCCGAGTTCCGCTTTCTTGGGAACCTGTTTGGTGCGTTGATGGCCTGTGCCGGTTTGCTGGCCGGTACGATGGTTCGTGAGCTGAGCCTGGACTATTGGCTGGATGACATTGTGCCGCTGCTGCTGCTGGCCTTTACCCTGCGCGGGGTGGTAAAGAGCGCCATGGAGCTGGCCAAGGACAGCATCTTCTATGAAGAGCAGAAAAAACAGGTGCTTGAGGCGCTGGCAAAGCAGGAGGAGATGGCCGCAACCCTTGCTGGTGCTGACTCTGAGTTACCACGGATTGCTGCCAAACCGAAATACAGTGAAGCCGAGGTGCTCGAAGCGGTCAGTAAACGGATCGAGCAGCAGCGTGAAGAGGGATTGAAAAAAAACAAGTTGATGCACTAGACAGGAAAGCTGAGGCATGGGGACACAGTCAAAACTGACCATTGAATATCTGACCGCGTTACTGTTTGAAAAAAAACTGCTCACTGCCGATCAGCGGGCCATGGTGCTGGCCAAGGCCAAGGCCCAGGAGGCCCGCCTGACAGCAGGTCCCCAGGCCGGCGGGCGCCGTCTGCATCGTGGGGGGGAGGCGCCGTCACCTGCCCAGCTGCTGGCTTCATTCAACCTTGAGACGCCTGGTGGAAACGGACGTATTCTGTCAGAGGATGCCATAACAGAAGCGCTGGCGTCGTTTCTGAATATCCCCTATCTCAAGATTGACCCGCTTAAACTCGATCTCGATGTGGTCACCTCCTATATCCCGCGTCCCTTTGCCTTGAAACACCTGATCGTGCCGGTGGCCACCCGTGACGGTGAACTGGCAATCGCGGTGGTTGATCCCTTTAACGATCAGGTGCTGAGCGAGTTTGCCACGGCCCATCGTCTCAAGGTTCGGCGGGTACTCAGTTCCTGCAGCGACATCCAGAAAATACTGCGTGAGTTTTACGGTTTCCGGGCCTCAGTCATGGCTGCCGAGGCAGAATCCTCCACAACCATTGATCTGGGGAACCTCGAACAGCTCTTCAAGTTGAAAGGTGAGCATGAGCTTGAAGGGAATGACCGTCACGTCATCTCCGCAGTTGATTTTCTGCTTTCCTACGCCTTTGACCAGCGTGCCAGCGATATCCATATTGAACCAAAGCGGGAAAAATGTCTGATCCGCTTCCGGCTGGACGGCCTGCTGCATAACATCCATCTGCTGCCCAAGCCGCTGCATGCGCCGATTGTTTCCCGGATCAAGATCCTGTCCCGCATGGATCTTGCTGAAAAGCGCCGCCCTCAGGATGGCCGGATCAAGACCAGCCATAACAACAAAGAGGTGGAGCTGCGGGTTTCCACCGTGCCGACCGCCTTTGGCGAAAAGGTGGTTATCCGGATCTTTGACCCGGATATCCTGTTTCAGGAACTGGATTCAATCGGTTTTTATACGCGGGAATACTCCCTGTATAACAGCTTTATCCACCGTCCCAACGGGATCATCCTGGTCACCGGTCCAACCGGTTCAGGCAAGACAACGACCCTCTACTCAACCCTGCGTAACCTTTCGTCGCCGGAAGTGAATATCGTTACCATTGAAGATCCGATCGAAATGGTGATGGAGGAGTTTAACCAGATTGCGGTGCAACAGGGTATCGGTGTTACCTTCGGCAATATCCTGAGGACGGTCCTGCGTCAGGATCCTGATATCGTCATGGTTGGTGAGATCCGTGATGAAGAAACTGCCGAGAATGCAGTCCAGGCAGCCCTGACCGGTCACCTGGTGCTGTCCACCCTGCATACCAATGATGCCCCCTCGTCCATTGCCCGACTGCTGGATCTGGGGGTGCCGCCCTATCTGATTACGGCAACGGTGGTCGGTATTATTGCACAGCGTCTGTTGCGCAAGGTCTGTCCCCATTGCAAGGTTCCGCGTCAGCTGTCTGCGGAGGAACGAACCTACCTGCAATTGAGCGGTGAGGCCTACACCGTGTATGAGGGTGAGGGCTGCAAGGAGTGTCGGGGTACCGGCTATAAAGGCCGCACCGGTATCTTTGAAGTGCTTGAGATGAACGAGCGGATCAGGGCCATGGTGGGAGACAAGGTTGATCTTGCAGAATTGGTGCGCTCTGCCGAGCAGGACGGTTTTCTGTCGCTGCGTCAACTTGCCGTTCGTAAGATGCTGGAAGGGGCAACCACCTACGATGAGGTGATCTCAATTACCGGGTAATGCCAATGCCATTGCTCGGCGTTGTGATTGGCTGCCCGATGTGCTGCGTGTACAGCTGTGTTGCAAAACTTCTCCACCTCTTGACGTCATCAGGCCCGTTCTGGAAGCGAGGGGGGACGCTGGAATAGAAAAGGCCTGCAGAAGCAGGCCTTTATATACGTGAGGTGCAGTTTTTTCGATCAGCAGCCGGCGGTCTTTTGGATTGTCCGGACAACCTTGCTGTCGCTGTCATAACGCAGCCGCAGCTCATCACCGACCCGCACCTTGCGGTCCTTGATCTTTTCCATGTTCGAGCCGTCGCGTACCTGCAACACCACCGCTGCATCAGTCTTGCGGTCTTTTACGGTCATTTCAGCACCACCGCCAACCATCCTGATTGCGCTGACAGTGCCGATCATCTTCAGTTCGCCAGCAAAAGCGCTTGTTGCCAGAGTAGTCAGTGCGAACATCACAACCAGTGCGAACAACCTTTTCATGTCTTCCTCCTGTGGTGTGCCGTTGAAGCGGCGGAATAGTGGTGAATGTACTATTTACTGCCTGAATCTGCATTCGAGAAAAGTATAGTCCAAGTTTTTTTCACGTCAATCATTCAACTGAATTATTATACAAATTTAACGCATTGGGTGAATCAGTCTGTCTGGCTTGTCAACCTGTGTCGGTTGATCCGGTTGACAAGCCTGCCTGCTCCGTGGTACCCAACCTGCCATGATTATTACCGATACCATGCTCCAGACGTTGGCCGGCTCCATCATTGATGGCGCCTCAATCAGCAGCGACCAGGCTCTGACCCTGACCGGACTGAGCGATGCAGCGCTGCCGTCACTCTTTGCTGCTGCCTCCCGGGTGCGGGAACACCATTTCGGCAATCAGGTCTCACTGTGCGGCATCATCAATGCAAAATCCGGGCTCTGTCCGGAAGATTGTGCCTTCTGCGCCCAGTCTTCCCACCATGCCACCGGTGTGGCCTGCTATCCATTGCTGGATCAGGATACCCTGATGGCGGGAGCCCGGTCAGTGGCCGGTCATGGTGCTGCCTGTTACGGTATCGTGACCAGTGGCAGCGGCATCAGCGAAGGCGAAGAGTTGGAGCAGGTCTGCGCTGCCATCAGGGCCATCAGAGCTGAAGGCCGGATTGCCCCCGGTGCCTCGCTGGGTACCTTGACCAAAGTTGCTGCTGAACAGCTCAAGGCAGCCGGTCTGGTGACCTATCACCATAATCTGGAAACCTCCCGCAGTTTTTTTCCGCAGATCTGCAGCACCCATGACTATGACGATGATGTTGCCACGGTGCAGCTGGCAAAGCAGGTCGGTCTGCGGGTCTGCTGCGGCGGCCTGTTCGGACTGGGTGAGACCATGGCGCAGCGGGTTGAGCTGGCGCTGACCCTGCGGGAGCTGCAGGTCGATTCGGTGCCGATCAATTTTCTGGACCCGATACCGGGCACGCCGCTGGCCGCCATGCCGGGGCTGACACCGCTTGCCTGTCTGCATACCATTGCCCTGTTCCGTTTGATTCTGCCTGACGCCCATATCACTATCTGCGGCGGTCGTCAGCGTAATCTGCGTGAACTGCAGTCCTGGATCTTCCTGGCAGGGGCAAGCGGGGTCATGACCGGCAACTATTTAACCAAGGAAGGCCGCCAGCCGGCTGATGATCTGCGGATGATTGAAGATCTGGGGCTGGTGATTGCAAAGGAGATGCTGCGATGAGCAACGGACTGTTTATTACCGGCACGGACACCGGTGTCGGCAAAACCATAGTGGCGGCAACCCTGGCCCGCATTCTGCGCCTGCGGGGGGTGAATGTCGGAGTCATGAAGCCGGTTACCAGTGGCTGTGTCGAGCGTAACGGTGAGCTGGTCTCGGAGGATGCCGAGCTTTTGGCTTGGGCTGCCGGTGTTGACTGTAGCGAAGATGTCGCCCCCTATTGCCTGCGTGAGCCGATTGCTCCGGTTGAGGCAGCACAGCTGGACGGGGTCAAGATCGATTTCAGCAGGATTGCAGCCTGCTACCAACGGCTGACAGCACAGCACGAGTTTGTGATTGTGGAAGGGGCAGGGGGGCTGATGGTGCCGCTGAACGGCGGCCTGCTGATCGCTGACCTGGTCAAACAACTGGACCTGCCGTTGCTGGTGGTGGCCCGCCCTAATCTGGGAACCATCAACCATAGTGTCCTGACCTGCTTTGCAGCCGGACAGATGGATATTGAGGTCAAGGGGGTCATGGTCAACCGGTTTCCTGCCAACCCCGGTCGTGCCGAGAAGGGGGCTTCCCACCAGATCGGCTCGCTGTGCGGTGCACCGATCCTGGGGATCTGGGATGACCTGCCCGGTTCTCAAGAAGAGGTCGTAGAACGGTTGGCAGAGCAGTTTAATCAGGACCCCAAGAGTGACATCATCCTGCGGGTGCTGGGTGGGGCCGAAGACAGCGGCTGCTCGGCACCGGTCGCTTCAGAAAGCTGTTCCTCCTGCGGCTGCTCCGGCAGTTGCGGGGGAGAGTAGGCCGGCTTGAGCACCCCTGCTTGCTATGATCCACTGCAGCCCTGTCATGAGGCAACTGCTGATCCGGAAGAGTTGATGGCGCTGGCAGAGATGCGGATGCCGTTCGGCAAGTATCAGGGCCGCTTATTGATTGATCTGCCGGAGCGCTATGTGGTCTGGTTTGCCAGCAATGGATTTCCGGAGGGGCGCTTGGGCAGGATGTTGCAGACGGTTCATGCAATCAAGGTAAACGGGCTGGAATATCTGTTCGCCCCGTTACGTCAGGGGAAAACCGGCCGCTGATTGATGGACCTGCCGGAAGGCATACCTGCTAACTATACGCCGCAAAAAAAAATAAAAACAGACTGTTTTATCTGCTGGGAAAAGGTATCTTGAAATCAAGGTAGCGCTACCTGAAACAAAGCACCAGAAGGAGAAGCAAAAGAAGGTATGTGATTATTTCCTCGCAGTACATGCACGTTTTATGGAGGAAACACTATGGAAGATACGCCGCCTGGCTGTTTGGGCAACATATGATGAAATCGAACAGGCTATCAGCTTAGCCTGCATACCATGAACATGGTGCATAGATTAGAGGTACAACCGGAGGCCCGCGTAACAGAGCGGGCCTCTTCTCGTTTATTCTGCAGATCGTACCTATCTTGCTGGGAGTCCCGGCCCGGCAACAGGTTGCCAGGTTGTACGCAGCCGGCACAACTCCGTGCCGTCCTTTACCGACTCAATCCTGTGCAGCAGAACCTGGGGGTCGGTCCCGAAGGGGGCACAGCAGCTGCGTATGCTGTCACCATAGAGCGCTTCGGAGCGGAACCCGATTTCAATCAGAACCGGTACGGACCGGCTAAATAGCTCTTCCGGCACCGCCTCCAGCGCCCAGCCCGGATAGACCGTGTTGTTGACATGGTTATTCATGTCAAGGTCAGCCCGTAACACCGGTAGTTGCAGCATGGTCCGGCACTGCTCAAGCGACGGCAGCGTGTCAAAGGGGTCATCCAAAGCCCGCAGCGGGTGCAGCGGGTAGTGCGGCAGATGCTCATCGATCTTGACCGGGCGGCGGCTCTTCAGGTTGATTGCAGCCCATGAACTGGTTGCCCGGCCAATGTTTTGTCCCTGCTGATCAGTCAACAGGTAATCCCGGATTGAAAACCGTCCCTCGCGGGTAACCGGCCAGGTCGTGACCGTTACCTGCTCGGTGCCGCGTATCGGACGCTGCAGCTCAAGGGTCAATCGAGACAGCACCCAGGTTAAGCCCAGTTTTTTCAGGTCCTTGAGCCCTACCCCCAACTGCAGGGCATGCTCTGCACCAACCTCCTGCAGCCAGGCAAAAATGACGGGCAGGCGTACCCGGTTATGCGGGTCAAGCTCGTGATAACGGGCACTGACGGTTTGTTGCAGCTGATTGTTCATGCCTTTCTCCCTTGCCCCATGCATAGCACAGGAGCGGACATGATTGCAAATCAGCTCGGCCTGGCAGATACTGTTGCCTGATGCGGCCAGTTGCTCTACACTGCGATAACGATATGTCCCACAGCAGAGGAGGAGATTGTATGAATCAATTTGATACCACCCAGACCAGCACAGGGCTGATCGTCAGGCAGAATACACTGGTACGCCAGGTCTATGCCTGGATGGGCTGCGGTCTGGCACTTACCGCGCTTATGGCGCTGATTACGGTCTCGACCCCGGAGCTTTTGCAGGTCATTGTCGGTAACCGGCTGGTGTTCTACGGGCTGATGATCGGAGAACTTGCCCTGGTGTTTACCCTTTCCGGTGCCATTCATCGTATGAGTGCCGGTGTTGCCACCATGCTGTTCATTGGCTATTCCGCCCTGAACGGTCTGACCCTCTCCGTCATCTTTCTGGTCTACACCGCCGATTCCATCGCCTCGACCTTTGCGGTTTCAGCCGCAATGTTCGGTGCCATGAGTATCTATGGCTATGCCACCAGGAAGGATCTGACCTCCTGGGGCAGCTTCCTGTTCATGGGACTGATCGGCATCGTGATCGCGTCACTGGTCAATATCTTCCTGCGGAGCAATGCCGTATCCTGGGTGGTCTCTGCCATCGGCGTGATTGTCTTTACCGGCCTGACCGCCTATGACACCTGGAAGATCAAGGCCCTTGCCGCTGCAGGGGAGGAAGGACGCAAGCCGGCGATCCTGGGTGCCCTGACCCTGTACCTTGACTTTATCAACCTGTTCCTGATGTTGCTGCGTCTGATGGGCGGGAGACGGGATTAATGAAAAGGGCCTTGAATAACTATTCCGGCGGCCGTCTACGGCGTTGCGCGGTGCTCGCTGCCTCGCCTAACAATGTTATGTCTCGGTCGCTGCGTTCCGTGCGCCTTGTATCCGGCCTTCCTCATGACGTTTTTCAACGCCCTGTGTAAGGACTCATGTAGCAATGCTCACCAGCACCATCAACAAGCCGATGTTCCGTTTTCTGGCCGTTCTGACTGCAGCCTCCATGGCGGGGATGCAGGGTTACACCATGCTGTTCAACAACTTTGCCGTCGAGACCGTGCACCTTGACGGGCTTCAGGTCGGCCTGACCCAGTCGATCCGTGAGATCCCCGGCTTTCTGGCATTGACGGCAATTTACGTGATGCTGGTGGTCAGAGAACACCGGCTGGCATCCCTGTCGATCATCCTGCTGGGGGTCGGCGTTGCCCTGACCGGCTTTTTTCCTACCTTTGGCGGCGTGGCGCTGACCACACTGCTGATGAGCTTTGGCTTCCACTATTACGAAACCGTCAACCAGTCCCTGACCCTGCAGTATTTCTCCACCCATCAGTCCCCTCTGGTCATGGGCAAACTGCGCAGCCTCGCTGCCATTACCAGCATCATCTCTGCCGCTGCAATCTGGTGTATGGGCTTTGAGCTGGATTACCGCGGCATGTTTCTGGTGGTGGGCTGCGTGGTCGCCCTGGCCGGGCTCTGGGCGGTCTTTCAGGATCCCAGTCATGCAAGCGTGCCGCCCCAGAAACTGCGAATGTTTCTGAAGCGGCGCTACTGGCTCTACTACGCCCTGACCTTCATGTCCGGCGCCCGGCGCCAGATCTACATGGTCTTCTCGATGTTTCTGCTGGTCAAGATCTTTCACTTTTCCGTGCAGGCCATCACCGTGCTGTTTATCATCAACAACCTGATCAACTGGATCATCAATCCGATGATCGGCCGGGCCATTAACGCCTTTGGTGAACGGACCCTCTGCACGATTGAGTATGTCGGTGTGATTCTGGTCTTTTTGACCTATGCCTACGCCTCTTCACGCTGGGTGGTGGCCGGGATGTACATCATCGACTATATCCTGTTTAACTTTGCCGTGGCGATCCGCACCTACTTTCAGAAAATTGCCGATCCGGCGGATATCGCCCCCACCTCGGCAGTCGGCTTTACCATCAACCATGTTGCTGCCGTCTTCCTGCCGGCCCTGGGGGGCTATCTCTGGATGCTGGACTACCGGATACCGTTCATCATGGGAGCGGCGCTGGGCGTGATCTCCCTGGTACTGGCCCAGTTTATCCGGCTGCCCTCCCATGCCGGACCGTTGGAGCAGACAGCAGGCTAGTCTCAGATCAGGTGGTAGTGTCTGACCATTGCCCTGTGGCTGCGAAAGGCTGCCAGATAACGGGCATCTTCAGCATAGGTAGTGGGATAGATGGCTGGAACCGGCTGGTGTTGCAAGCTGCTGTCCACGTTGACAAAGGTGAACAGGCAGGAGTTTGAAAGGGCCTTGCTGTTGCGGTCCCGGCTGATCCGCTCGATGCTGGCCTCAACGCAGACAAAGCTGTCGCAGGTGTAGACAACCCGGCAGGTGTAGTGCAGCTTGTCCCCCAGTCTGACCGGGTGGAAGAAGTTGATCCGGTTGACCGCAGCAATCAGGGCCCGGTCAGGCGCAATCAGTTCGGCACACATGGAGGACAGTTCATAGGCCCTGCGGATGATATAGCCGCCGAAGATCCTGTGGGGGACATACTCCTGTTCCGGATACATCCGCTCCCAGGACTCCACCACCAGGCTGTCCGCCTTGATTCCGCTAAAGCCGGGCTGATCCTGCGCCGTGTGGAGCTGGTGCAGCAGCTCGTACTCTTCGCGGCTGGGCGGCTCCTGCTGGGCCGCCTGCTGCTGGCGGTACTGTTCCCGCTCCTGCATTGACTTTTCCGCTCGGTGGCGTTCAAGCTCATCCTGATACTCAAGCGGCGGCAGCACCCTGCTTTCCTCGGCTGATTCACCGCCTCTGGCCACCATGGTAAAGTAGCAGGAAGCGATATGGGTGGCCGGATCGCCGGCATGCTCGACCCGCATCCCCACCACCATGGATGATCTGCCGACATGGTTGATACGGGCATCAATCTGGATATCCCGGTCATTGTCAACCACATGGCGCACAATGATATTGTCGATGGCGGCGGTCACTACCTTGGCATCGGGGTGAATGCTGCGGGCATAGCCCAGCGCTGCCTGTTCGGCCATGATATCCAGGTCTTCCAGCAACAGACCGAACCTGAAGTTGCCCACAATCGGTTCATCCACAACCATGTAACGGCGGCGGGCCTTCAGATCCGATGCAAGCGGCAGTACCTTGTAGAGTGATGTTTCTCGCGGTGTGGTCATTTGTCTGCTCCCGGTTTTATGCAATTGACATCAGCTGCTGTACACTCTACATCTCTGCATCCGGTTAGGCAACAGGGCGTTAGCGGTGCAGGGAAGGCCTTGACATTGGGGGAAGCGGATGAACTTTCTGTTCCATATGCTCCTGTCGGGTGATGACGATCAACTGCTGATCGGCAACTTCATGGGCGACTTTGTCAAAGGCAGCCTGCAGGGCCGCTTTCCTCCCCGTATCCGCCAAGGGGTGCAACTGCATCGCCGGATAGACTCCTTTGCAGAACAGCACCGGCTTTTCAGGCAGAGCCGTTACTCGCTCTCGCCGCAGTATGGCCTGTACCGCGGCATCATGGTTGATCTGTTCTACGACTATTTTCTGGTGAACAGCTGGTCTGCCTGGACTGATGAACCGTTTGGCACCTTCCTTGCCAGGACACGGACGGTGATTGAAGGCAATCAGCAGGCCCTGCCGCCGGAACTGCAGCCGCTACTGGCGGTGATATTCAATGAACTGCTGCCTTCCTACGGCACCCTGGAGGGGATCGGCAGGGCGTTTGCCCGCATGTCGCGCCGTATTGTCCGTCCGAATCCGCTGGCCGGCTGCGAGATTGAACTCAGTCTGCACCATGCAACCCTGCAACGGGATTTTTATGCCTTTACGCCGGATCTGTTCAGTTTTGTTGATCAGCAGCTGCGTTGTGTGAGAGATTAAGCCGTTATTGTTGAGCAAATACCACGTTAAAGCGGGCGGCCATGCCAGATACGATCTGTGACTTCTATTGCGACAAGATCCTGAAAGGGCTGCTGGAGGTGCCGGTCTACCTCCAGAATGATCAGGTCTTTGCCTTTCATCACACCAACCCGCTCTGGGAACATCATGTGGTGCTGCTCCCGAAAAGGCATATCGAGTCATTGATCAGCCTGGAAGAATCCGACAACGAACTGCTGCTGGAGCTGATGCGGACGGCCAAGCTGATTGCCGCCGACTTTATGGCCCGTTTCGGGGCCTGCCGGGTCTATACCAACCTGGGTAGCTACCAGTCATCCAAGCACCTGCACTGGCATATCGGTGCCGGCGAACAGCTGCGGCCCTATTAAAACAACCCAGCAGTGGCTGGTGTCCAGACAATCTATTGAAAGGCGGTTCAGATGCGTAACCTGATCAAAATGTGCAGTGTCGTGGTACTTGCAATCTTCTGTGCGATGCCGGTGCATGCTGCGGAAACAAAGGTGAACAAGATGGTGACGACCGATTCAGGGCTCAAGTATGTTGATCTGGTGGTGGGCAAGGGGGCCTCACCGACCAGAGGCAGGCAGGTGAAGGTGCACTACACCGGTACGCTGGAGAACGGCACCAAGTTTGACAGCTCGGTGGACCGCAGACAGCCGTTCAGCTTCATCATCGGCGTTGGGCAGGTCATCAAGGGCTGGGATGAAGGGGTGATGGGGATGAAGGTAGGTGGCAAGCGCAAACTGGTTGTCCCGGCCAATCTGGGCTATGGCGCCAGAGGGGCCGGCGGCGTGATACCACCTAATGCCACCCTGTTGTTTGATGTGGAACTGCTGGATGTGCAGAAGTAGGAAGGCATCTGCTTTCGGGACTACTGGATCGGCCCGCCGGTCCCGGCAATAGCAGAGTCAAACCGGATCAGCCATGAAGCCATCGCAATCGTACAATCTGCTGACCATCCTCGGAGCGACCGCTTCCGGCAAGACCCGTCTTGCCGTCTCATTGGCCCGGGAACTGCCCGGAGAGATTATCTCCGCTGATTCCCGCCAGGTCTTCAGGCAGATGGATATCGGCACCGGCAAGGATCTCCATGAGTACGGCTCTGTCCCCTATCACCTGATTGATGTTCTGGAACCGGGGCAGGAGTGCAGCGTGTTTACCTTTCAACGTCTGTTTCTGCAGGCCTTTGAAGAGGTCACCGCACGTGGTTGCCTGCCGGTGCTGTGCGGGGGGACCGGCCTGTATCTGGATGCGGCACTGCGGGGCTATCGGATGGTTGAGGTGCCTGAAAACCTGCAACTGCGGGCAGAGCTGGCCAGCAAAAGTGACGCCGAGCTGGTTGCGATGCTGGTGAAACTGTTGCCTGACCAGCATAACAGGACTGATCAGACCGAGAGAGCCCGTACGATCCGCGCCATTGAGATAGCCAGCCACCAACCAAATGACCAGGAGGGGCAGGAACCGTTCCCTGCCATCTGCCCTCTGGTGCTGGGGATTCGCTGGGACCGGGCGGAGTTGCGCTGCAGGATTACCCAACGCCTGTGTCAGCGGCTTGAGGCAGGCATGCTTGATGAGATACAGCAGCTGCATGCCGGCGGGGTCGCGTGGGAACGTCTGGACTACTACGGGCTGGAGTACCGCTATGGGGGGATGTTCCTGCGGGGGGAACTGAACCGCAATGATCTGTTCCAGAAGCTGAATGCCGCGATCCATGATTTTGCCAAACGCCAGGAGACCTGGTTTCGCAGGATGGAGAAAAACGGCGTTGTGATTCACTGGCTGGATGGAGCTGGCGACCCGGTTGCAGAGGCCCGGAAGATCATCTCCGCTCATTTTGTATGAACACCCTGCTGCATCCCCTGCAACAACACTTTCCTCAGCAGTACCATGACCGGATCTTTCTGGTTGGCGGCACAGTACGTGATTTTCTGCTGCAGCAACCAGGCCGGGATTATGACCTGATCGCCGTCCTGCCTGAGGATCTGCTGCCATCGTTCGGCTTCCGGCTGGTTGCGGGCAAGACCACCGGGCCGATCTGGTTTCACCATGATGATCAGTTGGGTAAGATCGAGCTAATCCGGCTTGATGTTATCAGTCAGCTTGATGCTGATCTAAAACGGCGGGATTTCAGCATCAACGCTATTGCCTTAAGCCTGGATGGCAGCCTGTATGACCCATTGAACGGCCAACAGGATCTGCAGCAACGGCTGCTGCGGGTCTGCTCGGACCGGAGCTTTGTTGATGACCCGTTGCGGATTATCCGCGGATTGCGCTTAATGGCAGACGGCTGGCTGCTGCTGCCGGAAACCGCGCAGTTGATCCAACAGCGGGATTGGGCGGACCGGCTGGCCTGCCTGCCGGTTGAACGGTTCAGCCGTGAGATGGTCAAGGCCCTGGCTGGCAGACAACCGCAACGGTTTTTTGAACAGATGCTGCGGTTCAGGCTTGGTGCCGGCTGGCTGCCGGAGCTGTTCAGGATGCCGGATATCCCTGCCGGACCACTGCAGCATCACCCTGAAGGGGATCTGCTGACCCATTGTCTGCAGGTGCTGCAACGGGCGGCAGAGGTCAGTCCTGATCCTTTAACCCGTTTCTGTGCCTTTTTTCACGACATCGGCAAGTTGTCCAGCGATCCGGCCCGGTATCCCAAACACCACGGCCATGATGAGGCCGGCTTCAAGCCAGCCCTGAACCTGTGCCGGCGACTCTGTCTGCCAACAGAGTGGGGCAGGGCACTGGCCTGGACTAGCCGCCTGCATGGCAAGCTGAACCGCTGGTCGGAGCTGCGGGATGCAACCAGGCTGCGGATAGCGGAACAGGCCCGCAAGGCCGGTATCAGCCGGGTCCTGCCGGTTGTGTCGGCTGCAGACAAACCGGGCGGTAGTACCCCTGCCCAGTGGTTTCAGGCCCTGGATGTTGTTGCCATGAACAGTGTCCAACTGGGGATCGACAGAGAACAGCTTGAGGCGATGCAAGCAAGGCATCGCCCTGATTGTATCCTGCAGCAGAGGATCAGATTGTTGAGGTCATATGAAGACATTCCGTAAGGAACTCTGGTTTGAAACCCCGACCCGCCGGGCATTTATCAACATCACCGCCACCATTGAAGAGTGCCTGAAGCAGAGCGGCATCCGTGAAGGACTGCTGCTCTGTAATGCCATGCATATTACGGCCAGCGTGTTTATCAATGATGATGAATCCGGCCTGCATCAGGATTTTGAGGACTGGCTGGAGCAGCTTGCCCCGGAAAAACCGTATTCCCGTTACCGTCACAACGGCTACGAGGATAATGGTGATGCCCACCTGAAACGTACGGTGATGGGGCGTGAGGTGGTGGTGGCGGTTACCGGCGGCAGGCTTGACCTGGGGCCGTGGGAGCAGATCTTTTATGGTGAGTTTGACGGCAAGCGCCGGAAACGGGTGCTGGTCAAGATTATCGGCGAGTAGTGCCGGATGGATGGAGTGCTGCCATGAGTGAGCAAAACAGGTCTGCAGCAACGTTGATCAGCGCCCTTGGGCTTGTCCGGCACCCGGAAGGGGGCTGGTATCGTGAGACCTACCGCTCCGGCGGAGAGATCCCCTGCGGCGCCTTGCCGGACTGTTTTGGTGGTCCGCGTTCACTATGCACCGCCATCTATTTTCTGCTGGAACGGGGCGACTGCTCTGCGCTGCATAGAATCAAATCCGATGAGTTGTGGTTTTTCCATGGTGGCGCAGCTCTGACCATCCATCTGCTGGCAGCGGACGGTAGCCATTCTGCAATCAGGCTTGGGGCCGATATCGCAGCAGGAGAGGCTTTTCAGGCCATGGTCCCTGCCGGGACCTGGTTCGGGGCCGAAATCGGCGGGGCAGGGGCATATGCCCTGGTCAGCTGCACGGTGGCACCGGGGTTTGCCTTTGCAGATTTTGAAATGGGGGACAGAAACAGATTGCTGCAGCAGTATCCGGAACATGAAGCCGTCATCACACGTCTGACCCGCAGTCCGGTTTAGGTAGCTTTTGTTGCAGGCTGCTACCAGCCTCGCCAGGGTTTCCTTGTATCGGTGCCTTACGGGTCAGCACACGCGGTTTGCCGGATTGAAATACAGATAGAACGTGCTATTCTTATAAGGACTGCTTTGTCTGGATAATGTAAAACCTTCAAAGGAATGGTCATGGTCATTGCCCCTGCTGCCAGTAAACTGTGTGATACAAGCAGTTTGGCGCTTGTCTTGCTGCTGACAATCGCGGGGCTTATCTCTGTGAGCCGTTTCAACTATCTGCTGTTCCACGCCCTGATAGAACTTTTAAGCATTGTTGTCGGTGTATCCATCTTTGTACTGGCCTGGAACAGCCGCCGCTACCTGGAGAATCAGTTCTTTACGCTATTGGGCATCGCCCTTCTCTTTGCCAGCGGTTTAGACCTGCTGCACATGGCTGTCTATAAAGGCATGGGGATCCTTCCCGGCTATGGCCCCAACCTTGCCACCCAGCTCTGGATCGCCGCCCGCTACCTGCATTGTTTTTCAATCGTCATCGCGGTCATGGTCATCAGGCGTCCGGTCAGCACCAGCCTGCTGTTCTGGGGATCCGGCGTTGCGACGGTTCTACTGCTCTGGTCGATCTTCGCTGGTGTCTTTCCTGTCTGCTTTGTGGAGGGGGCAGGGCTTACTCCCTTTAAAAAATACAGTGAAATCCTGATCTGCAGCACCTTTGGTATTGGACTCCTCATGCTGCATCGTCATCGGGACCAGTTCAGCCGCTGGGTTTACGGTATGCTGGTGGCCTCACTACTGACGGCAATCGGTGCAGAGCTGGCGTTCATCTTTTACGTCAATGTCTACGGCCTTTCCAATATGGTGGGGCACCTCTTCAAGCTGATTTCATTTCTCTGCCTCTATCTCGGCATTATCCGGAGCGGCCTGGAAGACCCGCTTGAGGTGGTGTTCCATGAACTCAAGCTGAAAGATGAACAGCTGGTTGCTTTAAATGCCCGGCTTTTAAACACAAATGAAGAACTTGAAGTGCGGGTCGCCGCGAGGACTGAGGATCTCAGGCTGATGGTGGATAACCTGCATGATCAGGCGCGGCAACTGGAGGAGGAGATCGTTGAACGTCAACAGGTTCAGGAGGAGCTGAAGCGTGCCAAGGAGGCCGCTGAAGCTGCCAATCATGCAAAATCAGCATTTCTTGCCAATATGAGCCATGAACTGCGTACCCCCCTCAATGGCGTCGTCGGTATGGCCCAGCTGATTGCCCTGACAAACGTTGATGCGGAACAGAAGGAGTATCTCGATACGCTGCAGTACTCGGCTGACAATCTGCTGCAACTGATCAATGACATCCTGGATATCACCAAGATAGAGGCAGACCAGTATGAGCTGCATAGCTCCGAGTTTTCCGTGCGGGATTGCCTTGTTCAGACGGTGGGGATGTTGCAGAGGCGCATTGATGAAAAAGGTTTGAATGTCACCATTGCTGTCTCTGATACGGTCCCGGAGATCATGCTGGGGGATCATCTGCGGGTCATGCAGATCATGGCAAACCTGCTTTCAAATGCGGTCAAGTTTACGGAAAAGGGTGGCATCACCATTGCCGCATCCATTAAGGAGCAGCACGATTCCACCATGCTGCTTGAGTTGACGGTTTCAGATACCGGTATCGGGATTGAGCCCGAGTACCTTGGGCATATCTTTGACACCTTCACCCAGGTTGATGACTCACCGACGCGCAGGTACGGTGGTGCCGGTCTGGGGTTGGCGATCAGCCGCAAACTGGCCGAACTGATGGGCGGCTCCATCTCGGTTGAAAGCAGGTTGCAGCAGGGCAGCTCCTTTCATTTCCTGCTGCCCTGTTCGGTCCCTTCTCATTCCTGTTCTCCCAATGCCCCGTTGTCAGATCAGGTCAGCCCCGATTTTGCGGAGGTTCCCGCCATCTGCTCGTTACCGGTTCTGGTGGCAGAGGATAATCCTGCCAACCTCAAATACGCCAAAAAACTATTGGAAATGCTGGGATGTAAAGTTACTGAGGCCGCTGATGGCAAAGAAGCCCTTGAAGCGTGGGAAACAGGAAACTTCAAATTGATCCTGATGGATATCCAGATGCCGGTGCTACGCGGTGATGAGGTGGTGAAAATCATCAGAGAGCGTGAACAGGGCTGCCATGTCCCGATCATTGCGGTAACGGCCCATGCCCTGATGGGGGATCAGGAGCGTTTTATGGCAGCTGGCTGCGATGGCTATATTGCCAAGCCGTTTCAGATGGACGCACTCAGCGATGTTATCAAAAGGGTTGTCTGCTAGAAGCTGCGTTGATGGGAAGCGAAAACAAGGGATAATGAGACGGTATCCCGACGTGCTCGCTGTAATTTTGTAAACAAAAAAGGTTAGGCGAACAGCCTAGCCCTTTTTTGTTTGGGGAGTGGGTACCGCTTTTCCTTGCCCCAAAACAGTACCTTTCCTGATCAGCGTCAATCTTCCGAGCGAACCTTCTCCCTTGAGAAAGAAGGTGGCCGAAGGCCGGACGAGGCGGAACTGCGGAATACTCGCGCTTATCAGATTCCCTTTTGAGTCCTTGCGATAACGTATAACAGCCTTGCTGAAGAGTTATCATAAAACTGTGGTATACTACAGCCCAGACAGCTTTACGGAGTTTGAGCGGAATTTCTACCTGTAGTTCCGGCTGCCGTGAGACCATTTGTACTTCAGGATGCTGATTACCCGTCCAGCACGGAGGATTTTATGCAAACAAGATTGCGTATGGTATTGCCTGATCAGAGTCTCCTCAAACTGTACGAGCAGATGTACCTTTCCAGGGTATTCGAAGAGAGCTGTGCTGAACAGTATGCCAAAGGGCATATTACCGGTTTCCTGCACCTGTACAGCGGACAGGAAGCGGTCGCAGCCGGAGCCACCGCCGGGTTACATAAAGATGACTATATTCTTTCTGCCTATCGCGAACATGCGCAGGCCATTGTTCGCGGGGCAGAGCCCCGGCGGGTAATGGCGGAATTATTCGGTAAGGCTACCGGCATCTGTAAAGGTAAAGGCGGCTCCATGCACCTGTTCGATCCAACGCTGAATTTTATGGGGGGCTATGCAATTGTTGGAGGGCAGTTCCCCATATCCGTCGGCCTGGCGTTCGCAGCACGCTATAGAGGTGAAGACCGGATTGCCGCCTGTTTTTTTGGGGATGGTGCTGTCAACCAGGGTACCTTTCACGAGTCGCTCAACTGGGCTCAGCTCTGGCAAATGCCGGTGCTGTTCATCTGCGAAAACAATTTTTACGGCATCGGTACTGAGGTACATCGTTCATCGGCACTGGCATCTATCCATAGGCGTACCTGCGGTTATGACATCCCATCGGAAAAGGTGGACGGTATGGACGTAATTGCGGTCTACAAAGCGGTCAAGCACGCCGCGGAAAAGGTGCGGGAGACCAGTCGACCTTATTTCATCGAGGCCACGACCTACCGCTTCCGCGGTCACTCCATGGCCGATCCGGCTAAATATCGTTCTGCTGCTGAACATGAGGTTTGGAAGTCTCGTGACCCGTTACCGAGTTTTGCCCGGCAACTTCAGGAAGAGGGGATAGCAACCCGTGCCCAGCTTGACGGCATTGAAGCACACTGCCTGGCGGTCGTGGCCGATGCCGTTACCTTTGCCGAGGAGTCACCCTGGCCTGAAGAGCGCACAGTATGGGAGGATATTTATGTCTGAGATGACCTACCGGGATGCTATTAATGCGGCGCTTAAGGAGGAGATGCGCCGTGACCCGTCTGTGTTTGTGCTGGGGGAAGACGTGGCCCTTTATGAAGGCTCGTTCAAGGTTACCAGGGGCCTGCTGGCTGAATTTGGGGAAGAGCGGGTCAAAGACACTCCCATTTCCGAGAATACGATCATTGGGGTTTCAATCGGTGCGGCCATGGGGGGACTGAGGCCGGTGGCCGAACTTATGACCGTTAACTTTGCGCTGCTTGCCATGGACCAGATAATCAACCACATGGCAAAGATCCGTTCCATGTTCGGCGGGCAGACCTTTCTGCCGATGACCGTCCGTATGCCGGGGGGGGGTGGCAGTCAGCTTGGCGCCCAGCATTCTCAAAGTCTCGAAACCTATTTTATGCACTGCCCGGGCATGCATCTGCTCTACCCGGCCACGCCGTCTGATGCAAAGGGGCTTCTGAAGAGTGCCATCCGCGACAATAATCCGGTGATTTTTCTGGAACACGAACTGCTTTACAACAGCAAAGGAGAGGTTCCTGACGATCCTGAGTTCCTGATACCCATTGGTAAAGCAGATATCAAGCGTACCGGTGAGAGTGTTACCATTGTCGGCTATGGCCGCATGACGGTCCTGGCACTGCAGGCAGCCGAAGAGCTTGTCGGCGACGGTTTTTCCTGTGAGGTGGTTGATCTGAGAAGCCTGGCTCCGCTTGACATGGACGTGATCCTGGCCTCAGTCCGTAAAACCGGCAGACTGGTGGTCGTAGATGAATGCTGGCGCACCTGTGGACTGGGTGCGGAGATCGTCTCACGTGTTTATGAGGCCTGTTTCGACATACTGCAGGCCCCGGCAAAACGTGTCTCCGGGTTGGATGTGCCGATGCCTTATTCGCGTAAGATTGAAATGATATGCATCCCGCAGGTTGAAACCATCAAACAGGCAGTAATTGATGTCCTGTCGGGTACCTACTGAGGAGAAGAACATGGCAAAAGAAATTATCATGCCCAAACTTTCCGACACCATGACTGAAGGTCTTTTTGCCGGCTGGCATAAAAAGGTTGGGGATCGCATTGAGCGTGGTGACATCATTGCCGAGGTTGAAACGGATAAGGCCGTCATGGAACTGGAGGCCTTTGCCTCAGGTGTACTGTTGCAGGCCCTGGCCAAAGAAGGTGAAACGGTTCCGGTTGGAACCGTACTCGGGCTTATTGGAGAACCGGAAGAAATCGGGACCGTTGCGACACCTTCTGCTGAGGTCACACCTGCAATACCGGCAGAACATCCAGCAATATCCAAACCTCCCGTTCTTATACCCCCGCCGGCTGCACTGAAATCGGGGCTTATTCAGAGTGAGGCTGAATATCTGAAAGCATCACCTCTCGTTCGTCGTCTGGCTCGAGAACACGGTGTCGATCTGAAGCAACTACACGGCAGTGGACCGGAAGGGCGTATTACGCAGGATGATCTGGCAGCCTTCATACAACAGCATGCTTCGCAAACCTCGGCGAGTCCTCTACCCTCTTCACATGGAGACGGGGCGCCAGTACACCCTCAACAACCGGCTGCTGCAGAATTCCAGAGTTCAATGCGTCAGGCAATTGCAACGGCGGTCACTCAGTCCTGGCAGAACATCCCGCACTTTAGCGTCACAATGGAAATAGACATGGATGCCTGTCGGGAGGTCATCGGCAAACTGAAGACAGAAGGTCGGCCAATCGGGTATACGTCGTTACTGATTAAGGCTTGTGCGATCGTCTTGAAAAAATTTCCTCTCTTGCGCGCCCAAGATGCCAGACTTGCTGATGAAATCAATATAAATATCGCCGTCGCTTTGCCTGATGGCCTGTTGATGCCGGTGCTGCGTAACTGCGCCGCCAGACCGGTTTTAGCGGTGGAACAGGAACTCACAAAACTTGTTGAAAAATGCCATGCCGGAAAACTCTCTTCCGAAGAAATGAACGCTGGATGTTTCTCTCTGTCAAACCTTGGAATGTACGGAGTTGACGAATTTACCGCCCTGATCATGCCTGGTCAGACGGCAATACTGGCGGTTGGAAGTGTGATGGAGCGACCATTCGTGCGTAACGGCTCCTTGGCCGTTGCTGCTACGTTACGTGTGACACTGTCAAGCGATCATCGTACTGTGGATGGCGCCTATGCTGCACAGTTTCTGGCTGAATTGCGCCGTTGTCTGGAAACCCCCGCAATTTTATTGGCTGACGAGAGTTGATACCTGCTGTTGCAAACCGGCATAAAAACAGCGGGTTTTAAGTCGATATGCGGAGGTTTTGCGAAAGATCAGATGCTCGGCATGGCAGCGTAAGCGGTTTTGGGAATAGTCAATAACGTGCCGTAATGCTTGTAATAGCATTTGTGTTGACAGTCGTTCCGTGTGGCAGCATAGTAACAGTACATAGTTACAAACAATAAGCTTTCACCGAAAAGGCAAAATCCAGGGGACTGGATGACGCAAAGCCACCTACCCGGACCGGGAAGAGGGGTTACCGAAGCGGTTAGCAGGATGTCTGCATAGAGGCATTCTTATTAGCCTGTCTTTTCGAAAGAAAAGCCGGGCTTTATTGTTTTCAGGCAGCTGGTTGGCCGTTGCGCGACATCCCGAAGCAGAAAAATGAATCCCGGCCGGTGAAGGAGAACCGCTTGAACCGGACCATTGCGTTATCCGGCGTCAACCAGGGGTACACATTCTACGCTATGACTCAACAGCACCTGACATACTGCTGCCATTGCGGCAAGCCTATCGATTCTGCTACCTGCAGCCATGTCTATTCCGTGCTTATAGACCCGGGTACAGAGCGGATCATAATAGCTCATGAGCTGCTTGCAGGTGCCCTTAACTACTGTTCCGATAATTGCATGTTCAAGCGTAGGGACGGCCATCCACCCCTTAAAGAGATAAAGGCTTTTTTGGACTCCAGTTGAAAAAAGTATCCCAACACACCGGGGTGTGGTGTTACTGTAGGGGCTGGATCTCCGGTGCGGTGGCGCCTTGGAGAGTTCCGGGCCCGGATACTGCCCCCTGAGGCGGATGGCCTGGGGACGCTCCTGCCCGTGAATTGGTGGCGTCCCTGCTCAAAGGATGCGGAATACTAGACGTGTCGTCGTCTACACATTACTAAAATAGAGGAGCTGTCGTGACCAAAACAGACTTAGTCGAGAAAATCCAGGCCAGCATCGGCCTGTCCAGAAAAGATGCCGCTGCCATGCTGGAATCCGTTTTTACCATTATGAAGGAGTCGCTGGAAGCGGGCGAGACCATCAAAATATCCGGTTTCGGCAGTTTTGTTGTCAGCCAGAAGGCTGCACGTCGTGGGCGTAACCCGCAGACCGGTGAGGCAATCACGATTGAGGCCCGTAAGGTACTCACGTTCAAGCCCGGTTCGGTACTGCGTGACGCCATCAACGGCGAGGCTGTGTAGGCTGTCTTCATGGTGTTTCAGGGCGGGCGGACCGGTGTTGCCCAGAGGTCTGCGGCTGTCCTCACTGTTGTCAGACCTCCTGTAGCGCTATCAAAATCCTGAACCGTAACGAGTACGTCATGCAGATAACCAATCTCCTCATCAACCTGCAGAACAAGGCGGTAGCTGCCTTTTCCAACAACGCATGCCATGTCGAGCGTATCCGGGAGGCCCTTCCGGGCTGCTGCATCACGATTGCCGAGGGAAAAGCCGACTTTCTGGAGAAACTTCCTGCAGCTGAATGTGTCCTGGTCTGGTCGTTCAGGCCGGAGTGGTACGAACTGGCCCCGAAACTGAAAGCTGTCTTTACCCCCGCTGCCGGGCATGACTGGGTGGGGGCAGATCCCTCTGGCAGGGTGAAGACCTTTTACGGCAGCTTTCATGGCCGTATCATGCGTGAAAGCCTGCTTTCGATGATGCTGTATTTCAACCGCAGGATCGGAAAAACCCTTGAGGACCAGAAGCGGGGAGTGTGGGGACGAAATGACTACAGCAGCTGTGTGGCGCTCTTCAGCCAGCATGTGCTGATCGTTGGTTGCGGTGCGCTGGGGCGATCCATGGCGGAGTTGCTGAAGGCGTTTGGTGCACGAGTCACCGGGGTCAGACGTACTGTCTCTGGGGAGCTTCCGGCCTGTATCAACCGGATGATCACCTTTGACCGGCTGGAACAGGAGCTTCCGTACGCTGACCATGTTGTCCTGCTGCTGCCGGGTGAAAAGGAGACGGATGGTATCATTACCAGGCGACACTTTGCTGCGATGAAGCCGGGGGCGTTTCTGTACAACCTGGGACGTGGCAATTGCTACCGGGAGGAAGACCTTCTGGCGGCCCTCAACCATGGACCCCTTGCAGGAGCGGGATTGGATGTCTTTGCCGATGAGCCGTTGCCTCCTGAATCCCCCCTGTGGGAACAGCCGAACCTGCTCATCACGCCGCATGCCAGTGCTGTCAGCCGGGAGTACATCGATCTCTTTATAGAGGAGTGGCTGGAGCGGCTCCGGGGGCTTTCATGACTGCTGCCGGTGGTCGGGAGACACGCAATGTCAATCCGGAGTTCAAATGACACAACGGGCTATACTTTGTCCACGCTGCAGGCGGCTGATCGGCAGCGATGAGACGGTCTGTTCATGGTGCGGTACCTCCCGTTCAGCAGCCTGGTGGCAGCTTATCCACTGGACACGGGGCGGCATGGAGGGGGACTGGACTGTCAAGGCCCTGATCTCGATCAACATTGTCTATTTCGCGCTCTCTCTGCTGCTCAGCATCAGCAACGGGGCAGCGGGCGGCTTGTTATCCCCGGGCCAGGACAGCCTGCTGCAGCTGGGGGCAACCGGTACCTATCCCATTGATCACTCCGGCAGCTACTGGACCCTGCTTAGCGCCAATTACCTGCACGGCGGTATCCTGCATCTGCTGTTCAACCTCATGGCCTTAAGGCAGCTGGCACCCCGGGTCATCAACGAGTACGGCAGCAGCCGGATGCTCACCATCTACACCCTGGGCGGTGTTGCCGGGTACGTGGTCTCCTATCTGGCGGGGGTCATGTTTACGATTGGTGCTTCGGCAGCTGTCTGCAGCCTGATGGGAGCCCTGCTTTACTACGGAAAAAGCCGGGGCGGCTCCTACGGCAATTCGGTCTACCGCGAAGTCAGTGGCTGGCTGATCAGTATCTTTCTGTTCGGTCTGCTATTTCCCGGCATAAATAACTGGGGGCACGGTGGCGGTATTGCCGGTGGCATCATACTTGGCGCAGTCCTTGGCTACCTTGAACGCAGGCGTGAAAACAGCGTTGACCGGGCTGTTGCTCTCATCTGTGGTCTGGCCACCATTGGTGTTCTGGGCTGGGCCGCAATACGGGCTGCTGCCTACCTGCTGGCACCGGCTGTCTGACCCTGGCATTTCTGTGATATCACGGTCCTGTTCTCATGCTCATTCGCTGGACCTCTGTAGGAGGTACCGATCTCCCCAGTCGGTACATCCTGCTGCCCGGCAAGCCGGGGGCGCGGCATAATGGAGCTGGATGACGGTCATGGCAGCGAAGCAGTCCCGCCGGGGGAGTGGAAGACGCTTCTACCCGAGGATGTTGCTGCCGGTGCCCGGTATTCGGCGGTTTGGGCGGTGGTGCTGGCAGCCAAAGGGATTCCGTACCGTCTGGAGCCTGAACATGACCGCTGGCGGCTGTTGGTGCCGGACGAACAGCTGGTAACCGCGATTCAGGAGATAGCGCTCTACGAAGATGAAAACCGCAACTGGCCGCCGTTACCGCCCAAACGACCGCCACTGGATGCCGGTACCTATACCACCCTTTCAATTCTGGTCCTGTTTGCAGCATTTCATAATCTTATCCGTTCCGATCTGATAACCGTTGCCGGCAGCTATCCGGACTGGTTCTCAAGCGGCATGATGCAGTCGGCAAAGATTATGGACGGAGAATGGTGGCGGCTGATCACCTCCCTGACGCTGCATGCCGATCTGTCGCATCTTCTGGGCAATCTCTGTATCGGTGGGGTCTTTGTTGTCCTGCTCTGCCGGGAGCTGGGAGCCGGGCTGGCCTGGACCCTGCTGCTGGGGGCAGGTCTGCTCGGCAATCTTGCCAACGGGTATCTGCAGCCTGCTACGCATAGTTCGATCGGTGCCTCCACCGACGTGTTCGGCGCGGTCGGTATTCTGGCCGGTCTCAGTGTGCGGCGCTACAGCCAACTGAAGAAACGACGCTGGGCCGTGCCTGTGGCTGCAGCGCTTTCACTGCTTGTCCTGATCGGCAGTGAAGGGAAAAACACCGATGTCGGTGCCCATTTCTTCGGCCTTTTGGCAGGGCTGCTGCTGGGACTGCTCACTGAGGTCCTGATTGGCCGTTATGGCTATCCCGGCCGCTTTCTGAATGTGCTGCTGGCGGTATTCAGCTGTCTGCTTGTCGTAACCGCCTGGTGGTATGCCCTGCAGCTATAGCGGCAGACGGTTGTTGCCAACCTGTTGGTTGACACGGCCGGTTAATCCTTCCAGTAGGCTGCTGCCGGGCGGAGTGCCAGCAGCAGTGCCGCAATGATGATTACCCAGGCATACTGTACAACGCACTGGTGAAAGTAGGCTCCCGCCGCAATACCGAACAGGAATGCACACCATTTCAGTAACGCAATATCACGCCAGTGCCAGACCTTGGTTTTGAGCAGTTTCATACTCCACCTCCTCTTTTTTGCCAGTATACCACCATCCGGGCAGCCTGCAGTTGCCATAATCGGCACAATACCGTATGGTACCGGCTGCTTAAGACCTGAAGACAGGAGACATAGATGGCGGGAATTACAAAAAACACCGTTGTTACCCTTGATTATACCGTTACTGATATTGACGGCATGCCTGTTGATGAAGGGCAGGAACCGCTCAGCTATCTGCATGGCGGCTATGATGATGTCTTTCCGCAGATTGAGGCGGCACTGGAAGGTAAGTCGGCAGGTGATAGTATCATTGTCAATCTGCAGCCGGCTGAGGCCTTTGGTGAATATGATGCCGATCTGGTACGGATAGAATCTGTCGACGCCTTCAATGAAGAGGTGAAAGTCGGCATGCAGCTGGAACAGACTGAAAATGGCAATGAGCTGGTCTTTACGGTTACGGATGTTGCTGAAGGCAAGGTGGTGCTGGATGGCAATCACCCCCTGGCCGGGATGGCCCTGGTGTTTGAAGGCACGGTGATCAGTGTCCGTCCTGCCAGTGAAAGGGAGATCAGGGCCGGGAAGAGCATGGCAACGGTCCGCTAGCAGGCTGTTGAAAAACTACTACGGAGCCCGTCTGCGGCGTTGCGCGGTGCTCGCTCCTTCTCCTAACTATATGTTATGTCTCAGTCGCTGTGCGCCGTGCGCCTTGTAGCCGTGCTTCCTCATAACGTTTTTCAACAGCCTGCTAGTGTATGGGCGGAGGCCGGTCCGGCAGTGGACCGGCCATCCGGGGGGCACAGGCTCTGACAACGGTTACTGCCCGCTTGACCTGTTTAATCACATTTCGTGTTTTCGTCGTAAAGAGCCCCGCTCTTTTTTAAGTCGCTGCATTTGATAGAGACCATCACCTTGCCATCCCTTTGCGTTGCAATATCAAACCCGTTTGCTTCCGAATAGACCGATCGCCTTACATCTGCACCGCGAAAATCTGCACCTCGCAGCTTGGCACCCGAAAAATCAGTTCCTGTCAGATCTGCACCTTTAAAAATTGATCCGGAAAGTTCGCAGTTGTCGAATGAGGCATACGCAAGGTTCGCGTAGGTGAAGTTGACCTTGCTCATTTTTGCATTGCTGAAGTCCGTACGTTTACAGGTGGCTCCTGAAAAGTCGGTGCCGTTGAGAATAGCCCTGCTGAAACGCGCCTTTGAAATCGTGGTTGTTCTCATGTCTGCGGCAGTAAGGTTTGCATCTATAAAACGGCTGTTGTGGATATAGGCATTCTTCATCTTTGCACCGGTAAGGTCGCAGTTGTTAAACACCGCTTCATCAAGGCTGGCTTTTTCTGCCTTAAGACCAAGGCCCTTTGACCCGCTAAAATCGCACTCACCGCAATCCTCGATCATGGCACCGGAGAAATCAACGTTTATGAACTTTGAACCGTCTGCCTTCACCCCTGAAAGATCCGCATTCACAAGTGATTGACCGCTGAAATCACAGTTTTCACAGTTGCCGGTTGCCTTTGCCTTTTCAATGTCAACAGCAGGTGAACTGTTTGCGGTCAAGGCAACCAACATGGTTGAAAAGAGAAACAGCTTCTTCATATGTCGCCTCCGGAACATGGTTTGTCCAGATGATACCATGCTGCAGATCAATATCAATATGCGTTGATGATGCCAGCTGCGTCATTGTATAAGGCATGCCGGGAAAGGACCGCATGGGCGGTTACCCAAAAGATGAAACGCAAAGGGGATATCCGCATGTTTGAAACGGCTGATGAGCTGCGCCGGTGCTGATTGCCGTGTAGTAACCCGGTTACGCATGGGGCACCATCACCAGGGGGTGACATGTTCGGTTTTGCAACGCTAACGTGCCCGTTGTTTTCATATTGATAATAACCTTTTTCAAAATGATTTTTGACCTGCGCTGCTGATGTAGTGATTTAGGAGGGTTAGGCTGCCAGGCGTTGTTGCGTAATGCTGGCATGCTCATTGCTAGGTGATATGCAGGTGAGACATTACCGGTGCTGATCGGCTGTTACGGCGCAGGTAATGTTTTTTTGAAGAGATCGTTATGTAGTCTTGGTTATATCGATCCGAATTTTAATTACGATCAAACCGGAAGTTGTTTTTTTTGCCCGTCGTTATGGTGGTGAGTATATAGCGATGGTGCTTTTGAAGGGAGCGCGCATGGAGATCCTGTCGCAATCAATTGACTACGGTGTGTTGGGGCTGCTGATTGCAATGAGTATTGTCGCCATCGGAATAGCCCTTGAGAGATGGTTGTTCTACCGGCAGGTACGGATTGAGATGTTTGACAATAAACGTGCGCTTGAGCTGGCGCTGACAAAGAAGCTGCACCTGATTGCCACGGTGGGCAGCAACGCACCGTATATCGGCCTGCTGGGGACGGTGCTCGGGATCATGCTGACCTTTTCAACCATGGGGACTGAAGGATTGGTTGATAGCGGCAAGATCATGAGCGGCCTTTCCATGGCCTTAAAGGCAACCGCCCTGGGGCTCGTGGTGGCGATCCCTGCGGTCACGCTTTACAACCTTTTGCTGCGTCACGCCAAGGAACTGCTGATGCAATGGGACATTCGCCATGGACGAGAAGGAGTTTGACTACTTAAACGTTATCCCGCTGGTGGATGTCATGCTGGTGTTACTGACCATTGTCTTGACAACCTCGACCTTTATCGCCAGCGGCGCGATTCCGCTCAGCCTGCCCAAGGCGGCTCAGAGCCGGGATACAGCACTAAAGAACCTGACCATTGAGATAGATCCCCGCGGTACGGTCTATTGTAATGCCCTGCCGGTATCCCTGTCTGCCTTGCCGGCACGGCTGCAGCCGCTGGCACGTTCAACCCCGGTACTGATCCGGGCAGACCGTACCATCCCGCTGCAGGGATTTATTGAGGTGCTTGATCTGGTCAAACAGTGCGGGTTCAGCAAGGTAAGTGTCCAGACGGAGTTGAAACGGTAAGGGAGGGCAGATGGTGGGCCACGGAGAACACTCTACATATCGTCACCCGGAGGTGGCGTCAGATAACCGGCCTGTCCTGGACAACAACAGAGCAGAATCAACGGCGTGCGATTCAACCGGACTATTGCTGAATCAAACCGCCGCAACCTTGCGACGTTTGCTGGGTGACGGGATTGAACGGCTATGGATCGAACGGGTGATCGTTGGTGTCTTCTTCACCGGAGTGAAACTGAACAACGGCAACGGCGGTGTTGCCTATACCCCGCCGGAGCTGATCAGACGGGGCGGAGTGCAGCTGCTGGACGGAACGGTCCGGCCGATCAAAGGCACCAATGTTGCTAACGTCATTGCCGGCATAACGGGCGGTACCTTTGCCGAAGTGATCCGTCTGGCAACCTTGAATGCGCTCTCGGTGCCGTTCTTTGACAATGGCCGTTATCAGGTGGAAGACGGTGACGACCTGTCCGTTCACGCCAACATCTTTACCGGGCGAAAGGTCTGTCTTGTCGGTGCGATTATTCCCCTGCTGCAACGCCTGCGCGGATTGGGAACCGCCGAGACCGTCATCATTGATCAGAAAACCGAAACAGGCTGTGACCCGGCCCTGGGCCGGCGGGTGTCCCCTGCAGATGCCGCAGAGAGCCTGGGGGGCTGCGACACTGCCATTTTTACCGGTGCGACGATTGCCAACGGTTCGCTTCCGCAGTTGATCAGTATGGTCCCTGAATCAGCTGCCATTGCAGTTGTGGGACCAACAGCCGGTTTTGTCCCGGACGAGCTGTTCCGCCGCAGAGTGAGCCTGGTCGGTACCGTGGTGGTCACCGATAGCGATCAGGCCCTGGATTTCCTGGCTGAAGGTGGCGGCGCCCATCAACTGTACCGCAGCTGCATGCGTAAAATCACCATCAGCAGTATGCCGCACAGACAGATCTGTGTCTGAAGGCACTACCACAAGAATAAAGGAGAGATCGTATGTGTGAAGGATTAAAGGAAGAGTACGACCGGTTGCTTGAAGAAGCCGTTGCTTACCACGGACACAAATGTGCCGGGATTGAGAGCGGTACCCGCATGACCATGTGCGCCCTGAAACGGCTCGGTATTGCCGACCCCAAGGGGGCCGACAGCAAAAAGCTGATCGTGTTTGTTGAGGTGGATCGTTGTGCAACCGATGCTATAGCGGCTCTGACCGGCTGCCGTCCCGGTAAGCGTACCATGAAGGTGCTGGATTACGGCAAGATGGCAGCAACCTTTGTCAATCTGGAAAGCGGCAAGGCAGTGCGCCTGGCCTCCACCTTCGGCAACAAAAGCGGACAAGAAGAAAATGCTGCCCCGACTGACTTTGCAACAGCCCCGGAGGAAGACCTGTTCATCATTCAGGATGTTGCCATGACCCTGCGGCCGGAAGATCTGCCCGGCAAGCCGGTTCGCAAGGCGGTCTGTGCCTGTTGCGGCGAAAAGGTCATGGATGGCCGTGAGGTGGAGCGTGAGGGCCGGACCTACTGCAAACCCTGTGCAGCAGGTGAGACCTACTACCGAACTGTCTGAGTCTGCCGGCCGGCAAAGGGAGGATGCGAAGGGATGCGAAAGCGGATTTGTATCGGATTACTGGCAGGATTAAGCGGTCTGGCCGCGGCAGGATATGCCGCAGAGCAGGACAACAACAACGAACGTCTTGAAATGGAACAGATCGGTGTCAAGGCGCAGAGAAACAGGCTGCCGGTGTATGACGCGGCAGCGGTTACCGAAAGTGCCGGGCTTACTGCGGATGTCATCACCAGGGAAGAGATTGAGGCGGTAAAACCGCGCGACATTTATGACCTGATCGCCCGTGCAGCCGGTGCCTCATCCACCTACCAGGGCCGCAAATACATGAACTTCATTTCTATGCGGGGGGGAGACTCCAACTCGGTCGGGGTGATCATTGACGGGTTATATATGCCCAGCAGCCAGGCATCGCGCATCCTGGCCCAGTTTCCGATGGATGCCATCGAGTCGGTCAGGATTGTCAGGGATTCCACCAGTCTGACCCTCGGACCGCTGATTGATCTCGGTACGCCGCTCAGTGGGCCGAACCAGGGATTTGTTGTTATCAGCACCAAAAAGGCAAAACGTCTCGAAGGTGGTGCGGTTGCCGAATACGGTAGCCTGGATACCCGGGAATTCCAACTGTATCACGGCAACCGGATCAACAATATCAGCTACCGCCTGACCGGCACCGCCAACGGCAGCAATGGCCGTTCCGGCTGGAATACCAACAGCCAGGCCCAGTCGCTGCTGTTGAACGGCGGCTATGAGGGTGAAACGTTCAAACTCACTACCACCCTGTTCTACCAGAACGGCATGCGCAATATGGAGCATTCCTTCACCAATACCACCAACCGGTCCTATTGGGGCTATGACCCGATGGAGGCGCTCTGGATGTCGGTCGGCATGACCAAGCTCTGGACACCCAATCAGGTTACTTCGCTGGCCTATGCCCATGGCATGCTGACCGACCGCGAAGTGATGGGTACCAGCACTCCGGCCAATAATCCCGGGAATATAGCCTACAAATATCTCGGGCAGAGCGATTATTCCGATAATGCCCACCTCTGGCACACCGCCACCATGGGTGACAATACGGTGAAGGTCGGCATGCAGGCGCTGTTCTGGCACGAACCGAGCGGTTTTGCCGCCTGGGACGGCAAGGAACGGCAGGAATACGTTGTCGGCGGTTATCTCCAGGACGAGCAGAAGTTGCTGGGCGGCCGGCTGTCTTTGGATGCCGGTGTCCGGGTGGATGACAAGTTTATCAAAAAGGGAGTCGATAAATACAACCCGTCGCAGAACACCACCGCCCTGATCAGCAATACCTGGACGGCGCCGGTGATCGGAACTTCACTCGGGGCGGCCTACAAGCTGGACCGGGTGCATACCGCAACCGGCCGCTTCGGCTACTCCTATGCCGAAACCGATACGTTTCTGACCACGCTCAACAACAAAAAACTGGGGGCCGAGGAACGCTACAAGTATGAACTGGGGCTGGAGGGACGCTATCACCCCCGCTTTAACCCGAAACTGACGCTCTATTTCTACGATATCAAGAACTACAAAAATGCGGTGAGTACCAGCGGAAGCGGCGTCAATGTGGTCAATGTGTATGATTCTGCCAATCTGAACCGTTATGGTTTTGAACTGGGTACCAACGGCAGTCTGCCCTACGGGTTTGGATATGATGCCAAGTATGCGTATACCGAAACCAACAACGGTCTGACCAACAGTACCATGCCGCGAAACACGGTCTCAATGCTGCTTTCGCACCGCTATGGCCCGTTTTCCACCAATTTTACGCTCAGATATGTCGGGCCGTTCAAGAACAACAGCTTCACGGCTGCTACTGCCCCCTATCCCTACAAAGATGTGGGGGATTACACACGTCTGGACTCAAACATTTCTTATGACTACGCGTTTGAAAAGCTGCAGGGCCGGATCATGGCCTATGTGCAGAACATGCTGAACGACAAGTATCAGACCATCTACGGCTATCCGGACCAGGGCACCACCTTTGGTTTCAGGCTTGAAGCCGGATTCTGACCCCCTGATGCAGAGGTGAGATATTCCATGAACAGATCCGATATGACGACCTATAACGATGTGGCACTGACCGTCAACGCCCCGATCTACGCCTACTATGCCGAGCGCATCCTTGAGAAGACCGGCATACGTGAAGGAGTCTGTCTGGATGTCGGCTGCGGTGGCGGCTACCTGGGACTGGCGCTGGCAAACATAACCGGGCTTGAGTTTCTGTTCCTCGATTATTCGGCCGAGATGCTGCAGCATGCGGCAGAAAATATCCGTACCTGCAATCTGGAGGGCAGGGCACGCATTATCCGGGCTGCCGTGCAGGAGATACCGCTTGAAGACGACACGGTTGATCTGGTGATCAGTCGCGGCTCTTTGCCGTTCTGGGGGGAGCTTGGTGCTGCATTCGGTGAAATCAGGCGGGTTCTGAAAAAGGACGGTCACGCCTATATCGGCGGCGGGCTTGGTCCGGCGGAGATGCGGGAGCGGCTGCAACAGGAGTTGCGTGCTTACAACCCGGACTGGTTTGAGCAGCATCGCAAACCACCGGTCAAAATAAACGGTCAGTATCGCGATGGGCTGGTGTCTGCCGGTATACGGAGTTTTACCATCACCAGAAGCGATGTCGGTACCTGGGTTGAGTTCAGGGGGGCCTGATAATGCCACGTGATGTTACGGCATGCGTTGTTTCCCTGCTGCTGCATATGGCCCTGCTGGCTACGGCGGTTGCCTGTGCTGGGGGGGCGCCGGTATACACCAAACCGGTGCTGATCGACTTTACCAGTGAAAACGTGAACGAGAGCTGCCAAGAGCTTGATGCACTCCGTTCCGGCGGTGCCCCGGCAAATCCTTTGCCACAGCCGCCCCGGCAGCAGACCGGTAAACCCCGTGCCGCCGCGGTTGGGCCAGTGCTGCAGGAGGTGCCGCCTGCCCTGCCGTCAGCAGTTGAACAGTCTGCCGAGGCGGTACCGGTTGCTGCAGCGCCGTCGGAAGTCCCGCCGCCTCAGGTTGCAGCTGTAACGCACAACGCTCCGCCGGTCAGTACCGGTAGCCGTGGCAGCGGCAGCGGCATTGCCGGAAGCGGCAGCGGAGCATCGGCAGGAGGCGGGGATGCTGCAAGCGGACATGGCGGCAGAGGCACAAGCGAAGAGACACTGCGGCAACGCTATCTGAAAAGGCATTTTGCCTATATCCGCGATCGGGTGGCGTCAAATATGCGCTATCCCGGCATGGCGCAGCGGATGGGCTGGAGTGGAAATCTGGCCATTGAGTTTGTGGTCGCTCTGGACGGTTCGGCTGAGAGGATCAGGGTGGTGAAAAGCAGCGGGGTGCCGCTGCTGGACAGTGATGCCAGGGATACGGTGCTCAGGAGTGCGCCGTTCCCCAAACCACCGGTCAGCGCCAGGCTGGTGATCCCGGTTGCCTATCATCTGGAAAACTGAGTATGGTCCGGCGTGTTCCGGGCTTGCTGCTGAAAGGTTGGTTGCGATGCGTATAAAACTACTGGTGTTCTTGGCGCTTATGCTGTGTGCCGTTTCTCCGCTCTCTGCCCGTGAGATAACCGATATGACCGGCCACCGGATCGCGGTGCCGGACACGATCAAACGTGTGTTTGCCTCATCACCGCCGGCAACCTACATGCTGTATGCCCTTGATCCGACCCTGCTGGTGGGAAGCAATTTTACCGTTCGTGATGCCGACCGGCGCTTTTTGCGGCCGGAGTTCCTCAAGCTGCCGGTTGCGGGCGGCATATACGGGCAGGGCAAGACCGTCAACTTTGAGGCCCTGCTGGTGCTGAGGCCGGAGATAGTGCTGCGCTGGAGCAGTTGGGGCATCAAGGCCGACATGCAGTTTACTGAGCGGATGCAAAAGGCCGGGATTCCGACCGTCTCGGTCAGCCTGGAGCGGCTGGAGGATTGTGCTGCTGCGTTCCGTTTCATGGGGGCACTTCTGAATCGAAAAGAGCGGGCAGAGACCCTTGCGGCCTATGCCGACGAGACGATGCGCGGAGTCGCCCGGGCCGTGGCGCAGATCCCGCCAAAGGAGCGGCTGCGGGTTTACTATGCCGAAGGGCCGGACGGCCTTTCCACGGAGGGCACCAACTCATGGCACGCCCAGCTGATCCCGCTGGCAGGCGGCAGAAACGTGCATACCGGCAAGCAGCTTGAGCAGACCGGCATGGAAAAGGTCAGCATGGAGCAGGTGATCATGTATGACCCCGAGGTGATCCTGACCCATGACCGGACCTTTTATGCAGCCGTGCATAAAGACCGGCGCTGGCAGGCCCTGAAGGCCGTTAAAAACGGACGTGTCCTGTTGATACCTACTGTGCCGTTCAACTGGTTTGACCGTCCCCCTTCCTTTATGCGTCTGATCGGCCTGCAATGGCTGACGCACCAGCTGTACCCCCGGCAGTACCCCTTGCAGATCGTGCAGGAGACCAAACGGTTCTACCGGCTCTTTCTCGGTGTCAGCCTGACTGATCGCGATGTCCGGGAGATACTGCAACGATGAAAACCATACCGTTACTTTGTTCGGCAGCCGTTCTGGCCGCTACCATGCTTGTTTCGCTTGCATTGGGCAAATATCCGCTGCATCTGACCGAAATCATTTCGTTCATCTCCTTCAAACTGTTCGGCAACGGTTCGTTTGCACCGGAGCGGCTTGAACTGCTTGAAAATCTGCTGATTGAAATCCGTTTGCCGCGCATCCTGACCTCCGCCCTGATCGGTGCCGCCCTTTCGGTTTCCGGGGCGGCTTACCAGGCCATGTTCATCAATCCTCTGGTTTCGCCGGGTATTCTGGGGGTCCTGGCCGGGGCATCCTTTGGCGCGGCGCTCGGGATGGTCTTCATGAAAAGCTGGTTTGCGGTCCAGGTCTCCACGGTTGCAGGCGGCTTCGCCGCCGTGGCTATCACCATCGGTGTTGCACGGATATACCGCATCAACAGCACCATCATGCTGGTGCTGGGCGGGATCATCAGCGGCGCGCTGTTCAGTTCATTGCTTTCAATGGTCAAATACCTCTCCGATCCATACAACCAGTTGCCTGCCATTACCTACTGGCTGATGGGAAACACCACCATGGCCGACCGGGAAACCGCCTTCAAATGCGGTATTCCGATCTGTATCGGTATTGTCTGCCTGGTTTGCATGGCCCGTCATCTGAATGTCCTCAGCATGGGGGATGAAGAGGCACGTGCCCTGGGGGTCAACGTCCGGAGGATCCGTACCATCGTCATCATCTGTGCCACCGTCATCAGCACCCTCACCGTGGTCATGGCCGGCATCATCAACTGGGTCGGCCTGATCATCCCTCATATCGTCCGGATGATGATCGGGCCGGACAACGAAACCCTGCTGCCCGCCTCAGCCCTGATCGGGGCCTCGTACCTGCTGGTGGTGGACGATGTCTCGCGGCTGGCGTTCAATTTTGAGTTGCCGATCGGTATTGTCACGGCCCTGGTGGGCATACCGTTTTTCATGCTGGTGCTGAAGAACACCAGGAAAGGATGGCAGTGATGCGGCTGCTTGACCTGCAGGATATCTCATTTGCCTACCGGCAGCAGACGGTGCTGGCCGGTATCGATCTGGCAATTCCCAAAGGCACTGTGGTGGCGCTGTTGGGGCCCAACGGCAGCGGCAAAACCACCCTGCTGAAGCTGATGCTGGGGCTGCTGAGGCCGGCTCAGGGACAGGTCCGGCTGGAGGGGCGCGACATTCATGCCATGCCGCCGCGCGAACTGGCCCGCAGCATGGCCTATGTACCCCAGGTGCATAAGGAACCGTTTGCCTACCGCGTCTTTGATGTGGCCCTGATGGGGCGTATGCCGCACAAGGAGTTTTTTTCACGCTATGGCCGGGAAGACCGCCGGATTGCCCGTGAGGCGCTGGAAAGGGTCGGTATAGGACATCTGGCTGAACAGCCCTACACGGAAATCAGCGGCGGTGAACGCCAGTTGGCCCTGATTGCCAGGGCCATGACGCAGGGGGCTCATTTCTTTGTGATGGACGAACCGACCAACGGCCTGGACTACGGTAACCAGATCAGGCTGCTGGAGCGGCTTAAACAACTGGCAGCGGAAGGAAACACCTTTGTCTTCTCTACCCATCACCCGGACCATGCCATGGCAGTGGCTGACCGGGTTGTCATGATGCGCAAGGGGGTGATCGCCTATGACGGTCTGGTGGATGCAACGATTCATCAGGCCAGCCTGATGGATCTGTACAATGTTGATGTGCGGCTGGTGCCGGTGGAAGAAGGGATCTGTGTCTGCGTACCGGCAGTCCGCCTGTGCGGCTGCACGGGGAAAAACGCTTCAGAAAAGCGATGCGGGAGCTGTTAGCACCCTGCCGGTATCTGCCGCAGGTGCTATGCCCTGTTGTCAGGTTTTCTCAATTATTTACCTGCTGTCAAAAGAAAGGGAGGATGAAACATGTGCTTTAGACCGGCTGGAGTGAACAAACCGCAGGAGTGCCCGAACTGCAAGAAAAAACTGGCTGCTATTGGCGGCATCAAACAGAAGATCTGCCCTTTCTGCAAGACGGCTCTGGAGGGGGAGGAGGGCGGGGAGGCACGTTGAAACGCCGGAAAGCGTCTTTATCCGGTCTGTCATGCTGTTTTTGTGTCTATCGTTATATTGTTGCGGTTATAGCGATGGCGTGAGTCTGTGGTGAACCATGACCGGTCTGTCCGGTTATCCTGTTGTGTACGACAGTTAAAAGGGGAAAGGAGAGATTGATCATGAAAGTGCGGTGTAAACTGACAACGGCACGGCTGGCCGTTGCTGTCGCAACGGTGCTTGCCTGTAGCTCACTGGCTGCGCCGGGCCTGGCGGAGGAGCCGGATGAAAAGGAAGACAGCGGTGTCTTCACCCTGGGCAAGATCGAGGTCAGCACGAAATCTGACAGCCGGAAGAATACCGTGGTCAGCAGGGTGACTGCGGAGGAGATGCAGCAGTTTGACGCAAACACCATCGGCGAGGCAGCCAACCTTCTGTCCGGAGTGACCTCATCGGTTACCGGCAAACGGGGAGAATCGGGTTTTAATGTACGGGGATTCGACAACCGGCGCACGCCGATCTACCTGGACGGGATCCCCATGTATGTCCCCTATGACGGCAATATCGATACCGGCCGTTTTATGACCCATGATCTGGCTGAGATTGATATTTCAAAGGGATTTGCATCGGTATTGTACGGCCCCAACACCTTGGGCGGCGCCGTCAATATGATCTCGAAACGGCCAGCCAGGGAGTTTGAGGGCAACATCGGCGCCGGTTACACCTCCGGTGATACCTACCGGGCCTACGCCAACCTGGGGACCAACCAGAAACGCTGGTACCTGCAGGCCGGCGGTTCCTGGACGGACGTGCACGCCTTTGAACTTTCCGGCGATTTCAAGCCGACAAAATATGAAGACGGCAACCGGCGTGAAAACTCCTACTCACGTGACGGCAAGGGCTCGGTCAAGCTCGGCTTTACCCCCAACCGGACCGATGAATACACCCTCAGTTATATCTACCAGCATGGCGAGAAAGGGGTGCCGGTCTATGCGGGCGGCAACGCCGGTTCGCTTAAAAAGGTCTCCTTCTGGCGCTGGCCGTGGTGGGACAAGCAAAGCCTCTACTTCAGCAGCAACACGGCCATTGCTGATAAGAGCTACATTAAGAGCCGCATCTATTACGATCAGTTCAAGAACTCGTTGAATCAGTATAAAGACGCAACCTACAGCACCTATGCGACATCAACGGCCTCAAGCGATTACTCCCCCAGCAGATACGATGATTACACCATCGGTACCTCGCTTGAAGCAGGGACAACCCTGATTCCGAAGAACAGTTTGAAAATGTCGTTCCATTTCAAGGACGACGTCCATCGCGATTCTTCCTCACTGTCGCCTGAGAGCCGCTATGAGGACCAGCTCTACTCCATTGGACTTGAAGACACGTTTGAGTTTACCCGGAAGCTGACCGCAGTGGCCGGTATCAGCTATGACAGGCTGGTGGGGCAGGAGGCGCACAAATACGATTTTGCAACCAAAAGCTACATCAATGCGCCGCTTGCGGACACCGACGCGGTCAATGCGCAGTTGACTCTCTTCTACGCCTATTCGGACAGCGGTAAACTGCATGCCTCGGTTGCTCGGAAGACCCGCTTCCCCTCCATGAAGGAGCGTACCACCACAAACGTCTATAATACCAATATCGCCAATCCCTACCTGAAACCGGAGTCGTCCGTCAATTACGAGCTGGGGGTGGATGAGAACATTGCCGGGCGGGTCAGGATCAAATCAAACATCTTCTTCAATGCCATCAGTGATTACATCGCCAATGTCTATACCGGCGTCAAGGTGACCTACGTCGATGCAAGCGGCACCACCCAGACCGGAGATCAAAGCCAGTTCAGAAACTCCGGCAGGCTTAACCGGTACGGGTACGAGTTTGAGGCGCTGGCCCCCATCACGGATAGTGTCGAAACCGGATTCAACTATACCTTCATCTATGACGATGCCCTGAACAACAACGGCATTGTTACGGATATCCCCAAGCATAAACTGTTTGTCTACGGCAAGCTGACCCCGGTCAAGCCGCTTAGTATTTTTGCGTCGGCGGAATACAACTCGGCAAGGAGTTACAGCCCGTCGGCCAACGCCTATTACAAGCTGAAGGATTTTGTGGTCGTCAATACCAAGGTGGGGTATGAGGCCATGCGCGGGCTGACCCTGGAGGCCGGTGTCAACAACATCTTTGACAGAAACTATGCCCTGGCTGAAGGCTATCCGGAACCGGGCAGGAGCTACTTTTTCCAGGCCAAATACCAGTTCTAGCGGTTGAGAGACCGGGCCATCGGGCGGCACGCCGGCGCTTGATGGTCCGATAACCTGATGAAACAGGAGTGAATAGTACCATGGACGGAACAACAATCGACTGGGATGCCGCCTGGAGGCGGGCCCGTGACGAACGCCCGCGCAGAAAGGATGCCTCTTTCTGGGATAAGCGGGCCCCTTCATTCTGCCAGCACACGCTGGAATCCGATTACGAGCACTGTTTTCTCGACCTGATGCAGCCGCAGACATCATGGAGCGTGCTTGATGTGGGGTGCGGCTCCGGCACGCTGGCGATCCCGCTTGCCGGGCGAGTCGCTTCGGTCACGGCGCTGGACTTCTCGCCCGGCATGCTGACGCTGCTTGAAGAGCGCAAGGCAGCTGCCGGTATTAGCAACATTACGACCGTTCACGGCAGCTGGGAGGATGATTGGGAGTCACTCGGCATTCCTGTCTGCGACGTGGCAATTGCCTCCCGTTCGATTGTGGTGGAAGACCTGGGTGCTGCATTGCGCAAGCTCAACCGGTTTGCACGAAAGCGGGTGTTCCTGTCGGCCATGGTGGGAGACGGTCCCAATGACCGGAGGATTTATGAGGCGGTGGGAAGACCCCTGAAAAAGGGGCCTGACTACATCTATGTCTACAACATGCTCTATCAGATGGGGATATATGCCTCGGTCTCCTTTATTCCGGGCAGTGACTGGAAACAGTATGGCGGTCTTGACGAGGCTGTTGAGGGTACGCGCTGGATGCTGGACAACCTGACCCCGGATGAGGAAAACCGGTTGAGAGAGTATCTTTCCGCCAATCTGGTGCCCCATGAGGGCATGTGGCGGCTGCCTGCGCCGAAGGTCGTGCGTTGGGCGTTCATCAGCTGGGACACGGAGCGCTAATTCAACCCAGATTTTCCATTGGGGCACGAGATTCTGCCGAGATGGTTTACGAGCAGATTTTCAGTCGTTTGACGAGGCAATAGCCGTAGCTATTGGTGAGGAAAACGGGTGAAAAGATGCCGGAAAACATCCGGCAGGGCTCGTGCAGGCGCTCTGCGCCGCCTAATGGAATATCTGGGGTCAAATGTTTCCGGGTGCGGGCCTGTGTCCGGAACGTACAGCAGGAGTTCAGCATGCGTTGCAGTTATTGTGAATGGCGGTGTGAACTGGGGCCGGAACGTTATGGCCGGTGCCGGATGTATTATGCCGAGGAAGGCACCGTAAAGGAGCGCTTTCCGGACAGATGGTGCACCTATGAGGTTTTGAGGATTGAGTCGATCCCGTTTTACCACGTCCGGCCCGGCAGCCGTTGCCTGAGCATCGGCACCAGCAGCTGCAACTTCAGCTGCAAATACTGCTCGAACGCCTTTATTGCCAAGCAGGACCCGCTTCTGGTGCAGGAAAAAATGTTTGCATTTACGCCGCAGCGTCTGGTGGCAATGGCCTTGAGGCTGGGCTGCACCAGCATCGTCTTCAATGTGAATGAACCGGCGGTCTCGCTGCCTTCACTGCAGGCCCTGGCGCAGGAAGCCAAGGCCGCCGGTCTGGCAATGGGCTGCCTGACCAACGGTTACACAACGCCCGAGGCCACTGAACTGCTGGCAGAGCTGTTTTCCTTTTTCAATATCAGCCTTAAAGGGCTGTCGGACAGCTTTAACCGTGACTATATCGGCATCCCTTCGGTTGCACCGGTGCTGCGCACCATCAGACGGCTGGCCCGGACGCACCATCTTGAGCTGACCACGCCGGTCTTACAGGGGGTAAACGACCATGAACTGGCTGCCATGACGGCGCTCATTGCCGAGCTTGATCCTGAGATCCCCTGGCATGTCCTGCGGCTGTTGCCGGAGGACGAGATGAAGGATGCCGCATATCCCGATATCGAGCGGATCAATCAGGTGTTACAGGGCGCACGGAAACAGCTGCCCTATATCTATTTCCACAATTTTGTCGGATCGGAATGGGTCAATACGTTGTGTCCCCGCTGTGCTTCAGTCGTTATTGAACGTTTCAGCCTTGGCTGCGGCGGCGATCAGCTGCAGAAGAACGCCTGCCCGGACGGTATCTGTCCGGCATGCGGCCATACCATCAGAATACTGGGGAGGGGAACTGTATGAGGTCGATAGCTGATGAACAGAGCGTTTCCAGTCTGGCAATCGTCGATGCCCGTGACTGGCAGAATCAGTTTGACCTGCAGACCGGAGAAAAGTCGGACCTGCAGGGGCCTCTGGTTACGTTGATGCGGGAGTTGCTGAAACTCCATCCCTATCCGGGCGATCTGGACACCCAAAGTAATCGTTGGGTCAGCGATACAGCCCTTGAATTGCTGGCAGGTTACCAGCCGCAGTTTGTCTTTTTGACCTATGCGCAGCTCTATTTTGCCCAGCGGGTCGGTCCCATGGATGATGATGAACGTCGCACGATGCTGGCGTCGCTCTTTGATGAGGTTGAACGCTTTGTGGCTGAGTCAGGCTGTACACCGGTAATTGTAGGTCGGGGCGGAGTGACACCGTTGCAGGGGATCATAGACCTGAGCGGCCTTGACGGTATCGGTATTTCAACCCATTGGTCGGCCCGTTATGCCGGTTTGCATGAGCCGAGCCGGTCTGATTTGACGTTACTGGCAGCAGACCCGAAGATAGACAGGATTGTTACCAGACAGGAGTTTCTTGCCCTGTTTGACGGCACGCCGGACGATGGACGCTTACTGCCCGATTACCTGCTGGTTGCCCGACCCGGCTACAGTTTCAAGGCCCTGGGCTGTACCATGCGCAAGCCGGTTATGATCCCGGATGCCGTTGATACAATCCCCTTTTATAGCCCATTGGGGGCTGCAGCTGATCTGACCGCCATCAGGGGAATGATCGAGCAGGGACTGCAGCAGGGCCACAAGATTGCCCTGATTATTCTGGAAGGGGTCGGCAGCCGGGATTTTCCCTGGCCCTGGTCACCCTGTAGCAACAACCGGGACTGGTTCTGTTACGAGCCGGGTGATGCCCAGTTTCTGGCCATCACCTCAGGCAGGCACCGGATCTTTGAACATCCGCCCGGCTACCTGTTTTACGCCGACATGGATAAAACCAGAAGCTATCCCCTGTCCGGCTATTTCAAAGAGGTACCCGTCGGCACCATTGGTGCCCAGTATCCGGGAAGAAGCATTGCCGTCGGCAACAAGAGCATAGCCATGCATATGGTGGCCGGGGCAGACCTCTGCGTGGAGTGCTTTTCCAGAAATCACTTCAATCAGGGCACCATGGGGGTTATTCATCGTCAGTCCAAAGGAATGCCGTAACTGCCACGATGCGTCTGCTGTGTATCTGGGCGATGCCATGGCATCTATGCAGCTTCTGTTTGCCACAGATGGGGATGTCGTCTGAAAATCGGTATACCCGCCGTCGTAGCGGTACCGGGCCGGAAACAGGAGCGGACAAGGAGCAGTTTGTGACCAACCATAATGAGATAGTACAACGGATTTGGGATCAGCTCAGCCCGTTGAAAGTGGTTAAACAGCCTCTGACGGACTGTATCGGCCTTGTCCTGGCCGAAGATCGTTATGCAACCTTTGATCTGCCCCGGGTAGCCTGCTCGGGAGTTGACGGGTACGCACTCAAGTCGGCAGATGTTGTTTCAGCCAGCCGGGAACAGCCGGTTGCGCTTGCCGTTATAGATTCAATTCGCGCCGGTATGCTCCCCAGAAAAGAGGTGCTGAGCGGAACAGCCGCACGTATCATGACCGGCGCCATGCTGCCGAAAGGTGCTGATTGTGTGGTGCGCTTTGAGGATACGGATGAACCGGGCAACAAGAACGGGCTGCCGCTGAAACGTCCCGAGTCAGCCGGAATATTTGTTGCGGCAGATCCCTGGGACAATGTCCGCAGGCCCGGCAGTTACAGTAAAAACGGGGCGTTGATCGTGCCACAGGGCGCCGTCATCGGCCCGGCCCAGCTTGCTGCCCTTACCGCACACGGCATAACGGTGCTCAAGGTGATACGCCGGCCGGTTATTGCCATCCTCACAACAGGTGACGAGCTGGTCCGCGCAGGCAGGCCACTCGGCTCCGGCAAATCGTATGATTGCAATGCAACAGCGCTTGCAGCCCTGGTCTCCCGCTATGGCTGTATCCCCAAGGTGCTGGGTATTGCCCGCGACAACATGGATTCAGTGCTCTCAAAACTGCGGCGGGGGCTGGCAACAGACGCACTGATAACCAGTGGCGGTGCCTCCAGGGGGGACTATGACCTGATCCGGCTGGTCCTGGAAAAAATGGGCAGGGTGGTATGCTCCACCAGGACTATGGGGGGTGGCGGCTCATTTACCTTCGGATTGCTGAACAGTGCGTTTAAACCTGATGCCGCACCGGACATACCGGTGTTTGCCCTGCCCGGGTCACCCTCGGGGTGCCTGATCAATTTTGAGATGCTGGTAAAACCGGCACTGTTTAGACTGCTGGGGTACCGCAGCTATGAGCGCACCCAGGTTGAAGCCGAAGCGCTGGACTCGCTTGCCGGCAGCAGGCGGCAGGCAGTGCTTAAATGGAGTCTGCTGCAAAAAGTGGAAGGCACTGCCAAGGTCCGGCTGAACAGTCCTGACGAGCATGGGATGTTTGCTTCCATTGCCGCTGCGAATTCGTTGACACTCCTCCCGAAACAGACAGACATCAACACTGGTGATACCATGCAGGTGGTTCCTTTGAACTGGTGCAGCAACTGACGGAGCCGGTTGCCTGGGGCCTGTTGTTACGCTGAATACCCATCTGTAGCAGTATGGATGGTAAAGAAAGGCAGCACAGTTACCGAATTGACAAAATAGAGCATCCTTCCTTCAAATCTGTCATAGTCTGTTTAGACAGAAAACCCAGTATCGGCAACTTACCGGCACCTGAAGCTGCCTGCAGATTCTGTTGAAGTGCCACGCCAAGTGGCAACTGAGACAAACTTTGGAATTTTCCAGGGGTGACGTATGAGAATAGTCGTGGCTGAGTACCCTAAATCAGGCGGCAGCTGGTTATGCAATCTGCTCGGAGAGCTCCTGCATGTGCCAACCCGCGATATTTATGTGGATGCAAACAACCCTGCTCCCCACATAGTAATTCATCCTTGGTATAAAGGAGGTGCCGGTTTCGGCTTAACTCCCTCCTGTGTTATAAAAAGTCATGAGAAATCTGGAAGCCGGCTGCATGATTTTGAACATGCAACCGTACATCTGCTGCGAGATGGCCGAGATGTAATTGTTTCCAGATTCTGCTTTGAGAAGGAGTTTTGTGTTCTTAATGGATTTAATGAAAAATTTGACATCCCTTTCAACGTTTTTTTGACAAAGACGGTCTTGGAATGGGTTGATTATGTGTATTCATGGCAGGGTAAACCTCAGGCGTCGTGTCGTTATGAAAAACTGATTGAAGACCCGGTTAGGACACTTGAGAATCTTGGGCACCGGCTTGGATTTGATTTTTCACAGGATGCTATTGAGTCCGCGCTTGAAAAGCACTCTAAAGAAAATATGCGTGCCAGCCTCAGTTTTTTTAAAGGTGATTTTGTCAGAAAAGGAATAGTGGGTGACTGGAAAAATGTATTTGATAGCACGAGCAAATATATTTTCAAGAAACATGCAGGAAATCTATTGATGGAACTTGGCTATGAAAAGGATTTAAACTGGTGACTTCACATAGTGTTTACTCAAGGCTGTTTCTCTTCATCGTGACTGCGTTTATGACGATGAAATGGCCGGCATAATCTCCCTGCTCCTATGAGGTGCATGTGCTTCCTGAAATAGTAAGACAGCATATACTTGGTCGAAATGCTGTGTTGCATGGTCGCCATAGGGGTGAGCGTTGCTTCATACTTGTTGACGGGCCTTCAATAAAGAACCCGGATTTTGAACTGCTGAAGGATGAAATTTGCATAACGGTCAGTACCATTCCTGCTCATTTCGACTTTGGTTGTATTAAACCCCGTTATCACTGTTTGACCGCCTTCCGTCCGCCAACCACCGAGGCAGCCTGGGATGACTGGATCCGGTCACTCACCACTGCTCTTCAGCTGTGCCACCCGGACACGGTCCTGCTTTGCCCTTTAGCTGATATTAAAAGAAACAACAGAAGCAGCACCCCTGTCGAGGCAGAAACCTATTATCTGGATTTCTCAGCGCCTCCTGACTTTGTATTGCGGCAGGGGATTGACTTGACGCAGCCGGTTTCAGGATCTCAAGCGGCTCCTGTCATGGCGCTTCAGGCGGCAGTGTATATGGGGTTTAAGGATATTTACCTGCTCGGGCACGATCATGACTGGCTCGTGCCGATGAATATGAGTCAGGACGTTGATCCCGAGGATGAACATGGGGCCAGTGTTCATGATAGCAGGGATAGGGACAGGCAAGATGGTGGCCTGGAAAAAGACGGTCACTCCTATCTTCAGCTGGTGCAGCAGTATCAGGCAATCAGGCAGGCCGCTGCCCGGTCAGGAATTTCTATCTTGAATGCGGCTGAAGGCGCTCTGCTGGATGCTTTTCCAAGGGTTGCCTTTGGCGAATGGTTTGCTGACGCCTCTCTGTCTGCTGCGCCATTTCAAAGGAAAAGCGATGAATATGGGTTTTTCGGGGATTTTTCTACATGGGCAGAAGCCGTGCAGCATGCGGGGCGCTATGATGCACCTCTGATTTTTGAAAAGGTTAAAAAGGCTGCACTGCAGATAAAGTCAGGCAAGGCTGCCTACGAACGAGACTCGGTGGTCTTTGATACAATCCCTTATGAATGGATAGCACCGCTTGCGTACTGGCTGCCGCAGATCGCCTCCGAATATGGCCATGCTCTTAATCTGATAGATTTCGGAGGATCACTGGGGAGTAGCTACTTTGCCTTAAGGGGGTATCTGGCAGGAGTCAGGGAGTTAAAGTGGAATATCGTTGAGCAGGCTCATTTTGTCGAATATGGCAATGCCGCGATTTCCGATAGTTGTTTGAGATTCTTCAGTAGCATGTCTGAGTGCGTGCAACATCAAAAACCTTCAATTGTCCTGCTGTCCGCGGTACTTGAGTATCTGGAGAAACCATACGGATTTATTGAGGAGCTGCTTGCTTATAACTTTGACTATATCATTTTTGACAGAACCCCCTTTATTGCAGGAGACCATGACCGTTTAACGGTGCAGTTTGTGTCTCCTGAAATCTATGAAGCCTCCTATCCGGCATGGTTTTTCTCGAAAAAGAAATTTCTCCAGCTGTTTGCCGGTAAGTATGAGATAGTAGCAGGCTTTTCCGCACAGGACAGCGTTAACATCCCTTCAACCTTCGAGGGGTTCGTGTTCAAGCGTATTGCCCCAAAGTCCGCTGAGGCATCAACCGCAGATGCTGTTGAATGGGCTCACTACAATGAACTTGGAGATTTTATCAGGCGAATCGATACGCCTGCCGACAAACAACATTTTTTAGCAGATGGCTGTCAAACCGGAGCACAACAAAAAGAGTTGCGGACTCATCGTACGGTCAACTCCTGCCTAAGCCAGTTTTCTGCCCGACACCAACTGATTACCATAAAAAACAAACCGACCTATGCCATCTTCGAGATGTCAAACCGGTGCAACCTGCATTGCTCACTTTGTAATACCGGGGCAATGAGACAGCATTTCCCGGGTGTTGAACGGGGCACTATGCAGTTTGAGACCTTTAAGGCCGGCCTGGATAAGCTTTTGCCGGAGATCGAGTCAATTTTACTCTATAACTGGGGAGAGCCGCTTCTTAATAAAGACCTGTTTCGATGTATTGAATATGCAAAGGGCTATCATGTCCGTACTCAACTGAGTACCAACATGATGCTGTACACTGAAGAAACAGGTCTGCAACTGATTCAGTCAGGGCTTGATAAGCTGATTGTCTCATGTGATGGCCTCGACCAGGCAACCTATCAAAAATATCGTTCCGGTGGTGATTTTGCTAAGGTTGTGGCGTCAGTTGAAAATATTATTCTGCAAAAACGCCGTATGCGTACACTGCACCCGCATATTGAAATGCAATGTATTGTCTTTGCCTTTAATGAACACCAGATGCAGCCGTATGATCAATTTTGGCTATCAAAAGGGGTGGATACGGTAAATTTTATAAAAATGTCGTATATGTCATCGTATGGTCGGGTCAAGGCGCAAAATAACGGCTACATACCGTCGCATCAGGATTTTCAACCACACTTTCCCTATGGGACCATGAGGTCATGCTCAGAGCCTTACAACCATGTAACAATCGATTGGAATGGTGACTGGTATACGTGTTGCTTCCCTTCAGGCATGCGGGAATACCGTATCGCTAATATTGTAACTGACGATTTCTGGGAAATCTGGAATGGTGAAACATATCGGTATTGCCGGGCGTTATTGAAAAATCAGAAAAGTGGTGATGGCTATTGTCAGACAATGTGCCATGATTGTACGGGCGTTTTTCCAAGCCGGGATACAAAGCGTTATTGGTTTCAGGAGACCGAATAATGTTCTGGGATGATATCAAGCTGGTAACAGAGCAAATATCACGCTATGGCCTGCGTGGAACGCTTGTAGACATAGGTGGTATGGAACAACCGTTTATTGCCGACTATGATCTGGCTATTACTACCGGTGACCAGGATGCCTGTTCCATCTCATTAGGGCAACGCCCGTTTGATCATATTGACCCTCAGTATATAATTTTGAACCCGGACAAGGGTGATCCCGCAATAGAATATTTACCTTACGTCTTTGAGAATCGGATCAGTACAGCAGTTTGCCTGAACGTCATAGAGCATGTCAAAAACCCTTTCAGGGTCTTTGAGGCGCTGTTTAAAGTGATGAGAAACAACAGTCTGCTGATTATCGAGACGGTTTTTGCCTATCCCTACCATCCCTCACCTGATGATTTTTGGCGCTACACCCCTGACTGTTTACGTTACTTGAGCAACTGCGCCGGTTTTGTGGTTCTTGAATGTGACTGGCGCCTCTATGTGCCTGCCAGTCTGGGGATTGTCTATCCAGGGACGAATGAAGCCCATGAGATCCGATCGGTTTATGCAACCTTGTCAAAAGGCGACTTTGTGGCAATGCCGCAAAGGACATACAGCCTGCCTCAGCGCTTTTCGAGCAACGCTGCAGCCAACCGGCTGCTTGGGCGCGGATAGCCAGTGAACTCAAACGGGTGGCATGTGCCGGCGCCTGAGGCGACCGCCTTTGAGGGAACGTCTGACGCGTATTGCGGTACCGGAAATGCGGGAGATGCCAGAGGTACCGATGCGGTATTATTGCACCTATTTTGATAAGAACTACCTTCTGAAGGGGCTGGCCCTGATCAGTTCCCTGCACGCTCATGAGCCGGATCCGTTCAGGCTGTACGTGGTCTGCCTTGACGAGCTGACACAGGAGCTGCTGAATCGTTTGGCGATCACACAGGTGGTTACGGTGCCGCTGGCTGATATTGAGGCCGGAGACAGCGCTTTGGCATCGGCAAAGCAAAACCGGAGCCAGATTGAATACTACTGGACCCTGACACCTTCCGTTATAGCCTGCCTTCTGAAGCGTTTTCCCTCGATCGAATTGATCACGTACCTGGATGCCGATCTGTACTTCTTTTCCTCAACCGCCCCGATCTATGCTGCTCTTGGCGACAACGCGGTACTGATCCACGAACACCGTTTTTCGCCGGAGCTGGCTTTTCTGGCAAAGTACGGCACCTATAATGTCGGGCTGCTTTGCTTCAGAAACAATAGTAATGGCCGTGAGGCACTCAGCTGGTGGCGGGATCGTTGTCTTGAATGGTGCTATCAGCGGGTTGAGGATGGTAAATTCGGGGATCAGCTTTACCTTGAAGACTGGCCCGCCCGTTTCACCGGCGTACGGGTGCTGGATCATGCCGGCGGCGGGGTGGCCCCTTGGAATCACGGTAATTATCGCTTCTCATGCGATGCCTCTGGGCGTCCCCTGGTGGATGGCAATCCGGTCATCTTTTACCATTTTCACGCGTTTACCTTCCTGACACCTGATGTTGTCATGCCTGCACGGGATTTGCACTACCCGCTGCCTGTGCACGTCGTTACCAGCTGTGTTGCTCCCTATCTTAACTGTCTTGAACAACAACTGATAAAGCTGCGTCGTATCATGCCGGGCTTTCTGCACGGGCTGGCACAGGATGCCGAACACTTGAAGGAACAGCACAGCTTTGTTGCCCACACCGCGGTTGCCGGAACACTGCAGCAGGGAGGGGGCGCTCCCTATCCATGCATCGACCTCGGCAACGGCTGGCACCTGTTTTGCTCCAGCCAGACACGGGACAGCTCTGCCGATGCCGTATCGTTGCAGCCGCCCCTGCCTGAGCAGCGTGACTGTCCGGAAAAGGCAAGCTTGCAAATATGTTGCAAGTCGCCACTGCCCACGCTTGCACTGGTGACTCCCTCCTACAACCAGGCTGACTATCTGGAAGAATGTATTGATTCAGTCCTGGGGCAGGGCTATCCGAACCTGGAATACGTTATTATGGATGGCGGCAGCACCGATGGATCTGTCGACATCATCCGCAAATATGAAAGACATCTGAGCTACTGGCAGAGCAGGCCGGATGGCGGACAGTATCAGGCCATCAACGAAGGGTTCCGGCATACCCGCGGTGAACTGATGACCTGGTTGAATTCAGACGACAAGTTTCACCCCTTGGCCTTTGCCAAGGCGGTCTCCGTTTTCATGACCCACCCGGAAGCCGAGTGGATCACAGGCAGACAAAATGAATGGGACCGTGCCGGCAGGCTTCATTATCTTCAAGAAAATTTGGAAGTGCTCAGTCGCCGTAAGTATCTGAACGGCATCTTTGACAAACCTTTTATACAACAGGAAGGGACCTTCTGGAGACGCTCGTTGTGGGACGCTGCAGGCGGCGCACTTACAAACAGTTTTGAGCTGGCAGGCGATCTGGAGCTCTGGGTGCGCTTTTTCAGGGTGACCGTGCTTCATCAGGTTGACACCCTGTTGGCCGGATTCCGCCGCGTTTACGGTACGCAAAAGAGCTATTTGCACCGTGAGCAATATTATCATGAGGCAAAAAACATCCTGACGGCAGAGCGGGCACGGTTTGCCGGGTCGCTGGATACGTTGCCGCCCATGCCGGAACCGCTCATGGTAGACGTTGAACAGGTTGCTGTCGTGGCAGCTGCATGCTGTTATGACTATGATCTGTCGTTACAGGCACGACTGGCGTGGAGACATTACCTGGACGATATTCGAGTGGTAGTAGCCAGACTCCATAATGGTCAGCCTCTTGAACGGGTGGACTTTTTTCAGCGGGAAGTCGGTCTGCTTACGTTGATCGAAAAGCGGCACGTTGTTACGGAGCTGCTGCAGCTTAATAAGTTGTCAGTCCTGCATGACCAGTGTCAGCGTCTTTTGCAGGAGGGGGAGGATCTCCTGGGGCAGGGAGAGTGCGGTGGGGCAGAACAGCGGTTCAGCCGGGCTGCGGTCATTGATCCTTGTTCTGCGCGTCTCCATCGTGACCTCGGGCGTCTCAACCTGTGCCGGGGCGAATACGTGCGTGCCTTTAACGAGTTCCGTTTTGCTCTGGAGTATCAGCCGTATAATGCCGGTCTGGCGGAAGAGATGATTGCGGTCCTGTGCCGGTTGGGGCTGGATGCGGTGGCAGCGGCATTTTGCCGCGAATTCTTGACGATTAATCCGGATAGTCCGGAAATACGTCGTTTAGCCCTTGGTCTGGCGCCGCACGAGGCGCTGGACAGGTAACCAGTCTGCGAGATGACAGGTACCTCTCTCTGGATAATCAATTATGCGTAACTCTTGCAGCTATAGGGGCCATAACCGTTTGGTCCGTGCGATTTCATTGATCGAGTCATCGCACTGCCATGGGCAACAACCGCTCAGGCAATCACCACACTATCGGAATAGCACTGAGCCGCCTCCGGTAACGGCAATTATTTCAGTCTACAATGCCGAACGTTTTATGCGGGGCAGGCTTGAAAATCTTGTCGAACAGACATTGTTCGCGCAAGGACAACTTGAGTTGATCATCATTGATTCCAATTCTCCGCAGAATGAACTTGTCAGCATTCAGCCGTTTTTGACAGCCTATCCCGAAAACATCCGTTACCTGCGTACAGAGCGGCGGGAAACGGTCTACGCCGCCTGGAATCGTGGCATCAGTATGGCTCGCGGCCGTTATGTGATCAATGCAAACACAGACGACCGGTTCTGTGCCAATGCCCTTGAACTACTCAGCAGATACCTCGATGCCGACCCTTCCCTCGACGCCGTTTACGGCGACTGGTTGGTAACAAGCATTGAAAACGACCGCTTTAACTACGATGCGCACCAGTTTCACTTCAGGTATCCGTCGTTTTACCCTCCCTTGCTGCTGTACTATCAGATCAGCTCCCATGCCGTGATGCTTCGCCGCTCTGTATTTGATAAAATCGGAATGTATCAATCTGACCTGAAGGTGGCTGGAGATCGTGAACTTATGCTGCGGTTCGCCAGTGCCGGCCTGAAGGCAAAACGGGTTGCCGCGACACTCGGCCTCTATCTTGAACATGCTGTAAGCGTTGAACATGCCGAGAAATCTGGAAAAGAGGAGTTGATCACACTCCGAAACCAATATACCTCCCCAGAACGTCTGGCAAGGCTTTACGGGCGATCAGAGCCTGTTCAACAGGAGGAGCTGGCACTGCTCTACGTGGAAACTGGCGCATTAGGGTTTCAATTTTACCGTTGGGGAGATCACTGGGTAAGCGACCTGGGTTTTGCCGAAGCCATGTTTCTGCAGGCACTGGTATGGGATCCTTCCAATGCATTGGCGCATCAAAATCTTGGAATTATCAAGTCAATACGGCACGGCGACCATACTGGTGCCCGCTTTTGGGCTGGTGTTGCCAGAGTCGTTCTGCCACCTCTCGTGTCTGTCATCGTTCCCACGCGTAATCGTCCGGACATGCTGCGGGAGGCTATCGGTAGTATTCTGCATCAAAGTCTCTCCAACCTTGAAGTTGTTGTGGTAAACGATGGCGGCGACGATCTGACTGGGCTTTTGGAGTCGTTGCATGACGACCGTATCGTGCACCTCAGGCTACCTGAACGGCGGGAGCGCTCAGCTGCACGGAATGCCGGCATCCGGGCCGCACGCGGGCAGTATATCGCCTATCTGGATGACGACGACCTGTACTATCAGAATCATCTGGCCACCGTGATTGGCTTTATGGAGCAGCAGGGGGTATCGGCAGCCTACAGTGACGCCTACCGTGCACGCCAGCAGTCGCTTGATGGCAACTATGTGACGATCGAGCGTAACGTGATCTATGCAGACGAGTTTGATCGGGAAACGCTACTGTGTGAAAATTATATTCCGATTCTCTGTATGGTACATAAGAGAAGCTGCCTGGAAACAGCCGGCATGTTCGATGAATCACTATGGACCCATGAGGATTGGGATTTGTGGATCAGGATCGCACGCCACTATCCAATCAGACGGGTCCCCCAGATTACCTGTGAATATCGCATCCGGGACGATCTTACCAATACCTCGACCCGCCATAAGGCTGACATGGTGGCAACCCGGAAAGAGTTGTATCGGCGTTACCGTCATGAACTGCGGAACCCTTCTGAAAGCCTGTCAAGACAGCAGGGGGGGCTGTTCAATCAACTGGTTAGTATGTATCAAATTCTTGAACAACAGCTGGCGTCGTCAGGTTGGCCGGTGGAAAAAATGCTGTCAGAGCCTTTCCTGGCGAGACTCTCCGGGGAAACCGCCGCTTCCCGTCAGCAACTGCTCTCTGCCTGGTGGTGGCACCGGGCACATAGGTGTGTAAAACTGGCGGACCGGCTTTACTGTCTTGAGCAGGCTATAGCAGCAGATACGGAAAATGCTGCTGCCACGCTGGAACGGGCACAACTCCTGTGCCAGAGCGCATCAGATCACTATGCATGTGAAGCCGCTCTGCGAGCATTGCTGGAGCTAAATCCGCTTGACGGTAGTGCCGCAGGAGTCCTTTGGGCGCTGCAAAACAGAATGATGTGACTTCAACCGAGGGTTACGGTACGTATCGCGAAATGGCGGCAAACAAAAAAAGGGTCAGGCGAAACGCCTGACCCTTTGATTTCTTTGGAGCGGGAAACGGGATTCGAATGAGGTTTAATGAAAAGGTTATAATGCAGTTGTTTTGAAATTATCCTAACAAAATAAGTATATTCTGTCTTAACTCCCCTGCGGAGTTTGTCCATTTAGAAGTGTCTGAAAACAACCCAAATTAGCCCGACCTGCGAAAGTTTTGCGAAAGATTAAGCCTGAATCTCTTCTGGTTTCAACCAGACCATCTTGCCATCTTTCATTCCCACAATCGGGTTGCCAGCCAGCTTGTGCTGCAGTACCGCCTTCTGCACCGCCTGCTTGACAGCTTCGTCAATCTCGGTACCTTCAGCAAGAATCCTGCTGATATCCTTTTTTACAGCCTCAGCCATGATACGTTCCTTTCAGTGATTCCCAAAGCAGTGTATCTACAACTTTTGTAATTATAGTATGTTCTCCGGTGGATAGCAAGCGAGGGGAGCCTGGTGCAGAGTTGTCATAGATACGCCAGGTGTCTGCAAGCTGCTGATACATGCCAAAGAAATTCTTTAATCCGGCATGGTACCTGCGGCGGATGGTCTCTTCCGGTACATTGTGACCGCCCATCTTGACTCGCTCAGCAACACGGGCGATGGCAAACTCAGGGGAGGGGAGCCAGAGGTAGAACAGGTGAAAGGTATATCCAGACTGTTTCAGGCCGTGAATCCAGTGAGCAAAGGTCTTGCTGGCAAGAGTTGTCTCAAAGGCAAAGTCTTCTTGATCTCCTGCCAACTGCTGCAGGCGCTCCAGCATCACCCGGCCAGCCTGAAATGCAGCCTTTTCCGGGTTGAACGCCGAAAGACCTGCTGCAATAGTGTCGGCATTCACAAACTCCGTGACACCAAGGGCACCCTGCAGGATTGCCGGTGCGGTCGTTGATTTTCCGGCACCATTGGGTCCGGCTATGACGATAACATGGGGCATGGCGTATTGACTCCAGGTAGTTTCAACAAACTATATCCCCACTTCAAGCCTAAAGTGGGTAGCCTTGACCTGGGGTATTAATTCCTTGGCACTTTTTTTGACCAGATCTACAATGCCATAACCAGCCAAAGTATGCAGTGTTCGTGAAAGGTTACTTTTATTGCGTCCTGTCAGCGTGCCCAGCTCACTGATGGATTTGGGTTTTTGTTCTTCTATGACGTGCAACAGCAGGCGATTGTCATCACTCAGCACTTGAGCAAAGGATTGCAGTGACTCAAACCAGATTTTTGGCTCATCCTTACGGGGTTTGTATTCCCCCTTGGCAATGGCGATAGTCCGCTTCTTAAACTCTTCTCTCGACATAATCCCGACATTCATACTTTTCTTCATTTGTTGCCTCCATCAATAAACAGTTCAACCTCATTCCAGAAATCTTCAAGTAACTGTGCTGCCGATTCATACTCATACGGGACAATCTTCTCCTGATGATGCTGGTGATCCCATGCCAAGCGGCGTCCTCCGAACTTCTTTCGTTTTGGAGGCGGGCAGCCATGGGCATTATCAAAGCCGATCACCCGCGTATTGTTGCGGTCATGAAGAGTCAGAGAATAAGAAACCCCGTGGGGTATCTGCTCGCTTGTAGATGTTACCATATAGGCCTCAAACTTGACCCAGTAGCCCTTCTCCAGGCGGTAGGTAATCCCATGCAGATCCAGCAGATTGTCGAGTCCGGTGTCAGCTGTTGTTTGCATAACCCTGCTTTTCTCTGTAGGTTGTCATCTGATGATAACTATAGGCTGCAGTTACCAACAAATCAAGTTGATTATTAACTGGTATTATCTACTCCATAATCGATTCACCCGGCTGCCAGCAGAAGGCTGGTAAACAATTTTTACCTCACGCACCAGAGGGCGGGATTATTCCCGTCGTATCATCATAAACAGCATTGCCTGATTACAGGTTGGAGTGAACTATCAGATATCTAAGTCCGAAAAGCAGGGTTAGGAGCCATTCCCCCCCCACATAAAGGCAAAGCATTCTGCATAAAGAGCTGATTCCTTTAGCTTGCCGCGACATGCGTCACCCCTTTCATATTCGCTCCAGATATTCCATGAATGGTTAGACAGACAGATAGCAGGAATGATTGAAAGAAGAAACACCCGCTAAGGCAGACCCGCCGATAGATCAATCGGGCATATTGTCATGTCCCATTTTCGCTGCGGAGTTATTTCTTTTCAGCTCGTCAGAAATATTTTTAGCATGCACGTTCATTTGCTCCCTGTTCATTTTTTTCAAGGGGTTAGACCTGCTAAACCTGATGCCGTCACCATCTGTCCTGGGTAGCACATGCATATGAGCATGCATAACCTCCTGGCCTGCAGAATGCCCATTAGCCATAAAAATATTCACGCCGGTACACTCAATACCTGAGGCTGTTGGCATCACGCAGGAGATTTCCTGAGCAACCCGAATCATTGACCAGAGTGTCAATTGATCCAGCTCAGAAATGTTTCTTGCATGCATCTTCGGCACAACAAGAGTATGTCCGGGATTGAGGGGATAGGCGTCATGGAAGGCTATCACCAGTTCATCTTCATAAACAATGCTCGCCTCGGCCTTTCTGTTGATGATGTCACAGAATATGCATGATTTCTTGTTCATATGTAGTTTCTCCTTTTTGCGGCTGCTCATTCATCTCTGACAGGGATCAGATAATCAGGGCCACTGATACAAGTGTCACTACTGTGATGAGTTTGCGGTTCATGTTTGTTGATCTCCTCCTCCTGTCTTGCCAGCTTGATGATTTGCATGATGTATCGCAATTGCTATGCCATCTCTTGCCCCATTGAAAAACCTACAAATATCAGCTTTATATCCAGATGCACGCCGTAGCTCCCTGTATTTGTCAAGTGATGGATGCAAATATGCATTTGAATTGACATAGGGTTGCAGGCCCCTTGGGTTTTAAGTCGTAGGCTAGTTGCATCTGATTGATATTACTATTTATTTTTGTATGGCACATTCCATGAATTGGAGAGGACATTACAAAAGCTACTACAGGTGGACATGCCATGAATAAGCAAATTCTCAAACAGGCACTAGCTGCAGTTTTTCTGCTGGCCTTGTCGGGTGGCACGCTAGCAGGGTGCCTGCAAACAAAGGGCGGCAATACGAATTCAATTAACAGGGTAGAAGCAGAGCGTAAGGAAATTGATCCTCTTGAGTGGTACGAAGCAGTCCAGTGGCAATCAGCAGAAGTGGTCAGGGTTCTTTTGGAAAGAGGGTCTGATCCTGATCAGATTTTCTTCAATGGTGAGACTGCCCTTCATCTTGCTGTTGAGAAGGGGGATCAAAAGCTTGCGGAACTCCTTCTGGCATACGGAGCTGATGTGAACAGCCAGGAGCGCAAAGAGGGGTTTACCCCGCTTATGTACGCGGCGATCATGGATGACCGGAAAATGATGCAATTTCTTGTAAGCCACGGAGCCGACCCAACGGCCCCAGATGTTGATGGTTACACCACCTATCACTATCTGGCTGCTCGCGATAATCAGGCCGCAGCGCAACTGATTGCCGGATCTGCCCCGGTACCGCTTGAGCTTCCAACCAAAGATGGGCTGACAGTGGCTGATATTGCGTCATTGAGTAAAAAGAGCTCACGCATAACCCTGGCCTATGCGGGACAGAACTGACCTGAAGGGGAGATTGTCATGAATTTAACAAACAACCTGCAGCAGACTGTTCGTTCCGTTGCTGTCATGGTACTGCAGTGTCGCCTTGTCTTTGTTCTGCTTTCTCTGTTTTTGTTCAGTGCTTTTACTGCGTACGCCACTTTGACGATCTTTTCAGAAATCCTTGAAAAACGTATAGCCATTGCGTTCAGCGCTGGCATTTTCCTCAAGCCAGGCACGCATCCAGAAAAAGTAGCCATAGAAAAGGCCCGTGCAATCCAGGGCGTCAGGCAGATTGTGATCCTTGAGCCTGCGGCTGCACCCGGAGTAATCACAACACATTTGGGGCGCTCAGCTATTGCCATCACCCAAGGTGTTCCTGTGGATCGCTTTCCATTCACCATTGTTCTGCATCTGGAGAGAGAGTACTTTTTAAGGGCAGACGAAGTTATCAGACGTGTTGCTGGTGAAATCAGCGGGGTGCAGGAGATACGCTGGCCCATAGAAGGGCATAAAAATGCAATAAATATTCTGGAACGCCTTACGTCAACCCAAACTCAATTGGGTATAGTTATGCTTTTTGTCTTGATTGCAGGCTGTCTTTCAATTGTTCGTTTGGTAGGAAGACCGCGACCGGCCTTCCGTTGGCAGTATTCACTGACCGGAGTTCTCTCAGGGGCTTCTGCGGCACTCCTGATGCTTCTGTCTGTCAATATGGCCGCATCAATAACCGGATGGGAGCTTGCCCTCAATTATCAGCTTTACCTCTGGATGCTTACAACTGGTCTAACAACAGGAGTCATCTGCGACATCTCATCACTATTCAGAAGGAAACATCGCACCAGCACCAAAAAAAGTAAGTTCGAGACCAACCAAGCCCAAGAGGTGCTGCCATGAAAGGCATCCACCTCATCTATGTCATCCTGCCGATCCTGTCTCTCATCGCCTGGCAACAGGGACGGGCAGCGTCATTGCGAGATCAGCTTGTGCAGGTACGTAACGAGCTGGCCAGCAAAAAGCAGCGACTGGCACAGGTGCGTGTTCAGGAAAGAACGACTATGCAGCAGATCAAACAAAACGAGGCGAGGATGCAGCATCAGAGCAAAAGAATTCAAGGGGCAGAAAAACAGATTCAGACGCTCCAGTCTCAAATTGTCAGAAAACAAAAAATGGCAGATGAGGTTAAGCACATTAAATCAGAACGGGAAACCCTGCAGGCTGGCAGAATCGTTGAGATGTACAAGCAGATAGTGGCAAAGGACGAGATGACTATTTTAGAAATGCCATCAGGCATGTCACATCTCGCAACAGTATGTTTCGTATCTGCCGTTGAGCAGGACAGACGACTCATTACAAGGCATGTTAACAGCATAACATCTCTGGAACATCAGCAAGCAGACCTACAGGTTGGCAAAAGACAGCAGGAAACTGTCAGGGCAAACGACCAGCGAGAGTATACAAGGCTTGGTAAGAATGTTTACCAGCACAAAACTGTTCTGGCCTCGGTTCAGAAAGAACAAGAAAGAATTGCAGCAGAGATCAAAGAATACGAGTCAAAACAGCAACGACTGAAGTGCCTGCTGGTCCGTTTGATCAAGCCTCCCAAAAAGAATGCCAATACCGATGGCAGAAGAAATTCCTTACCACAATCCTACCGTCCTGCCCCGCCAATGCCGTCTGATTTTGTTAAGTTCAACCTGCCGGTCAGTGGCAGGATAATCCGTGGATACGGGCTCTATCGGCACCCTGAATGGGGGACAAGCACCTTCAGTAGTGGGGTGACAATAGCTGCTAATGCAGGCTTGCCAGTCAAGAACATTGCTGGTGGAAATGTTGTCTATGCCGGTCTGTTAAAAGGTTACGGCAACATGATGATCATCGAACATGGCCAGCAGGTGTTCAGCGTCTATGGCAACTTGGGAAGTATGATGAAGCGGGTAGGGACACAGGTTGTAAAGGGCGAGGTCATTGCCTTAGTAGGCGCTGAGGATACGGAAGAACCTTCCCTCTACTTTGAACTGCGCAGCAGAGGGAAGGCGGTTAATCCGTCACGGTGGATTATATAAAAGATTCAAGCGTGCTTAAAATATATCATGAATAGTACAATCAAGGTGGATTGCCGCACCGAGGGCTGTCGCTAAGGGGTATAGTCATAACTACAGCACGCTCGGTGCTCCGCCCGCTTTTTTCTTCTCTTCCAACGCTTCCTTCATCGCCAGTAAATCAGCTGCGCTCATTCCCTGTGCTGAACTCATCAACTCCATCATCGCCCGCATTTTTTCTCTATCATCATCCAGTTTAATTTCACCACTGTCCATTGCTGTTTTAAAGGCTATATGGTGCTTGTCTGCAAACTCCACAATTGCAGCCAAAGCACGCATCATCTGCTTTTCTGTAAGATTACCATCTTCAATAGGCCACTCAATGGTCATGCGAATCTCGCCATCGCTTGGATCATACTCATACTGAATCATCTTTGTTGTATACATTGACATCACACAAAGCTGGAAAACCTGCGCTTTGTAAGGGCCATCGTACTGATACAGATTAGGGGCAATAAAACGAATAAACTCTCCATCTTCGTGAAGTTCAATAATGATGCGGACATGGTTATCGCCTTCATCATCAACATAGGTACTTGTCCCAGATCCGAGTAGTAAAAATTCATTATCATCCTGATCAACATGCTTGAATTTCAATTCTCGATTTTCTAAAAAACCTTTAATCTCTTCATAACTTGTTGCCATTGCTGAATACTCCCTCCATGGTAAATTTGGCAGCTTCTGCCATTATTAGCAGGTTAATAATCGAGACAAGTCATCTGAGGTAAGGGTTTCCTCAGCAATCAGTGTATTTGCAATCCGGTCAAGCACAGAACGGTGTATCTGTAGCTGCTCTGCAACAGCAGTCATTTCTTCAGTTAGCCACCTGCGTACCACACGGACAGCCTCATCACTTAAAGGTGGCTGTTCTCCATGAACGATGCCAAGACCGCTTCTGATTCCGTCAAGGCTTATAAGACCATGATCATCATCCATACCCCAGTTTGAGATTGCCTGTATGGCCAAGGCTGATGATCGGGCAAGATCATTTGAGCAACCTGCTGAGATAGCCTCACTGCCAAGCACAAGTTCCTCAGCAGCCCGACCGGCCAGCAGGACACGCATCCGTCTCCTGATTGCTGGCGGGGTCAGCTCTTGTTGTTCATCCGTAGAGGTATGTTCAGCAAAACCCATTGCACGGCCACGGGGGGCGATAGATAGCAATGATACCTGTTCTTCTGGGAAATTCAACCACTGCGCCACAGCATGACCAGCTTCATGCACTGCGGTAGCCCTTCGCACCTCATCACTCAAAAGCATCCCTTCAGCCTTTAATCCCATTCTCACCAGGGTAACCGCTTCCTGGAGATGCTCCATATTTACCAGTTTCCGCTTCATCCTGACCGCCAGCATAGCTGCCTCTTTGGCTACCTGCCGGATCTCGGCACCACTCATACCGGAGATTCTGCGAGCCAGTATTTTCAGGTCACAGCCTTGCTCCAAAGGCACTTCTTTCAACGCCATCCGCAGCATGGCCTCTCTGGCTTCAGGACCGGGGGGCGCCACCTCTACCTGTATATCAAAACGGCCAGGTCGAAGTAACGCTGCATCAAGAACATCAGGCCGGTTGGTTGCCGCCAGAACAAAGACCTGACGGTCTTCCTGCGCGAAACCATCCATACGGGTCAATAGTTCATTCAATACTCCAGAACTATGGTCAGAACCGGTAGACTGATCACTTGATCGGCTTTTCCCCAGGCTGTCAATTTCATCAATAAAGATTACCGAGGGGGCATATCGCTGGGCTGTAGTAAACAGCTTACGAATAGTTGCCTCTGATTCTCCCACCCATTTGCTGAACACCTCAGAGCCGGAAATGGCAAAAAAAGGTACTTGAGCTTCGCCGGCCACTGCCCGTGCCAGAGTGGTCTTGCCGGTGCCCGGTGGACCGGTTAACAGAATCCCCCGTGGAGGTTCTATACCCATATCTCGTAACGGAGTAGGATCATTTAACCAGCCAACCACTTCCAGCAGTCGTTCTTTTACCTGTTGCAGGCCAACGATGTCATTGAAACGCTCCTTGGGTAAATCAACCCAGCCCGGACTATTACGGTCAGCGGCACTGACGACCGTTATCTCTCGTATACGACAGAACTGCAGCGAAACCTTGGGAGGTGAGGACTGCTCAAGTAGCGGATCAATATCAAAATCAAGGGCGGCAGCCTTCCGCCGATACGCCATAACCAGCCCTTCACGGCGCAGACGGGCTTCAACCTCCTGAAGCTGACGATACAGGCTGTCCTCATTCAGTAACCGTTCCTCATCATGCTCATAGATCCTTTTGCTGAATACACCACGGGCGCCTCCGTCAAGTCTCACCCGCTCCAGAATTTCCGGAGACAGACCACGCTCATCCGGGTTTTCAGAAAACAGATAAACCGGTATTTGAGGGTAGGATGATCGTAACCAGCGCAATAATGCAAGCCCCTGGTCACAACATCTCTCCCCCCTTGGAGCTCCGATATGCAGATCCAGCATTATACAATCTGCACCGCTTGTGCGCAGAACCGTGTCCGCTTCTTCCCGGCATCTGACCTGACTGCAGTTGACGGTTACTGAGAACTGATCATCCCAGCGGTCATCATCAATCAGCAGTACCCGCAAGGGTGACTGCATCCGCTTTTGAACCAGCCCCGGCAGCGGCTCGTCCGGTTTGATGCACAGACTAAACGTTTCAGGGCAAGGAGTTTCAATACTGGTCAAAGGGCTACCGCTTTGTTCTTTCAATGCCTGGGACATTACTTCATAGAGATAAGAACGCAGATTTGCAGCCAGGGTTCTGGCATCTCCGCTACTGCCAAAGCGCAGAATCAGTAGTGTCAAAACTTCTGGTGAGGCACAATTGATCGTGATACCGGCAGCTCGCTCAAACTCGGTAGAAACCGCTTGAATGGTTCGTTCTGCCAGCAATTCCAAGGCCATGCCGTCAAGGCGCTGGAACAGGACGGTCGTACCCTTTGCAAGCCTTGAAATCAGTTCTGGAGGTAAGGCAGCTTCATCACCATGCCCTTGAAGCGGTTCCTTGCCATCTTTGCCAAGAGCAGCAAGGATGACACTGCTCAGATTTTTTGATTCCTCAAGCACGCCGGCCCGCTCCGGGCTGTCATAGAGATCGCTACCCAGATTGGTGGTAAAAATCAGGGTAGCCTTTGAAAAATCAGCCGTCTTTTTACTGTTATTCTCATGCAGGATGCCGGCGTCCAAAATCTGCAGAAAGAGATTCTTGGTGTTAATGTGCGCCTTTTCTAGTTCGTCTATCAGGATAAAACCTTCCGGATTGCGGGATACAAAACCGGACAGAATCCCTTCCTGAGCGCCTGCATACGCCTTGCTGAAACCAACCAGCTGTTCATGGGCCTGATGCGTTGAATAGCCACTCATATCCAGCCGTAGCAACGCCTCACCAGAATCAGGCGAAAAATGACCGGCTAGTGTCTCGGCAAGCAGGGTTTTCCCCACACCAGGCGGCCCAACAAACGTAAAAATTGATTTTGGGCCTTTTGTCTCTCCTGAAGGTGGAGCATCACCCTTACTGCGCAGAAGTATGGGGAAGCAGGCGTCACACACCTGATCAATGGCTCGATCCTGTCCCACAATGGTACTGGAGAGTTTTACACGTAATGACTCAAGCTCGGTAAAGACGGATCGGATGATTCCGTTCCTGTCTACAAACGGTTTGGTGTCACTGACCTGTTTACTTACGGCTTGAATGAAGCTGTTCCATGGTTCCTGCTCCTGTACAGAACGAATAATCTCTTTCAGCAGCTTCTCTGGATCAAGTCCCTGAGTGCTCCAGATAGCACTGGTGATTTTGCGTAAATCAGGATCCAACTTCATGGTTGACTCAACCGGCAAGGTCAACTGTTCAAGCTCATTTTTTTGTGACTCACAAAGGGCGTTCAGTTCCAGTGGCTTCTCTGCACCCAGGATCCGTCGCAGCAGCTCTTTGCCGCCATCACAGTGCAAGGCCCCCAACAGCACCTCATCAACCCCAAAACTATCCTTTTTTCTGATCTGAGCGATACTCTTGCCCCAGCCAAGTATCTCTTTAAGCAATTGATCTTTCTGTGTGGTAGATGACATGCAGTGGTTTCCTTAGTTGTGAATGTGGTGTGGTGCTTTGTGCTGATGAACGCTTTGTTTTACAGTTTCACTTTTTCGTTTTCCTAAATACAGTATCTGCTACAAAGAGTGAATCCACTTCACTCCCTCAGATATGTTTCTCTTTATCTCCAGTCGCCGCTTATCATGAATGCAGCCCAATAATAAGGGGAGCTATAGTCAGATCCATACGCAGGGTTTTTTTGACTACTTGCCAATGTAGTCTGAGCAGCCTTTAAAGCTACTGCCCGTCCCTTTCCCGTCTTTAGCTCACGGTAAAAAACTGTCATTAACAAGCTGGTTGCCGCATCATCAACTTTCCAAAGCGCAGAAATGACAGCCGGAGTTCCGGCATCAAAGAAGGAACTCTCAAGACCAATTCTCGAGGCCTTACCAGCCAGCTTTGTATCACATGCACTTAAAGTAGTCAGTTGAGTCTTTGACAATGGCAGACTCCATATGTCTTCAATGCTTAAGGGGCCATCAGCCAAGACAAGGTAACTCCGTTCCGGATTGGCCTGATCAAAATGTCCGTGTGTAGAAAGATGGAGTATTGAACTCTCAGGCAATAGCTGTCTTAAGTGTTTCTGGCTGGCACTCTCTTTTAGGAAAACGTGTGCCGTCGGGAAGAGGTTCTTTATTTCAACAGCTTCTCGTTCGGCTGCTGCCAGAGTGTTATCTGGGTTGGCTAGTGCCAGGAGGGGGCCATTGGCCCTAAAACTGTTACCTCGGTTCTGCGTTATCGGCAAATATGAGGCTGACGGTAAAGAGAATAATGAATAACGCTCAATCAAGTAGTGTCCTGCATTATCACACAATGCTGCAAATGGAACGGTCGCCAAAATGTCATTGGGGATTATGCCTAAGTGAGTCACCTTGGATAATTTAGCCTCTGTTACAAAAGGCGTAACAAGCAGATCGTACAATTGGTTTGAGGCCAACCTCAGTTTTTGCTTTTCGTCTGCCTGGTCATGACGGGATATTGCCCGTTGCATGATTTTTATCGTTTCAAACAGCGTATGTTTGTCGACAATTGAGGTTTTTACGTCAATTTCAGTCTTTGTTATGACAAAAATTAGCACTGAATCAGCCAACACAAGGTATTGCAAGACAGCTACATGCTCTGGCAAATATTCCTGTATCACAGACAATTCTATAGGTCTTGCAGCAAGAAGCACATACAGATCGGGTTTTTTCTTTCTCAGGCCTTCCAGAAAAACATGTAGTTCACGTCTCTTTTTTGCCAATATTCCAGCGTTGTTACCGGTTGCTTCCGGTGAAACGCTCAACACAGTGCCGCTACTTTTTAATGAAGGCATTTTCTGAGGCTTACTGCCTTTCGTTATGGCTTCAAGCTCACTTTTAATACGTTGATAAGCCTGAATATCTGCCATGTTAAGCGGATCACTGCTAATATGGTGCAACAGGCGGTAACGGTACTTCATCTTGCGGAGTTCTATCTCTTCAGCAAGTTTTTGGGCCTCTTCATACTCACTATCTACCGCTTTTTGACGGGCAAGTGCGCTATACATACTATCAAGGACATCAAGCTCAAAGGTGTTTACGGGTTCGTATAGCTTTAAATCAGTATGCGCCTGTGCTAATAGTTTTGCGCCATTTTCAACCTCAAGCTTACCGAGATCAGCTTCAACAAAACCAATCAGTTTTGAGGCAAGCTCGCGTGCATCATCAAAAAACGCCGACTTCTTTTTTTTCAGCAGGTTTAACGCGGTTTCCAGCAGATTTCTGGCAGGCTGATATTCACCGGCAGCAGCCAAGGCTTTACCTTTCATATAAAACAGTTTTTCCCTGAACAATTCCTGTGATGCTTCAAGTTCGTCTGGCGTAAGATACTTCAGATACTTTTCAGCCACGTCCAGTGTATCTACAGCAGCTTGTGGCATTGCAAGCATCAACTCCGCCGATGCCTTTGTAAATGAGGCCCAGAGCATTAAAGCAGTATCTAGTTGCGGCTCCACCAAACGTATTGCATGGGCAGCCTGTTCACGCTGCTGACGATAGTCCCTGTTTTCCTGATACATCTGGGCTTGCAGCAAATGTCCTGCAGAGCGAATGTTGTTGTCTTTGTGTTCAAGTAATGGCTTGAGTTCTTCTGTTGGGGGTAGTGTCTCGTATAGGGCACTTAATGCCGTCAAACTGCCTGTCTGTATAAAACGTTTCATGACCGACTGATAATCGCCGGACTTCAGCAGCAGGGAAAACAGCAGGCGCTGGTCAGTATGCTCATCATCATTCACAGTTGCCTGCTGGATAGCAGAACGTGGCGGAACAACACCAAGCCGTGCAAGGCTTAACAGCGCTGCAGTTTGCAGTTTATGGTTACTGGTCTTCAAAAGTTCATGCAGGAGCGGAACAATAGAGTTGTCATTAAGCCTCCATGCCTCAGAAACTGCACTCTCGTTACCTTTTTTCACAAGTTCCAGAACAATAGGCGTCAACTCTGGTTCGTGGAGTATCTGGATTGCTCCAGCCGTAACCAGATCTTCAGGTGTTCTGCGCAGATATGAATACAGGTCCGGCAACACGCTGCGATCACCCAGCATTGCCAGCGCAAGACCAGTGTAAGCCTTATATTCCTGCTGGTCTGACTTGATAGAGCGGTACTTTTTTTGTAGTTGTGACACTGACGATGTATCCTTGCTCACTGCTATCAGAAAAGGGATAAGCTTTGATTCTATGGGAGTAATTTCCTTATTGCAGGGATAATATAATTCCATCTTTTTATTTTCATGTGTCATGCTATCAAGTAAAGTTTTGTTGCCGGACTTATCACCACACACAGCCAACAGAACTGCGGCAGTTTGCTGATAGTGTGGGTTAAGGAATAGTTCCTTAGCCTGCTCCAACGACCTTGTACAATTAAATGTAGTAAAGTTCAGGGCACTTGTTTGGGCTTCGCATCTAACCGTAGCATCAGGGTCTTGTAATAGCCCATTTGCCATATTCAACGCTTCTTCTGATCCTATATTTTTGAGCCCTTTTAAACCAATAAGCCTTTCCTCATTTGATCCGCTTTTCAATAAACCGGCAAATAGCTGTATACTCCTTTTGTCGCCGATAGTTACTAGAGTATCCAGAATGACTGGACGAACCTGGAAGCTATGCCATTCCGACAGAGCCGATAGAAATTTCGTATTCTGCGTATCAACCGTATGCCCCTGTTTCTGATTATTGAGCAATGCATGCAATTTAGGAACAACATCCCTACGTACATTTTTTTTAATCCTAATATTATCAATTATTGTCAGTTTGACTTCGTCATCAGTATCATCCAGAGCTTTCAGCATTGCATCATAGGCGGTATCAGTATCTACCTTAGCCAGCAACTTAACCGCCTCAATGCGTTCTTCCACCTCTGGACTGTTCAGTCGCTCCTTTATAATCTTGTCAACTATCTCTTCATCTCCAAGCTGCACAAGCGCATCAAGTGCTGCCTCGCCCGAGTGGTTACGTTTATCAGCAGACAGGCTGCGTAGTTTTGGAATAGCTGCACGATGCTTGAGTTTTACTAGTGCGTTAATTGCACGGAATACTACTCCAGGATTTGCATCATCAAGAAACGGCATGATGCTCTCTGCGCTTGATGGTTCATTGTATTCTTCCAGCACGTCTATTGCGCGTTCACGGACTGATGCGTTGCCTTCACTCAAGATTGTTAGCAGACTCGCTGTAATGTCAGGCGATCTGTATCTGGCAAGAAAGCGACCTATTCCGTCCCCGAATCTAGCACCATTCCGGATATCATCCAGCAGTGCTCCAATGGATGAATTATCACCAAATTCGATCAAGTAATTGAGTGCTGCTAGGCGGGTTTCAGCATCAGCGTCGGTTAATAATTGAAGTACATACTGTGTGGCGTTCTTGTCCTTATGCTTGGCAAGCGCTTTGATACTATCTGCTATATTTCGAGAGGAGCCGGATCTCAATACTGCAATCAGGTCTGAATATGGTCGTTCTTGGATGGTTGTCTTTCTTGCATTACTGTACTGTTTGAACCTATTTAATTTTAGTGGTTCAGGATACTTGCTACTATCAATTCGCCATAATGCCCATTCAGCCTCATTCCTGACAGATGCGTCTTCATCTTTCAGAAGACCTTCAAGTGCAGTTATAGATGTCTTATCCTTGAGCATACTCAGCCACTGTATCGCTCCAGAACGTACAGCAACATCCCTGTCTTGAAGAAGCTCAACAACTTTCGGAATCATTTTAAGCTTCACTGAATTACTTAGTCTGATTTTCCTTCTACCGATGTTTATATCGCCCATAGTTTCAGAAAGAATCTGTTTTCTTATAAAATCAGCTCTGTCATCCAGCATCTGAACCAAATAGTGGACGGCTTCATCCTGAAGAATGAAATATATATTTCGGATGGCTGTACTCCGCACATCTGCATCAGAATCTTGTAAAGCAGTTATAAACTGCGGCAAGCTTCGTTTGTCGTAGCCAAGTGCCTCAAGAGCCAGTTGCCTGATTTTCGGTTCACTATCCTTGCTGATATGTCTCAAGGATTCACGCACCAGATCGTCGCTAAAAAGACTTAATCCATCAACTGCTGCAATACGGACTGATGGATCAGCATCTTTGAGTGCTGAAACGAACAGATTCCTGCTACGTTTATCGGCAATACGAACCAGTGCACCCAAGGTTGCCGCACGAATTCCGGGGTTTTGATCATGTGCGGCTTCCATAAGGGCTGGAACCGCCGGTGCGCCCCCCAAATAACCCAGGGTAATAATGGCGTTACGCCGTACAGCAGCATCTGAGGTTTTCATCTCACTGAGCAGCAAGCTGTTAAGTGTCGTTCCCTTGGCCAATGATCGTAGAGCTGCCGCTGCTTTCAGGTCTTTCCCCTTGCTGCCTACATACAGTTCAAGTAGTTCGGGAAGCCCGGTAAAATCCCTCAGTTTTGCTAGAAGGAATGCAGCTTCATCGCGTCTCCAGCTTGTTTTTAAAGCTGGTAATGAGAAGTCACTATCTGATTTTGAGGTAATTGTCTGTGACTTGAGTGCCCCGCGTAACACCGGTGCGCCAGCAGCACTTCGCAGACGAGCCAAGGCAACTGCTGCAGCCCAGCGCAATTCAAAATTTTCGTCAGCCAAAAACGATAGAATTCGCTGGCTTAAAGATGAATCTCCCAACAAACCAACAGCATTGATAAGGTTGCTGCGTTGAAAATATTCTTGAGGCAATTTCTTCAAAAACGGTATAACCGTTTTATCCTGCCATTCCGCCAGCACCACGGCTGCCTCAAGTTGGATTTCACGGTTGTGCCCATTTAAAAGATTCTGTAAAGAGCTGGTTGCCTCGTAGGCATGTAACCTGCGCAACTCATTAATAGCACTCTTACGAATTTCAATATCCTGCTTTTCGTCAAGCAGGCTAATCAGGAAGCTGACAGCTTTACGATCATTAAGCGTGCCAAGCAGAGATACTAACAGTGGTTTATCCTTTAAATCCGCTTGTAGAAACAGCTCCTGCAAACGTGTAACTGCACGGTCCGTTCTGGCGATACCTTTTAAAGTTTCGAGTGAATGGAATATGATTTCATCGTTTGGATTATTCAGGAGCTTCAATAGCTCAGGCTCAATTCTATCCGGTGGATAAAGCTTGATGATTTCGAAACATTGAAAAAAATAATCAGAGCGGTCTGGTTTAGGGTGTCCTGTTATAACACTGTCAATAAGGTCAGGCAGGATAGCATCACGTGGTGCAATCTTTTTAAGCTCATACCAATCTGAAAAGTCATCTGTGCGTTTCGCCACTGCCAGATAAACAGAGGCAGCTTTGTCAAACATCTGTTCAGCTTCTGCATATCGTCCTGCAGTCTGTAATAGGTCGCCTTTACAGCGTAAAGACACGGCGTATTCTCGGGACGACCTGCTATAAAGCTGCTCTGACAATGAGATGCTTTTATCAACAAGTTGCAGCTTTTCTGTCAACGTTCTGCTGCTGTCTGATGATGCATGAAAATAATACGAATAGGCCACATCCTGATTCAAAAGCCGCCTTTTAAGCTCTTCAGGGGCAATTGTTTGCCACCGTGACAGCACCTGCCCCAGTATGTGGTGCAGGTTGCGGAGTTCTTCTGCGTTTGATACAGGAACAATTGCAATCGCCTTGTCTATACTGGCAATAGCCTCAAGGTAGTTATCTTTTGATAACAGTTCCCTGACTTTTATATTAATCTGGTTAATGCCAGTGGCCTCTGCACAAAGTGCAGAGGCCACCATGGAGAGACAGATGAAAATTGTAAAAAAATAAATCCTGATTTGAATGCTAACGTTTTTAAAGTATACCATTCGCCGTTACTCCTACCCTCAGCCATAGTATGACTACGGCAAACATATTTGTTCAAGCTCGGTCAATCGGCAGGTTACACCTTCAGGTTTTTTCTTCAGCTCTTTCTGCAGCTCTACCTTCAATTCTGCCAACAGTTGACAGGCATACCAGTCCAGTTGCCATTTTTCTGGTATCAGATCTGTGAGGGCCTGGAGATAGTGCGCCTTGTTGATGATTGCCTCTTCAGGGCTTGCAGCTTCTTTGGAAATTTTTTCCAAGTTTTCAAGCAGTAGCTTAGTTGCCTCTTGATCCTTAACAACAACAAAATTCTTGTCAGGTGGGGTACTCCCGTTACCTGCCTCAAACTCATAACGTCCAGCTTCCTTGAAAACCCCTGCGGGAACCGTCACAGAACGTTTTTCTGCCGTATCTGCAGCGAACAGCTCTCGACCGTCTTTTTTGATCACAAAACGTTTATAATCTGTAGCACACCAGGTAAAATCTACAGGCACACCAGCAATCAGTGTTGCCTGCCTCTTGTCATCAGATGGAGCATAGACCTGTATTGGCCAACTACCGCGAGTCATATTTGAGGCAGAATCGTGCTTTCGATCTAAACTGAAAGTGTTCTTTATTCCGTTCTTTATTCCTTCCCAAATACCTGTTTCGCTAGCTGTCTTCATTACCTCGTAGGTATTGGCTTTTGTTAGGCGAAGGAAGACAAGGTTTTTATATTTAAAAAAAATAATTGCTTCCATAAGTAAGGCTTCTGGGCCAATAAACCGGATAGTATACCCAATAGCAACTCTTTCATCTTTTCTACATGGTTTTATTTCACCATTAGAATTCCGTATTGAACATTTAGGTAGTTCCTTTTCAAAGCGTCCCACCGCAGAATCAGCACAGACAATTGGTATGTTTACCATACTACACAACAGACAGATTGTTGCACTTGACTTGAGTAGTTTCATCTGTTTAGACATTAGTTTTCTCCTTTTTCCCTCTACAGCCTTTGTTTAACAATGACTCTTTAATATCATAATATAAGGCATATAGGTTCATAACTACAAAGGGCAGATAGACATTTATAAACCATCCATCCCTTATATAGAGATACCAGCTCGGTACCAGAAATATCAGAATAATGACAATTGAAAGCAGTACGCTGGCAGCAATGTTATCCAAAACCGTGAAGGCAATCGCTGAGATCAGAATAATGATAGAAACATATGCGATCGTAAAACCAAGTGGCGGTGTTGATGGCCTTTGCCCGCTAAGCAGCGTATGTATAGCACTCCCCATAACATACATTCCAGGTATCTTGCCAACAGGCGTTTCCTTGATATCTTCTGCCTCTGGCGCAGATGTTCCAATAACAGCGATCTTCTTCTTCAGGTCAGGCAGATCTTCTTTCAGATGGTTACTATCATACCGCACTGCCGCAGTCGTATCCGGCACCAATTGATAACGTATTCTCTGCACGTAGGTGAGTTCGCGGTTTTCAGGTGGCAGTATTTTTGAAATTTTTCTGCCTTCGTCATTTTTTGTGGTTTCTTTTTGTGGATACGGAATTGTTACCTGCTGCCCGGCCAGCGTTATCGTTGCGGAACGCCCCTGCACGTTTTTACCATTATTAATCTGTTGCGCATGTTCCTGAATCTCAGAGGCTATTTTTTGCAACTCTTTCAACTTTCCTTCAGATAGTACAGCAGTTAGCAAAGGAACCGACCAGACAGGATATGGTTTTTGGCTGTCGTTACCTTGCGCCATATCATACAGTTTCCAATAGCGGAATGTCTTGTCTGAGTCAGTTTGTAACGTATCCGGAAGTGCATAAAATATCCGTCTGTTGTCAACCAGATCATCCATAATGGTTTGTTTGGGGTTGCCTTCTTCATCTAAAGCGGTCGGCAGAATGATGTAGGGAACATTAGAAGTATTCTTGAGAGCGATCAATGCTGACTTCAAGGCATCATCACCATGCTTATCAACCGGAACGGACAAATGCTGGTCTGTGTAGATTGTGGCAGGCGCAAGAAAAACATCCAGAAAAATGATATGAGGCTTTTTGACGGCAACGTCAGTTACAATTCGAGCCAGTTCATGCCGGGGAGTTACCAATGGCGAGTTCCATTTTTTGTAGTCTTCTGAACTAATGTCTATAAAGTGAAGGCCACTGTTTTCCTGCGTAATAGCTTTTGCGGATGGGTATATAATCTTTGAGATTGTTGGATAAAGTTTTTTGTGTGGGTTTTTAGATGATATATTCTCGTGACACCAGGTCTCTGTCTTCTGCAACATATCAAATGCGATGTTATCAATGGACTCCATCCATGAAAAATGATAGCCAAAGGCCAGCAGAAGAAACATAAGAACCAGGCCTATTGTGATATTATGCAAAAAATGCTTCCTGTGCCTCACATCCAGGCCGTGCCAGTTTTTGTGTATAATCTGTTTTATTTGTCTCAAAACAACGTCCTTAATTATTTTAGTGACTTTATTTCAAACACATACGTATTGTTGAAATTTTCAGTTTTATTGTTTTATGGCATCAGTTGCCTTTTCCAAAATTGAGCCGGTGAGGCTTGAGATGTCGCTGGTCATGCCAGTGGCAATAAACTCCTTCTTCCTTACACCATCCCGCAGTTTAACCATGACCGTAATCTTATCTCCGCTTCTTTGATAACGACCAGCCATCTGCCATGCACCCGGAAACTCATCCTCACCCACATACACAAACTCTACTGCCCCGCGTATCCATGCTGATTGTTCTCGGAGCCTTGCATTAACTGCCTTTCCAAGTCCAAGGACATCAATTGTTTCATCATCGTCCTGAAATGTAGCCTTGAGTATCATCGGTTTTAACGTGGCCAGAGGTATAAGCGGTTTGATCTTCTCATCCACCCGGCCAATGTCAAAGCTGGTGCCCCGTGGGGCGGCAACAACAGGGCGTTGGATGCCGCCGACGCTTTTGGCCAGTTCCGGCACCTTATCCGCCGCATGCTGGAACAGTTTCTGGACATCAACGTATTCCCCTTCACGCAGGGCTGCCCCCTTCATCCCCTGCAGGATGGACCAGGTGAGCAATCCCTGACCGTACTGGGTCGCCTCAAGACTTGATTTGTCAGAGGCTGACCCCATCAGGACATGGAAGCCGGTACGGTCTTTCAAACGATCTAGGGCACGGATCTGGCTGGTGGGAAGATCCTTTTTCTCTACCAGCTTTGCGGCTGCCCCGCCTGCGGCACAGGTGTCAAGTACCATGACCTGCTTTAGGGCCGGAATCAGTTTAATCCATTCGGTAAGCTCGGCGCTGGATATACCGTACTGGCCGCGCACTGCCGGGTCAGAGAGGTCGGTGCTGCGGGCGGCAGGGGTCAGGTAGTAGTAGTCGCTTGCATCACCGCTGCCTGCCATGGCGCCGTGGCCTGAAAGGTAGAACACTAGAATGTCGGTGGACTTTACGTTTTTCAGGGCTGCAAAGGCTTTCTGAATATTCTCACGGGTGGGGGGAATTCTTGTAATTCCCTCTCCCCTCAGCGGTTGAGGGGTGGTTTCATAGTCGCTCAGCAGGGTTATCTGTGCTTTATCAACACCAAAGAACCGTTTGGCTGATACATCAAGGGCGGTTGCCATATCTGCGGCATCCTTGCCAGAAAATTTGAGGTTCATTGATGGTTCGGCATACCGGGACACCCCCACAACAATGGCATACAGGTGGGTGGGGTCAACCTTTGCCTTAGGCGGGACACGGAAGCGTACAGGCTCCCCAGGGCTTGAGAGCCAGTCCTCCTTGTTCCAGGCCAGCACCTTGATGTCGTTTTCCTCTCCGGGAATAAGCATATTTTCCGGGATTTCTACCTGAAGTTTGATTGCCTTGACATCAGGCTGGGGCTTTGAGCCGCGCGCATCAGCAGCTATCTCTTTGCCGTTTACCAAAACCCGCACCTTGCCGATGCCATCCCCCCGGTTCTTGAGGGTAATATTTGCCATGGTGCTATCTTTGGATATCTCTACGGTTACTTCAGGAAAAAGCTTGATCGGTCTGGCCATCAGGTCGGGCACCGTAAGCAGCGGCTGTTTGTTAAAGCCCATGATCTTGGCCAGCAGACCAGGTTCGTAGTAGCGTTGCTTGAGCTGCTTTAAGGCAATCGGCACGTTGTTTACTACCCAGTGCAATCCGTTAACATCACCGCCGTTACTGGCATCAAAGCGGCCTTCAGGATCAACTACGGCCCAGGTGTCATCGCTGAAAGAGATAAGGGTGGCAAGGAGTTTACCGGTGGTGGTGGACCAAATCTTGGAGGTCTGGTCTTCGCTGCCGGTCAGTACAAAGCGACCATCTGGGGAAAAGTCGACGCTAGTGACGTAGCTTGTGTGTCCCACAAGGGTCTTGAGCAGATCACCGGACTTCACATCCCACAGTTTCGCAGTGCCGTTATCGTTTCCTATAACTACCAAGCGGCCATCAGGGGAAAAGGCCACGCTGATGACACTGCCTGAGTGCCCCGCAAAGGTCTTGAGCAGAGCACCGGACGTCACATCCCACAGTTTTGCAGTATGATCAGTACTCCCAGTCAGTACATAATGGCCATCAGGAGAAAAGGCCAAACGATAGACAGCGCTTGAGTGTCCTGTGAAGGTCTTGAGCAGAGCACCGGAGGCGACGTCCCACAGTTTTGCAACACCAACAAAGCTTCCGGTCAGAGCTAAGCGACCATCAGGGGAAAAGGTCATGCCAGTAGTAGTGTCTGAGAGTCTCTTGAAGGTTTTGGGTACAGCATCGGAGCCTTCATCCCACGGTTCTACGATTTTGTTCTGACCTCCGATCAGCACTAGGCGACCACTAGAGGATAAAACAACACTATTGACACGGTCTGAGTGCCCTGTGAAAGTCTTGAGCAGGGAACCGGATATCATATCCCACAGTTTAGTCTGATCAGAACTCCCAGTCAGTACATAATAGCCATCGGGAGAAAAGGCCACATGCCCGACAGAGTTTGAGAGCCCTTCTAAGGTCTTAAACTGATAACCAGAGGCCACATCCCACAGTTCTGCAGTCTTGTCTTGGCTTCCGGTCAGTACGAAACGGCCATCTGGGGAAAAAAACGTGCTATTGACAGATATGTCAGAGTATCCCTTGAAGGTCTTGAGCGGGGCACCAGATGCTACGTCCCATAATTTTGAAGTTCTATCCCCGCTACTGGTCAGTACTAGGTGGCCATCAGGGGAAAAGACAACACTATTGACACGACCTGAGTGTCCTGTGAAGGTCTTGAGCAGAGCACCGGACGTCACATCCCACAGTTTTGCAGTATGATCATAGCTCCCAGTCAGTACATAATGGCCATCAGGAGAAAAGGCCAAACTATAGACAGCGCTTGAGTGCCCTGTGAAGGTCTTGAGCAGGGCACCAGATGCCACGTCCCACAGTTCTGCAGGCTCGTCGATGTCCCCAAATCTTCCAGTAAGTACCAGACGACCATCAGGGGAAAAGGCCACAATCGGGGCATCTATTGAGTATCCCTTGAAGGTCTTGAGCAGGGCACCGGATGCCATGTCCCACAGTTTTGCAGTTCTGTCATAGCTTCTAGTCAGCACATAACGGTTATTCGGGGAAAAGGACACATTCGTGACACCTCCTGAGTGCCCCACAAAGGTCTTGAGCAGAGCACCGGATGCGACGTCCCACAATTTTGCAGTACTGTCCTCGCTTCCGGTCAGCACAAGACGGCCATCGGAGGAAAAGGCCACGCTGGCGACAATGTTTGAGTGCCCCTTGAAGGTCTTGAGCAGGGCACCAGAGCACACATCCCACAGTTTTGCAGTATGATCAGAGCTCCCAGTCAGTACATAATGACCATCAGAGGAAAAGGCTACACTACTCCCCTTAAGGGTCTTGAGCAAAGCGCCAGAAGCCACGTCCCACAGCTTTGCAGTATCGTCCAAAAGGCTTTCAGTAAATACCAAACTGCTATCAGGAGAAAAGCCCATCCTAGAGACATAACTTGAGTGTCCTAACTGTGCTACCAGCCTAGGCTGTGCCGGATCGTTGTTTGTATCCGTCGCAAAGGCAGCGGCAGAAATTTCCATCCCCAACAGCGCTTGAAACAGCAGTGTTATGAGCAGTGACCTGAACATCATCATCCCCCTCCAAGATCAAACAGAACTTTAATGGATTTTCTTTGTAACGTTGGTCACGAAAACAACTGTTGCAGTATTTTCAGGTTGGTTACGCCCTTTATCAAAAAACTGCCGCCGGCATGCCAGCCACCCAGGATAAAGGCCAAGATGAAACCGTACGAAATAATGTTGGCAGCAATGATAAACAGTAGCGAAAATACCACGCCGTTAGCGTGGATATCGGTCTGAACCAATGATGTTTCCTGCCAGGTTGAAAACACATGGTAGCTGGTTATCAAGCCCAATATCACAAAAAAATAAGGATGGTAGGCATCTGCAAGCAAGGGGTAAACAAGGAGCAGCAGATATGAAAAAGTAGGAAGAAAGTAGGGTGCCAGCGTAATAATGAAATTATTGCTACCTTGAATAAGGACATGCCCGCCAGCCCCATGGGTGACATGTAGCTCATGGGGGCGTTTGAACATAAGTAACCCAACCAGCATGTGGGTAATTTCATGCTCAAAAGTATTCAGGAAGTGACTGTAGCGCCCCCAGATGAACCATATCGGCATGAAAATACCAAACCCCAGCAGAAACAGATGCAGATTTTTTGAATCTGCCCCACCAAAGGCGATAAAATCATGAAATGCCGTGTAACCGTAGCTGAAGGTAAGTGGCAGAGCCAGCAACATTATGACAATACGAATAACCATATTAGCAATACGTATCAAACAATTCCTTCAGGTATCTGCTTACCATCGGCGGAAATGTCGAGTTATGAGAATATATATGGCTCTTACTATCTGGCAAGTATATCATTTTGGCTTCCATCCTCCTGGAAACTTATTCGATTCCCCGGTTAACTCTTCATACAGTGAGGAGATATCTTTTCTGGTGTTCGAATACTTGTAGGATGCTGTTCCACCGATTTTGTGGGAAAGGATTGTCCCGTCTCCTGCAACATGAATGTGATCATTATGGATGTTGCTGCCGGTTGCCACAAGAAATGTTCCGTCTGAGAGTTGCTTGATTTCCATACACTAACCTCCTTTTTTGTTATTTCCAGTTTCCCATCAGCACAAATGGCGCCCAGTAATAGGGATGTGCATAGGGTCTTGCCTTGTCCGTAATAAATTCAGGGGCTTCAGTCTTTTCTGGTTTGTCGGTCTTTGGGTCGCTACCGGAACGATCCTTCTTCACACACTCTGCAGAGGCTGCGGTCGACCGGGGAATGTCAGCAGTGCCCTGAAGCAGGGCCAGTTGAGCCTGGCGCAGAGCCTCGGCCTTGGAAAGCTGCTTGTCGGCCATCAGCCGGTAGAATTGCTGCATCAGCAATGAGGTGGAGTCGTCAGCTACCGACCAAAGGGTGGCAATAACAGCCTTGGCCCCCAACTTCTGGGCGGTCATGGAGAGTGAATCAACTTCACGCCCTTCTGTCTTGCCACCACCTATGGCAGTCTGACAGGCAGAGAGAGTGATCAGGTCTACCCCATCAAACAGTCCATCCTGATTATCAAGCTGGTCAAGGGTAATCGGCTCTTGCCCAGCTCCGGGCACAAGGTAGCTCATGGTCTCGTTGCCCGGCTCATGGTGAAAGTGGGTGGCTATGTGGACCAGAGGAGGGGCGCCGTACTGTTTCAAGCTCTCTTTCATGCTATTCCAAGAGAAGTCGTTGTCGATAAAATTTTTGCCGGGGACGATGCCGATAGTTTTGCCATCTGCACGTACGACAGTGGAGAGTTCCATAGGCACATTAGGGAGGCATGAAAAGTGTTGGCCACGGATAGTGCGTTCTATACTTACCCCAAAACCCAAAGCCTGCCAGTTCTGTTTAGGTTGCACCTTGGTTATGGTCAGGTAGCTGGAGGTAGTAAAGGTGGTGTTCCGGTAGGTCTCCACAAGGTAGCGGCTACCATCATGCAGAGCCGGTATAGCAAGATAACGCAAGGGGCCGTCAAGGTGCCACATAAGTGTGGTTGCGTCGTTCTGGGCTAGTTCTTCACGGGCTTTTGGTGGAAGTATGATGTCCAGCAGTTCTTTAGCCTGGGGACGTGGATCTAGTTTTGGGTCTTTAAGTGTGTTGCGGAATGCAAGTATTTTCCTGGGTAGATCTTTGGCAGACACTATATAGATGCGGCGGTAATCCTGGGTGACCAGTATCAAGGTGTATTCATCTTTGTAATAAAGGGTGTAGAGCCCAACGGTGCCCTTGCCTAGTTCTTTCAGTACCCCTTTCAGGGGAGTGTCCTTGATGTCCCTTGCATCGGCGCGTGTGGAAGATTGTTTTGTCACTACTGTGTTGAGCACTTGGATATAGGCAGTGTTAGCAGTTTCAAGCTGTTTTCCAAGTTCTTTCAGTCTTAATTCTTCCGCAGAAGTGCGGAATTTTTTTTGACGCAGTGGTGCTAGTTCTGCATACAGTGTAGCCAGGGGGGCACCAGCCTGTTCAAGTAGTCTTTCTTGTGTTTCAAGAGGGGTTAAGGATATGCGCCCTTTGGGCAAGTTACTTGGATGCACGTTACGCCGCAGAGCTTCGAAGTATTGCCGTTCTTTAAGTAGTTCTAACACATGCTCTGCTTCTGGAATGCGGCCTTGTTCGATTAATAGTTTTGCTAAGTGTCTGTAAACTCCTTCACGTTGGTTTGTATATTTATTAAAACTATCCTCACCCAATTTAGAAACATTTGATCTTAGCTTTTGTATTGATTCTATTGCTAGTTTCCCAAATGTTATTGCAGCTTCAATATTACCTTGTCTGTATAGAGACAGGGATAGGCCATACAAATTCTTCCATTCTGCCTCAGAGTGCTGATTACATTGAGCAACAGCCAAACCTTCTTTGTAGGCATCACTAGCCTCTTTGAGGCGCGATGCCTCTAACAAAATATCTCCTTTTATTGAATAGTATTCTCCAATATAATTATAATAGCCTATGTCCTGTCTAATGGATATTGCATTTTCTATATACTTAATGGCACTGTTAAAATCTTTTTTGTGCAATTTGTTCAAAGCCATTTCTTTATAAACTACATAACATTCTGTTGTCTTAGGTTTTTCACTTAAGAATAACTCCAAATGTCTAACAGCTTCATCGTATTCACCAATAAGTCTGTATACTTCAGCTATTTGATCATAATAAACATATTTGTTGTTTACTAATTTAAGGCTGGTTTTTATAGCGTTTGCATCCATGTAATACTTTAAAGCTTTGTCATACTGGCCAATCCATTTATACATTGCAGCTAAATTACCGCTTATAAATGATATTTTCCTTTGATACGTTGTGGCACTATTAGAAGAGATGAATTTTAATACATGCTCAAATTGAGATATGGCTTTGTTATATTCTCCCTTTGATTTATATACTAGTCCCAAGCCTATCTGCCCATGCAGCCAAAGAGATACCAAATCAGCCTTGTTTTCTGACAATAAGACTTCGTTTTGATAATTTGATGCCGCTTCATCTAAATTATCACCTATTTTGTACAATGTGTATCCGATTTCACCGTATAAGCGTGCTTTCTCTGATAAAAAAACAATATCATCTGTTTTACTTAATATATTTCTTAATTGAGATAGGGCCTCTTTAGCATTATAATTAGAATGTCTACGAGCTTTAGAAATAGATAGTAATATACTCGCTCTTGATTTATCTAGTGGTTCAAGCTTTTCTATGTCTTTGCCAATAATATTTATTAAATAGTCTGCTTTGCTAAATTGTTTACGATTAATAAGTAATTCAGATTCGATGATAAATAAATATGTTCTCTGAAAATTACTGACATGAATATTACTATTTTTAAAAAATTCAATGCCACGCAATGCTGCTTGTTCGTCATCGTTCAGAAACGCATCCAAAACTGACTGATATGATTTTTGTGGATCATTAGTGTCAAAATCCCAGGTTCTGTTTTGAATTATCACATCTTGGGCTACCGGTGCAGCATGGGCAAAGGTTGCCCATGCCAGCGCCAGCAGGACGATGAGAGCGATATTTACAAGTTTTTTAAAGTTAATTTGCACCATGCCTCCGTACAGTCTCGTCATACTCCACTAAAGAGCTGGAGTGTCATCCCTCGGCACAGCCGCAATGCGATGATTGGGGTTGTCTTCAACCAGAGTTTCCATCTGATCAGTTATTTCTCGATAAAGAGTGACAAGATTTTCCGGCTCGGTTTCTGCCTTGATCTTGTCCTGCAGGATGTTGTGGTAATGATGTATCTTGTTGACGCTCAAAAGCCTGCGGGCATCGCGGTAGGCCATATACTCGTTCCGGGGCATCAGGAATTTGAGGACAGTTGGGAAGAGCTCCAGCATGACAAAAAACAGCTTGAGCACTATTGTCATCCAGAACGCCTGAGAGTTTTTACCGGTTATCTCAGAAAGCGCGACACTTTTTGAAAGAAAATCCTGCTGGCCTTTCAGGCGTTTGGCAACCTCTTGTTCAATTACCGCTTCCTTTGCCTCTTGCTGCCTACTAGCTTCCTTCTGCTCTTTCAGACTGTCTCTTACCTCCTCTCCATGCTGGGATTGTGTTGACTGTAAAGTTTCTCGTTCTTTTTCCAACCTTGCTTTTTCCGCTTTTGCCTTGCGGATAGCCTGCCATCTAGCATTCTTTGCCTGGTCATCAGCATCCGCAGATGGAGGCGAAGGGATCCTGATCTGGCCAATTTTCTTGTTTAAGGATTCAATTCTCTTTTCATCACTGTCAAAAGCCTTTCCAGAAGCAACTGCCATATCGCTAGCAATTACAGCTTGTTTTGATTTCTCTTTGGTAAGGCGACTACCCACTTCCGCTCTAAGGGCATCTTCCATATGCTTCTGGATCTTCCCATCCAACAGTTTCATCTCCAGTGGATAAGAGATAACCAGCGCAATCAATAATGCACAGGGGACCCTTACTATTAGCCCGCTTTTGTCAGTGGCCCCAACAATCTCACGGTCAAATGAGATGATGGTGATGCTGTAGATGATAGCAACCAGAGTGGCACCAATATAGCTCTGAAAATTGCTGTGAATCGCAAAAAACGATGAAAAGAATGCAAAGACACCGGTGCAGATAACCATGATGGCAATAGAAATCTGTGTCATCCTGGTTTCGTTGGTGCAAAATGCCAACGCCTCTATGTCTGTTTTGGAAAACCAAAGCAGAAACCGCTCAAATCTGTTTACATTCATACTCTTTCCTTTCTGAATATCTTTGTCTGTATCCAACCTGCAACCGGATTGTTTGTCAGTACTGAACGCCAGCCATCTGCAGGTCTGGCTGAATTTTGCATGCATATAACATCTGTACAGAGTGGAACCTCTGCAAAATCAATCAACTCCTGTTTATGTTGAACAGGCAGCACTGCCTGCTGCATCGGCAATTCATCCGAAAGAGGGGGAATATGCCTGTTGAACGGTAATTCCTGATGCAGCGGCTTTATTGCTGCACGGAGAGGAATATGTGCCGTAAGCATCTGTAACGGTTTGATAAGGCGAATAGTACGCCGGTTCAAGATTACTGAGTTATGGCAAAGCCTGGCTGGTGTAAAGGGTACGGTCAGCTTTTCCGCAAACCACTTCTTGCTTAACAGACGTGCTGACAGCTTGAAAGTTACCTCTTCACCAGTCACAAGCCATAGTTGGCCTTGCCGTGGGGGGCTTACTACAAACGGATTGTTGGCAGGAACACCGAAGATAACCGGAGTGGTAGGATAGCAAGGATTTGTGCCATGGTAGTGGGATATACGAAAGAATTTAGCCGGTTCCCCAAAATCCCATGCAAGGTGGATGACCTTACCGATAGTGACATCCTGACCCTCCATCGTTTCAATTATATCCCATACTTTAGCAACCATGTGGTCGCTTGTCAGCTTTTCCAGGGGGGCATATCTGGTGGCACCCGGGGAGAGTGGCTCAGGGTAAAAAGAAGTAGGTGAGGCAGTCGACAATGGTGCCACAGTTTCAGGAGGCGGCACCGGAGGGGGCGGAGGGGTTGCGGGAAACTCGTACGGAAAGACAATCCGGCCGGTTTCCTCAAACAGCTTCCGAGAAAAACAGTTTCGCTCGGCATTGGAAACCGGAAAAATCTCCAGTTTCTGACCGCAAGTCATGCAGACAGGGCTGCATGCCGATGTTCCGCAAAGAGGGCATGTCGAACCGTTATCACGCCATTCTGATTCACTGAATGTGGTGCCGCAACCGGAACAGGAAACCCTGACCGGTTCACGGCAACGCAACTTTATGGCGCCACAGGCAAGTAGTTGCTCAATTGTTACAGCCATGCTCAGGCCTGCAGCTTGGTGGCATCAGCAGTCAATGCATCTGATGGTGCTGCTGCAGAGGCAAAACGGGGCGCAATTTCAGCATCGTAAAATGCTTTCAGATCATGTCGGTCAACCGGTATTTTAATTATCTCTGGCAGGTCATTTTCCCTGCAGCGGGCGATAACCAGATGATCCCTGTAATTGCTGTTGTACGCCTCGGCAGATTCATAGTTGGGATGGAACCCGAATCCGGTTAGTGTAAGGGCTGGTGTGTCCTTCCATTCGGGGTGCAGATCAAAGCCGCCGTCCGGGTGCTCGTGAGCAGTAACCAGTCGCTTGACAGGAAAAAAGTCCGTTGTCGCATTACAAAACGCTTCAAAGTCTTTATATCCGTATGAGCAGCCTTTGCTTTCACGGTTCGGGCGTTTTTTGGGATAGCGGGTAATCCGTGTCCAGGTAAAGTCCTGCAATGCGGCAGGGCTGTTCAACCATTGCTGTCTTTGTGCATCATCCTTGCACTGTTCAAGCTGGGATTGCAGATCCACAAGAGGAAAACCACCGTGGGTCAACAGCAGGCCGTCTGGCAAAAGTACGGCACGGGGCAGGCCAGCAGCCAGTTCAATGTATTCCTTGCCAAAGTCTTTATAAACAGAGTCTATCTGCTGGCTGTTAAGGCATTCAAGAAATTCTGCGGGCGAGACCGAAGAGGTGTAGCTGTTTTCCTCTTCATTGCGGGAAAAGGCGATGTCATGGTTACCAGCTATCCACAATAACTGATCTGGATAGCTCTCTGAAAATTTCAGAAGAAACCATAGACATTCAAGAGGATGTGGTCCCCGGTCAATTAAATCTCCAAGGAATATTATACCAAAGCCGTGTTTATCATCCAGATGCTCTTTTCTGATAAACATGACTTCCTGGAAGAGCGCATACATATCCCCATGTATATCTCCGATGATATACCAGTACTTACGTTTATTGAAAACGTCAGGGCTCAGCCTGACTACCTTATCTGGCTCACCGTAACAGAGAAATGATGGTGTACTTTCCCCCTTAATTTTACTAAAAGCCGAATTACCAACCCATTTACTTCGCAAGCTCGTTAACCAATAAAGCGGGTCTGATTTTGTTTGCGTCATAAGGTCTCCATTGCAGCATGTTGATCTTACTTCCGTTTCTTCAAGATAAACTGGGCATTGCAACCTGATAGGTGTGAACAATATTTTGCTGACAGTTGCGAGAATACTCATGACACAAGCCTCAGATGCAGGGGAAATTTGGTCACACCCCTGGTCGTGTTGCCTACCTCGACCCTCATCCCGTCACAAACCGGTTCGGCACCGCTCAGCTTCCTTCCGTCTATAACCGTCTCATTCTTGGCAGACGCGCAGTGCTCAATAAACCAGCCACCATCCTTTTTGAACAACCTGAACTGAGGGTTACTGAGATACTGGGCATCTTCATGGAGTCCTTTGAACAGTTGCCTGCCAAGCTCGGCACTGTTTGCGCTGACTCTGGTAACAGCCTTGCCGTTAAATTGAATTTCAACTGTAGAGAGTGTCGGTGTTGGATGAACCGGTGATATGGCAGGTTTTGGAGGTTCAGGAGCCGAATGCCACGCAAAGGTCTTCCCCATTAATGCATCACATACCTGGCTTGCTGTTGGTCGTCTTGTCGGATCCGGGTCAAGGCAGGAATTCAGAACCGCTTCCAAAAAAGCTTTGTCGTCAACTTTCGATATAGGTTGACGGATAACTATCGGATTAAATCTGCCGGTACGCGCAGCCTCTTCATAGTTGACAGATTCAGGGAAGGGGGGGGCAGTTGAGAGTATTTCTCCCAACATGATGCCGCAGGTGAAGATATCAGAGGCAAAGAGGGGAACGCTGCCGTTGAGATGTTCAGGCGACATATAACCGGGTGAACCGGTGTAACCCTGCTTGCCATGCCATGGGGCGGTCTTGTCTGCAAAGATAGCCCAATCCAGGTCAATAATCTTGAGTTTGAATTTGAAACCGATTGTTTCATCCGGGATAAGAAAGATATTTTCAGGTTTGAGATCAGTATGGATGATATTGATATCGCGTAGCGCTTTTATGCCGAACATCATTACTCTGGCGAAAACAACCAACTGTTCCCATGTGAATTCAGATCGTTTTTCCAGGCACTGAGCTAGTGAAAGACCTCCATCCACAAACTCGAATACCTGGTAAAAATCACCTTCTACAAAAAACTCCTCAAAACGGTAACAGCGATCTTTTGCTGCAGGATCTGCTTCAATCCTGCGTTTGATCTCCCTCTGGTGTTCGACAAACCCATCAAACCAATCCACCCGCCTTGATGGAGATTTGTACTGCTTGAAAAAAACCCGCTCTCCTGAAGGGGTCTTCGCCTCATAGGCAATGGCAAAAGCGCCGCGACTTAACTCGCGCACTATTTCATACTGTTTCTTTGTCTGTCCGGGTTTTAGAATAATGGCCATATATTGCCTCCAGAATTATAGCAGTGGTGTTTCCGCAGATAGGCTGATTGACTTGGCTATCTGCTGCATTGTTTTTCTGAATTTCTCGATATCTCGAGTAAATTCATCCATTTTTTCAATAGCATCAGACAGTGTTCCAACAAATTCGACTTCTGATTTGTCAATTTCTGAAAGTGCCAGATAACAATCTGTCTCGGGGCAAAATATTGAAAGCCGTAATTTGTTTGACATAATCTCTCGGACAACATCATCAAAAGTAGCACCGCCGGCCTCTGGTATGGAGGTCACCATATGGCAGCTTGCATCCGTAAAGACAATGACGCAACGAGCTGCATCATGACGGTGACGCCAACTGTTGGCATCTGCGTAATCCCCTGTATTTGGAGCTGAAGGCATCTTGGCAAGCTTCCAAAGAGCGTCCAGTAGTGATTCTGGCTCGTCTCCGCCTCCCTTTGCCTCGATTCTTGATAAATCAGCACGGACCTGTGAAACATCATTAGTAAACGGATTTTCTTCCCACCATGCACTGCCATCAGCCTTTGCATCACGATAACCGCAGACTTTAATTCTCCAGTCCTTTACAGCTGGCTCAGCATTTGCCCCAGGATTTACCATGGTGTCAACAAGCACCCCAATGTTGTTTTTAAGGGCATCCAGACAGGATGCCATACTCCCGCTGGCATCAACCAGAATGACGATATCAGCAATTCCACGCTTTTTCCCAAGTGCATCTTGTGCCATGTTGTAATTCTCCTTTTGTTTTTAAATTCAAGAAATTATCTTCAATCCCTGTTAAAAAATGAAATAATAAGGGCTATTAGTGCTAATGGAAGCAGTACGTAAATAACCAGGCCAATCACGATGCCGATGATTGCAGCAACCGCACATAATGCAACCAATCCCAATACTATATATCCGAATGTGGCACCAATCAGTTCGGGATCTCTTGAGACAGTACGTGCAAGCCAGTTTATTCCAAAAACTGGTGCAGAAATAACCAGGAGAACAAGTAGTAATGGGAAATACACCAAAAGCAAAGAAAACCCATGTGCCATATACTCAGCAGCAGCAGTAGATGTTTTCAGGAGCCTGACCGTTCCAGCAGATTTTCTGCCGAGTAGTATGCCGCATGAATAAAGCAGACCCAACGGCCATAACACTATGGATAACAGGATGGTTAACAGATGAAGTAATAAAAGGAATACACCTGAAATAAACTGTGAGCTGAACAGGTATGAGCGAATCCTGGAAAAATCTTTGTGCTCACGAATTGCAATATTAAAAGGGTTTGCAGCGTCAAACCGATAGAATACATCTAAAAAGGTTTCGATAGCGTCGTCTGAATCATGACCATGAAAATCTGCAATCGGTTCCGGACTGACTGCTAACGTATGTTCAGGTTCAGATATCGAGGCACAGGGGCGGTAAACTCCTGGACCAGTCAGTTCCGTAACCAGTCCACAGGTGACGCAGCACACCTCTACGGCTGTTTGGTCACAGATCAGACAGCGTTGGCCGTTATTCGACCATTCTTCCTGGCTGAATCCAGTTCCACAGCCCAAACATTTCAGTCTTACTGGCTCATTACAATGGTTCATAAGTACAACCTCACAATCAGTCCATACAAGCGTAGCGCGGGAAAGACTTTGCAATATCTCTCATCGTGTTAACAAAACGCTCTGTATTGATTGCAAATTCACTCATTTTCTCCTGTGAATCTGATAACGTTCCAATAAATTCGATTTCAGACCTGTCAATTTCTGAAAGTACGTGATAGCAATCAGCATCAGGGCAAAATATTATAAGCTGTAATTTTTTTGACTCCATCTCTCGGACAACATAGTCAAATTTGGCGCCACCGGCCTCTGAAATAGGCGTATCCATATAAAAATCGCTCGTGGTAAAAATATCGACTGAACGGGTGGTAAGCTTGTTGCCTCTATAACGCCATTTTTCATCATCAATAGTTTCAGATTCAGGAGTTATCGACAGTTTCCACAAGGCATCAAGCAGTGATTTTGTACCCTTACCGTCCTTACCGCCAATTAATTTTAAGGAGCCAATATACTCACGAACTTTGTCTATATCGTTGGTAAAAGCACTCTCTTGCCACCAGCTATCACCATCAGACCGGCTATCACCATAACCACAAACCTTTATTCGCCAATCTGAATGGGGAGTCAGTAAGTGCATAGTGTCAACCATTACACAGATATAATCCTTTAATGCATTCATCACTGGCTGCATACCTGCTCCCAAATCTAGCAGTAAGACGATATCTCTTTTATACATGTGGTTCTCTTTCTTGCATTACAAGCCCCGAAGTGCAATGTACTGTACTGTGTGTCCTCAGATTATTGGCTCTTCCTCGGTTATCCTGTTAACGTTAACCACTTGGGGGTGTGAAGGATTCTTGTTGTCTATCCGGGCAATGACGCACCAATCTCCAACTTGCTGTGCTGTAAGTTTAACTATCACCCTATCACCGTTGTTAGTTTCTACAATCACTCGCCCATCATAATCTGACCAAGATTCCTCACCATTTCCGTTAAAAATATTTGCTGCTATTAGCAGTTCATCAAAGTGATTCAACTCGTTTATAGTCATATCAAATGATTTGTTGTGTTCCGATAGACAAGGGTCTTCACTTAAACAAATGCCGTCATCATTATTACGCTCAGCCCAATATACTTTTTCAGGGGTTAACCTACCCTTCACTCGGTAATAGGCATAAATGTCGAGAAATGTATCACCAAGTGTCCAGTCCATTCTTACCCTAATGTTCTCTAAGGGTTGTGATGTGTCGAGATTGGCTGCCTCACCAACCCTCAGAACAACATCACGGTTTGTTGTACTGATAACACGCTCACTGCCCCAGCGATCCTGACCAAACAGCGCACGGGTGTAAGGAGGTTCACCAACAGATTGGAGACTTGAAGCGCTGATACTTTTACCCATTTGCCCCAATAGACGTGTAAAATCAACAGAACGCAATCCTGCACCGCCATCAACTATTTCAACCTCCGAGCGATCAACTTCCGAGAGTAACTGAATGGCATCACTATCTGGAATAGCAACAAAAAGCTGAATATGGCGATCCTGAAGTTTTTTGATAAGTTCCGGAATTTTGGAGTTAAGGGTATTGGTTGAGACACCGCCCTCAAAAGGTTCATCAGAAAACAACGCAATCACCCGTTTTGTATTGTTACTTGGCCCAAAAGGGAAATCTGCTGCCACATCAAGGGCAACAAGCATTTCTTCATTACCTTTGGGACGCAAAGCCGCCAAGGCAGATGCAAGGCGTTTAGGGTCTTCCGTAAAGAATTCATTTCGAGGATCTGGGTCGTTTGGCCCCTTTTGATAAAGTTTCTTTAGGGCATCAGGGCCTGATCCACAGAGGAACTGGTGGTCATACAGCGCAACCCCACGCTCTGCACCTGCTGACTGGGCAACCAAGCCAAAGCGAACCTTACTAATATGCCCCTGCAAGGGTTGGATAACCTTGTCAAGATGTGTTCTTAGAGCATCAAAACATGGCTGCATGCTGTCGCTGGCATCAATCACAAAAATCAAATCTACATTTGGAGCAGGCATTTTAAATAGCTCCCTTCAAATCAGTTTATTAGGAAAATTTTGTGATTCAAATGCCCGGTTCACTATCAGTTACCCTGTTGACATTAACCACTTGAGGCTGGGAAGTATTTCTGTTGTCAATCCTGGCAATGATGCACCATTCTGCGGACTGTTGAGCAGTAAGGGGCACAGTAAATTTGTCACCCCCTGCCTCTACAATCACCCTAGCGTCATAGTCTGAAAAACGGTCGCCGTGACCAAAGATGTTAGTAGCAAAGATAATTTCATCTATGCCATCAAGCTGTTGCACCACTATATTCTCTTCATTTTGACCACCAACATCACCTATGCCTGCATCATAATCCAGAGAAACGTAATCTGACTCCTTGTTCCCAAAATAGACATGTTCTTCTGTGCCGTTTTTCATGCTATAAAAAGCGTGAAGATCAAGATCGATGGCTTTAGTCCAGTTCATTCTGACATGGATATTAGTGAGCGGTTGTGATGTGTCGAGATTGGCTGCCTCACCAACCCTCAGAACAACATCACGGTTTGTTGTACTGATAACACGCTCACTGCCCCAGCGATCCTGACCAAACAGCGCACGGGTGTAAGGAGGTTCACCAACAGATTGGAGACTTGAAGCGCTGATACTTTTACCCATCTGCCCCAAGAGCCTTGTAAAATCGACAGAACGCAGTCCTGCACCGCCGTCTACTATTTCAACCTCAGAGCGATCAACTTCAGAGAGCAACTGAATGGCATCACTATCGGGAATAGCTACAAAAAGTTGGATGTGACGATCCTGAAGTTTTTTGATAAGTTCCGGAATTTTGGAGTTAAGGGTATTGGTTGAGACACCACCCTCAAAAGGCTCATCAGAAAACAACGCAATCACTCGCTTTGTATTGTTACTTGCCCCAAAAGGGAAATCTGCTGCTACATCAAGGGCAACAAGCATTTCTTCATTACCTTTAGGACGTAAAGCTGCCAATACAGATGAAAGGCGTTTAGGATCTTCCGTAAAGAATTCATTGCGTGGATCTGGGTCGTTTGGTCCCTTTTGATAAAGTTTCTTTAGGGCATCAGGGCCTGATCCACAGAGAAACTGGTGGTCATACAAAGCAACCCCACGCTCTGCACCTGCTGATTGGGCAACCAAGCCAAAACGAACCTTGGACACGTGCCCCTGCAAGGGTTGAATCACCTTGTCAAGATGCAGCCTCAATGCATCAAAGCAGGGCTGCATACTATCACTTGCGTCAATTACAAATACTAAATCTACATTAGGAGCTGGCATTTATATAGCTTCCTTTCCATATTTTATTCATAACCAGTAAAACAGCATGTTATGTTTGATTTTTGGCTATTTTTTAGCATAATTGTTCAACATAAATTGGAACACATTTGAATTACTTCCTATCATTTCAAGCAGAAGACGGTAACCACGGCCATATTCGCTATCATCTGATTCAAGTGATCTCATTCTTAACTTCATGGCATTTTCCCACAAGTCACGATCAATACGTGTATGCGCTTTATTTTGCAGGAATTGAGCAATCGCTACTTCTGCATAACAGGGATGCCCTTCAGAGAGGAGACCACCGTTTGCTTTTTCAAGGCGCTCATGATCAAGATTTTCAAACTGCCAAATATGGGTTAATTCATGCACCACTGTCATCATGGTTTCTTCGGGTGGAAAGCCTTGTTCTATATGAATACTAAACTTTTCATCATCTACCCCAAAAACAGAACTCGAATACTGATAATATGCAAAGCCTGTTGAGCGTGCGTCATAATTCTCGGTCGGGACAAAAGAGACACCTCGTTTTTTGGCCAATAGAGCTGCGCTAACAAACTCTATTAAAATCTTGTGTTTGAATTTTGGTAAAGAGAAACAGCTTTGCATATGTAACAGCGTATCATTACAAATCTTGTTTGCGGCACTTTCTGAATCTACAGCTCTCTCGCTGCATACCTGACAACGCACTCTAAAATCTTTGAGCCTGATGGCCTTTTGTGCCGAATTTTTACGACCGCAAAAATCACACACCTCATGCGCACCTATAGCGTGACTGATTATTTCATGCTGATGAGTATGGAGCAAAAACTCTTGGGAAATTTGACTATTGACAGCTAAAATGGGTTCAGGATCAACCAACTTGATTGTTAGTGGGAATTTAAAGATATTCTTAGATGAATTGCCGACTGTGACGACACAAGTCTTTACTAAAGGTGTAGCACCAAGTAACCTTTTACCATCGATAACAGTCTCATTTTTCGCAGCTGAGCAGTGCTCAACCATCCATTCCTTATCTAATTTGTAAATCCTGAACTGTGGATTACTTAGATAAACAGCATCTGCATGCAGATGCTTAAAATTTTCCTTACCCAGATAAGCATCAACGTTTATAGTCGTTACATGCTTGGCATTGAAATATAGTGCTAGTGACATTTGAAATCCAATAATTAGACATGCTATCGGGGGGTAATTCCATATTTGAAGAATCTTGTTGCCTTCTTCTTCTTCTTGAAGTCGAATGGTGTCCCTCAGGATCAACAGTAAAAAAATCCTGCAATCTTAACAATCGCAGGATTTGTTAGGTAAATTTATCTACAACCAATACATGCTGCAAATCCTTCCGCTTCAATTCTTGTCAGTACAAAATCGTCTACCCTGAGATCTGATTTATCGAGGGTTTCTGCCGTTATTTTAAGAACTACCTTTCCATAATCTTCCCCACCCATTAATTCTTTCAGTGTGTCACGATAGACTGGAATACGAAATAGTTCCGCACGACCAAAACGATCATTAGGGTCAGCAATACGTCCAATTTCAACGCCATTAATACATACTTGATGCCCCTTACATCCCTGATCTGTCCACGTTTCCACATCATGCGTTTCAAAAATAAAACCCGCATCACCAAGATTTTCGGTCCCGCTCAAATCTATAGTAATGGGAAGTTCCAGTGATAATCCGACATAGGTAGCATCCTGAAATACACCTGGGTTATCGCCAAAATGGTAATTACCGCTTAAAATAATAACATTAATATTCATGTTGCTTAATCCTCCATTGATTGATTAATTACTCAGAAGATACTTCTTTTATGTTTTTTGATCCGCAACTAAGGCATTTAATCTCTGTATTACGTAATCCGGTAAACAGCAGAGAGGTGCCATATGTGATAGCAGCAAGTCCAATTTTTGCTGTAGTACCTATTAAAGTGAAGTTGTGCTCCTTGTCCACGCAACGCTCACACAACGCCGTACCACAATCAACACAACGAAGCATGGTTCTCCTGGATCCACTTGGAGCCATGAAACCTTCCCCTCGTGAGCATTGAAAACCGCAAAATCTGCACGACAAACCATAGTAAACTAACCTTCCCATATTACCAACCTCCTCCGCCCCAGTTTTTGCCTTTGTTGATTCCAGTTAATTCATCAACTGAAGGCTTTCTTTGCTCTTCTGATTCCCCAGATTGGTCTTTACTACTAAAATAATCAATTATTCCTTCGGCTAACTCCCTGCCTTGTTGCTGACTTTTCTGTTCAAGAGATTGCCGAATATTTTCTGGAACCTGCAATAACCCGCCTAATGTAATATGTGCCATATATCAACACCCCCGACATTAGAATCTAAAATGATCAACTGTATTAAAATCAATTCTTTTCACGGAGTTTTTTTTCATAAACATACAACAAAAAAACACCTGTCAATAAAAATAAATTTTTTATAACATGGCCCGCAATAAAATCATAATTGCATGCATCCAAAAATACTGAAGCTAAAGTACCAGACATTATACACCACATACCGCCACGTAATAATTCTTGATTATCTTTCTCTGACATCACACCCTCTTATAAAAATCGACTTACCCCAGCTGTCTATTTGGCGGTTCTGTTGAGTGCGGCTCGTTTATTAATGAAGTGTTAACTAAAAAAGAATTCAATCATGTTTGGCCAGCAAGTTCTTATATAAATTTGATCATTGAAGTTGAGTGCTTCTTTAATTATGACCTGTTCTCGTTACGTACTTCCCAGCCGCAATTGGAACATTTGAAAACCGGATATTCAACCCCGCCTCTTGTCTCTTCACGGTTTAACTGCAGATAGCCTTTCTTGCATTGTGGACAATCATCACCAGATTTGAATCCCATTAGTAACCTCCTGTAATGTAAGTCAGGGTGCGCTTCTATCTAACTATTAAAATGTCAATTTATCCGTTAATATATTGCCAGCGGCTTATCACTTCCGACTGACTCTCGCGTTTTGTGTACCAGCTAATAGTCTGCTTTCCGCAGATTACACATTTTTCACCTTTTTCTGGTAATTGGGTCCGATTACAAATTCCACAGTAAAAAAGCTCTCCATCTTCCGGTTGATAACTCATGTCGTCTCCTCTTCTGAACAACTTTCTCTATGAAATTATTCAAATATTAATCAGCTGCTTGCTTTCTATCATGAGCACCCTTACGATAGCCTTCCTCCCACCCTTTAAGAAAGGTATCCGTATAGCTTTCTGGTTTAAGCGCCTGCAACATCATATTGAGCAATCCTTCACTACTTACAACATTTTGAGATTTTCCCGCCTTCCCTGCATCATAACCTCTGTCGAATCCATCTTGGTAACCATTAAATATTCCGCCCATATAACCTCCTAATAAATAGATTTCCATCATTCTTCATCAGTTACTTTTCCCCGTGGCGCCTTGGGGTTGAGGATGTCATAAAAGTCTATAACCCTTTTTTGTGGCAATTTTTCTGTCACATTTCTTGTTGTAAGGTCAGAGCGTTTACTCAAGTCCTTATCCAGAAGAAACGAGAGAGCTGCAATATTTGAGGAGGCAGATTTACCGTTGATCTCTGCGAGCCACTCAGCAGTTCTGAAAATAATTCTTCCTTGAAGGGATGAATATGCCTGTTCGAGCTCAATTATACGGCCTCTGTCCTTACTGGATAGGTCTGGCTCAAGTTCAATTGAGTTTATCAGGGTTATCAATTCTGCCAATTTCATTCTTTTAGCAGAAGGGTTCTCTCCTACAAAGAGATTTTTTACCTCAATTTTATCTGCACTTTTATCAAGAAATGAATATGCTTCCCGAATACAGCTCCGAAGTTCACGGACATTGCCCGGCCATTTGTATTCAAGCAGTTTGTGTCTACTTTTGTCGTCAAAATCGATCTTTCTCTTGTCGTTGCTTCTTGTCTGTTCAGCCTTAAGGAAATGTTTTGCCAGAAGCAGAATATCATTTCCCCTCTCTCTCAGTGGCGGCAGTTCAAGAGGAACTTCCCTTATGCGGTAGAATAGATCCCACAAAAAGGCACCATCGCTTGCCATTGCTTCAAGCGAGGTGTTGGTGGCTGCGACAAGCCTGAAGGTTGAATGCTTGTCACGCTCGGCTCCCAAAGGCCGGAAACTACCTTCTGCGATAACCCTTAACAGTTTTGCCTGTTGCTCACGCGGCATCTTGTCTATTTCATCCAGAAAAATAGTGCCGCCGTCCACCTGCTCAAAAATCCCTTTGTGATCTGCATGAGCCCCGGTAAAAGAGCCTTTCCTGTGCCCAAACAGCTCAGACTCAAGGGTGGATGAGGGAAGCCCGGCACAGTTTACTGCCAGGTAAGGACGTTCTCTCCTGCAGCTCTGTTCATGGAGAAGTCGTGCTATCAACTCCTTGCCAGTTCCTGTTTCTCCAATCAAAAGAACATTTGTCAGGTTATCGGCAACTTTCTGGGCGCTTTCTATCACTTTGATTATGGACTGTGATTCACCTATGATGCTTCCATGGATATTGCGCGGCCCTGGCGCAAGCTGCAGTGCATCAAGACAGCTCTTGAGGCGTTTTTCCCTCAGCGGCTTGTCCTGAATAGCATAAAATGCTTCAGAGAATTCAGCATCACTTGCATAACGCAACTGTAGCGCCTCATCGTTATAGGCTGTAAGCAGCAAAAGCTTCATTTCTGGCGCCCGGTTATGTATCCGGATTCCGATTTCCGGACCGTCCAGCCCGCTGCCAAACTTGCGGTCGATTATAGCCAAGCGATGCTCTTTAAGTTCATCATTACTTAGCTTAAGGGCCTCTTCTCCACTGGCAAATTGCGTACATTGGTAATTCCAGGCAGTAAGAAGCCCGGCGAGCGAATTGCGTACTGATTTTTCATCATCAATCAAAAGTATTTTCATCCAAAAGTCCTCCATTGAGGTTAATACGAATTGTTGTTCCGACCCCTACAATCACATCCAGCACCTGCCATCCAGCCTCTACAATCTTTCGAGCAGTAATTGGCAACCCCCTGTATGCGTCATCGCCTGTGATTTGAATCATACCACAGAGTATGTCACTGGCATGGGGAGGCATTTCACCATCATTGCTTATAGAAAGGACTGTTTCGTTAGCATCGTTACGGGATAAGGTTATCCGTACTGGAACAGTATCATCTTTGGAGTAATTGACTGCATTATGTAACAGGTTCCAGAGCGCTGTAAATGAGGCAGGCAAATTAAGCAGGCGGAGAGGTTTGTTGTTAAGGTTGGTGAACTCAATGTGTGGATGACAACTTAGATTCCTGCTTATCAGCCAGTGGATAAGGTCTTCAATGGTGGATACGTCCCGCAGCTCTTCGGGTGTCCCATGATGCGGGGATAGGAGTATCTGGAGGGTTGCCAGCAGAATATCAACAGAGTGCCTGCTGTCAGTCAGCTTCTGGTACGAGTGGTCATAACGAGACGAACTGAGAAATTCTACAGCACTGTCAAGGTTTGTCGTAACAGGGCAAAGCATGTTTTTGACGGTATGGGCCTGCTGCATGATATGTTCGGTAAATTTGCGGTTAACGACATCAACCTTCTCATCGGCCTTCAGGAGTGCTGCTTCGCAACGCAGTTTCAGATCTTCCAGTTGCAGAGAGTAGTGCGTCTGACGGCGATACCATTGGTTGGGGACTTGCTTCAGTGCGTATTTTTTTGATGAATAGCTGCTTCCAACAATAGCTGCTTCATTTGATTCTTCTGCCAAATTGATACTCACCTGTTCAAAAGGATATACCGTTGCCAGCTTGCACCAGCGTTGGTTGATCAACTCTGTCGCCAGTTCTCCTTGAAAAAACACATCTTCCTTTTCCAGTTCTGCGGCAACCAGATCCAGATACAGGCGATACAGACCAGATTGCAGTCCGTTGGCTATAGTACGGCTGATTGAATGGTAAAAATGATAATTATGTATCCAGGCCCCTTCAGCTGCATCATGGTCGAGGGAGGTCACAGTATAGAGGGTTATCCACGGGACACCGGCAATATGAATAGGAATCAGCATGATCATTGGTTTTTCAAGGCCAAGTTGAGAACAGATACAGTTTTCAATGGACTGGATTTGCGTCTTATTTTGGGTGCATGTTCCGGGCACGTTAGTTCCTGATAAGAATTCGACGCTTCCGGACTCAAACGCTGCATCTGCATTAAATAACGGCATTGATTCAATCTGTTCCGCAACGGTTTCCCCGCCGTTAACAAAGCAGGTGTACGTATTTTTATGCGGGTGTACACAGGCATCTGGAACAGATTTAGCCCAGATATCAATCAGGCTAATTTGTCGTACCGAAAGAAGTAGCTTGGAGGTGTGGTGTTGATCCAAGGCTGCATTCTGCACAATAAAGAAAATATTGGGATACGGCAGATCGCGGCGGCTTTTGTCAGGAGATCGCGACAGCAGAGGTGCATCCCCCATATCACCAAGAGCTTCATCAATTACAGTTCGAACAGGTGCAATGAGTCTATTGTATTCCTCTCTGCCGGTAACCGCGAGTGGACTGGCAGGATCATGGAACGAAATATCTTCATAACTTTTCAGATTGAAGAATGCATTTTCAAAGGTCTTACAGAGGTCGTGATTAGCCTCTACCAACCGAAACAGATGCTTGTACTGGTTGGCAACTTCAGTATCTGCGAGTTTCTGATCACAACTAGAATTAAAGCCTGGTTCTACATATATGTATAGTGAAAGCTTTTGTCCTGACGACAGTTTGAAGGAAATATATCCGGGGGGATTGTCTTTTTGCTGGGTAAATGTATAGCCGGATTGCCTGTTTGAGGAATAAAGCAGCCTGCCATGTTCATCAGTGAATGTGAAAACAAGAGGCTCTTGAACAAGAAGCTTGAGAACATTTACAAGCCGATAGATGGAAATGTTTGAGCTGGAAATGCTGGATGCCTCACCTAAAAGGGCATCCAGAATAAGATGGATTTTTATATCCGCCGAGTATGTAGAAACAAATTGGCCGACCATTTTGATGCACTCCTGAATGACTATCTAAAATCATTGAGCAAAATCAGCATACTGCACGAATATTAGTTTTGTAACATACCGATTATTTAAAGGACTTGCAATCAGACAGTACAAAAGGTTCAAACCTTAGTGTTTTATTCCCCACATATTGCTCCGCCTTCTGTAATCCTCATCACGCCTTGTCGTGGTGGCTAAATAGACGGTATCACCATCTTTTATCTGGCATTCAACCACTGCTGGCGGACCACCGGCAAATTTTTCTTCAACTGCGCGGTCGCACTCTCTGATCCTTATGGCACCGTGCCAACCTGTTTCCGCAACCAAGGCATCAACAAGCACCCTGTTCCAAGGGTTTGGACGGGGGGCTGGCTTCACAAGATCATTATTACTCAACAGTATCGGTTCTCTTATCGCAACAGGCTGATCAGCATCGCTGGTTATTGCGCTTGCCAGATGAATCCTCGCCCGCTTCTGCTTTGGCCTTGTTTCAGCTGCCAATGGAGCAGGGGATGGAATGTCGTTTTTCAATATCTCGGTGACATAACTTCTTTTCGGCTGTTTGCGAACCGGTTCTGACGGACGGAACCCGAATACGTTGAAATCCACATCTGCCCATGCAGCTACGGATGTTGCAACCAAAGTTACTATTGTCATATTTACCCAGAGTTTCATGACAGCCCCCCTTACATGAGATATCAACGGTATTTCAAAGTTCAGGCCAACTCTATCTGTTTGGTTGTAACATGCTTAAATTATTGTCTAATGACGGATGTGTGTTTTGGTGTGACAGAACCCTTTATTGTGCTAGCAGGTCCTGCCTGCAAATTTGCATTAGGGATGTCGGATTTAGGGGCTAGAAAGCCAGTGCTCTGACGGGGCGATTTCGCTTTTGAAGTAGACAGTAGTTTTTTCTGATTGCTCACTGTGCGTTTCAGGGCAGCACGCTTAGCCGGGTCAAACGTTCCGCCTATTATGAAGAGAAACCAGTATGCTGCTATTGCCGCAAGAACACTGCCCATTACTAAATAATACCTTGAGCCGGTAAAGGTCTGACTAACTGGCGGTTCCTGCTCCGGCTTGCCGGCCGTTGCCGAAGTTTTTCTTTTCATTGCCCTGTTCCTTATCCTTTTATTCCGTATTTCTTCATCACTATCCTGGCATCGGCAAAGCCGTTGCTCAAAGACTTAAGCAGATATTTTGCGGCAAGATCCTTGTTTTTTGATTGGCCGTATCGTCCTTCAGCGTAGATTAGTCCAACAGCAGCCTGCGCCTGGCTGTTTTGTGGTTTCTCTGCAATGGCCAGCAGGAGCCGGAACAGCTCATTGCGTTCAGGCGGATTCCTGACAATTCCCTGTGCATGCTTCTCCAGCCGGACAGTGGCGTCGGCTGCCTTGTCAACCTTGCGGCTTGCCTGAACGTAATGCCGGTATGCCTCAGACAGGTCACGACCGCCATCTGTTCCCTTGCCCGCTTCAAGCCAGCGGGCAAGTACGTAATGGGCCCGTGAATGGCCGTAACTGGCAAGCAGTTGCAGCCGCTGCCTTTCTGGCTCTGAAGGGGTTGCATTTTCAAGACGCTCAATCTGCTTTCCAAGTGCCTCTAAAGCCTGGCGGGACAGCGGTGATTTGAGCTTCGAGATCTTCTGCAGCGCACCAATCCCGCGCAGAGCGGTTGCCGTATCTGCTGATGCTGCGTCAAGGGATGCCTTCTCCAGCATCTCTACCTCCGCTGTCTTGACATCATGAAACGGTTTAACAACCGGCGTTGCAGCCCGGAACTGTTGTTGAGGTTCTGTCCTGATTTCTGATGAAACAGTGGCTGGTTTCCTGACAACAACCGATTGCTCTGCAGGCTTCTCCGGCTCTTTGGGTGCCTGAAGCGAAATATCAGTCTGCACAGATGCTGTCAGTGGACCGCTTTCATTAATAAATGCCTGCAGAAAACCGCTTTGCATCTCTGCAACCACAAGTCCTGTTGCCAAGCAAAGACCTGCTGTTGTCGCAATTGCCCAGCGAGGCATTCTGAATGACGAGCTCCAGTCCCAGACCCTGAGGCGTCTTGAAGGCCTGTCAGTCTGAACTGGTTGCTCAACATCTCCAATATCAGGGGTACCAAGCTTAAGGTCCTTTAGAATCGCCTCTGCCGACTGATATCTGCCCTGTATCATTCTTTTTAAGACATCCCAAAGATCCTTATCAAAAGTTCCAGGCTCTAGGTCCAGAAGGTGCTTTGCAAGGACATAGAAATCCCCCTTGCAGTCCAGGCCGTTTGCTTTCAGTTTTTCAGGAGGATATGGGGCAGAACAGTGCCTGCGATCCATTCCGTGATCCGCCTTGAAGGCCTTGTCCTGCTCTTCCGAGAAATAGGTTTCATCCTTTCGGTTTCCGATTGCCAGTGGGGGGGATACAAAAGGGTATTCCGCGCTTGAGGCGTTGCCGTAATCACAGAACAGCACCGTCCCCTGCGGGGATACCAGGAAGTTTGAGGGGTGTGAGTCGTTGAGCACTATTCCTGCATTATTGTGGCTTGCGATGCAGGTTATTGTTGAAGCGACCAGCATGCGCGATTCAAGATGCGTAATCCCTGATGCCAGATGATGGGCCAGGGTGTTGCCAGCCACATATTCAATCTCCAGCATGAGGCCAGGATGATCCCGCACCAGCCTGACCCCCGGAAGCCATTTGCTTGTTATAAGCTCAAGCATCTGTTTTTCGTGCTCAAAACAGAGTGAAATGATTTTTGACAAACGCTCCTGTTCAGCAGGGGCAAGTCTCTCGATCTTTTTCAGATACGGGGTGTAATACTTGTAGGTTCTCCCTTCAACAAGGTTGCCATGCTCATCAGTTAAAACAACAGATTCTACCTTGCCAGGCTTGTGCTTTATTGTGGTAGATACGGTTTCCATGTTGTGCTCCCTACAATGCGGTGATGACGAGAGTTAGCAACGCAGACATTGCTGCCCCCCAAAATGGCCAGCGGGCTCCGGCAAGATAGGCGGACGAAATGACCGCAACGGTACTATCATCACCGGTATCAAAGTGTTCAGCCGCTTCTGAGACAAGTACATCGGCAAGTTTCTGCATTCCCAGGCCACAATGTTTGTCAGCAAACAAGGCGATTTGTCTGCAGTGATCTTCCCCCATCCCCTTGAAGAAACCGTCTGTTGCCAATAAGAGTATACCCCCAGGCGGGATACTGACCGTGCCGGTCTCAATCTCTTCCGGTATCAGTCCGGCCCCGATTGCATGAACCATCATATCGTCGCGGTACTTATCCGGTTGCTTGTAGACCACCTTTTTTTTCCGTTCTCCGTGGGTTTGGTCAGTAGTAAGCTGCTTGCATCTGTATCTTCTTCTTAAAAAACCACTGGGTTCCAGCAGGTACGCCCTTGAATCACCGATGCTCATGTACTCGGCAATAACCATCCGTCTTACCCTCGCAGCAACAAGGGTGGTCTGCCCCGGTCTCCCTGCATCAAAGAGTTCATAGCAGCGTTTTACAAAGTCATTGGCAGCAAATGCCAGTTGCGCCAGATCGCTACAGCCGCTTATCCGGCTCATGGCAAATGGCATCAAAGCAAGTCTGGATGCCACCTCTCCACGGTTTGATCTGCTGATGCCGTCTGCAATTGCGATTACCGGAAATCCTGCAACAGGCGCAAGACCGCAGTCCTGGTTCAGATCATGACTGCTGCCCCTGCGTGTGGACACACCTGCATCCGGTCTGAAACGAAATACGCCGGAAATCGTTGAAATTAGAGAATCTTGCCTTACTCTCTTATTTCCAGGTTCATCAGCCGAAACGCAACCGGCACGGTTCAATTCGATATTAAAGGTGTTATTCATCTCAGAACTCTCCTTTGCATTGGCCTGCCCATCTTTCACCTTCCTTTATTACCTTCATTGTTGCCAACTTTGCATTACCCACCTGTTCAGTTGCAAACTTCCGTGACCAGGAAACCGCCTGCTGCAGGCCTTTTTTGTAGTGCATCTGCAGCTTCTCTTTGCAGACCGCAACTTGTTGCCTGCCTCCCTTCACCGTTTCTGAAGAGAACACTGATTTTGATGGTTTCGTTTTCATCTTCCTCGGCTGCGGCTTCTTCCTGGCTGGCTGGATTCTCTTGGGTTTGTGAGCCTTTCCCGGAGACTTGCTTCCAGAACTCTGCACCTTGGCTGGTGGCCTGGAGGTAAAGCTGTCAAACTTCACATCAGCCAGTGCCATGCCTGAACCGAAAGCCAGCAGCAATGTAATCAACAGAATATGTAGCAGTTTTAGCTTCATGGCGGTGGGCCTTGTTAGGCAGACTTATGTCAACTGTTTACAATATTATCAAGTTCAGGAGTGCCGTCAATGCCATCAATTTCAGGGGTAGGTCTCCCGTAATCAATGACAAGACGGGGAAACATCTTCCTGTCGCTGCAGTTACGATTTTTGCTGACCTGCTGTTCCGTGCTGCCAAAGCACAAAAAGATCTCGTTGCTGCTGTTGAGATGTATCGGGTATTGCCTGCCTGGCATCTGCCGCAGATCTTCTCCGGCAGCAGTAAAAGTGCCATGGGATGAGCCTTGGTCCAGCAGCACTAGTTGGCCATTTACCAGATCCAGGGCAATGTGATTTTTTGATACATATTTACAATCGGCCAGGCTTATCTCAGACCAATCTCCAGAGAGGCAGTTGATCCTGCACGGCACATGGGTAATCTCGTGGTTCATGGGGGAGAAACCGCAATCCACCGTAACCGTCAGCGGGTGCGGAAGGCGCTTTTTGCCGATAGATCTTAACGATGTTCCGGTTTGCTCCGTGGAAGGCAATTTAAACGGTGAGGCGGTTTCTGAACCGTTGCCCCAATCAAAATCTATGTAAAAATCAGATGAAGTTTCATGTTCCTGGTTCTTCTCGTAGTTTACCTCGATCAGCATATCCGGCGCTGCCTTCAGCACGGGCCAATGGTTTGCGCCATTCTGTATAAACCGCCTTATTCCTGTTTCCAGTGCAGTCCCGTAACGACTGTTTTTAGTGATAAATGACTCTGATCTTTCGGTCTGAGGCCAGATTCTTACTGACCTGATACTGTTTGTAACGTCACTTCCAGAATCCAGAGACCTGATGTCCAGGTTGTGAGCCACAAGGGCGTCTTTAAGGGCACTGTACAGAATATTCAAGGGCACAACCTGATCCGGTCCCTCAGCGGCTTTGTCGGCATCAATAGGTCTTTCATTGGGAATCCATTGCCTGATACGCTCAATTGGCGAAATTCTCTCCAGGATGTTCTTGATAATTGCACGATTCATAACAACCTCCGTTTCAGTTCGGACAATAACTTCCTCTTCGCCTGTCTGGTTGACCGAGACATGGATTTTTGGTGGTACTTCCAACTTCCGGAACAGGCGCTGCTGATCTGTTTGCCAGATTGCAAGAGACTCGGCACACCCCTTTAAAGGCAGTTCTATCTCTACTCTTTCGCCTGGCTTGCAGTTGCGGAATATCAGTTCAGAGATTTCCAGGAAAGCGGAAGGGTCTGAAATTGAAAATCTATGTTCAGGCATCGCGTCCTCCAGTTTGCCTTGCATATCTGCATCAATAATTATGCTTGTGTGAATATGCTGTCAGTCTCAGCAGACATCAGGATATCGATACGCGCCAGTTTATCCGATTGATCCACATTATTTGGGCCAGTCACAAGTTCAGGTAAAATAGATTCTCTCCAGTCCTTATCTGCAGTTACAGCCAGATTGAATACTGGCTCTCTTTCACTCATAAGTAATTTCTTAAACTCGTTACTCTCATCCCTGAACACTTTGATAAGTTCCGTTACCTGCAATTTACTCAGCTTCTGTCTGAAAATTCTCTTCTTTTCATAACGGTTAAGAGACAGGCTTTTCTCGATGCAGTCTAATAGGGTAGCAAGTTGCGCTGCCGTAATATTGCTCCTGAATACAGGCCAATCAGGGTGAATATGTTTACTGGCGCCTGAAACCGTGGAGAAATACTGATCTATGTCAAATGCTTTACTTGTTCTCGGAATCCGGTACATAGTGGTCCTCTCTGGCCGTCTTAAGCGGCTTCTTTGTACGCAACAATGTGAGTTATACGTTCCGCAGTGAGCCGTTCTTCAACCAAGAGTGCGTTGGCTACACGTTCCACTGCCTCCCGGTGTTCGTTGACAAGTGCAGCACTGCGTTCGCGCTGTTCTTTCAATAGTATTCTGATCTGTTCAGCAGCTTTTGATTTGGTAAGCTCGTCAACATAAGGGTAGTACCCCCCACCGTCTCCGGTGACCTGTCCATCCATCCGGAGCCCGAAGCAGAGAACCAGCCTCTCTGCTACAGATACCGCTTTTTGCAGATCAGAGACGCAGCCGGTGCTTTCAACACCAAGACAAACTTTTTCCGATTCGATGCCGCCCATCAAGACTGCAATCATGTCGATCAGTTTTCTGATGTGGACAATATTGGTGTTGTCTTCACGAAGCATTGCTCCACCAATACCGTTCCTTGTCAGGATTGAAATTCCGGCCAGGTCTCTTGCGGTTTCAGGTGAAAGGTGCAATAGCAGCACTGCATGTCCTGCCTCATGGTAGGCTATAATTTTACGTTCCTCCTCGGTGCAGGTTCCAAGGCGTGAAGATTCACCGAAAAGGATATGCTCCAGTGATGTCTGCAGGTCACTCTCGGCAATGAGGTTGTCCCCACGCTGCAGGGCAAGCCTTCTTGCATCATTGACCATATCCTGCAGAAAAGCCCCACTCAAACCGACGGCCATGCGGGCAATCATGTCAAAACGAATACCAACTGCGGCATTTTGATCTTTCATGTGCCACGACAGAATTTCCTCGCGTTCTGCAGGTCCCGGAAGGTCAAACGATATTTTCATGTCAAACCGGCGCATCAGCGCCTTGTCAAGATCTTCAGGACGATTTGTGGTGCCTATTACCAGCACGCCGCTGAAATCATGTACGCCTTGCATGCAGGTCAGCAGTTCTGTTATCGCTTCACGCTCTTTGGCCAACGTGTCTATTTCGTCAATGAATAGAACGGCATGGGTGGGAGACGCATACTTTGCACATACCGAGAAGGCATGCCTGACGTTATGCGCAGTGCCTCCGTTTATTGGAGAGAGAAGGTCAGATGCGGAGATACGTATCATCGGAATATCTGCCTCAGCAGCAAAGCCTCTGGCACAGGCTGTTTTTCCCGTGCCTGGTGCTCCGTGCAGCAAAATCCCTCTGGGAATTGCGTCTGAATCATCCGGCTGTGTGCCATTCAATAGTCCGGCAACTATGCGCAAACGTTCTATTGCAACGGTATGGCCGATAATTGACTCAAGTCCTTTTTCAGGAATACCTTCCAGTATCAAACCTCGGTCACTGGGGGAGGTCACCATCCCCTCACTAATATCCCGTAGTTCGATAACCGCCTTGTTCCCATCCAAATGATTCTCGGTTTTAAATTCAACCCTGCGGCGAGAACCGGCAAGTCGTTTAAGCCACTGAGCTGCAACATCCTGCGGAGCAGAAGAAGATTCTAATTCTTGCAACAGAGGACAGCGGATCTCCACCTCGGCAAGATTTAAAACACCTGTCTCCGTTGCCAGCATGTACGTATCAAGAACCTTTTCCCAGATCAGATTTTTTGCCGAATCTGCAATATTACGCACATTTGCATCGGGCATCTGTCCGGCTGCCAGGTAATAGGCAAGCGTGTTTGTTATGCCTTGAAGTGTGATATTAAGACGTTTTTCAGTGAAGTTTCGGCACTCGTGAGCAGCATCTCTGCAAATTTCGTACAGGGTGATTGGTGTAAGCTCTTTGAAGAGAACCATATTTTTCGTCAGCTCTGCAGTTAAACTGCTGTCAATGCCACTTTCAGCGCCTAACTCACGACTGGTAGTTGTAATTATGATGCATTTGCTGAAGTCAACTTTTGTATCCTTATATCGATCAACGGCTTCGCCATTCAGAAGCATAGGACCAAGTGCTGCCAGGGTATTCTCGTGTGCCACCTCAAGATGGCTGAGCAGGATGAGGCACTTGGGATTCTTTTTTACAAATCCGGTCAGCGTACCTTCTTGTCCGGAGCTGTAACTTGAACTGTGCCCCATCAAGGATTCCCAGTTCTGGTGACTGCAATATCCCTTCAGGTCAAGCTCCATGTAGGGCATGCTATTGCCGTTTTCCAGTTTTAAAACTTTGGCAAGCGAAAGCGCCAATTGCCTTTTGCCGCTGGATGATGGACCGCAGAACGCAAACTTCAGCGGACTTTGCAGGTCTCGTTCTGGTGTGAGCATCCATCCGGCAAGTTGCTTCAGAATCCGGTCAACTGCCTCATCCTGACCTTTAACAGAGGTATTCAGCTTCATTTCAATACTGTGCAACTGCTTCAGAACACGGCTTTGGGGTGACAATGTTCTTACACCGCTGATCTTTTCTTTGCGGAACAGCTCCATGACCTCTCTTTCGCCGTTTTTCATCGCGCTGTTTCTTATCCACTTCACAAGCAGCTCAACCTGCTTCCCCGGTGTCTTTTCAATCTGCTCAACAGCAGCAAGAAGACGGCTGGCATCCTGATCCAGCGGCACCACACTGTTGACATGGCTCTCGACAACCATTGTAACCTTTTCAACGATATCAAGAGGAAAGCTCCGGTTGTGTCTCTTGTTGCAGGCTACGGCCAGGAAAAGTTCTTCCGTGGAAACGGATTGCTTGCTGCGTCCTTTGGCCAATGCCTGGGCATGATCGAAAATGTTGCTGAGCGCCCTGCTGGACAGTGCAGGGCTTGTGGTTTTATGCTTTCGCGCTATTGGCATTGTCGCCTCCCGTTTAATTGAGTGGTTTTACCTATAACTGCCGGGCCAGAACTGTTTATGCACTGTGCAGCTGTTCTCTTTAGAATGAGCAGCATTTGTGCCAATAAAATAACCATATGATTTAAAAGGATTTGTTTAGAAAGTCAGGACAAGTGTGTTGTTTTGCGGAGGGTTTAACTACTGATTTGCAGCTTGGTATATGCAAAGAAGGAAAAATGCGGGAGTATGAAACTGCTTTTGATTGGTTGGCCCTGCCCGCAGCCAGCCAGGCTGGTGACAGGGCTCAATCGGCTATCACTATTTTCGAACAGCTTTTCTGGCTATCTGTTCCATCAAGATTTTCTGGGTATCATCAAAACACACTTCCTTTTTGATCTCGGTTACCGGTTTCTGCACAGCCTGACATGTTGAGTGACGCGCCCAGCGCAGCGATCGCTGCGAATAGCATAAACAGCCTTTACTTTCTTTGAGGTTTTCATGGCTTTCCCTTTCAATTGTCAATATTACTGCTGTTGTTCCAATAGTTCTGCCAGGTTCGCCTTATCGGAATCTTTCATCATCCAACCCCAGGTCTTGCTCTCATAGTAGAGTTCAGCAACAGCATTCCCTTGTCTGTCATCAGCCAGCACAATAAGTCCCCGGTGATATCCCTGTGCCATCCATTTGAAGAGCTTGCACGGATGTCCGTAGACCGTAAGCTCATGTATGCCATCCGAAAGGATAGCGCCCTTGTCTTTTTCAATCCTCTCCGGCTCGATAAAGGCATGCATACATTTGCCCAACTCTGTTTCAAATTTTTCAAAGGCGATCTGCCTTACGATCTCAGTAAGCCTTCCGTAGAACCAGACCCCATAAAATTCATAAAATCGTGCCGGGGCTTTACTTTCTTTTCGATCCTCTTCCTGTTGTTCAAAATCCAGAATGCAGATAGCTTCCATAGTAATTACTCCCTGTGCGCTGACTTTGTTGCCTTGATGAACCGCAATGCCAGATCAGCCGCATAATTATAGTTGCGTCCCTGCTGAATCCTTCGTTCACATACCGCAACCACGGCTGTATCGTATTCTTTGCCATTGCGTGAGTAGGCAGCCAGATACAGGTAGAGCGGCACGCTTCCCTTTACCGCTGAATCTGTGGTCCCTGTTTTTGCAAACAGCATCTCCTGATCTGACAACTCTCTTTCAAATACCTTCCTGAACGGTTCTCCTGCCGTACCACCCCGGCTGTTCACTGCCGTCAGATAACCGGCAAGAAGCCGTGCATTCTCCGGCTTTATCCCTACCGGAACGTCAACCGGCGACGGTATTTGTACCGCCTTGCCGTCTGCACTCAAGACAGCGCTGACAAGGTGGGGCAGTTTAATTTCCTTCCAGCCGTTGGCCGATCCAGCTATATGAGAAATTGTGTGCAGCAAGCCAAACGCACTGGTGCGGGCATCCCCCTGGCCGAACATGCTCATTCTGACAACCTTGGCTGCATCAAAGCCATCTTTACTGATATGGGCCGGGCGTTTTTGATTCTGCTCCAGAAAGGTGACTATTGCCCCATAGTCCGGCATCTGCTCCAGCTCTGTATCTTCAAGCAGTCTGAACCGGTTTTTTCTGTTGGTTTCCGCCACCATGATCCTTCCGGCAATAGGCGCGTTTACCGCTCCCTTTTGCAGAGAACCGTACAGATGATCCATAGGCCTCCCAACACACCCCTCATTTTTTTGCGAGCAGTCCTGGTTCCAGCCAAAGCGGGCCGCCTGATCCCGTATCGGTTTAGCTGCCCCGCTAAAGGCGGCGGTGGTAAAAAAAATCCTCTGTGGATCAGAGATCATAAGATAGTACGGCAGCCGGGAAAGGACAGTCCGGCTGTTCTTCTGGCTATCGGGATATTCAAGCATGGCTGCCGCAAACAGGATCTTACTGGTGGATGCCGGTGCGACGGTTCTAAATACCAGGGCCTGTCCTGCAGAATCTTCTGCTGCACTTGCTGCAGCAAGGATCTCACCGGACTTCAGATCCATGGCAACCAGGGTGGCGTTTTTGATATGCTCGCCGGAAAGTGCATTGTCAGCCAGATTGGCGGCCAACTGCTGTAACGCAGGATGTATGGACAGCACCACGTCGTAGCCGGCCGGGATATTCTTGCCGCCAAAGACGACATGGTGTTTACGATCTACCAGCTTGCGGCTGTCATCATAATCAAGCATGGCTCTCATGCTGTCGCTGATGACCGGTTCTGCCGCCAGTGAGAATCCGGGGTATTTCTTTCTGACCTCCTCATGGGCCTGACCATCCGGGTACCCTGCCTGTTGCCCGGATATGCGAAGCAACACCGCAGGGGTTTTGCTTTTTTCACTGCCTGAATCCCGAACCAGCAGATTTCCGTACAAAGGGCCCCAGGGGTTCTTTCGGCTCAGAAAGCCATCGTTTGCACGGGCAACATACCTGCCCCAGTATTCAGCCCCCCGCTTGCTCTCGGGCAGATCCTCCCTCCAGGTAAGCTGTGACAGGGTTGAACCTATTTTAAGTTGCAGAATGGCAGCCATGGCGATATCGAAATCAGATCCGTAAAGGGACTTCTCCTCATGTCGCGCCAGCTTGATTTCTGCAGAGATCCGATCCAGATCAATGCTGTACATCCCTTTCAGCCGTTTTTCGTGGCTTAACTGTTTTATTTTGTCATCAAGCTCGGCAAGGCTCTCAAGTACCCGCTCTGCCCTGGATTGATTCAACCCCTTTACGAATGAGCTTGCACCATGATCCGGCCTTTCCCCTGCAGGTAGCGCTACAAGAGATCTGACCGCAATGTTCAGAAGAGCGCGGGATTCTGCCGATTCTGAACGATTCGGGCTGTACCCGGACTCCCTCCAGGAGGCGAAGGCAGCAAAGGCGATGGAAAGGATAGCAAGCGTTATCAACAGCAGGCGGAATCTGGTTGCCGTAAGATTGTTCATGGCGTTTTCTCCTTTGCGTAGATCAAGGATATAAGCATTGTGCAGAAGATCATGGTGGCGGAACCGTAGGAGACCATCGGCATGGTCAGGCCGGAAAGCGGCGCAATGGCAAAGTTTCCGGCAAATGTCAGCAGCGCCTGAATGGTTAGCATCAGGGCGGCCAGCGCAATGCACCAGCCAACAAACCTGGCGGACTGGCTCTTGTCTGCGGATGAAGCAGTTCTGGCCCCGATGGTGAAAGCAGCCATAATCCAGGCCAAGTAGAGCGCTAACAACAGTAATCCTGGCAGGTATCCCCAGACAGCTACAATATGGGTGGCGGTATAGTCTGACTGTATCTGCGCAGGCGTTACCACCGTGGTACTGCCTAACTGCTTGATGTAGTGGCCGTAGTAGGGAAGCTCACCGAAAGTATGGCCTGAAAGCCCTGCAGAACTTCTTAGCCAGTGCAGTCGGGCTATCTCCCCTGTACCCTGCCTGAAAGGCTCAACCATTTCATCAAGGCGTCTGAACAGGTAGGCAATACCGCCAAGTTGGCTGATCCATCCCCTGAGGCAAAGGGCTAGCGTAGCAATCCCCCCCCAGACTGACAGAACGGCAAGTAACCTTCCCGTTCCCATCAAAAGCCAGATATAGGCGCACAGAAACAGCAGAGTGACCAGAAGCGGCCCCAGGTCATGTATGGTTATAAAGGCCACCATGACAGCCAGGCTGATCATCAGAAACTCCAGCAGGTTGTTGATGATCCACCAGTTACCCTTCAGTCCGGTCATGGCGGTTTTGCGGCTGATATAGTCACCCCGGCAGATTGCGTACCAGGCAAGAAATCCAATCAGAAGCAGCTTGAGCACCTCTGCCGCCTTGTAACGGTCAGTAGGCATAACGAAACCGGCACCAGCCACAGCCAAAACAATCAGGCAAAGCATCACCGTTGTCTTAAGGCTTTTAAGGCGCCCGCTCTCCAGAAATCTGGCCAGCATCCCCCTTGTAACCGGCCAGCCCAATGCCAGGGTTGCCACAAAAAGAAAAAGCATGGCCCCGAAGGTGTTTCTCCAGTGGTACAGGGCGATAAATCTGAGTTTGGGGAGGTAGTTCAGTGACAGGTCGGTCATCAGCTGGAGGCTGATCCCGGTAAAAAGCACCATTCCCGGAAAGATATACCATTCAGCATCAGGATAGCGGCTTCTAAGCAGCAGCCTTCCTGACAGCACGGCAACGACAAAGATCGGCATTCCCCAGTGCAGTATCCGCACACTCCAGACAGCCTTGGCCCGCTCCTCATTGCCTTTGCACAGGGCTTTAAAGAAGGTTGCATTGTTATCGGCCGTCAGGAGCAGGTACTGCACTGATGAAGGGATACTGGCAGTGCTGATTCTACTGGCATATTCAGTCTTCTGTTTTTCAAACAATTCGATTTTGCAGTAGCTCTCCACCTGCTTTATCCGCGCCTCAATGATGCTGCTTTCACCCTGCTTATTCTGAGCATGCTGCTGCATCTTCCGCTTTTGCCGCCCATCCGGAGTCAACCATCCGGCAAGGTTGGCCCATACCCCCTGGCTGGGTTCAACTTTAGGCAGATGCCGGATAACCTCCCGGTTGTTACTCAAGGTCTGCCTGAGTGGTTTCAAGGCGGTCTCAAACTCCTTTTGCATGCTGTTCCCATCTTGCAGCACCGTTGCTGCAAGCTTTGGGATCAGCTCCTTTCTGGGGGCATGGCAGGTGCTGCAGTTTGTGCGGGGAGTTCTTTTGTCTACAGGAGTGGATGAAAGCTGAAGGACAACTTCCTCTCTGGATAAGGGAACATGCTTTACAGGATAGGGGAGTGTCTGGCTGATATCCTGCCGGAACCGCTCAATACCTTCAGGGGAGCGGGCAACGGTCAAAGAGAATGCCACCACGAACAACAGCAGTGCCCCGTAGGTGGCAAGTTCTTCGTACCAGGCATTTCTACCGGAAGGTCTCCCGTAGATCCCCCTCAGCAGGGCGATCGCAATAAGGATACCGCCCACCACCACCATACCTTCGTACCCTGACATGACCGTACCTCCGGGAAAAATGCGTTACTTTTTCCTGGTAGTACAGTTTTGGTGCCAATCACTGCTTGATTAATAAAACATCGCAATAACAGAATGTTACGGAAAGTGGTGGGTTGGCTGCAGCAAAAGTTGAGTAGTATTTGGAGTGTTGGACAGGGTGGGCTGCTGTTTTGCAGTATCGACCACAAATCTTGCCGTTTCGAAAACTGGAAAGCAGCTTATGGAGGGATGGGGAAGGTCAGAGGAGTAAAGATTTTGAACAAAGTGAGAGAGTAGGGGCGATTCACGAATCGCCCCTGCAGGTGTTTCTGTACCGCATGAGTCCGTACGGAGGCCCGAGGGGGCCTTGGGTCAAAGATGCCTTTGAACAATATACCAAGAAGTTTCAGTCCGTACGGAGGCCCGAGGGGGCCTTGGGCATTGCTGTTGTTGTTAACTACAAATGTTCTGAAGGTTTCAGTCCGTACGGAGGCCCGAGGGGGCCTTGGGAGTCAGTTGTCAGGCTCAGATGGCAGCATGATTATGTTTCAGTCCGTACGGAGGCCCGAGGGGGCCTTGGGCCAAGAACAGACAACTGAATATACCGAACGTTTCAGTCCGTACGGAGGCCCGAGGGGGCCTTGGGGCTTAAGAAATAAGCAATATTCGTACCTTCAAGTTTCAGTCCGTACGGAGGCCCGAGGGGGCCTTGGGGATATCTCATTACCTAGCCTCATTTACCTAGTTTCGTTTCAGTCCGTACGGAGGCCCGAGGGGGCCTTGGGTCACAATGGCAATGACTATCTCTGCAATTTGTTTCAGTCCGTACGGAGGCCCGAGGGGGCCTTGGGTAATCACTCACAATCCAAGGAGAAAAAGGTTTCAGTCCGTACGGAGGCCCGAGGGGGCCTTGGGCCAAGAACAGACAACTGAATATACCGAACGTTTCAGTCCGTACGGAGGCCCGAGGGGGCCTTGGGGAGATTCTCAAGGAAGACTCACCTGTCGATAAGATCAAGTTTCAGTCCGTACGGAGGCCCGAGGGGGCCTTGGGTGTCATAATTGTCTGCTTAAAAAGAAACAAAAGTTTCAGTCCGTACGGAGGCTGACGTTACCCCCAGCAACTGATCCATTGCCAGGTTAGCTATTTCGGTCTAGAACTCCCAGAGGAGACTAGACATGAAAACGAAGCGATTTACAGAAGAGCAGATCATCAGCATCCTGAAACAGGCCCAGGCCGGTATGAAGGTAGCTGACCTTTGCCGGATGCACGGTATCAGTGATGTAACCTTCTACAACTGGCGCAGCAAATTTGGTGGCATGGAAGTCTCTGACGCCAAACGCCTGAAACAGCTTGAAGACGAGAACCGGAAACTCAAGCAGATGCTTGCTGACAGCATGCTTGAGAACAAAGCCATCAAGGACGTTCTTTCAAAAAAG